>ERZ772820.1162-NODE-1162-length-21684-cov-72.640529_pt1 | contig 21684 bp, 18 predicted proteins | sample MGYA00511377_ERZ772820 | MGnify/ENA primary metagenome ERZ772820 (study PRJEB29015, sample SAMEA2737684) | human gut metagenome | biome: human gut; feature: human-associated habitat; material: faeces | place: China | collected 2012 ... | reverse complement strand
CGTGAGACAGTTCGGTCCCTATCTGTTGCGGGCGTAGGAGATTTGAAGGGAGCTGTCCTTAGTACGAGAGGACCGGGATGGACATACCTCTGGTGTACCAGTTGTTCTGCCAAGGGCACGGCTGGGTAGCTACGTATGGACGAGATAAACGCTGAAAGCATCTAAGCGTGAAACTCCCCCTGAGATAAGATCTCCCCTCCCTCGAGGAGTAAGGCTCGACGTAGACTATGTCGTTGATAGGTCAGGGGTGTAAGCGTCGCAAGGCGTTAAGCTGACTGATACTAATAAGCCGAAAGCTTGACCTACAAAAGAAGGAGCAGGCTCGGTTGCATGGACTGATCTTTCCATTCATTCTTGTTCAGTTTTCAGGGTGTGTCTGAAGATACGAAGCGATTCCCGAAGCGAATATGCACCTTTAGCTCAGTTGGTAGAGCAACTGACTCTTAATCAGTGGGTCCCCGGTTCGAGTCCGTGAAGGTGCACCATGGCCCCATGGTCAAGTGGTTAAGACAGCGGCCTCTCACGCCGTTAACGTGGGTTCGAATCCCGCTGGGGTCACCAAGGAAGAAAGCGCTTGACAAACGGGAAAAGCGTAGTATAATAGAAGAAGTTTCCGGGGGGACCCGGGAATGGAAAATAGTTGGTGTTGATTGCGATGAGGGTCCACCTGTTCCCATCCCGAACACAGAAGTTAAGCTCATCTGCGCCGACAATACTTGGTGGGTGACTGCCTGGGAAGATAGGTAATGCCAACATTAAGCTCTGATCGAAAGGTCAGAGCTTTTTTGTTTGCAATCGGCCAGTGACAAGCTTCCTATTTGCCGCCTTATTCCACTAAGGTACGGAAGCTTTTAGTGTGCTTTCCAACCAGCCCATTGACTTTTTATAAAATGCATGAACTTCTTGCAATTGCTGTAATTTTTTGCTATATTAAATAAAAACAGATTGGAGTTGAGAGGATGCGCTATATTTCCTGCTGAACGTTGGGCTGACAGGCAGAAGCGGTAAGGGAACCGCTCAGCTTTGCTATGCCCTGATGCAGGAATATGCGTGTCCCGGTGCAACATCGGAGGAGTCTGCCCATCGGGGAGGACTCTGCCCTAAGGCTGCGGGATGCTTTCCTGCGGCCATTTCTCTATTTTGGAGGGGATACGATGTCACTGATTCAAGTAAACGATCTGAGTTTTTCCTATGACGGCAGCTATGAGCCCGTCTTTGAGCACGTCAGCTTCCAGATCGACACGAACTGGAAGCTGGGCTTCACCGGACGCAACGGGCGCGGGAAGACGACCTTTCTCCGCCTGCTTCTGGGGGAGTTTCCCTATCAGGGGACGATCTCCGCAAGCGTGCCGTTTTCCTATTTTCCTTTTTCCGTGAAGCGTCCGGAGTCCTTGGCGATCGAGGCCGCGGAGGAGATGAATCCGACGTATGAATTCTGGCGCTTGCAGCGCGAAATGGCGAGATTGCGGTTGGACGAGGCGATGCTGTACCGCCCCTATGCCACCCTCAGCGGCGGCGAGCAGACGAAATTGCAGCTTGCGGTCCTGTTTTCCTCGGAGAACAATTTCCTCCTGATCGACGAGCCGACGAATCATCTGGATTTGCAGGGGCGGGAGCTGGTGAGCCGCTATCTCGATCAGAAACACGGATTTCTTCTTGTTTCCCACGACCGCGCCTTTCTCGACGGCTGCGTAGACCATATTCTGTCGATCAACCGGGCGGACATTCAGGTGAGTAAGGGGAATTTCTCCACATGGATGGAAAACCGGGAGCGGCAGGACGCCTTTGAGCAGCGGCAGAATGAAAAGCTTCTACGCGAGATCTCCCGCCTGAAAGAAACTGCACGCGAAAAATCACAGTGGGCCGGCACGGCGGAACGCCGGAAGATCGGCAACGGGCAGGAGGATAAGGAGAAAAATTTCCGGTCTTTTCAGGGGGCGAAGGCGGAGCGGACGATGGCGCGCGCAAAGGCGATCGAAAAGCGCCGCGACGCTGCCATTGAGGAAAAGAAGGGCCTGCTGAAAAATCTGGAGCGCCGGGAGGAACTGAAGCTGATGCAGCTCCCGTTTTATACCCAGCGGCTGGCGGAGCTGCGGGAGATCAGCATCATCTATGACGGGCGGACGGTCTGCAAGGGTTTCAGTCTGTCTGTCCAGGCGGGAGAGCGGATCGCCCTGCAAGGCCCGAACGGCTGCGGCAAGAGCAGCATCCTGAAGCTCCTGTGCAGACAGGAGATCCCACACACCGGCGAGGTCTGGCGGGGCAGCGGTCTGCGCATCTCCTATGTCGGGCAGGACGCTTCGCAGCTCTGCGGCCGCACGGCGGATTTTATCCGGGAAAGGGGAATTGACGAGAGCCTGTTTCTTACGATCCTTACCAAGCTGGACGTGCCGAAGGCGCAGACGGAGCGCGACCTGCGGGCGCTCAGCGCCGGGCAGAAGAAAAAAGTCCTGCTGGCGGCCTCCCTCTGCGAGCGGACGCATCTGCACGTCTGGGACGAGCCGATGAACTACATCGACGTGAGCTCCCGAATCCAGATCGAGGAGCTGCTGCTGCAATTCCGGCCGACCATCCTCTTTGTCGAGCACGATCGGGCCTTCTGCGAGCGCACGGCGACGAGGATCGTCAGAATGTAAAAAATATCCGGCGCGGGAATTCCTCGCACCGGGAAACATCTGTGCGAAGCGAAAGACAATTCAATTTTGATTTGCTTGCTTTTCCACCCTGCATATGTTATAAAAAAGATATGATTATGTGGAGGGACTGTTGTTATGGCGAAAAAACGCATTGCGCTCTTTGCTTTGCTTTTCGCTGCGCTTTTGCTGCTTTCTGCCTGCGCCGCGCAGCAGCAAGAGGTGCAGACTTCGCAGGAACCGGCCTATGATTCCCCGGATGCTCTCCCGGCGGGTACGCAGCGGCTGCTGCTTCTGGAGGACGAGACCTCGGACGGTGTGCTGTCCGCGCAGGTGCAGGCCTGCGATGCGGCGGGAAATCCTCTGGGCGACGGCCGGTATCACTTTGCGCTGAGCAACGATTTTTCTGCGAAGCTCGCGCCGCCTCTGGGGGAGAACGCACAGGCACAGAGCGTCTATGGGCCGCAGAGCATTGCACGCTACTGTGAGACGCAGCAGGAGCCGCCGGTGTGCACCTATGCCTTCAATCCGGCGGGCGAGCTGCAATCGCTGGACGATCTGTATGAGCCGGTTATTGTGCGCCGGAGCGTGGAGGATCATCTGGAGGTGAATCAGGGCCTGAGCTATAGCGTGTCCTATGACGAGGATGGAACGGCGAGTTTTACGCCGATGACCTCCTTTGTCGCAGGAAAGAGCACGGCAATCATCTGCCGCGCCATCGCGCCCGAGGAGGATGCCGTCCTGACCATGCAGACGGCCGAGGGGGATCTGACCTTTTCACCGGACGAAACGCTTTCACAAGGATGCAATCTCTATTTTTTCATTGACGGTGCGCAGATTCCGGAGGGAGAGGCAACTTTCCGCGTCAGAACGAAGCGCTATGATTATCTTCGAAGCGCGGTTTTTACCAGAACGCGTACGATCCACGCCGCGTTTGTGCTGCTTCAGGCGGAGCCAGCCGAGAGAAAGTATGACGTTGTGCCGGACTGGGAGGCGCTTACCGCCTATCTCAACGACGTTTACCCGCTTGCAGACGGTGCCTTCACCGCGGAGGTTCTGAAGCCGATCGACCTGAGCGGCTATGACCTCAGGAATCCGGCGACCGCCGACAGGGCGTATGAGTTCCTCGCCGGACTTCTCTATCGGGGGGACTATGAGTATATTTTTGGCTTCCTGCCGGGGCCGTTTCTAAGGGATGGTGTCACGTATACCGGCATGTCCTTCGACGACGGGAATATCTGCCTGCTCGGGACCGACGACATCGGCCCTCTGCTGGCCCATGAGCTGGGGCACAGCTTTGATCTGGGCGACGAGTATGCCAGCGGCTCATTCAATATGGAGGTCAACCCGCCGCCCGGCGGCTTCGCGGGACGCGATTACTACAATCCTTCCCGCAAGGTTCATTCCGAGCATTTTGAGATCCGGTCCGCATCCGAGAAAATTAAATTCTCAAGCGGTGCGCTGATCCCGCAGCGCTGCGTGCCCTTCTGCGTCCGGCTTCGCACGGCGATAGATCCCGCGGGCGGCTTTATGGGCTCTTATAAATCCAAGAGCATGAAAAATGCGTGGGTTTCGCCCGCAGAATGGGAACAGCTCTTTCAGTGCCTGCGCGCGGATTAAAGCGTGTTCCATTTATAGACAGCACCGGCGCCGGAAATTCCGGCGCCGGTGCGTTGTTGAAAAAAACCGCCCTGTGGAGCTCCCTCCACAGGGCGGCGGCTGTTTTGAAATCAGTCTGCAACGTAGGGCAGGAGAGCAATCTGACGGGCGCGCTTGATGGCGATGGTCAGCTGGCGCTGATGCGCTGCGCAGGTGCCGGTGGTACGGCGGGGCAGAATCTTGCCGCGCTCGGACGTGTAACGGCGGAGCTTTGCAGAATCCTTGAAATCAATGCTGGTAGCCTTCTCGACGCAGAAGTTGCATACCTTCTTGCGCTTACGCGGGCGAACTCTATCGTTTGCCATGATGAAATCCTCCTTCTTTCAGACTCGTGTGGAAAAGCAATAAAATCAGAACGGAAGCTGGCTGTCGTCGTCCTCGATCATGGAGAAGTCGGACGCGGGAGCCGATGCGCTGGGCGCTGCGTAGCCGGGCTGCTGTGCCGGGGCGGAATAACCGCCGTAGGCAGGCGCCTGTCCGCCGTAGCCGCTGTCCGCATTGTCGCGCTTGGAATCGCCGAAATAGACATTGTCGGCGACGACCTCGGCACTGCGGCGCTTGTTCCCTTCCTTGTCGGTCCAGTTTCTGATCTGGAGCCGGCCGGACACCACCGCCATGCGGCCCTTGGTGAAATACTTGCTGACGAATTCAGCCGTATTGCGCCATGCCACGATGTCAATGAAATCCGTTTCCTTTTCGCCGGTGGCACTGTTGCCGAAATCACGGTCAACCGCCAGCGAGAAAGTGGCCACCGCCACACCGGAACCGGTCCGGCGCAGTTCGGGGTCACGGGTGAGACGGCCCATGAGAACAATATGGTTCAGCATGAACGAGCCTCCTTACGCTTCGACAGCGACGATGATGGAACGCAGGATGCCGTCGGTGATCTTGAACACACGGTCCAGCTCCGCGGGGAGCTCGGGCTTGCATTCGCAGTTCATCAGCACGTAGTAGCCTTCGGGCAGATCGTTGATGGGATAGGCCAGCCGACGCTTGCCCCATTCCTCGATACCCGTGAGAGTACCCTCCGCCTCAACCATCGCCTTGAACTTTTCCACAAGAGCGGCAATACCCTCTTCACCCTTCGCGGGATCGATGATATAGACGATCTCATACTTACCGGAATTCTTAGCCATTGTTGTTTGCACCTCCTTCTGGACTTTTGGCCGCCGGTCGCGCCGGCGGCAAGGATCGTCCGCATTCGCAGACTTGATTATTTTACCTTTGAATTTCCGGTTTGTCAACAGATTTTTTGCGAAAAAACCGTGATTTTCCCGCAATTCACATAGAAAATGAAAAACCTGCGCTCACTGCGCGCAAAATATCCCCGGACACTTGCATTTTTCTGCATGAAATGCTATGATTTAAAAGGAAAGTTGCCGGAATCCTCCGGCAGAACCGATTTTCAGCACACGAAAGGGAGGAAATATCATGCAGAGAATCACAGGCTCCATCGTGGCACTGGTCACTCCGTTCAATCAGGACGGCTCGACGGACTTTGTACGGCTCCGCGAGCTGGTGGACTGGCACATTGAGAATAAAACCGACGCGCTGCTGGTGCTCGGCACCACGGGCGAAACGGCCTCCACCTCGCTGGAGGAGGACATCAAGACGCTGGACTGCGTGCTGACGCAGGCGGCCGGGCGTGTGCCGGTCATTGCGGGCAGCGGCTCGAATTCCAGCGAAATGCAGAAGCATAAGAGCGTCATCTATTCCGAAATGGGTGCGGCTGCGCTGCTGTGCATCAGCCCCTATTATGTCAAGACGAACGAAGAGGGAATGTACCGCCATTTTATGATGTCGGCGGATGCGGCCTCGGCGCCCATCATTCTCTATAACGTCCCCGGACGCACCGGATGCAAGATCTCTCCGGAGGTCGTGCGCCGCCTGTCCGTGCATCCCAACGTCATGGGCATCAAGGAAGCCAGCGGCGATATGTCCTATGCGATGAAGGTCGCGCGCTACCTTTCCGATGATTTCGTGATGTACTCCGGCAACGACGACATCACGGTGCCGCTGCTGTCGGTCGGCGCGTCGGGCGTCATCTCCGTCTGGGCGAATATCATGCCCCGCGAGGTGCACGACATGGTCATGGATTATCTCGAGGGCCGCGAGGAGCAGGCGCGCAGGACGCAGCTTCGCTACCTCGACCTCATCAACGCCCTGTTCATGGAGGTCAACCCCATTCCCGTCAAGGAAGCGATGAACCTCATGGGCCTGCGCGCGGGCAGCTACCGGATGCCGATGTATCCCATGGCGCCGGAAAACCGCGCGAAGCTGGCCAAGATCATGCGCGAAGCGGGCCTGCCCGTCAGGGAGGACGCATAAATGAAGGTATTCCTCAGCGGCTATGGCAAGATGGGCAAGCTCATCGAGGAAATGGCGGAGGAAAAAGGCTGGACGGTCGTCGGCAGGGCCGATGTGACCTGCCCCGAGGTTTACGAAACCGCGCCGGCGGCGGACGTCTGCATGGATTTTTCCGGGGTGGGCGCGCTGCCGCACCTTGCCGCCTACGTCCGCCGGACGAAAACGCCGCTGCTCAGCGGCACGACCGGGCTGACCGAGCCGGATTTTGACGAGCTTCGCGCGCTGGCAAAGCTGGTGCCCGTCATCTGGACGGCGAACTACAGCACCGGCATCGCCGTTCTGCGGCGCATGCTGCGCGATTATGCCGCCGTGCTCTCCGAATGGGACAAGGAGATCGTTGAGATCCACCACAATCAGAAGGTGGACGCGCCCAGCGGCACGGCGAAGCTCCTTTTACAGGAGCTGGACCCGGACGGGCAGGCGACGATCCTGCACGGCCGCGAGGGCCTGTGCGGCAAGCGGTCGGAAGGGGAGATCGGTGTGTTTTCCCTGCGCGGCGGCACGGTCGCCGGCGAGCATACCGTCTATTTCTTCGGCGAGGACGAAACCCTCAAGCTGACCCACACGGCGGCCAGCCGGAAAATCTTTGTAGCGGGCGCGCTGCGTGCGGCGCAGGCGCTTGCGAGCTGCGCGCCGGGGTATTACACCCTCGATGAGCTGCTGTTCAGTCAAGAATCATAAGGAAGAAGTAATATGGAAAAACTGAAACCGCGGACGCTCTCCGGCTTTATGGAGCTGCTGCCCGCCCCCCAGCAGAAGTTTGAACGGATGCTGGAGATCCTGCGCAAGACCTTTGCGCTCTATGGCTTTACGCCCATCGACACGCCGGTGATCGAATCGGCGGACATCCTGCTTGCCAAGGGCGGCGGCGAAACGGAAAAGCAGATCTATCGCTTCCAGAAGGGCGACTCCGATCTGGCGCTCCGCTTTGACCACACGGTGCCGCTGGCCAAGTACGTCGCGCTGCACGAAAACGAGCTGTGCTTCCCCTTCCGCCGCTATGCCATCGGCAAGGTCTACCGCGGCGAGCGCGCGCAGCGCGGCCGCTTCCGCGAGTTCTATCAGGCGGATATCGACATCATCGGCGACGGCAAGCTCTCCGTGATCAACGAGGCGGAGATCCCGTCCGTGATTTATAAGGTATTCTCCGAATTCGGTCTGAAGCGCTTCTGCATCAGCGTCAATAACCGCAAAATTCTCAACGGCTTCTATGCAATGCTTGGCCTGACGGAGCAGTCCGGCGACATCATGCGCACGGTGGACAAGCTCGATAAGATCGGTCCGGACAAGGTTCGCACGATCCTGACCGAGGACATCGGCCTGCAAGCCGCCGACGCAGACGAAATTCTGCGCTTTATCGCCATCCGCGGCACGAACGCGGAGGTGCTCTCCGCGCTGGAGGGCTACCGCGGCAGGAACGAGGCCTTTGACACCGGCCTTGACGAGCTGACCACGGTGACGAAATACCTTTCCGCCTTCGGCGTGCCGGAGGCGAACTTCGCGGTCGATCTGACGATCGCGCGCGGGCTGGATTATTACACCGGCACGGTCTATGAAACGCGGATGCTCGACCATCCGGAGATCGGCGCCATCTGCGCCGGCGGCCGCTACGACAATCTGGCCGAGTATTATTCCGAGCGCAGCCTGCCCGGCGTGGGCGTGGCCATCGGCCTGACGCGCCTGTTTTATGTGCTCGACGAGCAGGGAATGCTGAATCCCGCTCTGCCCACCGCGCCGACGGACGTGCTGCTGCTGCCCATGACGGAGGACCTGTCCGCGGCGGTGGCGCTGGCCACGCAGTTCCGTGAGGCCGGGATCCGCACGCAGCTCTACTCCGAACAGAAGAAGTTCAAGGCCAAGATGACCTATGCCGACCGGCTGGGCATCCCGTACGTCGTATTTCTCGGCGAGGACGAGATCGCGCAGGGCGTCTGCTCCGTGAAGGAGCTTTCCACCGGGCAGCAGGTGAGCCTCAAGCCGGAGGAAGCGGTCCGGCTGATCCAAAAGGGAATTTCTGAGCGGAACCGTGGTTCCGTGATCTTAGAGAAATAATTGGGGGAAACATTCATGACGCAATCAAGAACGCATAACTGCGGTGAGCTTCGCCTCTCCGACGTGGGTAAGACCGTCACGCTGGCCGGCTGGATGGAGAACGTCCGCGAGGTCGGCAGCAGTCTGGCCTTTGTCGTCCTGCGCGACTTCTACGGCACCACGCAGGTCGTCGCGGAGACCGAGGAAATGATGAAGATCATCCGCGGCATCAACAAGGAATCCACCATCGGTGTCACGGGCGTCGTCCGTGAGCGCGCAAGCAAGAACCCGAAGCTGCCCACCGGCGAGATCGAGGTCGTGCCGACGGAGATCAAGGTGCTGGGCCGCTGCCGCTACAACGAGCTGCCGTTTGAGATCAACCGCAGCCGCGACGCCGACGAGTCCGTCCGCCTGAAGTACCGCTATCTCGACCTGCGCAATCCCGCGGTCAAGAACAATATCATCCTGCGCTGCAACGTCGTCGCGGCGCTGCGCAAGGCCATGACCGAGCACGGCTTTCTGGAGATCACCACGCCGATCCTGACCGTTTCCTCCCCAGAGGGCGCGCGCGACTATCTGGTTCCCGCCAGAAAGCATCCCGGCAAGTTTTACGCCCTGCCGCAGGCGCCGCAGCAGTTCAAGCAGCTGCTGATGACCTCCGGCTTCGACCGCTATTTCCAGATTGCCCCCTGCTTCCGCGATGAGGACGCGCGCGGCGACCGCAGCCCCGGCGAGTTCTATCAGCTCGATATGGAGATGGCCTTTGCCGATCAGGACGACGTGTTCGCCGTTCTGGAGGATGTGCTGCCGCCCATCTTTGCCAAGTTCGGCAAGTATAATGTCGCCTCCTCCGCGCCCTTCAAGCGCATCGGCTACAACGAGGCTATGGAGCGCTACGGCTCCGACAAGCCCGACCTGCGCATCGACCTCGTGATCGACGACATCACCGCGCTGGTCTCCGGCATCGACTTCGCGCCCTTTGCCGAGGGCAACACCGTCAAGGCCATCGTCGTGCACGACTGCAACCTTGCGCGCAAGGCCGTGGACAAGCTGGTCGCGGAAACGGAAGTCATCGCGGGCAGCAAGCCCATGTGGTTCAAGCTGGGCGAGGACGGCGAGCTGTCCGGCGGCATTGCGAAGTTCCTCGCGGACCGCAAGGACGCCATCGTCGAGGCGCTCGGCCTGACGCCCGGTTCCTTCGTCGGCGTGACCGCGGGCAAGAAGACCGCCGCGCAGAAAACGGCGGGCGTCCTGCGCAAGCTGCTGGGCGCGGCCGTGCCCGGCCACATGGACGCGGAGCGCTATGAGTTCTGCTGGATCGTCGACTTCCCGATGTACGAGATCGGCGAGGAATCCGGCGAGCTGGAATTCTGCCACAACCCCTTCTCCATGCCCAACGGCGGCCTGGAGGTTCTGAAAAAGGCCGAGCGCGGCGAAATTGACCCCTTGAGCATCAATGCCTTCCAGTACGATCTGGTCTGCAACGGTGTGGAGCTGTCCTCCGGCGCGGTCCGGAACCACGACCCGGAGATCATGATCAAGGCCTTTGAGCTGGTTCGTCTGGGCGAGGAGGATGTCAAGGCCAAGTTCCCGGCCATGTACAACGCTTTCTGCTATGGCGCACCCCCTCATGCAGGCATCGCGCCGGGCGTCGACCGCATGGTCATGCTGCTGGCAGGCGAGGACTCCATCCGCGAGATCATTCCGTTCCCGATGAACAAGAATGCACAGGACGTCATGATGGGCGCCCCCTCCACCGTCGAGCAGAAGCAGCTTGACGAGGTCCACATCCGCGTGATGGAATAAAGGAATCGCGAAAAAAGAAAAGCAGCCGCCGTCCGAGTTCTCGGACGGCGGCTCAGACTGTCAAAAAACCTATCCAGCCGAAAGTTTCGGAGGGAAGAATAGTGTGAAAGGGAACCGTCAGGGTTCCCTTTCGCGTTCAATAACCCGCCGCAGCGATCAAAATTGCAAAATAATACTACAAATATTGATTTTGCAATTTTGTAGGCAGCTTGTCAAAAAAGTCCAAAAGGACTTTTTTGACAAGCTGAGCCGCCGTCCGAGTTCTCGGACGGCGGCTTTGTTTTGTTAAATCAGTCCGCTTTCTTTCAGCAGAATTTCAATATCGGTACCCTTTGCCTTTTTCAGAACGATTTTAAGCAGCTCCTTCTCGATAAAGGAAATATCCGCCTCGCGGATGGGCTTCTTGTCGATGGCGTAGTAGCAGGCGCGCAGGATCTCGCGCACATCGTACTTGCTGCCCCAGACCTCCGGCACGCCGCGGTCGATGTTCAGCAGGGTGTAGACCGACTCCATACCGGTACGCATGGAATACTCGGTGGTGAAGATGGTGTCACGCGGCGTTTCGGCAAACTGGCCGATGAAGGCGAAGTTCACGGCGCCGTCGGGCACGACCTTCGGACGGTCAGATTCTTTACGCGGCTGGAAGAAGGCGTTGATATATGGCATGAAGCAGGTGGTAGTGTTGCAGGCATCGTGTGCCAGCGCCTCAATACGATCCTCCGGCACGCCGATGTGGTACAGCCACTCGCGGCAGACCTCCTCGCCGGTGCAGTCACGCATGGCCTTCTTCACATAGTTGCCTTCCTTATTGGTGTTCAGCGAATACAGCCACACGAGCACCATGTTCTTATCCTGAGACTTAAACTGCGGCTGGCGGTTGATCGTCCAGGAGAGATACCAGTTGTCTACGCTGTCCTTGACGGTGACGATGCCGCCGGTCGTTACCTTGCCGGCGCGCGGATCGCGCTTGCAGACATTCATGATGTGCTGAATAACTTCCTCGTTGGAGGTAGCCACCGTAGCGCTCATCCAGTTGGTCGCATCTACATCGGTGCAGAAGGTATCCGGGTTGCCGTATTCGCCGTGCTCCGCCTGTGCCGCGATGGCTTTCCACATATCCCATGACTCGCCGTAACCGTTCTTCACGCCGGAAAGGTCGGGCGCATGGGTCTGATCGCCGTAGCAGGAGGTGTCGGTGCAGCAGCCGTTGGTGATGAACACCAGATCGTCCTCAATGAGGTCAATGGTCTGCTCCTTGCCGTCCTTGACATAGACGATCTGTTTTGCGGTCTTCTTGCCGTCCTTGGTTTCGATGATGACATTCTTTACGTCCATACCGTACTCGATGCGCACGCCGTGGCTTTCCAGATACTTTACCAGCGGCAGGATCATGCTCTCGTACTGGTTGTACTTGGTGAAGCGCAGCGCGCTGAAATCGGGCAGGCCGTCGATGTGATGGACATAGCGGCAGAGGTAGCGCTTCATTTCCAGCGCGCTCGACCAGCGCTGGAAAGCGAACATGGTCTGCCAGTAGAGCCAGAAATTCGTGCTCCAGAAGCTGTCCGGCAGAACGTCGGAGATCTTCTTGTCCTCCAGATCCTTTTCCGGGGTCAGAAACAGCTTGGACAGCGCCATGGCCGAGTCCTTGTCCAGCTTGAACTGCTTATCGGTGTGGGCGTCCTCGCCGCGGTTTACGGTCGCGCGGCACAGAGAATAGTTGGGATCGTGCTTGTTCAGCCAATAATACTCGTCCAGAACGGAAACGCCGGGCGTTTCGATGGACGGGACATCGCGGAAGGTGTCCCACATGACCTCGAAATGGTTGTCCATCTCGCGGCCGCCGCGCATAAAGAAGCCCTTGGTGACGTCCTTGCGGCCGTCGCAGCTGCCGCCGGCAAGCTCCAGCTTTTCCAGCAGATGGATGTGTTCGCCCTTCATCTGGCCGTCGCGGACAAGATAAAATGCTGCCGTCAGTCCGGCAAGACCGGTGCCGATAATGTAGGCCGACTTTTTATCCACATCCTTCGGCTTTTCGGGACGCGCGAAAGATTCATAGTTTCCTGCAGAGTAATACATGACGAATACCTCCTGTGTTTTTCTCTTTATGCCTTCATTATACCCATTTCTATTCGCTTTACAATAAACAGAAAAGGCTCCGTGATAAAAGTCTTATCACGGAGCCAAAAAGTGTAAAAAGTTTTATCAGATTCGTCAAATTGATAAAATCAGAGCTTGAAGCGCGACAGCGCCTCCGACATGGAGCCTTTGATCAGTCTGGCAAGCCTGTCTACGAGCGGCTGCGGATCCTCACGCATATCGTCTTTGATCCAGTCGAGCATCAATCCGATAAAGATATAGGAATAGATCTGTGCAATGAACTGCTTGTCCTCGTCCCGGATGGTCATATTGCCGGTTTCCTCGTTGATGACCCCCAGAATAAGCTGATCCACAAGCGGCTGCAAATATTTTTCGACCTGCTCGCGGTGGACGCAGCGGTAGACATTCAGGATAAAGGGCTTGTTTTCCTTGACGGCCTCAAAAATTTGCAACAGACCCTGCTGCCATGTTTCATAGGTCTTTTTCTCATCCAGCGCGTGTTTTACATCCTCCAGGCAGGACCATTCCACCAGATCATAAATATCCTTGAAATGATAATAGAAGGTCATGCGGTTGATGCCGCAATCGTCTGCGATGTCGCTTACCGTGATCTTGGTGAGCGGCTTTTTCAGAAGAAGGTTCTTCAAAGATTGTTCCAATGCACGCTTTGTTATCTGGGACATATGACGGGTTCCTCTCAGGTTATGTTTGAAAGTATTATACCACAAGTTATGACCGGAAGAAAGAATGAAAGGTGCTTTTGCAGTAATAATAAGGTCGGAAAGCCTTTGCGGAAGGCTTTCGATCCCGATGGAGAAAGAAAAATTTGCTTCGCTGCGGCGAAGCCAAGAGCTGACTTTCGAATCTGCCTTCAGTGACAAAAAGGTTCAACACCGGAAGATGTTGAACCTTTTTCTGTCACTCGGGTACGAAAAAGATGGATTCGCATTTTTGATAGATGGATTCGAACTCATGTGCGTAGTATCATTTTCGTTTTAAATCCTAATGATACATCTTTTCACTTATATCATGCTATACGCCTGTGAACGCATAGTCCCCTTCTCAGGCAAAGTTATCAGCTATGTTTTCTATTGATCTTTACTTTAATTCTCTAAGGTAGACATCAATTTGGGATATGAGACCATACATATTGTTTTTCTGGGCAATGTTGTATGCCATATTGAAATTCGACAGAGCTTCATTCTTTTTCCCTGCTGCCAGTTTTTCTTTCGCAATTTCAAAATACTGCCACGCTTGCGTCTCAAATTCATTATAGGGCATAACACACCTCCATAAATTTCTCTTAAGTAAATTATACTTAGTATTTCAAATTTTGTCAATGTAAATTTGTACCAAAATTCATTTCTGGATTAAAATCGAAAATTCTCCTCAAAAGCAGTAAATTCAACCTCGTATCAAACTATGGGAAAGATCAGATTACTTTATCTCGTCGTCTGTAGTTGCCTTTTTAAATATTGCTTTAAAACTTCTTTATTTGCCTTGATTTTATTTCTTCTAAAAGCAAGATATAATGGGATGGATTCTCTTATAGAATTGATACGTATATATTTGATTAATGTCCACTCAAAAATTCAAAAACCTCTTATGATTATACCGTGTTGAGCAAAAGAGGTTTTTGATATTCCCGCGCAAACTATGGACTCGTGGTTTAGGTGAATACCCGACATCCCCATTCCCAGTGCCGCGGCCAAGAATCCCACTGCGGTCAGCAGCACGCTGGAAACGTTCGACACAACGCCGCAGACGGTAAAAAACAGCATACATACGGCAAGGCCCCACAGCAGCTTCCTGGCAAAATACGTCATCAAATACCCAAGCACCGTCAGCGGAATGAGGCAGTCCTGAAATCCGTATGCGGACTGGATTGGGCGGGACAGGTCGCCGATGCCAAACAGGTGGACGGCAATTGCCAAATCGACGCCGCAAATCAGTAAAAAGCCCAGCAGAACTGCGGCAGTCATGACTGCAAATTTCCGCAGATAGAGTGCCCCGTGTCCCTTTTTTGTGGGGCGGAGCAGCAGCATGAGTCCCGACCGGCGTTTCTGCGTTAAAAGGAAGAGGCATGAAGTTCGCGATATGCGTGTGTGGCGGTGCACACTGCGCACTCCGTCAACGAGTTATGGCTTACCGATTCCGGATATTTTACTGCTCGGGCGGCTGCGTTTGCAGCTTTCCGTCCTGCATGTGAAGAATTTTGTCAGCCGACTCTGCAACTGTGGGGTCGTGGGTGACAATGATGACACAGCGTCCTTCATCGTGTGCCAGCCTTTGCAGGATTTCGACGATATTGCGGCTGTTTTCGCTGTCGAGGTTACCAGTCGGCTCGTCGGCAAGGATCAGCTCCGTACCCGACGCCAGCGCCCGCGCAATGGCGACGCGCTGCTGTTCGCCGCCGGAGAGCATATTGGGAAGCCGACCAAACTGTTCTTCCTTTAACCCTACGGCAACCAGCTTTTCTCTCGCCAGCTTGTCCGCTTCTCCTCTCGCTATTTTTCGGACATATAACGGATAGGCAGCGTTTTCCAACACAGTCAAATGGGAAAATAAATTGAAATTCTGGTAGATGACCGAAACATGCTCCAGCCGATAGGTATCACGATCCATTTTCGCCGTGTCCTCGCCATCCAGCTCAACCGTGCCGCCGGTCGGCACATCCAGCCCTGCCAGCAGGGATAAAAATGTCGTCTTGCCACTGCCAGAGCTTCCAATGATAGCATACACTTTCCCCGGCATAAAGTCCGCACTGACACCGTTCAGAGCATGCACGGTTTGATATTTGTTTCGATAGGTATAGACTACCTCAATGGCTTGCAAGCGGTTCATTGTTCAGTCCTCCACTTTCATTAGCTTCATGACGTTTACGCTGCTGATTTGTAAGGCGGCTAGGGCGGCGCCGAGGAGGTTGATGGTCAGGAGGGTCGCGAGGATGACCCACGTGATGGCGTAGAAGGCCTCGCGCAGCAGTACTCCCACGAGGATACCCATGGCGCAGCCGCTTACGGCGAGCATACCCTGCTCAAAAAAGACCTGACGGAAAACGCCGCCGCGCCTGATGCCGATGCAGCGCATGACGGCAAGCTCCTTTTTCCGTCTGCGATTGGTCAAATAAGCGGATAGGAAGCCCACGCAGCCCGTGATGACGACCAGCGCGGGAAGAATGACCCGCAAAATCGACAGGTTATCTTGCAGCTCCTTCAGCGAATTCAAATAAATCTCGTCCTGCACCAACAGGCCCGCCGTCAGGTAGCTGTTGGAAGCGGCGGGGCTTGGGTGTGCAAAATATTCGTACAGCGCCTGCTTGCTCTCCTCCAAGCGCCGGTTGTCTCGAATGGAAAAGGAGCAGCTTGTCAGATGGAAGGCCTCGTCGCTGCCGTTTTGCAGGCTGGTATAAAAGGGGCAGTACACCCTCCGCGACATCTGTCCGGACACCGTTCCGATCACCTGAAGCGTCGTTTCCGTTCCGTCCCGTCGGGTGATCGTAAGATACGCCTTCCCGCTGCTATCCTCCTGCGCCTGCGAAAGCAGGTCCTCGGTAACGAGGCACGCCGCCTCGTGCCCCATCAGACAATCGGCCGACCAGCCGTCGTAAAACGTGACAGCTCCGCCGTTGATCGCCAGCAGGTCCGGATCGGAGGTAGTCGTATAAATCCGCCGGACTTCTGCACCGGACGGCTGCGACAGCTTCTCACAGGCCAGCGCCTGCACGTCCTTCACTTCGTCGTCTAAGAAGCAGCCCCGACTATGCCGGAGGCCGACCAGCATATCCACATAGAAGGAGCCGACGTCCAAGTCGTCCACACCGCTGCCTCTGGCATTTGTCACGACACATCGAATCTGTGTATTGCGCACCATATCTGCCATGGCAGCCTCCTGCCGTGCTTGCAGGCCGCACAGAATGATGCTTGCCAGCACAGCAACGAGCATTGCCGCGATCAGGGCAAAGCTGCTCCCTTTCCTGCGCAGCAGGGTTTTCCACATCAAGCGGAACGGCGGTCCCGCGCAAGAGCGCTTCATGCCACATTCCCCCGCTTTCTTCGCTGCATCAGGCCCGCCTTGGTCGAGCGTCGCACGAGCAGGCCCTCCAAAAGCAGTAACGCAGCAAGCTCTACCGCTGCGCCAACTAAAATCGCGCCAACGGGCAGCTCCAATTGTGTCGAGAGCAGCAGCTTCCCGATCCGCTCGAACAGCAGCACGCTGAGGCCTGTCCCCAGAACGATCGCCGCGAAAATCATCGGCAGCATGGCGGCCTGCGTTTCGCGCCAGCACGCCTTGCTGCTCCGACCCATGCACCGGAGGGAACGAATCGTCGGCCCCATTCTGTGCAGGGCGAGGAACAGGAACAGCCCCGCGATCATGACGAAAAATACGCCGCCCGCTGCGAACAGCCGAAGCGCGTTGCCCGTCAGCGCGGAAACCGCGTCACTTGCCTCCGTATACCCCTGATCGAAGAACAGCAGGCTCCCGCCGAAGCCCTTTTCCTCCAAAAAGGCGCTCAGCTTTTCCGATGTCCCGTTGGGGATCATGGCGGAGTTCAGCAGCGGAATATAGGTTCCGGCGTCCTCAAATTCCTCCGCGCCGGGGACGGATGCCTTCGGCGCAAAAATGGTGTCCGGCCGGAAGGCGTAGGTCCCGCTCGCGGAGGCGGGGGCGGTGTAAATGCCCACGATGGTATAGTCCTCTTTCATGTCAAGACTGTTCGTGGGCAGGCAGGGGTCCATCAGCACAAGCGTGCCGTCGATATCGCTGCCGCTGGAGAAATGGGCGCGGACGTAAGGGTGATAGAGGTCCATCGTCAGGGTGTCGCCGACGGAGAGACCGTTTTTCTCGGCATAACCGGTGCTGACGAGGCAGACGGGTTGGCCGGTTCGGTATTCCTCTGCGGTAAAAAGGCGGCCCTGTAAAACGGAAGCCTCGCCGGTGTTGAACCAATAAAGACTGCTTACGTTGTCTGTCAGCATCAGCTTTGCGGCGTGGCTGTTCTGCTCCACGGCGGGAATTACGGTATCCCGCCAGAACGCGCCCTCGTCGCTGTTCAGAAACGCCTCGACGCTGCCGGTAAATTCCGTGTAGAGCGGCAGCACGTCCTCCACGATCACCTCGTACTGGCTCCCGTTTTCCGTGACCTCCTCCGCGCCGGAGTAGGCTGCGCCGTTTTGCAGATAAAACTGCACCGTCGTGGGGTCGATGGTTTCAATCGGGCAGTCTCCGCGGATCAGATACGTTTTCCCGACCTCAAAAAGAGGCGAGCCGTCGCGGTTCGCGACCCCCGTACTGACCAGTAACGATTCCGGCGGCAACCCGACAGCGCGTTCTTCGCCTGTCGCGGGATCGACATATTCCGGCATGTCCTCCTGCCGATCCATATAATAGAGGGGTTTCAAAACGGTGAACTGATACCGGTAGCTCTTGGTGGTAATGGTTTCGGTTTCTGTCAAAACGCCGTTCGCGTTGCGGATTTCCTCGTAAGCTTCATCCTCGCTGGTCTGCACATCGTCGCATCGCACGGCAAACACGGACGCAGCATAGGGGAAGTCCGCGTCCGCCGTATAGTTGAGCATATCGGCGGCTGGGGTCCATGCGGTCATGCCCTCCACCACCGCGCCGAGATAAACCCGCCGATCCAGACGATAGTCCACCGGCGCACCCTGAAGCAGCTCCTCCATGCTGACCGCTTCCCATTTGAATTTCCCATCCTCCACGGGCATAAACCCGGGTGATTCCTCGTTAAAGGGAATCGCTGCCGTAGTGTACCCCGCATCGATCTCCGCCTGCTGCTGCCTCGCGGACTGGTAAAAAGCAAAGCCGATGGAGGAAAACGCGACCCCTACCGCAAGCAGGCAGACCAACAGCGCCGAATACCCCGGCGTGTGCCGGAACAGCTTCACAAAAATACGCACAAAACCACCCTTTCTATTGGGAAATGGCCCCTGTCCTCGGAGAGGGCAGGGGCCGTTTTCGCGATTAAAAACAGTTCAATTAGATGGGAAGAACCGGACACGTTCCACCGTGTCCAGCAGCAGGACACTTTATGGTCTCGGTGCGATAAGTGTTACAATACCTGCACTTGTAGGTGTGCGTCTGCCATGTTCCATCACATTTAGCGTTATTAATGTACCAACTATGGTTCATGGCACCAGTGTAGCTATATGTAACCTTTGTTTGACCGCACTTCGTGCAAGTCTTTGCGGTAACTTTGCGGCGCTGGCAAGTTGTACTGGTCGCGTTTATGCCTGCACCTTCAACGTATTCCGTATAACCTGCATTCCACGAATGGGTGCAGGTTGCTTGGGGTTCTGCGCTACTCTCTTCCGCAGCAAAAACTACAGAAGAGAAAGTAAAAACGATGGAAAGTGCAAGAATAACACAAGCTATCTTCTTGATTGCTTTATTCATTTTATCCTCCTATTCTGCGACAATCTGCTAATTACTTGCTGGCTTGGCCGCAATTAGCTTACGGCAACAGGGCGATAGCTTCAACTCTACTATAGGTTAGAAGCTAGTAGCCAATTTAGAAGAAACACAGTTCACATATTCATCACCAGAGGCAACTGCTTCCGCACCCCACGATGCTATCGCCTCCGGCTTTGCTGCACAAACCATTGGAATCCCCTCCTACTGAGACGGTTACACTGCCAAAACTGTTGCAGATGTACCATCACGTCGTTCTTAGCTCCAGTATAGTGTGAATACTCAGCGAATGGGCACCACCTACAGTGGTTCACCATCTCCTTGGTTTTATATTAGCACATTCGGATTATGTCGGTCAATAGTATTTTTGTAAAATAAGTATTTTAATATAAAAAATTATTGCAAAATTTATATGCGCAGAAGTGCACAAACGCTCTGGAACGCTTTTATAGTTATGGAGCAGTCCTCTCAATCCCCAAGATTTCCCATGTTCCGAACAGAGCATCTGTGTTTTCTCGTTATTTTGCTTCATAATTGCAGTCAGCAGACATAATCAGGGCAAAACTATGTATCCGGCGCTTTCCGGCACTCTGATAAGCCGCATCGCTTTTTAGGTTTTTACCAGTAATAGCAACAGTCCGGATTCAGACAGCAGTTTCTCAACGTATAGCTTCGCCCTTTTGAGCCGGTTACGGTAACTGCCTCATCCGGTCCCAGTTTCCTGACGTATGGATAGCAGCAGCGAGGGCAGACATTGGGATAAAGCTTTTCCTTTCCCTGCGCTATCTCGTCCGGCTTTATCGGCCAATATGTCGGCTCGATCTGAATTTGTCGTCCGGATACGCGGCGGTAGCCTTGGACCCATGTCTCAGGCCAATTCTCGGGCAGTAAAATCTGCGGAGCACCGCCCGGAAGAATTGTTTTTGTGCGCAAGGTGACCGGTGCTACCTTGCCGACATATAATTTAATCCCGGCGGGAACAACTAATTTCGCCTCGTACATTTTCGTATTATGCCAGCCGGGATCTAAGGCAAGCCGCATCTTTGCATCAATGCAGGATTCGGCAAATTCTGTTGAAACATACTGTCCGCCCAGGCGCGCGCCTGTCGCTCTCGGCATCCTCGATGTATCATCGGTTCTTTGATACTTACCGTATAGGCGGTATACAACAAGGGGAAGACGTGTAAGAAAAGTGCCGTATTTTCCGTCTTGGAAAGTCCTTGTCTGCTCCTCTTCCAACGCATCCAAATCGGTTGGTTCCAGTTTTTCACGCAAATTGTCGGCAAATTTCGACGCAAATTCACCGGGCTGATAATGAACGATTGCATCATAATCACAGTATCTTTTCATTCAGAGCGCCCCTCTCATACACAATACCCCGCCGTCATTGCAAGCAATGGTCGGTCGGACTATGTGTTTCCGCAGTTCTTTGATCGCACAGCCGCAAATGCTTGATATGCAGGTGTTTAACCTCTCTCCCCCAAACGTGCAGACTTTGCGTTTCGAGATATAATATAGAAAACCGCTTGGGGAGGAACAAATGAAACACATTGAATTTTTGATTAAGCGATATTTGGATTACTGCCAATTCAACAAGGGCCTGTCTCAGAAGACCGTGAAGGCATACCGTATCGATTTGACGCAGTTTGCAGAACACTGCACGGGAAGCCAATGGACAGAGCGCAGCGTCATAAACGATTACATTGCCGAGCTGCAAAAACGGTACAAAGTCAGGAGCACAAAGCGCAAGCTTGCCACCGTTAAGGCATTTTTTAACTACTTGGAATACGAGGAAATTATTGAAAGCAACCCGTTTACTAAGCTGCGTATCCGCTTAAACGAGCCATTTGTATTGCCGCGAACCATTCCCATCGATACAATCGAGATACTATTGCGCAGTGCCTACAGTGAAAAAGACAAGTATACGAAAGGCGGAACACAATGGCGAGCCGGCTGTCGAGATGTCGCTGTTTTGGAGTTACTGTTTGCCTCCGGAATGCGTGTATCAGAGCTATGCTCTTTGACTACGGAAAGCATTGATTTACAAGACGGAACGGTCCGAATTTACGGAAAAGGCTCCCGTGAGCGAATAATTCAAATTGGAAACGCAGATGTAATGTCCGCCTTGAGAACATACTATAATGCGTTTTCTTCTGACATTGTGAGAGGCGGACCTTTCTTTTTAAATCGCTTGAATCATCGGCTCTCCGAGCAGTCCGTACGCTTTATGATTAACAAATATGCCATGCGCTCCAATATCGCATTACACATTACCCCGCACATGTTCCGGCATTCTTTCGCAACGCTTCTTCTGGAGGAGAATGTTGATATTCGGTATATTCAGCAATTTCTTGGACATAGCTCAATTCTAACGACCCAGATTTATACCCATGTTACCTCAAAAAAGCAGCGCGAAATTCTTTCTGATCGGCATCCGCGAAATAAAATGACGCTCTAACGGGCGAAGCGTTTCCTCGGTGCAATCCCGCCATTCAAAAGCAAGGAGCAAAGCCACGTCTTTGGCGTAGCATCTGCCATCCATGTGCAGCCAGCAAATGTTAGAAATGTGTGCAGGCAAAGTGCTTGCACACATTTTTTGAGCTTTGGCGAATGCAGGATAATATCTAATTAACCTTTGCTATTTACGAACATAGAGAGGAAG
>ERZ772820.1158-NODE-1158-length-21727-cov-7.470607_pt1 | contig 21727 bp, 9 predicted proteins | sample MGYA00511377_ERZ772820 | MGnify/ENA primary metagenome ERZ772820 (study PRJEB29015, sample SAMEA2737684) | human gut metagenome | biome: human gut; feature: human-associated habitat; material: faeces | place: China | collected 2012 ... | reverse complement strand
TAGATTGGACAGCAAAAAATGCAGTGCGATTGCAAGAATGGGAATAGCGAAATATTTTTTTTTCATCATAGGGTCAATTTTTCTCCTGTCTGTATTTTTGAGGGTACTGTTGCAGTATAACAGATTTAACTTAAAGTCTTCGTTAAGGAGGGGCGAAACTGTAATCTTTCGGAAGCGGCATCGCAAAAGGACACCGTTTATTTTCCCTGCCGAACCATTTGAATTTTGACCTTTCTCTAAAAGATGTTTTCCTCATAGTTGGTGACATACTGAATTTGGCATTAGATTCCTTGAGTTCTGCAAAGCTTTTAGCGTTCAAACAGAAAATACCCACAGCCGAAGCGGCTGTGGGTATGATCAAATCAGATTGTACGAGCTGACGCTGTCCTGTCAATCTCTATAGACTGTAGCTGCTTCTTCCGCATAAAGAAATACTCCGAAAATTCTTCTCGGAATATGTCGACACTTTGAGAAAACGCAGGGTAAGGCTGAAAGCGAAGCGTCATCATGGGGGAAATGCTGCCTGCTCTTGTGAATTATTATGGCGGGCAAAGGTATGGGACGGTCGAATGTCGGGAGAGACTATACGCAGATGCTCCTACGGGAAAAGCGCGCTGTCAAAGTCATGGCGAAGGAGGTCTGCGCGGATGCGTTAAGAATCCCTTCGCTATGTCGATGCCTTCAATGCGGTGGCAATGATAGAAGACCTCTGCGATGTGGGCGATGACAAGTACGGCCGAGGGCAGATATTTTTCTTCGTCATTACGAAACTAACAGCATGCCAGTTGCTATTCCGGTGAAGGCATCTCCGCAAACTGCGCTCTCTTAACAAAGATATTATACGTTAAGAGGTATTCTAAGCAGGATAAAGAGTTTTGCAGACGAAGAAAGGAAGATCAAAATAGATGAGATTGAACCAGCAGATAACGGCGCTTGTGTTATGCACGCTTCTTGGCGTTTCTATATTTGCGGGCTGCGGCGTGGCCGAGCAGCGACCGGCATTGGATAGGATAGAGTACACGAACTTGAACGACAGAGCTTCGAGGGAGCTTTTGCAGGAACTGCTCTCCGATGCAGGCGTGTCAGATGGTCGTATTCAGGGCTTTTTCTGCCGTGTGGGCCACTTTAATGACAGCGTGAAACAGGAATGGCTTACGGATGGCTTTGAGGAAGCAGGGCTGCTGTATACGAAATATGACCCTTATACAATGCAGGACGAATGGACGGCGAAGAACGGGACGTTTCCGGGCTATAACTGCCGGATCACCGCCATGAGCCTGTTTGGGGATTTCCTCTCCGTGAGCGCAGACTCTCAAATCCATGCCGGCGAGGATGTGTTGTTTGTGGACAAGGAGACACTGAAAACAGATCCCGATGCGCTGGGAGGAAGCAGCCTTGCAGATTTCTGCGCACTGTATTCCTCTATGAAGACGGAGCATACCACGGAGATCAAGCGTCATGTACAAGCCGTACAAGAGGAATGGGCATCCCGCGGCGTTATCTTTAGGGAGAATGAAAGAATCCGCCTCATCACGGTATTCTTCCATGATAAGCCGACCGAGGAGGAATCTCTGCTGTTTGTTGGGCATGTCGGCGTACTTTTGACGGCGGAGGACGGGACGCTGTACTTTGTAGAAAAGGTTGCCTTTCAGGAGCCGTACCGGATGCTGCGCTTTGCGGATCGAACGGCGCTGAGTGATTACCTTATGGGGAAATATGACACCTCATGGGGACAGGATACGGCGAGCCCCTTTATCATGGAGAACGACGAGCTTATGGACGGCTGGCGTCCAAACCCGGATAGAGGAAGCTCCGCGCTCGGCTAAGGACTGCGCGTTGCTGCCAATATAAGAAATCCCCGACTCCGGTCGGGGATTTCTTATATTATCCTCCGCTGAAGCTGTGGAGAAAACCAGATAAAGCACATCAACGCTGCAAAGTGACTTCAAATCATAGCGTGTTAATTTGCGTTGCTTGCCGCAACGGCGATGTTCCTGCTAAACTATGCATGAAATCTTTAGAGGAAGGAGGTGTTCCCGTGCTTCATGAAAATCTTCGGTTGAAGCGAAAGGAACGGGGGCTTTCGCAGGAGGAATTGGCATCACGCCTTCATGTTGTCAGACAGACCATTTCAAAATGGGAAAAAGGAATGTCTGTTCCTGATTCTGAACAAATAATTATTGTAGGAGTCAGAAACCGTATGTCCAAACGAGGCTCACTATATTTGCGGCACGCTATTTGGCTGGCGGCTTCATCGGCGGTGCTTCACAATCCGGCGCTGAGAGGAAACTCCTATATGGCATCTGTGAGCCACGCCTGCAGGAAGACGGTCTCCATCATTTACGTCGTTATGAAAGACAACAAGGCCTATACGCCCCGTATCCCAAATGAGATTTCAGCTTGACAAATTATAGCCAGTCTGTACTAAAATCGAACGGCCTCCATCACTCGAAAAACCTTCCTGAAAAGTTCGGCTTTTCGCCCAAAACCGTTCCCGCAAATATCGCCAAAAAGTTACTGTCACAAACCCTACCTTAAACTGTTTCCCATTGCGTTTTCCAACTTCTCTCACAAATGGCTCACATTTGATTTCACGGGCGAAAGCGAGCACACCCGCCTTCGCTCGAAGAATTGCACACAGCAGCTCACACGGCGAAACGGGGGGCGTCCCTCCCTCGGCCACAGTGCGGCTTTGTGCTGCCAGCGAAATTGCCACTGAAAGAATAAGGGGAATGATCGTTGGATAGAGGACTGCGAGGACAAAGGCTCATTTCATGCTGCGCCACAGGAGGGTCACGAGCTGCGCTCTTGTGCAGTCATTGTCAGAGCCGAACGATCCGCTGCCAACGCCGCTGCTGATGCTGTTTTCTGCCGCCCACATGACCGCGCTTGCATAGTAAGCGTCGGCTGCCACATCGCTGAACGCGGTGCTGCCGCTGACCGTAGGACTGCCGTTCGCGCGATAGAGGAGAGTCACCGCCTGCGCACGAGTGCAGGCTGCGTCGGGACGGAAGAGGCCGTTGCCCGTGCCGACGGTGATGCCGCTTTCAACAGCCCAGGCGACTGCCTCGGCATAGTAGCTGTCTGCGGAAATGTCGGTGAAGTCACCCGCCCGCGCTCCACCCGGAGAACCGGCGGCGCGCCAGAGGAAGGTGACGAGCTGTGCGCGGGTGCAGGGCAGGTCGGGAGCGAAGAGTTCGCCGCCGACGCCACGGACGATGCTTTTTTCCATCGCCCATCGGACGGCCTCGCAGTAATAGGCGTCTGTCGGCACATCGCCTGCGGGGGAGAGCGCCTCGCCGCCAGCCTCCGTGCCGCTTGGCTGCGCTGCCACAATACCCCATCCGCTGTCCGCGTCGAAACCGACCTCGCCGATGTCCCGAGCCGATGAATAAAGCCGCTCGCGCACCGCGTCCGCGCTCAGCTCCGGCTCCGATGCCCAAATCGCGGCGCAAAATCCGCTGACATAGGCGCAGGAGAAGGAGGTGCCGCTGCGCAGCTGCGGCTTGGCGCTGTTGCGATTGGTGGCGGTGGGCAGGTCAACGCCCTGTGCCAGCACGCCAACGCCGTGCCGCTGGGAGAAATCCGCGGGAGCTGTGCCGTCCGCCGCGCCCACGCCGATCACACCATTGTAGGCCGCGGGATAATACACACGCTCTGGTGCGTTTTGGTTGTCGTTTCCCACTGCGGAAACGAGGATCGCACCCTGTGCGAGGGCATAATCCACTGCTGCGCGCAGCTCCGGATCATCCTGTGTCATGCCCATGCTGATGTTGATGATGCGGCAGTGATAGAGATCGACCGCCGAGCGGATCGCCTGCGCCATCACATGTCCGTCTCCCCGTGCGCTGACGCCTGATGGATAGGTGTCATAGCATACCAAGGGAACGATGACCGCCTGCGGGCAAAGCGCAGGCAGACCAAGCGACGCCGAGCCGAGCACGATGCCGGCGGCCGCCGTGCCGTGGCTGATCCGGTCATCCGTATCGCGGTCGGGAAAAACGAAGTTTTCTCCCAGCTCCACCTGCGCGGCGTCCAGATGCTTGAGGGAAACGCCGCTGTCTAAAAACGCGATGCGGATCGGCTCCGATCCCGCCGCGTGTGCGGAAAAGGGGAGAAGCCACAGGGCAAGGCAGAGCAGCGCTGCAAGCAGCGGTTTGCTGTTTTTCATAGTTCATACCGTTCTTTCGCCGCGCCGGAGGCCATAGCCTCCGGCGCGGCTGTTTTTTATCTATTCCCGACAGAAGAGAGAATGGCGAGGATCACGCGCCGGAGCACCGCGCTGTTTTCTGCGCGTGTCGCGTTCTCCTTGGGGGCAAACAGGCCGTTCGATCTGCCGTTGATGAGACCGTGCATCTGGCAGAAGCGTATGCTTTCCGCCGCCCAGTCTGCGATCTGCGCGTTGTCGCCAAACTGCTTGGCGGCGGTTACTGCCGGAAGCGCATAGCCTGCCCATTGCAGATAGCGCGACAGCATTACGCACATCTGTTCGCGCGTCACCAGATCATTTGTGCCGAACAAGCCGTTGCCGTAGCCGCTGATGATGCCTGTGCTCTGCCCCCAGAGAATGGCATCCGTGTACCACTGGCCGGCCGCAACGTCGTAGAAGCTATTCGCGCCGCTCACGGCAGGCATACCCGCAATACGGTAGAGCACGGTAGCGAACATGGCACGGGTCATGGGCGCGTCGGGGGCAAAGCGACCGCCGCCGACGCCCTTGAAGAGCTCACGCGCCGCGCAGAAGGCGATGCTCTCTGCGGCCCAATGGTTGGCTGTATCACTGAAGGCGGCCGGGTTGGAGGTGAAGCGATATGTTCCGCTCTGGGGGGCAAGGAAGGTGACATAGCCGTCGATGACTGCCGAGACCGGTACAAGGGCGAGTGTTCCGCTGTTATCCGTGTAGCAGGGCAGATATTCTGTCTCGCTCTTGCCCGCGGGCAGCTTTACGCGGACGAGCTCTCCGGCCTTTGCCGAAACGCTTTCACTGCTTATGTCGGTGCCGCCGGAGCCGCCGGAGCTGTTCACAGGGACAAAGCTTGCCAGCGCCGTGACGTTGCCCACCCGCGGCATGGTGAAGGTGATGGTGGCTGCCGTCAGATCGGCAACGCTTGCACCTGTGACAGTCCAGCCGGCAAAGCGGTAGCCGCTGTCCGGTACGGCAGTCAGGGTGACGGTTTCGCCGCCGTTATACTCGCCGCCGCCGGTGACAGAGCCGCCGATGGTGGAAGAGACCGCCACGATGTGGTTTGCCAGTGCGCCGAAGCACAGGGACGCGGTGCGGTAGGCGCCGTTGGCAACGGCCAGCTTACCGGTGAGGATGCCCTGACTGCCCACGGCGGCGGTCAATGTGCCGTCGGAGAGGGAGGCTGTGCCCTCGACCGTTGTGAGCTCCCAGTTCACGTTGTAGCCGGTGAGGTTGAATCTGATATTGTCGGAGGTGACGCCTATCAGCGCCAGAGCTGCATTGCTCAGCCCTGCCGCGGGGACGGGGAGGTTGCCGCTGCTGTAGGTTTGGCCGTTCACCATGACCTCCAGCGAGGCCAGGTCGGCAAGCCCGCCATGGCTGACCGTGACGCTCTGGGGGACTGTGGCGTTGCCCACGTCGTCGGCGACGGTGATGGTCAGGTCGTGCTGGGAGGCGCTGTTAGGATCGGGGAGAGCAACCGAGAAAGAGAATGTGCCGTCTGCGGGGGTGAACTCACTGCTCGCAAGGGTTTTCCCCGCGCAAATCGGTGTGCCGTTACTGACAACTGTAAACCGCGCGTCGGCGTCGGTGACGCCGGTAACGGTGAGGGTGCCGTCCTTGCCGAAGAAACTGCCGTTTACGGGGGAGGAAAGGAGCAGCTGGGGCGGCAGGGTGTCCACCGTGAAGGTGTAGGTGGCGGCGAAGCTGTCGCCGTCTGCCGCCGCGCCTTGAAGCGTGATGGTGTGCTCGCCCTCCGCGAGAGAGGTCAGCGGGATGGAGATGTTCGCGGTGTTGGTAAACGTGCTGCTCTCCGCGCTGTCCAGGTTCCAGGTGCCGGTGACGGCCTCGCTGACCTTGGCGGTGATGGTCAGCTCGTTGGCGGTGTAGACATCCTTTTTGGCCGTGTAGGTCTTTCCGTCCTTGTCCTGCTGGGCCTCCGTGCGGCTTTGTGCCGCCTTGTCGGCGGTGAAGGTCACGGTGGGTGTGACCATTTCAGGCAGTGCGCACTCCTTCGTGACCTCCTCGCCGTAGACGGCGGTCTTTCCGCCACCAGAGGTAACTGCGTGGTACGGCGTGACGCCGATGATGTAGCTCCTGCCGCCAATGAGACCGAAGGTCTTGGCCCTGCTGCTGTCCTGCGGGTCGGCGGCCTGATAGCTGCCGCCCACGTTGATGACGGTGCTGCCGCTGTCCGCCGCGTCATAGCTGACCTGCTGGAAGTCGGTGGCGGTGCCGTCGGCGTTGTAGATGGTCACCAGATAGCCGTCGGTGTTGGTATTCTGCGGGATGGTCAACTCATACTGCAGGTTGCCCGCGGCCTTGGCGGTAAAGCTTGCCGCGCCGGGGGTGTTGGTGTTCGTCCAGCTTACCTTATCATTACTGAACACCACGCCGTTGACCTCGTCAGACTTGGAGTACACTGCGCGGATGTAGTAGCTGCCGGTGGGAACGTCCGCGGGGATGGTGAGGGATTTTGCCTTTGCCGTACCCAAGGTCGCGGTGTCGGTCACATCGTCCACGCGGTAGCCGGGATCGGTGTTTTCTGGATCGTTGCTGCTGCACAGGTAGAAGCTGATCTGATCCAGCTCGGAAAGCGCGCTGCCGTTCCACGTCAGGGCGATGCTGCCGCCGTTTACCGTGCCGTTGACGGTTTCGACCTTCGGTACCTCCGAAACATTGTAGAGGATCACATCGCTGCCCGCGGGGGTGGACATGTACCACTGCTTGCCGTACTGCTCGGCCTTTGTGGCAGTGAAGGCGTAGGTGGCCTTCTTGGTGGTTTCGTCGTAGCTCAGGTTGGCGTTGGCGGCGCCGCGGTTGGAGGACACAAGATTGCCTTCGGCATCTATTGTCTGCTCATAGAGCACAAGACCATAGTCATTGCCGCCCTCGGTGCTCCCGACTTTGATGGCTTCTGCCTTGTTCTTGGCATCCGCCATGTCATTTGCGTCGAAGGTGATCTGCACGATGGCGTCGCTGCCGGTACGGGTGCCGAGGTTGAACTGATGCTGATCCTTGTCGCCGTTGGATTGCAGCTTCGCGGCGGAATCCATCAGCTTTAGGCTGCCGTCGTCGGGCAGGTTGGTCGCCATGATCTGGGTATTGGTGCCCACGCGGGCGTAGAGCGTCTGATCGCGCTCCGCGTCGTAGTAGACGGGCAGATCGTCATTGCCCAGCAGGTCGGGGAAGGTGGGGTTGCTCTTGCTGCCCTTGCTGAAGTCCACGCTGCCCTCGCCCCAGTAGTAAGTGACGCCGAGGGTGATGAACAGCACATCCAGCGCGCCCCAGACCTTTTCGGTGCTGATGCCTAGGTCAATGCCCGCCAGCGTCATGCCGCCCACGATGGGGACGGAGCCGGGCACGCTCAATTTGGCGCGGGCAAACATCTCAAAAAATACGTCCTTGTAATCCGGACTGATGAGCACGATGTAGCCGCCGCCATAGACGATGCCGTCAAAGAGATTCACCACGATGTTAGCCCGCAGGTCAATGCCGGGATACCACTCAAGACTGAGACCCATCTTGTCGATGGCTTTTAGGCTCTCGATCTTTTTGATGCCGATGTTCTCGGCCTGCAGGCTGATGCCGGTGAGACCGAGCGAGAGCGTCGCCTTCTCGCAGGTAAGCACCTTCACCACGTCGAAGCTGACGGAGAGCAGGAGCTTTAGCGGCGGCACCGCCTGCGTCATGAAAATCGAGTCGTAAATGTTCTTGATGCCGCCGCCCGCGCCAGTGAGCCAGATGACGCCGCAGCCGTCGATATTCAAGCCCGGCTCAAAGCCGCTGACAAAGACATAAAGCTCGTCGGGAATGGGAATATTATTCTTGCTCTTAAAGGAAACCTTGGCCTCCACGGTAAAGTTGGCCAATTTGATTTTTCCATCCACGCCGAAGGCCCAGTCGTTGATGGTGCTCACGGCGATGGTGCCCTCGATTTCCGGCAGACCCGAGATATAGTTCTTGATGGCGACGCCCACCTCGAAGTTTACGCCGATGAAGCCCTCGCCGCAGCCGAAGAGAACATCCCGTACCATAACGGAGCCCTTGATGTTCTTCTCGTTGTCCTCCCCGCCGCTCTCGTCGATCTCCGACCAGTCCAGCGCCCGCTCGAACTTGCCGGAGTTATATACATACTGATAGAGGCTGCCGGACTGCAAATCATTGTAGGAGCTCCACAGATCCTGCAGCTTCGACCAGTAGGTGGGCGGCTCTGCCGCGTTTTCGTCCACCTTGCCGGAGGCAAAGGTAAGGTCCAGCGCGGCAGTGAAGGACACCACGCAGCCGATGGTTTCTTCGATCTTGTTGGTCTGGTTCTCCGTTTCATACATGATGCCGAGCTGGGCGTAGGCCAGCTTGAAGATCATGCCGGAGAGGGTCTGCCCGATGCCGGCGGCATTGGGCCAGATGAGGGTGATGGGCTTATCCGTGAAATTCTGAGGATCATCGGTGTTCAGCTTCCTCTCACCGCTTCCATAGGGCTCGTAGGAGCCGCGCTCGCCGTTTTCGTTGTAGGGGATGAGCGAATAGTTCTCTCCCATCTTGATCTTGGTGAGGATGGCCTTGCCCTTCCAAATGGAGGTGCGTTCGGTATTGGTGTAAAGCTCGCCGTCAAACTCCGTGCAGATGGCGTTGGCTGTATCGTAATAGACCTCCAACGAGCCGCCCTCAAAGTCCATGCAGCCGTTGATGACGATGGGGTTATCCACCTCATGCTTACCGTTCACCAGGTTCTTGGTGCTGGCGGCGATGTAATGCTCCCTGCCATCCACCGTCTTTTTGGTGAACTCACCCTTGAAGGTCAGCAGGATCTCCTCGTACTGGACCGTGTCATTCTTGAACTGATTGAAATCGTCCTCACTCTTGAAGGAGACGATTTGGTGGGAGTAATAGGAGCCGTCCTTGTACTCCACCACGGCGAGGACACCGTAGGCGTCGTTCTTGTACTTCTTGTCGGCGGATACGGTGAAGTGCAGCTCCGGCGCGGTCTGGAGCTTTTTATCCGCGGTGACGATGTTCGCAGAGACCGCCGCATCTGTCCACTCCAGCTGGAGATACCAGCCGCCCTCGGAGAGATGGATGTTCTCTGTCAGCGCCACATCCATGATGCCGTCCTTGATGGTGATGTTCTCATGGGGGATGTCCTTAACGACCTTACCATCCTCGCTGTAGGCTTTCAGGCTCCAGCGCCGAGAGCTTATGTCACCGGTCCCCAGAAGATCCGGATTCGTCACCGTGACAAAGAGGTGTCGCGTGCCCTCGGTGTAGATGATCTTGGGCGTCATGGCGGCGAAGTTTACCTGTGGCACGTCGCCATCGCTGCCGGGCAGCAGGACATAGGCCATGCGCTCGCCCAGCTTGTTGGTCTCGGAGAGCTGACCGTTGGCATCCGGCTTGTACACGCCGACGGTGATGCGCTCATAGGCGGCATCCGTGCCGACTTTTGCTTTGAAATACAGCGTTTTGGTCTTGCTCTCGCCCACCTTCAGCTCGGCGTAGGGGATGGTGAAGGGGTCGGTCGTTTCATAGTCCTGTCCCGTGGCTGTACCGCCCTCGTCCGTGAGCGAGCGGAGATTGCGGCTGCTCCGCACCGCCAGAACAACATTGCTCAGATCCTGCGCGCCCTCTCCGGCGATGTTGGTGAAGTCCACCGTCACGGCGAAGTGGGCGCTGCCCTTGACGCCGCTTTCGGGGAGAAAGTCGTTCTTGGCATCGTTCAGCCTCAGACGGACAGGGGCGGTCAGATTGACCGCCACACTGTCGCTGGCGGGCGTTTGGTGGTTGGAGAATACGCCGTAGTAGGTGGTCAGGGAGGCGCTGCCGCCCGCCGCCACGCTGTCCAGATTGAAATACAGGGCGTAGGCGCTGTCGGCGGTCATGTACTCGCTGCGGGTGTTGGTGAAGTTCAGTGTTTCGACCGGCGTGAAGTCAAAGAGGGTGCTTGCCAGATGGCTCCAGTGGCCGAAGGCTGCTTTGGTGGGCCGCTTGTCGCTGTTGACGGAGTAGGCGACCACGGAGGGGCTGTAGGGATCGTCTGTGGCGAACAGCTGCTGCGGGATCCCGCTGGTCAGCACCTTTTCCTGACTGACCGTTTCAGTTTGTTGCGTGCTTGTATCGTTGTACTGATAGTAGCCGAAATCCTGCTCGCCCAACGCGGTATCGTAGAGAATGCGCGTTTGGACGGGCACCGCCGCGCCGCTGCCGTTGGTCACGCTGAGGCTCAGACTGACCATGCCGGACTCGTTGGAGCTGGTGTTGGCGAGGGCGATGCTCTGGGTGAAGGTCAGGCCGTCCACACTCCAAACCGCCTTGACGGTGCCGCTCTCCTCGGTGACGGCGACGCCGCTGCTGCTGGGGTAGCTGCCGCCAAAGATGTAGTCCTTGGCGGCGTTCCCCTCGCCCACGCGGAAGGATAGGAAGGAAGTGTCATACTGTCCGTCGTGGTAGAGCAGCTTTTTGTTGTTGTCGGACTTTTTCAGGCGGTCGCCCTCCACCGTGCGCACGGTGAAGCCGCCGTTTTTCTTGCTGACGGACACACTGATGTAGTCGTCGCTGAGGGTGTAGGCCTCGGCCAGCTCGTCAGCCAGCGCGGTGACGGCCATCGTCGGCAGCAGGCCGATCACCATTGCTGCGCAGAGCAGCCATGAAAGGAGCCGTTTCTTCATTTGCTCTTCCTCCTTTTCTTACTGCTCAACGTAGAGCAGGACGCGGATGGTCTGTCGGTCTTGGGTCGTCACAAGCAGTGTGTAATAGCCTGTGCTGCTTACGGTGAATTTGCCGTCTGCATCGAAGTGCAGGGAGCTGCCGGAGAGATACTTCATCTGTCCCGCGCTGAGGATGCCGCGGCGCGCCTTGATGGAATAGGGCTGTACGCTGTTTTGCAGCGCCAGCGTGTGCTCGCCGGGGCGGAGCACTGCGGTGCTGTCCGGCAGGATGAGCTTGTCGTCGATGCTTACGCACACGGTATTCGCGCCGATGACGCGCACGAAGCGATTGGCGGTGGTCTGGTTGCCGGCGGCGTCGGTGACGGTGTAGGTTACAACATACTGGTTGGCCTTTGCCCGGTCAACCGTGCTGTCGTCATAGCTGACCGTCAGCTTATCTGGGGGTGTCACATCGTTCTTGTCCCAGACCTTGTAACCCTTATCCAGTTCTGCCTTCAGCTCTGCCTCCGTGGCGCCCTCGGTCACATAGATGGTGCTGTTGTCAAAGCTGATGGACGGCGGGTCGTTGTCGATGCTGCCCACGCGGACCGTCTTGAAGCTCTCGTTGCCTGCGTTGTCCGTCGCCGTGATGGCGAAGGTGCCGTTCTGGGTGAAAGTAATCTCGTGACTGCCCGCAGCACCAAAGATGTGGGTGCCATTCTCGCCCCAGGTCACAGTGCAGGGCTCGTTGACCTTGACCGTTGCCTTGACCTGATTGTTTTCCTCGACAGTTGTGACAGTCAACTCCGGCGCGGTGCGGTCGATGCCTTTGATGGTGACGGGAACTGTGGTCGTGTTGCCCGCCTGATCGTTGAGAAGGACCGTGTAGGTCCCGTTCCGGGTAAAGGTGATCTCCAGCGGGGCGTCCGGACCGTAGATAACAGGCATAGGCTGTCCCTGATAAATCTTCGCCGCGCCGTAGTTGGCAGAAGTGACCTGCTTGCTCGGACGGAGCGCCACAACAGCCTGATAGGCGGCATCCGTGCTGCCCACTTCCTTCCCAGCGCGGTCATAGCGCTTGATCATCTGATTGACCTCTGGCACGACCTTATCGATGACGGTGACCCCGTTGAGCGTTACCACTGTGCTCTTGCCGTTAGCGGCCGAGGCGGTGAAGGTAAGGGTCTGGTTATAATTTCCCTTGAATGTCACCGTAACGCGCTCGGGCGTTGCGGTGATCGTGACGAGATCACTGCCGCCTTGACCGCGAATGGTGTAGCTTGCTGCGGTGTCGTCTGCCAGCAGCGTATGCCCATCCGTTTCATTTTCTGCCCGAACGGTCAGATTCCGCATTGCCTTGCTGCTGTCGATGTGCGCTGTGACGTTGGTGTTGAGCGGCCCTGTCGGCGGGGAAGCAGCATCCTTCACGTCCGACGGCGACCAGCGGACGGTCAGCTCCGGCGGCTTGGTGTCGATGCCGGAGATGGTCTTGGCCGTGCTGCCGGTGTTGCCCGCAATGTCGCGGAACAGGAATTGAATGTCGCCGTTGTCCGTCACATCGTACTTATAGGTGTTTCTGCCGGTACGCCTTGCATCCGCCGGAGCATTCAGCGTCACGGTATCAAGCTCCGTGCTTCCGTCCTTGACGCTGATAAGCTTGCCCTTGTCGTCCTTGTCCTCCAGTGTGAGGGTGATGGTCTTCTCATACAGGTTTTTGGCGCTGACCGCCACCGTCGCCGTGGGCGGCGTGGTGTCGATCCTGTCCGGTACGGTGAAGGTAAATTCGGTTTCGTTGGCGTTCGGGGATTTGTCCGTCACGGTAACGGTGTATGTGCCCGCCTTGGTGATGGACACTGTGTTTCCGTTGAGCACTGCGCCCTCGCCGGTGACAGCGATGGTGAAGCCGGATGCGTCGACGGCGTTGACAGTGAGGCTGTAGCCCTGCACATAACCGAGGGCGTCGAATTTACCGCCAATGTCTGCTTGGTGGTCTGTTGCGAGGAAGGCCTCTGCGCGGGTATAGCTGCCGCTGCGCTTGACATAAATATCCACGTCAACGTCGGGCGGAGTGGTATCCTCCTGCGGCTGCACGGGCGCTTGCAGCGTTAATCCGGCGGGAAGTGCGGCGGTCACGCTGCCGGCGCTGCCGAGATCGTCTTCATAGGTGAAGGTGTGCGAGGCCGCGCCGCCGGGCGTGAACAGGAACGCGCTGCCGGTGTCGCCGGTGGGCGTCACATGGCGGGCGGTGGTGTACCACGCGCGGATATTGCCGGTGACGGTCACGCCGCTGGCGGCGTAAGCGTCCAGCTCGGACTGCGTGAACTCCTGTCCAAGCGCCTGCACATAGTAGTGTACCTGTGCCTCCGGCACACCGCTTACGATGTTGTCGATGTAGACGCGGAGACTGTAGACAATGCCATCACCGTTCCTCACCTCCACCCGCGTTTCCATGTTTTCGCGGATTCGTGTCTGCCGTTTCTGGGTGCCGGTGCCGGGGAATCCGTCGACAGGCGTCATTTCCGTATGAGTGTTGCCGTTGATCTCGTAGACCTTGACGGTGCCGTTTGCCGCGTTGGTGGTCATGGTGACCGCCTCGGCGGTGATGTCCGTGGTGGAGAAGGAGAGGGCGAGGCTGTAATCCTTGCCGTTTTCTGTGAACTCATTGATGGTAATCTCTTCTGCGTGGGTCTGGCCGAAGGCATCCCGATACTGGATGGACCAGGTGCCGTTGCCAGAGATGGGGAAGGCTTGGCTCCACTCGGTCTTGAATCCGTTGCCGTCCTTTTCGTGCCACGCCCAGGATTCCACCGGACGGACCGGCTGATTGAAGGTTATGGCAAGAATTGAGTGGCGGCCGGTGACTTTCGGCTCCACATAATTGACAGGGTTGCCGGCGCTGCTGACGCTGCCCGTGTTGCCAAGGGCGTCCGTGGCGGTGACGGTAATGTCCATGGCAGTCCCGTCCGCAGCCTTGGCGAACACGCCCTCCACCGTCACATCCAGATAGTCACGGCTGTAGCGACCGCTAGTTTCGAGATAGACATTTTTCTTCGCCTCGGCGGAGTAGATGCCCGTGGGATGACCGTCGTTGGTGGTCCATGTGACATCCCTTCCGTCGTAGGTGAGGGTGAATGTGTTTTTGGAATACTCCTCGTTGAAGCCGACGTCCACGGTCAGGCCGTCCTTCATGGTGTCTTGATCGTCGCGGACGCGGAATTGCAGGGTGTAGGTGCCGTTGTTGTTATCCTGAAATTGAAGGCCGCTGATGCCGTTATCATTGTTTCCGGGTCCATCGTCAAACCACGGGGCGCGCTGGCCGAGATAGCCCACCTCGCAGAGGGCGCCGTGGGCGCTGACGGTGATGACCTCATAGTTCGCGCCATTTTCCTGTAGAGCGCAGCGCCATGTGCCGTCGGCGTAGGCGCTCATTTCAACGCGCTTGCCCTCGCCCGCGAGTTCATTCTGACCATTCTGCCACGCCCATGCGAACACCGTTGCGCCGGCGGTGTTTGCGCCGTTCTCCGGCGTGAACACCAGCTGCCCGGCGTCTTTGTCGAGGCGGATGCTGCCGCCGACGGCCTCCTCTACGGGCATAATCTGATAGTACTTGATGTCGCTCCTGCGGCCGTTATCGTAGACCTTCTGCACGGCGACGGTGTTGATCTCGCCGGGGGTGAGGTAGAGGTGCGTGCTGTTCTGCTCGGCGGCGCTGAACACAAAGCTCAGGCTGTTGTTTAAGTTTCCGTCCGTTGTGACGCTTGTGTGGTCGTTGGCCGTGGACAGCTCTACTTTGTTGCCCGCCTGGGCGGTGTTCCAAAGCTGGACGGCGTAGCAGCCGACATAGGCCGTGGCGGAGGAGTTTGTTCTGATGCTTTGCCATCCCGCCTCGGTGGGAGAGGTGACGGTGACATAATATTTCGGCGCTGTTGCGATCCTTGCATAAACCGAATCCGCCTGCGACTTGCTGATGGGCAGATAGATGATGCCGCTGTCGGAGGCCAGCTCCAGCCTTCCGCCTTCGCCGTAGCTTTTGTCCAATCCGTAGGCTGTTCTGAGATACGCATACTTCGCCTGCGGGTCATAGATCACGGAGCTGAGGGAGAAGTCGGAATTGGGCTGCACGGTGTCCACCGCGATCTCGCGGTAAGTACTGCCATCGGGAAGCCAGGCGCCGTAGTCGTCTCTGCCCGCTTTGAGCGCGAGATGGAACGTGGCAATGTAGACGCCGGATTCGTAGCTGCCCTCCGGCACGGTGACGGTCTGGGAGACGGCGCCGTTGGGGTTGTTCTCCGGAAGTTGGAAGGGGCCGATGGGAATATCGTAGTGCTTGTTGGTGCTCTTATTTTCCAGACGAATGTAGCTCTGCTGCCAGTCCACATTCTCATATCTCCAGCCGCGGTGATCGCCGGCAATGGAGACGGTAAAGTGGAGGCCCGCCAGTGTGGTGCGCTGATAGCCCTTGGCGGTGCTCCAGTTGGAGTTATAGTGCACCTTACCCAGTTCGTCATCGCAGGACAGGCTGATCGTGCCGAAAAGATTGTTGGCATATCCGGTCACGCGAAGGGTGACGGTGTCCTCGCCAAACTTGTTGGAAGTGTCTCCAAGGGTGATCACGCCGTCGGCATTCGTGTTGTAAGCTGTCTGCTTACCGGCAAGCACGGTAACGGTGAGGTTGCCGCTGTAAGACGAGCTTGCGCCGGGCCGTATGGTCGTCAGCAGGCTCGCTGCGTTCCTGTCTGGGTCCGGAGTCAGAGTGTAATTCCCGTCATTATCCTGAGTGACCTGATAGAACTTCCAGCCGCTGCTGGTGCTTGCATCCTCGGCGATGGGCTGCCCGAAGATACTGTAGTCGCCACTGGACACCATCTGGTACACCGCGTAATAGTCCGAGTTTTCCGCCGCAGGGACAAGGAAGAACAGCGTATCCGCGCTGCCCAATCTGGGTGCGGAAATGTGGGCGAGTTCTGTAATGCTTCCGGAATAGTTCAGCTCATAGTCCGCATCGCGCAGATCGTAGCTGTACTGCCCGAGGCAGATCGGGGCGGACACGTTCCTGTTGACCGAGTTGTCCGTCGCCTTGACCCAGAGATATTTGGAGAACAGCTCCCCGTTGTTCACATCGCCCACGGCGCTCACGGTGACAGAGGTGGACGATGTGACGGTAAGGCTGCCGTTGTTCCAGCCTGTATCTGCGGGTGCGTCGGTGCCGCTGTCGCTCCATGCGTACTGCCACGCGGAGATGCCCCGCCCGTCGGTGAGGATGACCTCGGCGGTGAGTGTGCCGCCGGTGCCGCCGCTGTTCAGCGCGCGGGTGGTGCCGTCCGCCGCGGCGGTGGGGGCAAGGTTGTCAATGTACCACGCAAGGCCACCGGCAGGCAGCGTCACATTGCTCTCGTTGCCCGCGAAGTCCTTGGCCTTGATCGTGAGGGTGCAGCCGGAGAAGTCCACATAGGTTTTGCCGGCCTTGGGACGGATGTGGAAGTAGACGTTCGGCGTTTGCAGGAACTGCTGTGCCGTGCCGGTGATGCCGTCCTGCCACTCGTCCCCGGCGACTTGGGAGGTTGCGTCGGCCTTGACTGCCCACTCATAGAGATAGGCTTTCTTGTCGCCGTTGTTGTTCAGAATGAAGCTGCCGTAAATGCCTGCATAGCCGGAGGCGGCATCGGAGAGCGTCACGCCGTAGTGGAATCCGTTGCCCTCCGGAGCATAGCTGTCCGCGATCTCCCCCGCCGTGGGAGCATCCGTGTCCAGCATGGGCGGATTGGCGTTGGCGGTGGGGGCGATGGTCACATTATCTTTATTTAGCTGGTTGCCCGCGCGGTCGGTGATGTCCTCGAGGGTAATGCCGTTTCCGTCCCTAAAGTACATCCGGGTGACCTTGATCTGCGTTTCGCCGGCGGGGAGATGGCAGCCCTCGCCGATGGTGATGTTCCCGGTGACGAACTGCGTCGCCTCGGTGCTGTAGTCATAGAAAGGATAGAGATACCGGGAGGTCACCTCGACCGCCTTGCCGCCCGCGTCCAGCAGATTTGTGACGAAAACGGCGTTTTGCCAGTTGGAGGAGCCTGGGCTCGAGCGCTCGATGCCCTTGAGCCGCTCGTTCATGTGGACGATCAGATAGAAGCTGTCGCCCACGCCTAAGTACAGATCGCTGTTGTCGGTGTAGCTCGTTTCGTCATAGTCCGCGGTGCCGGGACCCTTGTCGGCCTTGCCCAGCGTCTCCTTTACGTCGGCGTTGTTGCAGGTCAGCTCAAACGCCACCTTCGCCACATAGGGCGCGCCGGAGTCCAGCGTCAGATTGGCGTCGAGAATGGTCTGCTTTTGCAGGGGATTGCCCGCAAGGTCGGTGATGTAGCAGGTGGTGGTAGACAGGCCGAGGGTGCTGCCGTTGACCTTGATATCTCCGGCGATGGAGAAGCTGCCGTTGGGGCCCACCTGCTTGAGCGGGAGCGTGGCACTTGGCGCGAAAAGAGCATCCATGCCGAGCGCAGCGATCCGCACATCCGTCTCTTGGTTGCTGGGAACGGTGTACTTAAAAATCAGGTCGCTGCCTTTGAGCTCGATCAGCTTGGCGCGATATTTGCCGGCGCTCTCGCCGTCGGCTTGCAGGTCGAGATAGAGCTCACCCTTGCCGGCGGCGCTGTCGTCGGCAAAGCGGATGGGCTCGTCAAAGGTGAGCTTGATATAAACGCTCTTGCCCTTGCCCACGCTCATGCCCTTGAACCGCCTTGCATAGCCCGTGCCGTCCGCGCTGTATTGGATGTCCGCAAGCTCGGGGGCGCGGGTGTCGCGGAACGCCACCACGAAATTCTCAGCATAGGAGCCGCCGCAGGTACAGGTGCGGGGTTCAAAGTCGGTCCACGCGAAGGTGCGGTGGCTGAATTGCAGGCTGCAATAGTCGTTGTTTTCCTTATAGTAAATGGTGTTGAAGCCGTCGGAATTGTTGCTCTGGACCCCGCCGAGGTCGCCGATGCGGGGATAGGTCCGCGACTTGTCGCTCCAGCCGTCGATCACCCTCGCGCTGCCGCTGAAGGTGGCGGAGACCTTTTCCGTCACCGTCATCTCGGCCGTGTAGGTCTTGACCTCTTTCCAGTTGTAGTGGCTGTGGGTGTGGGTGCGGTTGTAGAAGGTGGCGGAGGTGTTGAATTGCAGATTGTTGGAGACTTGCACCAGCTTTTTGAGCACAGGGGCGGTTTCGCCGAGGTTAAAGTCCCATGCCTGCTCATTTCCCGTGGCGCGGTCGCTGTACTTTGCCTGCGCACCGTTGCTCTGGCGCCTATATAAGCCGATGCCGTTGTAGGCGGCATAGGCGCCGTCGCCCTTGATGGCGCTGTACAGCTTCTCGCTTCTGCCGGAGTAGGCGTTGAGAATGGACACCTCCGGCGTTTTGCGCTCGTAGGTCACTGCGCCGCCGTCTGCCATGGCGGGCAGCGTCCATACCGGGAGCAGGCTCAGCACCATGGCAAGGCTTAAAAAGGTGCTCAGCAGCCTGCGTGAAAGGCTGCGGTTTGGAAAGGTGTGGGGTGATTTCATAGCGGTCCTCCTTTAGACTCTGCTGCGGGCATGGTGCTCCGGCTTGCTGCTCCCATGCTTTATTCGGTTGTTGGGATGGAAAGTGCCTCGAATCCTGCCTCGGCTTGCTGCACGGTTTTTTGAATAATGCCCGCCGCCATGGCGTGCAGGTCGATTTTTGAAATTGCGGTGATCATTGCCTCTCGCTGGGGCTTCGGAATGTCATAGAGCTTCAGGGAGCATTCCAGAAAACGGCTGATTTTGGCGTCTATCGTGAAATATAGGTCGCAGGGGACGGACATGAAGCCCCGCATCAGGCTGCCCGAGGCGATCTCCATTTCATAGAAGTCCTTGAGCTGGGCTTGCGGCATGTAGCTGCCGAAGACGAGCTTTAGGCGCGTTGTCATGCTCTTATAAAGGTATGCCGCTGTGGTCGGCAGCGAGTAGGCCGTGACGTACAGCTCCCGCAGCGGCTCCGTCAGCTCCGCGATGTGAAGCTGCAGCGCCGTTTCCACCGCATACATGAAAACGGGGTCCTGCACCGCCGCGTGCTGCTCTGCCAGCGCGAACTGCCCGTCGAACATCCGCTGCACCAGCTCCAGCAGCAGCGCCTCCTTGCTGGGGAACACGTGGAAAAACGAGCTTTGTCCGATGCCCGCCGCCCTTGAGATCTCTGTGGTCGTGGTATTCGCATATCCCTTTTCCAAAAATAGAGCCACAGCCGCGCGCAGCAGTCTTTGCCGCGTCAGCAGTCCGCTGGGTTTTCTTCCTCTTGCCGCCATTGCTCGATCGCCACCTTGCTTTTTATTAGAAGTCCTATTCGAAGTGTACTTCTATTATATAAACAGATGCCGCTGTCGGCAAGAAATAATTATGTGCCGGCAGCAAATTTGGAAAAACCAACCAAAATATCCACCGTCATTTGTGCAGTGTTTCTGCACATCTCACGCAAGATACCGCTGTCGGTATCACATCGTGCTCGCGCTAAAGCAATGCGGCAAAAAGAGGATCATATAAAAAAGACAAATTACCTTTGCGAGCATATCGAGGCGGAGCTAATGGAGATCGTGGAGCTCAGTACAAAAGCAAACAAGCGCCTGCTGACTGACAGCAGTACGCATCGGGTGCAGCAGATCCTCCGCGAGGCCATGACGCAGCCCAACTTCGGCAACATGCGCTTTGCCCGCTCGCTGGTGGAGAAGGCCATGCTGCGGCAAGCTGGCCGCGTGATGGCGCTGCCTGCCGAGCAGGTGACGGACGAGGATATTCGCTACCTTATCGCTGATGATTTTGGGGAGGTCCCGCAGCGTGCGGTGTACCATCGTACCATTGGGTTCATTGGGTAAAGAGATAATCGGACTTTTTCATACATAGATATAACGATATGGGTAATTGACTTGATATTTACGGTGTTCGATGATAAAATCAAGGTATCTTGAAACGGGGTCCTTGTGCAAGGTTATCTGCTTTTAGTAGTGCTGCTTCGGAAGGGAGTGTATCGAAACATGGGAATGTTTGTAAATCCGGACAATTCCGCATTTCAAGTTGCTTTGAATTCGGAAATTTATGTTGATAAAACCGGGATTATTAAGTATACAAACCGAGTTCTGAATACACTGCAAGGGTACATTTGCAATAGCCGTCCAAGGCGCTTTGGAAAGTCCATTACCGCGAATATGCTGACAGCCTATTACAGCAGGGGCTGTGATTCGGAAGCGATTTTTGCCGGATTGGAAATCAGTAAAAGTGCAGATTTCAAAAAGCACTTGAATCAGTATGATGTCATTCACCTTGATATTCAATGGTGCATGGAGCCTGCCGGTGGGCCGGAACAGGTGGTTTCCTATATTTCCGAAAAGACAATTACTGAACTAAAAGGCTATTACTCCGATGTATTGACTGAAAATACAGGATCCCTGCCCAAAGCATTATCGCGGATCAGTGCGGCAACCGGAAAAAATTTATCATTATCATCGATGAATGGGACGTCCTGATTCGTGATGAGTCAGCCAACACCAAGGCGCAGGAGGATTATATCAACTTTCTCAGAGGAATGTTTAAGGGGACAGAGCCAACGAAATATGTTCAATTGGCATACCTGACAGGGATCCTTCCGATGATAAAAGAAAAAACGCAGTCGGCATTGAATAATTTTGACGAGTTTACAATGCTGAGTGCAAGCAATTTGGCTCCGTATATTGGATTTACAAAAGATGAGGTTCAAAAGCTGGCAGAGGTATACCATCAGGATTTCGACGATGTGAAGAGATGGTACGATGGCTATTTGCTGAGGGACTATCAGGTTTATAATCCGAGAGCTGTTGTCAGCGTAATGCTGCGAGGGGAATTTAAGAGTTATTGGTCGGAAACAGCCTCCTATGAGGCGATCGTGCCGCTGATAAATATGGATTACGATGGCTTGAAAGCATCTATCATCGAAATGCTTTCAGGCGCAGAGGTGAAGGTCAACACAGCGACTTTTAAGAATGATACGGTAAATATCAAAAGCAAGGATGATGTACTGACCTATATGATCCATTTGGGATATCTTGGGTATAATCAGAAAACCAAGACTGCTTTCGTGCCAAATGAGGAAATACGACAGGAATTGGCAAATGCCATCAAAAGCCGAAAGTGGGATGAGATGGCGGCATTTCAGCGGGATTCTAACAAACTGCTGAACGCCACGTTGGATATGGATGGTGCGTCGGTTGCGATGCAGATTGAAAAGATCCATAATGATTATGCATCTGTCATTCAGTACCATAACGAGAATTCCTTAAGGAGTGTCCTATCGATCGCGTACCTTGGTGCGATGCAGTACTATTTCAAACCGATTCGCGAGTTCCCAACAGGCAGAGGATTTGCAGACTTTGTCTTTATCCCGAAGCCTGAATACGGTTTATCTTACCCGGCAATGGTCATTGAACTGAAGTGGAACAAATCGGCTGAAACAGCATTACGGCAAATTAAGGCCAAAAAATACCCGGATTCAATCCGAGACTACACTGGCAGTATTTTGTTAGTTGGAATCAACTACGATGAAAAGACGAAAGCGCATGAGTGTTCGATTGAGAAGTGCGACAAGGAGTAAAGACTTTGCACGCCTATTGCTGAGGGGGTGTAAGAGGATACGCTCTAAGGATGGTCGCGTCGTTACCCGTTCCTCTCCCGCCACGGAAGCGGAATAAAGGCGGAATGCGAGCGGAATATATGGAAAATACGAAATAAATATAATTCTAAAAATTGCAAAAGCTCTGAATAATTGTATGATTTCCTTGTTTTCCCCAACGAATAATCGAGGAGAAAGAATGGGGTTCAAGAGGCCGCTGGTTCGATTCCAGTCACTCGGACCAAGTAATGATAATCCGAACTACATTATCCAAGT
>ERZ772820.1155-NODE-1155-length-21738-cov-10.276668_pt1 | contig 21738 bp, 16 predicted proteins | sample MGYA00511377_ERZ772820 | MGnify/ENA primary metagenome ERZ772820 (study PRJEB29015, sample SAMEA2737684) | human gut metagenome | biome: human gut; feature: human-associated habitat; material: faeces | place: China | collected 2012 ... | reverse complement strand
TGCCGTTCTCTTTGCGCACCTCGCCCGTGATGTAGCCGTTCTTGTTGTAGCTGTACGAGAACGCAATCTCACTCGCGCCGCTGGTGACCTGTTCGAGCAGATTCCCAACGCTGTCATAGCGGTATGAAGTTGTCAAGGTGCTGGACGCGGTTTCAATCCTCTGGCCTGCCGCGTCGTGGGTGTAGCGGGTCACGTTTCCTGTTCAAGATCAATTTTCTACTTCTTTGTATACAGTCTCAAATTCGCCCAAAGTATCTTGAAATAATGTAGTGGGATTTCCTGTACGCCAATTTTCAATTAGTGCCGTTTCAAATACTTCTGATACACGCGCATAAAAAGCCGTCTCTGAGGATCCATACATCTTAAAGAAACTATTTATTGTTTCACGAGAGGTATCCCCGTATATATTATTACTACTGGCAACATGTAGCGGATAGACTTCCAATCGCTTTTGATAGGGAAAATAGTAAACATTCAAAATAGCACTGACAACAGAATTGAGGTTTGGAAGAGAAACAGAATAAATAAACAATATCCGCTTTTTATCAATTTCCCATACGACCTGAAGATTCTCATCATCCGATAACATGTGATTACTAAAGCCAAGACAAATAGTGTCAGGAACAGCATATTTGACAGAATCAATAGTTTTTGCTAATCCACTCATGTTATTCCATGACGTTGAAGTGAGGTGCCCTCCCCAAACATCTTTTGTGCCAAAATACATTTCATCAAAAATGTTTCTTATCATAATTTTTTTAGCGCAATTGAACGTTCCAATAGTCAGAATAAGTATTAGTATGATGATTAATATGTTCTTCAATCCCCGTTTCATGGAACAACCTCCAATTCGTTTGACCCGTGTTCCAAACTAACTATAAATGCATACGCTTCGGGCTCGATCGTTTTCAATTCTTCTAGAGAATTAATATTTAGCCGACTCAATACCTCTGATATTACAAAGTCAAGTGACGTATGCGACAGGAAAATCTCCGCACGTGTCTCGCCATTTTCCAACCTTTTAAAGTATATTGCTTCTGCCTCACTATGCGAGATATTCTGTGTTTTCATAATGTTCATCACATTATCCGCATCAAGATCAGCCATATAATCATCTGGTGAAAAGGCTACTTTCCCATTATTGGTGCGAATAGTTGCATCGCCCAACCATCCTGCCATATCTTCACGCGTTGAATCACTGCCTCCTGTTTGTTGATTAGCCAATTTCCGTTTAATCCACTCTATGACGTCAAAAGTAAACGGAGGATAGTCAGTTGCAAATATAGCAGCTTTTGTAATATTGTAATGTGCATAATCACTGGCAGTAGACATGGCATTATATTGATCAGTCCATAGCCGTTCAAATTCCAGATCAGAAAGCTGCTTGCCTAGGGCAATTTCCATTGAAGCCTTATATTGCGCCAGTGTTTTTGGATAATTAAGAAGTGCTGTATAAGACATTGTTTCTACTGCTCCAAGAATCTGATTTTGAACTCGCACCTTATAGCGTAACAGTTTATACTCCTGCTGGGAAAGTCCGATAACTTTAGTAAAAAGCTGTTCCTCTGGAATTAGCTCAGTTGTAACAGTACCATCCCACATCATCATATCAGCCCATTCTTTAAAGCTGTCGTTACTGTCCCCGTAAACCAGGCGCCCAATAGCTCTTGTATAAACCCAGTCAATCTCATCGTCGGTAAGCCCTGGATCAAATGCCTTGAGCCCAACCCGAATCTTGTCCATGATACGGACTTCCTCTTTTTCAAAGCCATACATGTCAAGCATAAATTCTTCATGTTCTTTTTGTCTGGCCGCTTGTTTTTTAACTTGTGAGGCAGCCAGTTCACATGCGGCGATGAAAATAGCGGTAGCCTTTTTTACATATTCCGGGTCGGATTGATCAAGAGCGTTGATCTCCTCCTGCGCAGCCTTAATGATCTCAATGGTTTTGGGATCATTACTTGTCCAAGAAGCTGCGGCGATGGCTACATTTTGTACAACGTGGGCAACGGTTTTCGCCGCACTCTTCACTCCGGAGACAAACGTGTTGACTACCTTTTCGCCCACAATAGCAGTAACAACTTTCTTAATTCCGCTTCCAACAACGCCAACCACTTTTTTCACGGTGTTGCCAATGGAAGACAACACATTACGCAGGCTGCTTGCCTGTAATCCGTCCGCATCGACAAAGCTAATCGGACTATTAAAAGTGAACAGATATGCATTGAAGGAATAGGTGATGAGCAGATTGGGAGGATAAATATCCTTCTGGCTGAACCTGTTCAATGCCGGCTCATACTGCCTTGCGCGCAGATTCAGCATGCCGGTGGCTGCGTCATAGGCTTCCGCGTTGTAGCTAAAGCCGCTGACCTTCACGCCGCCCATCTGCTCGCCAAAGGCAGTGTAGGCGAAGGATTGCACCTTTACGCTGATATCCGGCAAAGCGGAGGATACCGCTGCACCCGCGACAGGTGCGTTCACAGTCTGCGCCACCGACCCTCGTCCGTCATAGACGTAGCTGGTTTTGCTGTTCGCCGTGTAGGCCGCTATGCGTTCAAAGCCATAGGCGTAGGCGGTGGTCGTGCTGCCGTTCTTGCTTGTGCTGGTCTCAGAAATCACCTGGTAGTATTCCTGCGTGAGATCATACAGGTATTCCGTCGTGGCCCACTCCAGCTCGGTAGGCATGTCCGCCTCGTCCGCGTTGATCTGGCCCTGCGTCGGCTCCACAATCTCCGGCAGCCCTGCAATGTTCCCGCGAAGCAATTCTTCCAGCGTAGAGCGGTTTCCGTTGCCGACCTCGCTCTTGCTAAGCCGCATGCCGTTGGCGTCGTAGGTGAATTCCTGTTTGTAGCCGTCGTAACCTACATATTCCGTAAGCTGGTCAAGGGCGTTGTAGGCGTAGGCGTCCGTCAGCTTGCCATAAGCCTGACTGGTCAGCACCTTCGTAACCATGCTGCCATTCTTGTCGTAGGTATAAGCAATCTTATCTTTCCCGTTGACCATGGTCGTCAGCTGGTTACCCTTGTTGTAGCTCATCTTCAACGCAGTTTCTATGCCGTCCGTGCCGGTCAGCACCTTTTCGGTCATGTTTCCGGCCTTGTCGTAGGCATACTGCTCCTCGTAGCCCGTGCTTTGCAGGAAGCTGGTCAGCTGCCCCAGCGCGTCATAGGCATAGGTGCTCTCCGTGGTCTTGCCGCCCTCTGTGCGCACCTCTCCCGTGATGTAGCCGTTCTTGTTGTAGCTGTAGCTGAACGCAATCTCGCTCGCGCCGCTGGTCGCCTGCGTGAGCAGATTGCCTACGCTGTCATAGCGGTATGAAGTTGTCAAGGTGCTGGACGCGGTTTCAATGCGCCGCCCCGCCGCGTCGTAGGTGTAGCGGGTGACATCCCCGTCCAGTCCTGTGACACTGGTCATGCGGTTCATAGCGTCATAGGTATAGCTCACCATGCGGCCGTCCGGGTAGGTCATGGACGTCCTGTTGCCGTACGCATCGTAGGTGTAGGAAACCTTGTCGCCGTTCACATTCGTCACGGAAACCAGATATCCCTGCCCGTTGTACTGGTAAACAATCGTTCCCTCGGCACTGGAAACCTCCGTGACCCTGCCGGTTTCATTGTAGCTGCTTTCCACCGTCTGACCGTCGCCCACGTGCTGGGTGAGCAGGCTGCCGGTTTTGTCATATTCAAATGTGAGGACGGTTCCGTCTGCCTTGGTGATGCTTTCCAGCCACCCCTCCGGCGTGTAGGCATACTGCACCCTGTTGCCCAGCGCGTCGGTTTCAGTGAGCAGATTGCCATTCTTGTCGTAGGTATACCGGGTGATGTGCTTCAATGCATCCGTTACCTGGGCGATGTTGTCTAGCGCGTCATATTTGTAGCTGGTCTTGTTGCCCAGCTCATCAATCACGGCTGTCAGCCGGTTCACCTTGTCATACTGATACTGCTTCGTGTTGCCTTCCGCGTCCGTCTCCGCAATCACGTTGCCCGCCGGGTCGTAGGTGAGGTTCTGGCTTGCCCCGTTGGCATACGTCACCTTTTCCAACAGGCTTTCCGCCGTATAGGAGAAGCGCGTTTCATTGCCCAACGGGTCGGTTTGCCCGACGAGATTGCCCAGCGCGTCATAGGCGTATGTCGTTTCCGTTCCGTCTGCGGAGATCTGTTTTACCAGCCGCCCCAGCAGATCATACTCATATCTTGTAACCTGCTCGCCCTGCGTGACGCTGAGCACGTTGCCCATGGCGTCATATTCGTATGCAGTCGCCAGCCCTGTGCGCGGGGTGGAAAGTATCACCCGGCCAAGGGCGTCGTATTGGGTTGTGTCCTTTGTTCCGTCCGGATAAACAATCCCGGTCAGGTTTCCGTTCAGGTCATAGGCAAATGCCACTGTGCGGTCTTCCGCATCGGTTACGGCGGCGATGTTGCCCGCAGCGTCATATTCGTACAGCGTGGCGTTGCCGTTCACCGTCAGGCTTGCGATTTGGCTGTTTTCGTTGTAGCCGTAGGCCGTGACGCAGCCCTCGGGGTCGGTCATGGTCAGGGCGCGGCCTGCGCTGTCGTACTCATAGAGCGTGACGGCGCTGCCCGGCGCGGTGATCTTCACGATGTTGCCCAGCGCGTCATAGGAGAAGGAAGCCTGCTGGCCCAGCGCGTCCGTGACCTTGGAGACGAGCCCGTTTTTGTTGTAGCTGTATTTGGTGGTGTTTCCGTTTGCGTCCGTCTCGGCGGCGACGCGCCCGGCTCTGTCATAGCCGGTAACCAGCACGCCGCCATTTTTCTGGATGGCCGTGGTGGCGTTGCCGTTTTTGTCGTACTCAAGGCTTACCGTCTGACCCAGGGCGTCCGTCATCCCAGCCAGATTGCCGTTTTCGTCATACTGGTAGCGGGTGACGCCGCCCAGCGCATCGGTGACGGCAACCAGGTTGCCCACGCTGTCATAGGCATAGCGGGTAACAGCATCGGTTGGCGCGGTTTCAGAGATGATGCGGTTCAGCGCATCGTAGGCGTAGGCGGTAACATTGCCCAGCGCATCCGTCATAGTGAACAGGTTGCCGTTTAAGTCATAGGTATAAGTCGTTTTCGCGCCCAGCGGGTCGGTCACGCTTGTGATGCGTCCAAGCAGATCATACTCGATGGCCGTCACGCCGCCCAGGGCGTTTATCTGCCGGATGGGGCGGTTCATGCTGTCGTATTCCACGGAGATGACGGCGCCGCCGGGCAGCGTGCGGGTGAGCAGATTGCCCGCCAGATCATAGGTCATGGTCTGGACTGCGCCGGTGGGGTCGGTCACGGTCAGGGGCAGACCTACCTCGTCATAGGTGTATTCGGTGACGCCACCCAGCGCGTTGGTTTCCCGCAGGAGATGGCCTGCCGCGTCGTACTCGCTGAGGGTCTCGTTTCCGGCGGGGTCGGTAACAGTCAAGCGGTTGCCGTTTCCGTCGTAGGTATAGCTGGTCTTGTTGCCCAGCGCGTCGGCAATGCTCTTTTGCTGGCCGTTTTTCGTGTAAGCGGCGGTCTGCACCGTTCCGTCCGGAAGCGTGGTCTTTATCAGGTTGCCCAGTGCGTCATAGGCGTACTTCGTCACGCCGCCCTTGGGATTGGTCATGGAAGTCTGGCGGCCCAGCGCGTCGTAGATATAGGAAACAGACGTGCCATCTGCAAATGTCAGCCGCAGCAAGTTTCCGCTGGCATCATATTCATATTGCGTCACGTTTCCCAGCGCATCCGTCATGGCAGACAGATAGCCGTGGGCGTCATAGGTATAGGCAGTCTCGTTTCCTTCGGGATCGGTAACCTTAGCCAGCAACCCGTTCACGTATTCATAGGCAGTCACGCCACCCAGCGCATCGGTCTTTTCCACCATGCGTCCCTTGCTGTCATAGGTGTAGACCGTCACGCCGCCATCCGGCGCGGTTTCCGTCAGCAGATTGCCGTTTGTGTCATAGGTATATGCGGTGATATGGCCATTCTGATCTGTCATGCTGAGCAGATGATGGTTGTCATCCCACTCCATGACCACCGCCGCGCCGCGGGGATCGACCTCGGCAATCTTGTCGCCGTTTTCGTTGTATTCGTATGTCGTGACGTTCCCCAGCGGGTCGGTCATGGACACGATTTCACCCTGCTGTCCATAGGTGAACGTGGTCTCGCCGCCCAGGGCGTCCACAATGCGCGTGGTGCGCTTCCACTCGTCGTAATAATAGGTAACGACGTTGCCTTCCGCGTCGGTTGTAACGGTATATCCGTCCTCATACTGAATCTTATACCGTCCGCCGTTCGCGTCCGTCTGCGCGGTCACGCGGGACTGCTTATCGTACTGGTTTTGCACCTGGCGCTTGCCGCTGGCGTCGTACCATGCGGTCATGCGGCCCTGACTGTCATATTGGTATTTGGTCGTTTCGCCGTTCGCGTCGGTGAAGGAAACCAGATTCCTTCCCTTGTACCCATAGGTCAGTTCCGCGCCGCTCGGCGTGGTGAGCTTGACGATGTGACCATTCTCATCCATCTCGACCAGCAATTCTTCCTGGCTGGGCGCGATAATTTTTGTGATGAGGCCATCCTCGTCGCGCACGATCTGGGTGACGTGCTGGCCGCCGTCCTCCTCGATGCGGGAGAGCAGGCCGCCGGAGGCGAAGGCGTACACCGTGCCGTCCGTCAGCGCAATGCGGTATTCCGTGCGCGCGTCGTCATAGGTCAGGCTTTCGCATTCCGTGGAGTTGCTGGTAAACGTTCCGTCCGGCTGGATGTAGAAGATGATCTCGCTGCCGTCCGCGCGGCGGTAGCCTACGCTCCCGTCGTTAAACAGGCGCAGATGCTGGCCGTATTCCGTCGCCCACTTCGCGCCGAAGGGGCCGTCCGTTTCCGCGCTCTGGCTGTTGTAGGTGCGGATGATCTCCAGCGCGCTTCCGCCCAGGTCGGCCAGGCGCAGATCCTGCGTTTGCAGGAAGAAGTTGCCCGTGTTGAAGTTCAGCGGCTCAAAGCCCAGCGAGCAGAAGCGGTGCGGCCCCAGCAGGCTCTGATCCAGCGCGAACTCGTGACTGGGCGGGTTCGGCTCGGCGGAGAAGGTATAATTCCCGCCGTAGAGGTCGTTGAGGTATTCGGATTGGGTGAAATCCTCCACATTGTGCGCTACGCCCTCGACGCGCTCTTCCCTGGGAATGTAAACGGACTTGGCCTTCACGCGGGCGCTTGTGCGGGTCAGCTCGGAGGCAAGCCCATCCTGCGGATCGTCGTATACCCGGCGAGCGGCCACATGATACACCGCGCCGCTGACGTAATCGTAGTCCTCATAGCGCGTGCTCCGCGTGGTGGCGATTCGCTTTCCGTCGCGATAAATATCAAAGTAGATTTCGTTGGCCAGCGACGGGTCGTCCCGATTGGCGTCCGACCAGGTAATCACGTAACGGCGGAGCTTCTCGTTTTCATAATAGTCGCCGTAATCTGCCGCCTGCACGTTGGCGGGCGCTTTGATCAGGCTGGTGGAGATCGCCTTGCCGGCAGCCGTCACGCCTTCCAGATGCAGGGCGCGAAGCGTTACGCCCTCGGGCAGCATGGCGCGCACATAGAGCGTGCGCGCTGCTTGCGGAAGGAAAGCATAATCATTCAGTTCAAAGTCCGTCCATGTCTTTCCGTCATACGAATAGGCGTACAGGCCGGAGGTGACGACCTTACCGGAATCATCCTGACAGAGGGTTTCCAGACGGATGGCGTAGGCGTCCCCATTCAGGGTCAGCCTGCCGCTCTCGTAGACGCCCTTTGCTCCCGGCGCTGTGCGCAGAAGCAGGGAGGTCTTCGCGCCGCTGCCGTACAGACGTCCAGAGGCATCCAGCCCCAGCGCCGTGACGGTATGCACGCTTCCGTCCTCGCAGGGCAGGAGGTTCGCGGTACCACAGCGCCTCGATTCAAGTTCCCCAACGCATCGCCGCTTGTAGCGGAAGCATATACGTCAGCTCGGGCCATTGTTTTGGCATAGCCGACGGTCAGGCGGATCTCCGGAGTTGCTTCGACAGCCGGTGTTTCGGACAGCTCGGGCGAGCCGCTGGGATCAGGAGAATCCGTCAGGGCTGGAGATTCGCTGGGCAACGGCGATTCACTTAGTAGCGGAGATTCGGAGGGCACGGGCGATTCGCTGGGTTCGGGCGATTCCGATGGTTCGGGCGATTCGCTGGGCTGCGGATAATAGTCGTCCAGCATCAGCGGCGCAAACGAAAAGCTGGTCCCTGCTAAAGATACAGAGGCCAGCTTTTGATTGGCATAATATGTGCCCTGAATCTGGGCGTCTACAACGCCTTCGGCATTGTGCAGATAATCCCCTTGATCTTTCATGGAAGAGGGCGCGCTCTCCAATGGCAGCAGTTTCCCTGTAAGCGTATCCGCGGTCAGCGTGACCGTGTGCCTGCGCAGACCATCTGCAGCGCCGGCATGCGCGTCCGCGGCAAGTGCGGCGGGGGTGTTCACCGCCAGCATAAGCGCGAGGATCAGGGAAACGATACGCTTCAGGTTCATGCTGTACTCCTCCTGAAATCTGTCAGTATTGATAAACATTAAAATAAAGAGACAAAATAAAGGGATAACTACCCAATCAAATAAGCGATAAAGAGCACAAATAAAGCATGAAATAATTCCTATTTATACTATATTCAATTTGTATTAACTTGTCAATGGAAATTTGAAATTAATTTCCGTGCCGCGTGGGCAAACGGGGCGGCTATATGCTTTTCGCAGAGCAATACGCAAGACTTCAGGAATTTTGCTCGAATTGTTTTACGATTTAGAACAAGAGGTGCGGTAATGGTGTCATCAACAATCGGAATAAGCGATAAAAATAGACTCCGCAAGAGAACCTTAATCCTCTCGGAAGCCATTGAATCTTGGTTGCCGCATGCCGCCCGCGCTGGTTCGTTCCATATAGGTGATGATACAGATGGGCGGATTTTTATACCAAACGGCGCCTTCATTTCCCGAAGGTAGCATGTCGAAAGGGCAGCTTGGTGTTGTTGGAAAGCGGCATGCCACATTCCTCGATACGCCCAGCGTGACGTGCCCCATATAGCGCAAAGGAGCATCCATGGAGCCGAGCACCAGACTGGTGATCTGTTCGCCCTTGGCGATGTACCCGCAGGCCAGAAAGTCTTCGTCCACAAGGTTCTTCACCTTCACCCAGTCGCGGGAGCGCTTGCCCATGCGATAGGGGCTGTCCTTTTTCTTTTGTACGATTCTCTCAAGGCCCTGCTCGGTCGTTTGATCAAACAGGGCCTTTGCGTTGCCTGCGATGGTTCTGGATACCGCCAGCCGCCCGCGATCAAAAGCCGTCTCCCGCAGGATAGCCTTGCGGTCGATCAATGGCCGGTTCGTCAAATCCTCGCCGTCACGATACAGGATGTCAAAGGCGACAAAGTTAGCGGGCGTCTGCGCCGATTTCAAGCGGATGCGCACAGTGCCGGTCATCATACTGCGCGCCTGCAGAGCTTCAAAATCCGGCTTGCCGTTCGTGTCCGCGATGATGAGTTCGCCATCCAGGATGCACGTTCCAGCGACTGCCTCATGCAAGCCCGCAAGCTCTGGAAAACTGGGCAGCAGCCGCAGGTTCCGCTTGTTGCGCAGGTCAGTTTCGCCGGGGCGCAGGTAGGCGACGCAGCGGATGCCGTCCAGCTTCAGTTCATTCAGCCATTCGTCCGATTCAATGGGTTCATGGCGCTCGGTCAGCAGCATGGGGCGGACGCTCCGGTCTTCAAAGAGCTCCATCAATGCACACCCGCCAGCTGAGGCTGCTGCTGGGCGAGGCTCCGCTCCAGTGCCTCCATGAGGTTGATCACATTGCCCTGCGGCTCGGCGGCGGCGATGATCTCCTGGCCCCCGATCTTGCGCTGGATGGCGGAGACGAGCTTCTCTTCGTACTCGTCGCGGTACTTCTCCGGCGCGTAGGGCTGAATCATGGCGTGGACGAGCATGCGCCCCATCCGCATTTCTGCGTCTGAGACCTCGCCCTGTCGGGGCTGCACGGGCAGGCGCTTGATCTGATCCCGATAGAACAGCGTCTGCATGCGGATGCCCTCCGGCTCCGGAATCAGCGCCAGCATGGTCTGCTTGCTCCAGAGCACGCATTGGCCGATGCCGATTACGCCCTCATCCAGCATCGACCGGCGCAGCAGTTCGTAAGCCTTGTCGCTGCCATCCGGCGCGCAGAGATAGGACTTGTCGAAGTAGACGGATGGAATGGATTCGGGCGGGGCAAAGTGCAGGATGCGGATGGTCCTGTCGCGTTCGGTCTTGATTCGCTCCAGCTCGTCGTCCGTGAGTGTGACATATTGGCCTTTGGCATACTCGTAGCCCTTGACGATCTGGTCGGCCTGCACCTCCGCGCCGGTGTCCTCACGCACCTTCTTCTGACGGACGCGCACGCCGTCCCGAGTGAGTTGGTTGAAGCCGACACCCTTTTCCTGAACGGCGGTGTAGAGGGACACCGGAATATGTACCATTCCAAAGCTGATGGCCGCTTTTCTCGCTGCTGCGGGCATAAAAAATACCTCATTTCGGAATTAGCTTGTCCGAAATGAAGTGGTTTTATGGAAGCAGAAGCTGCCATCTATCCGTTTGGAAGCACAACCTTCTCGACGTTCCAGCCTCCATTTTCGATTTTCATCACCGCGAAGGAAATTTCTTGGTCGAACCGCCGCTTGCCACCGCTGCCGGGATTGAGCTTCGTTCAACCCTTTTCCTATGATGATCCGCCTCAAGACGTTCGCACTGTCAAAACGCAAGGAATTTATCAGATCATCGGCGAGCGTTACGGTCCATATCTTTTTAGCCATATTTGCTTCCATTTATTCATCTTCCAAACAGTAAGCAAATGCATCATAGTATTGATGAGTTAAACACAAAAAGGTGGCGTCTCCGTAGAGACTCCACCGAGTTGCCTTATCTTTTTGAAATACGGAAGAATTGCCTGCAAAGCTCGGCTGATTCCTTTTCTCTTTGCATTATTTCTGATTCAAATGCTTTACTCCCCTCCGTTTGAATGATCCTTTTGATTGTTAACGCCTCTTTTCTCAAAGCCATACGCTTATCACTTCACACTACTATTTTAGCCCATTAGCTCCAGGTTCGATAGCAGACAATTTCCGCGGAGGGCAACAGCTTATCAGCCATGAATCTTCACGGATTTTACGGAACATTTCTTCTTAAAAAAAGCAATTCCGTAAGACCATACTTCATTCGCTCCATCATCAATCAGCGGTTCAGCATATTCCCGTTCGAGAATTTGCTTCAACGCCGCATCACATTGCGCCTCCATGTCGTTCCTGCTCTTGGCTCGTTTGGTTTCAATGATCATCCCAAGCTCTCCAGTGGCATTCTCGATCTGGATGTCACTTCTTCCCATGCCCGCCTCACGGTTGGAGAGGATCGTCCAGTCGCTTTTTCCCTTCAATAGTCCCAGCAGAAAGCCGTGATAGAAGCCCTCATAGCTATCATAATAGCTGATCGTCCCACGAAGCTGCTCATTCAGCATCGTTTCCACCTGTTCCGCGTCCCCACTTTCCAGTGCGCGACACAGCTTTTCCATACTGTTCTTCTGTGTGACAACTTTCTCCGCGAACCACTTCTGGATCTTCTCGATAAAGATTTCCCTCACTTCGCGGTTGGGGATGACGAGGCTGGTGTAGTCATCCTCATCCTCGGGCGCGTTCTTGTCCACCGTCAGGTATCCCGTCAGGAACAGCACACTCCATAGATTGTCGATGCTCTCTGTCAATTCACCATAGGTCAGCGTCTCCACGATCTTTTTGCGAATCGTCTTTCCCGCCACAAGCTGCTCGATCTCGCCACGCGTCGTCGCGTCCGCCATGTCGATAAACTGCTTCACCAGCGCGTTGGACGAGGTGTTATTCCAGTAGGGCTTTGGTCTGGCCTTTGGATTATCCAGCAGCTTGTCGCAGTGATTGACTACATCCCACGGGCAATAGACGTCCGCATTGCCGAAGTGATAGCCGTCGTACCACGCCCGCATGTCCTCCAAGGCATACTCCATGCCATAGTCGGCCAGCAGCTTCTTTACATCCGCTTCCGTAAAGCCGAAATATTCGTCATAGCGCGTATCCGTGATGGTATCCACCTTGAGGTTGTTGATCCCCGTGAAGATGCTCTCCTTCGAGATGCGCAGGCAGCCTGTCACCACCGCGAAGAACAAATCCGGGTTGGTTTTGAACGCTTCGCCGAAGAAGCCCCGCAGGAAGGCTACCATCTGGTCGTAGTACCCATTGATGTGAGCCTTGTCCAGCGGAACGTCGTATTCATCGATCAGCAAAATCACCTGCTCGCCGTAGTGCGCGTGGAGCATCCGCATTAAGGTTACGAGGGCATCTTGCAGTTCATCTTCCTCGGGTTGCCGAGCCATAAGGTTACGGAAGATCTTCCGATCATCTTCTTTGACATCAGGTGCTTTCTCAAGATAATCCAGTCGCTTGCATTCAGTGGAGATCAGCGTGACCAATCGCGCAATGGCTTCCTCATACGTCAACCCTTCCACGCCCTTGAGCGAAAGGAAAACGACGGGATGCCTCGCCTGATATTCCTCGCAAAGCTGCTTCTCCTCGCTAATCGCAAGTCCATTGAAAAGTGACTTGTCCGAGCCGATCTCAAAGAAGCTCCAAAGCATGCTCATATTCAGCGTCTTGCCAAACCGGCGGGGACGGGTGAACAGGTTCACGTCGCCTCGGTTGGTCAGTACATCTTGGATGAGTAGCGTCTTATCCATATAATAGTATCCGAGTCGACGAATCTTCTCAAAGCTATCCAGACCGACCGGCAACATCTTTTTATCCATATGCGACCTCCTTTTCCCGCGGCGCATTGATTCTCAAAGCCATATGCTTATAACTCTCCACTTTCATTTTATCGCATTATCGGCTTGATAGCAAGCGATTCTCTTTCTCGGTACAAAATAAACAGGGCCCACAGTAGGATGTAGTTTATTCATTGGCCCCCATTTTATGTAAATTGTTGCATGCGCCAACACGGCAAACAATTATGTTTTTATCGCAAAATATTGCGCCATTTTTCCTGCTAATTTTGGTGGCGGCTGGTTTTTTGTCCCGCCACATTTTTTAGCACTGCTAACATTCTGCTAACGGCACCCCGGGATTTGCGGGGTATATTCAAGGGAAATGCGAACACCCACATTCGTTAGAAATCCAGTAAAATAAGGCATTCCAGGGCACTCGAAGGCACGCAAAGGCGAACAGTCTTTCGTCCTCCTAAGCGAAAGGCCCCGCGTTCGAGCCGCGGTGGGTGCGCCAGAAAGTGTCATGTGCGTGAAGCATGTGGCACTTTTTTCGATTCGAGCAAGTTGCAGTTTGCGGTTTGAATCTGCAAGAGTAGCAAAAAGAATCGAATGATTTTAGATGCCTGCTACTCAGAATCGCTAAGATTGCCATTACCGTTTTCCGTATTTTCATCGGTAGAAGCCTGCTTTGCCAGCACATTGGAAAGAATCTTTCCGAGTTCAGGGTACTGCTGGATCTGTGCAATCAGAGCCGCGATATCCGGGGATGACGGGCTGTTATCCTTCTGTTCGGGCAAATCCTGCGGCTGATAAAACGCTTCTTCAAAGCGTTGAGCCGTAATCTTCCGATCAGCATCAAGAATGTGCGCATAAACCTTGGTCAGCATGTCGATTTCGGCATGACCTGTATGGAGAAGAAGATATTTATGAAGAGCTTCCTCGAGGAAGGAAATATCTATGAAGCAGAACAAGAGGATGGCAGGATTTTAAGAAGTCTCAAGTTCCGTTTTCCTGTATTTTTCAATGAACAGGAATTATATGAACTTGATTGGGACAATGAAAGTACCGTTGAATCTGTGCTCCTTATGAGACGGGCAAAGCGGTAATTGAACAGAGTTTGGAGAGAAAAAACGTATGAATCAAATTGTTTCGTTGTTTATGTTTAGTTGTGGTGATTATGAGAAAGTAAAACAGGATGTATGGGAAGAAAACTGGAAAGCCATGCGGCTGTATTCTGTTGTGGCGCTTGTTGCCTTTGGAGTCATAACGCTGGTGAGTGTGTTTTCTCTGAGTATCGGAAAATTTAAATGGGTGTATCTGGTCTATACGTTCCTTTCTTTGGTCTATTTTTGCATTTCTCGTTGTCAACTTAGAAGCTTCTTGGGGAAAAAACTGGTTGTATACAGCTTTTTTGCCGCGCTGCTGCTGTTCGGCATTATTACGGGAGCGCTGATTACATCGGAGGAGCTTACTGTCAACTACATTGTGTTCATGATGACAGCGCCGCTGCTGTTTACCGCCAGAGCGGCGGTCATGAACGGGCTGATTCTGAGCAGTATGCTGCTCTATATCGGACTTGCTTTCTTTGCGCAGCACAACCCAATTCTATCCAAAAACCTAGCGGATGTTATTCTGTACGGGGTGCTGAGTATGTTTCTGACTGCCACGATGATGCGAAGCAAGCTCCAGAGAATCCTGTACCATAAGGAAATGGAAACGTTGGAAGTCAGCAAGCGCGAAGCGCAGGAACGAATCCTGAATTACGAGAGATTCCTCACGGACATGGTTCGGTATGCCGCTTCAGAAGAAAATCCGGACAAAGTACTGAATCAACTGGTGGAGTATATCGGACAGCGTGTGGCCGCCGATCGAGCGTACATCTTTGAACAGAATGACCGCGGAACGTTTGACAACACCTACGAGTGGTGCAAAGCGGGCGTACCCAAAGAAAAAGATAACTTGCAGGATGTGCCGTATGAAGGCATCATTGAAACATGGTTTGCACAATATCAAGAATCCAACAACGTCATCATCCATGACATTGAAGAATGCAAAAAAAACAAGCGAAGCCATCTATGAACGGCTGAAACCTCAGGGTGTCAATACCCTTGTGACAGGGCCAATCAAAATCAACGGCAAGATGGTCGGATTCTACGGTGTGGACAATCCTCCCGAAGAGAAACTGCATGAGATCTCGAATGAGATAGATATGATCGAGTTTATGATAAGACTGCGCAATAATGCAGATGCACTGGGGCACAGTGCATTATATGACCAGCTCACAGATTGTAAAAACAGAAAAGCACTGGATTGGGCGTACACAGAAAAGCTGGAGAAGTACTTTCCCCTGGCGGTTGTCATGTGCGACCTAAATGACCTAAAGGAAATAAATGACCAAAATGGACATGACGCCGGTGATAAATTCATTGTGCAGACCGCACAGACGCTGAAATCTGTGTTCGGAAAGCGTCATGTGTATCGGCTTGGCGGAGATGAGTTCATTGCGGTTCTGCCAAACATCACACATCCGGCGTTTCAGAAACTACTGGAAACGGCAAAAAGCCAACTGGGTGCTACCGCGTCCCTCGGTACGACGATAAGCGGCACAAAGGACACGGATTTTGAGTCGCTTCTGAAAGCCGCAGATGCGGAAATGTATGAATCCAAGAAGCAATACTACATCGTGACAGGAAAAGAGCGGAGAAAGCACAGCTTGTGAGAGGGAAAGACCGTGAACCTGATAATTGAATTATAAAAAAAGGAAGAGATACTGACCCTGGCGCGTTGATATCTCTTTTTTCGTGAAAGAAAAGACTACTCTGCAATTGTCCATAAAATGAAGAGTAGCCTGATCCAATGCCCGGATGGAGGGTGATGCATCTCCTGTATTTAGGGGGTGCAATCGTTTCCTTGTATCAAAATGGTGGTTGCAATGAACCTCCAAAGTTATAGTTTCGCATTTATAATTCTACAAAAAGAGCTGTACGAAAAACCGGACTCAGTCCTCGTCTGTTCGCACAGCCTCACAAATATCTCCGATGTCGCAATTTAAGTAGCCACAAATGCGCAGCAAAATAGAGAGGGACACTTCTTCCCCCTTGTTCAGTTTTGTCCACGTTCCGGATGAAAGGTTTAGCTCTTTCCGAAACGAGGACCTCTTGATGTCGCGGTCAATTAGTAATACCCAAAGTTTTTTATAGCTTATTCCCATAGTCTATGCCCCTTTACTCATTCGCTAATTACGACCTCCAACATATTATACACGAAATCCTTTTTATTTGCAATCAGCCCATTTGCAAATCAGAAGAAATCCTGCAAGTTCTTGATGCTTTTGTTTCTCAAAAAGCAAGGCGGCTATCAATGATAACCGCCTTGCTTTATTCCCTTATTCCCGCTGTGAACTGTGCTGCTGGTCGCGGTCATGCTCTGCACTCGGCTTGAGGAAATCATCCACGTTTGCCTTCATGGTGTCGATGATCCGCGCCTCCTTTTTGAGCTTTGCGCGTTCATCATAGAGCCGCTGCTGCTCATCGAGAAGCCTATGCTGTTCCGCTTGTAGCGTCTTCAAGCTCGGCAGTTTTTTATCTCCCTGAATTGCAAGTAATGTACTCCGTGCCGCCTCGAAGATCACAAGTTCTGCCTCATGCTTTGCCTTGAACCCCGGCTTGTCTTTCGCCTTCTGGAAGGCATCATATACGGGCTTGAGCTGCTGGTAGTTGGAGATGTTTTTGATAAGCGGCTGTATCTCGCGGAGATGAGCTTCGACACTCTTTAACTCTTCGCCGGTACGGGCATGGGTGCAAGCAACAAAGTCTGTCCAAACTGCGGGCGGAAGATGAAACAGCAATTCATCGGCTTGCAGCACTGCCGCTGCGGGATGAGCTGGAAAAAGGACATCGGATTCTTTGAACGAACCCCAGATATGGTCTTTGCACTGGAGCGACGGCAGATCGGGAAAAAGGTCAAACAGCGTCCTGTAATCCGAAAGGGCTGAAACAGAAACTCAACAAAAAACGGAGCGGCTCCTTGAGACCGCCCCGTTTTTCCCTGTATTCTCTTACCTTTCCGCCGAGGCGCTCATGCCGATACGAATCAGGTCGTTGGCTTCTAGCTCGATCGTCACGTCGAACGACGTGCTTGTGCCGTCATCGCCGCTGGCGGAAGCGATTTTCGCAATCGTACCTCTCAGGGGCTTATCTTCATATGCGTCCAGCGTCACCTGCATCACATCGCCGACAGCCAATTCGGAAAGATCCTGTTCATCCACCGAGCAGACGAGACGCATCGTGTCTTTCGGGCAATACGTCGCCAGAACAGCATCCTTGGCCGCCTGTTCACCGCTCACCGCCGAAACGCTGAGCAGCACGCCGTCTTCCGGCATATAAACGTGACCGTCGCCGCCGACCATGCCGTCCAACACATCAGGCACAACGTCAAAGAGCACGTCGCCGCGGCTGACATGCTGGCCGTCCTCCACGTATGCGGCGAGCACATAACCCGTGGCTGTCACGCCTTGTGGATCGATGCGGGAAAGTTTGCCCGTGCCGATGCAGCTGGAATTAGCATGGTTCGCGCTGCGATAGACCTTGATGTTCTCATTCAGGCGCATATCTGTCTGGCTCGTCACTTCCAGCGTGTAGCTCTTGCCTTCCACGCCGATGACGCGCGCTTCGCCCACGCGTTCGTTGTTGGCCGTGGAACGAATGTAGACTTTCTCGCCGACGTGAATCATCTTGTTTTCGTTGTCACTGTCGCCGCCGGTCGTGGTGCATTCCGCGCGATAGAGCACATCCTGCTCGATGTAAGCCAGCGCGCCGTAACGCTCCTCGACAGAAGCGGCGCTGTCGCCGGGCTGCGCAAACACGGCGGTCACCGTGCCGTTAAAATCGGCATAGATCTGTTCGGTGCGCAACGCAAAAAGCGCGTCGCCCATGCTCACCGCGTCGCCCGCAGTCACGGCGTAATTGTCCACCACGCCGCTATACGGTGCGAGGATGGTTTTGGTTTCGGCGCTCTTGATGCTGCCGTCGATCTTGACGCCTTCGGCAAAGGCGGTGGTCGTGACCAGGGAAGCCATCATTGCAATCATCGCAATCTGTTTCTTCATATATCCGTATCCTTTCTTTTGGGCCGTTATTATTTTGTTTGCATTCCGCCACCGTTTCAATCGTAGACTGCTACGTAGTCTGCTCTGAAACTGCTTGAAAAGCAGATTCCCCTCATCGCTTCGCGGTGGTTTTAAACCTTTTTTACATACTCCTCAGCGCGTCAATCGGGTTCAGGCGGCTGGCCTTGCGCGCAGGTGCCCAGCCGAAAATGATGCCCACCGCCGCCGAAAAGCCCACGCCCAGCCCAATGGCAAAGGTGTTCAGGCTGAACGTGATATCCGTATTCATGCAGATGGTGAACGATACGCTCAGACCGACAATCACGCCGATGACGCCGCCAAGCAGTGAGAGGATGATTGCCTCGATCAAAAACTGCATCTGAATCTGCCCAGGTTCAGCGCCAAGCGCCTTGCGCAGGCCGATTTCCGTCGTGCGCTCCGTGACGGTGACGAGCATCATGTTCATGATACCGATGCCGCCGACGACCAGCGCGATGGATGCGATGCCCACCAGCAGCGACATCATCATGGAGGTCATCAGGTTCATTGCGTCCGTCATGGATTCCATGTTGATGATGGTGTAGGTGTTATCCTTATCATTGAAAATGCCGTCCAGCGCCGCTTCCAGTTCGTCCACCGCCGCATCCGTATCGTCCGGATCGGTGACATAAACCTCCACGGCGGTGACGGTGGAGGTGCCCAGCAGCTTTTTCGCCGAGCTGTACGGTACGTAGACCGTGCCGTCCGTCTTGCCGCCCATCAGAATTTGAGAGAACAGGCTGGCGTTTTCGTCCTCGTCGATCATGCCGACGACGGTATACTCAAATCCGTCGAGATAAAACGTCTGCCCGACGGGGTCTTCGCCGAAAAACAGCGTCCTGGCCGCGTCGCCGTCCACCAGGCAGACGCGCGCGTTGTTTTCCACATCCAACACGTCGATGGCGCGGCCGCGTCGGAGCAGATCCGGATTATGGCGGAAATACTCGTCGTTGTTGCCGTTGACGGAGATCGAATCGCTCCACACGTTCCCGCGCTTGGCCGTCACGGTCGCATTCAGCGACGGCGAAATGCCTGCGACATGTTCGCAATCCAGAATCGTCTGCAAATCGTCGTCCGTCAGGCCATGCTTAATCGCTGTGCCCGCCACGGAGACGCGCAGCGTGCCCAGACCCATCGCGTCAAACTGGGCGTTCATGGTGTCCGTCGCGCCCTGCACAACGGTCATCAGGGCGATGATCGCGCCCACGCCGATGATGATGCCCAGCGTGGTCAAAAACGTGCGCATCTTGTTGCCCGCGATGTTGGAAAGCGACATGGAGACGCTCTCCGCGAACATATCCCACTTTTTTTTAATCATAGGCGCTCACCCCCTCGGAGAGCACGCCGTCCAGAATGTTGACGATGCGGCTCGCGTGGCGCGCGATTTTGAGGTCGTGGGTAATCATGACGATGGTTCGCCCCTCGTCGTTCAGCTCGCGGAAAAGCGCCATCACCTGTTCGCCCGTTGCCTGATCGAGCGCGCCGGTCGGCTCGTCCGCCAGCAGCAGCGTCGGGTTGGTCGCCAGCGCGCGCGCAATCGCCACGCGCTGCTGCTGACCGCCGGAAAGCTGGTTCTGGTAGTGGTGCATCCTGTCTTTCAGGCCGACGCGCACGAGCATTTCCTCCGCGCGCCGCGTGCGCTCTCTGGGCGGAACGCCCGCGTAAATCAGCGGCAGCTCCACGTTCTTGAGCGCGTCGAGCCGCGGCAGAAGCTGAAACTGCTGAAAGATGAAGCCGATTTCCTTGCTGCGGATATGCGCCAGCTGTTTTTCATCCAAATTGCGAATCATGCGCCCATGCAGAATGTATTCGCCCGACGTCGGCGTATCCAGACAGCCGATGATATTCATCAGCGTGGATTTGCCGCTGCCCGACGGGCCGAGGATGGAGAGAAACTCGCCCTCTTCAATATCCAGATCGATTCCTTTGAGAATGGTCTGCACTTCATTCCCCATCTGATACTGCTTGACAATGCCGCGCATTTTGAAAAAGTCGTTGCTCATGGCGGCCTCCGCTCATCGGCCGGTGCGCTGCTGGGCCTGTATCTGCTCCATCAGCTCGGCCATCGTCACGCCGGAGGACTTGAGCACCGTGTCGCCCGCGTTCAGGCCGCTGGTGATTTCGCAGTTCATGCCGTCGCTTACGCCGACGGTCACGCTCTTCTGCTCCACGCTCTTGCCGTCCGCACTGCGCACGAGCACGTAAGGCTTGTTGTAATCGTCAAACTGCACCGCGTCCTGACGGATGAGCACCGCGTCTTCGGCCTGCTCCTTGAGCACCTTGGCGCTCACCTGCATGCCGGGATAGACGTTCTCTGCCGCGTCAAACGCAACCGTCGCCGTGTAATACGACAGATCGCCGGAGGCCGTGCCGTTCTTATTGAGCGCCGTCACGCTGCCGGTGAAGCTCACATCCGGCGCAAGCACGTTGACCTGCGCCACCTGACCCGGCACGACTGCCACCATGTCGTATTCATCGACGTTCAGCTCGATTTCAAGGCTGTTCATGTCGATGATCTGCGCGGTCGTCTCGCCTGCGGTCACCACGCCGCCCTGCTCGACGTACAGCCCTGTCACCTCACCCGCGATATCGGCCTCAACGGTTTCGCCGCCCTCCAGCCGATACAGGCGCTCGCCTTTTTTGACCTGCTGGTTCTGCGTCACATACACCGTGCGCACCTTGTCGCTCTGCGCGGCGGTAATCGTCTGCACGCGCTTGGCCTTGACCAGCCCGTCAAAATTGTAATAGGTCTCGATGCTGCCCAGCGTCGCCTGCACATCGGTATAGGCCACGTCCTGCGTCTTTCGGGAAACCATCATGAACCAACCGACCACGGCGGCCACGATCACGAGAATCACAACCCACTTGATCCATTTTTTCTTTTTCTTCACGGATTTTTCTCCTTTACTTTTCAATACGGTGTCTAGTATACAACGAAAACCGCTTTTTTTCTACCAAATGTCTGCCGTTTTCAAAGACGGTCAGTGTTTTACCGCCTGCTTTCGGCAGCCACCTCCCTCGGAGAGGGAGGCTTTGCCCTTTCGTACCTGTGTCTTAAAACCAAAAGGCTCCCTCCTGAAGGGAACTGGGAGGGAGCTATCAGCGAAGCTGACTGAGGGAGTTTTACCCCTCCGCCCGCCGATCAAACATCTTCGCCGCGACGAACATCGAAGCGACGTTCACCGCCAGCGCGGCAAGGAAAATCGGGCACGACAGCGCGGCGGCCGTCTCCGTGACGTTCATGTCGCCAAGCTTGCCGACAAGTGCCACTGCGCCAAACTCAACGGCCAGCGCAAGCAGATAAATCCACTGTCCTTTGGTAATGCCCATACGAATCAGCAGCGGCATGCACAGCGCATGCGTCGCCAGCACCAGCGCCGCGCTGAGCAACATATCCCCCATTGCCGGTGCCGCGCCCGTCCGAATGAAAACAATCAGCGAACTGAGCGCCATCATCATCGCCATGCACAGATACGTCACGATGTATTTATCCGCGACGCATTGCAGCCCCGTCAGCGGCAGCACGGAAGCGTATCGGTCAAATCGGCTGCGCTCGTCAAAACCCATCAGATTCATTGGAACGATGATGGAATAACACATCGCGAAAAACACGCCGTTTGGCCCGCCGAAGGAAAAGCAGACAATCATAAACAGGCAGACCGCCAGAATCCGCTTGGCGGATATCAAATCCTTGAACAAAATCCCTTTCATTGCACCTTTTCCCCCTTTTCGAGCATCAGCAGCATTTCTTCCAGCCCCAGCCGTTCCGCCTGCGCGCCGCGCGGCGCGGCCTGTGCGCCGTCGCCCGGCGGGGG
>ERZ772820.1149-NODE-1149-length-21852-cov-23.958572_pt1 | contig 21852 bp, 24 predicted proteins | sample MGYA00511377_ERZ772820 | MGnify/ENA primary metagenome ERZ772820 (study PRJEB29015, sample SAMEA2737684) | human gut metagenome | biome: human gut; feature: human-associated habitat; material: faeces | place: China | collected 2012 ... | reverse complement strand
ACAGGGTTCAGCGCTTTCTGGAGAGTTATTTTCCCGATTATAAAACCCGCAACGGCATCCTTCGTGATTCTGAACGGCTTTGGTATCTGGAACAACTATGCGCAGGCTACGTTCTTCTTGCAGTCGAGGGCAAAGCAGAACATCCCGCAGGCATTGTCCGTCTTTTTCCAGCAGTTTGGCGGTGGTAAATGGCATCTGATGGCTGCAACGGCGACCATCGCCATTATCCCCGTAGTGATCATCTTCCTGATTTTCCAGAAGCAGTTTATCCAGGGACTTTCAGACGGCGCTGTGAAAGGATAAGGTGAATTGTATGGACCTATATCCTGTCAAAGCACAGTTTCTGTCTGGTGAGGAAGTTGAACTTTGCCTTGATGCGGATGGACACATCTGTGAATACGCGGAGGTGTCTATATACCATTTGAACGATTTAGTCTACAGGCAAAAAGTTGCTGATTTTATCGGTAATATACTCATTTCTGTTGGAAAATATGATATCACTTTTGCTGGTTATGGTGCTTCGGTAACGGTATGCACAGGTAACACACGTATTCTTCTGGAAACAGCTTTTGATGTTGTCGATAACCCCAAGCGGTCTCTCCGCTACGGCTTTTTGAGCGATTTCACGCAGGACGACGCAGATAACGGTGCTGTTGAATGGCTGAATAAATGTCATATCAATATGGTGCAGTACTATGACTGGTCCTATCGGCATGACCATCTGGTCACAGATCAGGAATTCTACACAGACATGATGGGTAAGCCAATCTCTCGCGAAACCGTGAAGGACAAGATTAAAAAATGCGCGGAGCACGGCATGCATTCTATCGCATACGGCGCAATTTACGCTGCCAGCAAACCCTTTTTCGAGAAGCACACAAATTGGGCGCTGTATAATTCCTGCCAGAAACCCTTTGTGTTCATTGACGTGTTTTATATCATGAATATAGCGAAGAATTCACCGTGGCGTCATCATTTGATTGCGGAGTATAGAAAAGCAATCACAAAGATGGGGTTTGCAGGAATCCATATGGACACCTATGGCTTCCCCAAAACGGCCTATTCTCATTTGGGGGAAAAGCCGGAACTGATTCGCTTGGATCAGGAAATCCCATCTTTGATCAACCAGACCAGAGAAGAACTTGCAGGTGTAAATCAAGACCCATATCTGATCTTCAATAATGTTGGCAACTGGCCTGTATATTCCACCGCTGCTGCTAAGCAGGACGCAGTTTACATTGAGGTCTGGAATCCCTATGAGCGGTATTCTCATACTGCGCAGCTGATTGACGAGGCAAGACAGTTTTCCGGCGGCCAGAGGCCGATCATTCTTGCGGCTTATCTGGAACCATTCCGGAAGGATTCCAGAGAGCGGGCAATGAATGCGGCTCGAATTTTAACGGCGGCCATTGTTTCAAACGGTGCTTATCATCTGCTGCAGGGCGAAAATCAAGCTGTTCTGACGCAGGGGTATTATAGCGACTATACCCGTCTGAGTGAGAAAGACGCGGCGATTCTTAGACGCTGCAATGATTTCATGATCCGGTATCTGGATTTGTTCTATGACGAGGAGCTAAGAAATGTTTCCATGACGCATATGGGCTGGGACAATTATGAATACCAGTGCCAGAGTCATCCTGTCAGTACATATGGTGAAGCAAATAAGCTCTGGCTTACAATTCGGGAAAAAGGGTCAAGAAAATGTCTGTATTTTGTGAATCTGTGCGGATGCGAAGATGATTACTGGAACAGAGGAAAAGATACTCCCATTCCGCAGGAGAACATAAGAATTGTGGTACAGGTGGACAGTCCGGTTAAAGGCGTATATGCAGCGTCACCAGATGGGGAAGCAATGCAGGCTCAGGCAATCCAATATACTGATTTTGAAAATGATAAGGGGGCATTTATTGAATTTGTCCTTCCGAGAATAGAACACTGGACTGTCGTATGGATTGATTTACAGGGAGAAAACCTCTGAAATTATTGGGCAGGATGCAGAACAGCGTCCTGCCTGACACCAACAGAAATGAGGAGCAAATGATATGAATTCACCTTGGTGGAAGGAACGGGTATTTTATCAGATATATCCCAGAAGTTTTCAAGATTCAAATGCCGACGGCATTGGCGACATTCAGGGCATCATTTCCAGATTGGACTACCTGAAATGGCTTGGAATTGGAGCAATCTGGCTTTGCCCTGTATATGACTCTCCCAATGCGGATATGGGTTACGATATCCGTAATTATGAGAGCATTATGGCCGAATTCGGTACGATGGAGGATTTTGAACAGCTTGTCGAAGAACTCCATAAACGGGATATCAAATTGGTCATGGATCTCGTCGTGAATCATTCTTCAGATGAACATGCGTGGTTTATAGAATCCCGGAAAAGTAAGGATAATCCCTATCGGGACTATTACATCTGGAGAGACGGCAAGGAAGGGAAAGAGCCCAACAATTGGTCATCTTTCTTTACGCCATCCGCGTGGAGTTATGATAAGACAACAGACCAATGGTATTTGCACTTGTTCAGCGAAAAGCAGCCGGATCTGAACTGGGAAAATGAAAACATGCGTGCGGAAGTCTATGCAATGATCAATCGTTGGCTTGATAAGGGTGTGGACGGCTTCCGCATGGATGTGATCAGCTTACTTGCCAAAGCACCGGGGATGCCGGATGGCGAGGGTGAGGGATACGTGTTCTCAGAACAGTATTTTTCATTTCAGCCCAAGTTGCATGAATATCTGAGAGAAATGCGTCAAAATTGCTTTGTGGGACGTGACTGTATGTGCGTAGGGGAAACTACGTTTGTTACTACGCACAATGCCAACTCTGTGGTTGGAGATGGACAGGAGTTGGATCTGCTATTTCAGTTCGATATCATGGACATCGATGGTAAGAATGGAAAATGGAATGTTATTCCCTTTGATTTGCTGAAGCTAAAGCAGATTATTTCCAGTTGGCAAAAAGCGATTGACTGGAATACGCTGTTCTGGGGAAACCATGACCAGCCGAGGGCAGTATCTCGATTCGGCTCAACTGAGACAGAAGAACTGCGCGTACAAAGCGCAAAAATGCTTGCAACCGCCATGTATCTGATGCGTGGAACACCGTTTATTTATCAAGGCGAAGAAATCGGAATGACGAACTATCCATTTGTATCGCCGGATGAACTGCGGGATGTGGAAAGTATCAATCTGCTTCATGAGGCGGAAAAGGAAGGCAATCGCGCATGGGCATGGAACGGCATTCTTCATAAGGGACGGGACAATGCCAGAACACCCGTCCAGTGGGATAGTACAGACAATGCCGGTTTCACAACGGGAACACCTTGGATTCAGGTAAACCCCAACTACAAACAAATCAATGTAGAGAATGCAACAGAAGATCCGGATTCCATTCTACACCATTATAGGAAGCTGATTGCGCTGCGAAATGGTAATAACATTCTCAAATACGGTGATTTTGAAATGCTCCAACCATCTCATGAGAAGCTGTTTATATATCAGCGTGAGTATGGGGCTGACAGCGTAATTGTTTGCTGTAATTTTGCTAACGAGCAAATTACGCTGCCTCAGGATATATCCGGTACGATAATCTTAGGGTCCTTACACACGAAAGATATGCTTGGCCCATATGGTTTTGCCGTTTTTAGTTCGCAAAAACCTGAATTGTAAGTATTGGAACGTCAATTACCCGGGATTGCGCTAGATAAGGTATAATAAATTGCGCAAATTGAAAAGAGCATAAAAAAGTAGACACGGCTTGCCGGTCTCTGGTAGAATGAAGTTACCACACACATTCTGAAAGGAGACAGCAAACCATGTCCAACAACATTGTACAATTCAACGAGGAAATAATCAAGGGGTAAATCAAGGAGCTGGTCCGCGGCAGTGTGGAGGAGAAGCTCTGCAAAAACTGCATGAAGGCATTCTTTGCCAAGGATAACGAGGAAGATTTCTGCTGCTCAAAGTGTGAAGCGGAATACAGTGACGAGAACAAAGCCAACGCCAACACGAAGAAGCAGGTGAAGGAACAAATCCCGGCAGCTGCCAAACACTACGCGAAAGAATTGATGGAAGAGGTCAATGCGGATAGAGAAGTACACGGCAAGAAGCCCTTTGATGATGACAACGACGATGATCCGCCTGCTCCTGCAAAGAAGCGCAAAGACAACACCTCCAAAAAGAAACTGGCACGCAGAAAGAAAGAGAAAAATCGCACCGTGACAAAGAGTGTGACTGATCCGGACAGCGGCTTGTTTGTAAAAGGCGAACACAAGAAACAGTTTGCCTATGAAGCGCATACGGCCTGCGACAAGAACGGCTTTGTGCTGGAGACTGTCGTGACCCCCGGCAATGTTCATGACAGTGTGGCCTTTGACGAGGTATACGACAAGGTAACGGAGAACTTTCCACAGGCAGAGACCATAGTGGCCGATGCTGCCTACAAAACGCCCCATATCTGCAAGAAAGTGTTTGACGATGGGCGAGTTTTATCCACAGCCTATAAGCGGCCCCAGACCATGAAGGGCGGGCACGAGTGGTGGAAGTATGTCTACGACGAATTCTACGACTGCGTGATCTGCCCCGAATACCAGCCGTTAAAATACAGCACTACAAACCGTGACGGATACCGGGAATACAAGAGCGATCCGAAGAAATGCGCCAACTGCCCGACCAGAGAACTGTGTACCCATTCCAAGGACTGTGTCAAAACAGTGCAGCGGCATATCTGGAAGGACTATGAGGAACTGGCAGATGACGCCAGATATACGCCAGCGTGCCAGGAGCTTTACAGAAAACGCAAAGAGACGATTGAACGTGTCTTTGCAGATGCAAAAGAAAAACACGCAATGCGTTATACACAGTACAGAGGCCTCACACAGGTGACAAACTGGGTGAAGCTTAAGGCAACACCGCACAATTGCGTCTTCGAGTCTCAGCCGTCTTTTTGCCCCACTTCTTCAGCTTGAAAAATGGGAAATACATACAGTATTCCTCCATTTTTCAAACTTTGAATTGGAGCAAAAATCCTGGCTGAGTCTTCTTGCCGAATTGTGCGGTGTTGCCTTAAGTTTGCTACCATGAACCTGAAAAAGCTGGCAACATGGAGGTGGAACGTCCAGCACCATCTCTTGATTTTCCACACTTTCTTCTGCGAATATGCCAAAAACCCGGTTGCTGCGTAATGTGCAACCGGGTTTCTCGACAAGCTGTAAGCAGGGGATACAGAGGTACAGACATTTCAGCTTTGCTTTGCCGGGTATCAGGTGCGCTGCACCTGGCCATCGACCTCCGGGTAGGGCAGCTATCTGCAGCGGTGGCCCTTCATGGGTTATAAACAAAAAATTAAATAATGAATCACAGCGGCATCGCGTGGGACGACGCAGCTTGCCATTGTCTACAGGGGCTGTTCTGCACCTCCTATTGAGGAGAATACTATGCCGCTGCACATCGGACGATGAGAAAAGCTCCATTTTTTTCACAAACAGGATAAGCGCGCTCTCTGAGTCAGCCAAGGTTTCGGCTCTTGCATTATCAGCGTGGCAAATTTTACGCACCGTATACCGGAATACCCTTCCGATCATGTCGGTGAAGGTAAGCTCCTCCCCGGCGTCCAGCTGATCGATAAAATCGAAATTGCCATCCTCACTGCGTCCTCCCACGATCAGTGTACCGTCATACACGCTGCCCATAAACCTGGCTGGACGAAAGCTCTGCTCGGAGCTGTCCCATTCTGTGCTTACTGGCAGCTTAATGCCTCGGCCCGGGAGCTCCAGCAGGCCGATTACATCAATTCCGTCGATCTCCACGGCAGCCATGGCGCTGTCAGCGCGATTTTCGATAACACCCGCTGATCGCTCCGGCAGAGCTGCTTCGATTTTTTCAACCAGAGAGGGAATCTCAGCTGCCCTTTGCTTATCCTGCGCCTGTCGCACGACGAATAATATCGCCGCAGCGCCCAGCAGCAAAACGCCCAGCGTAACAAGTAGGATGGAAAGCCCTTTACTTCGCATGGGACTTCTTCCTCAACACGATGCCCACCACCAGCAGCGCCAGCCCGGATGCAGCCATCAAGAGCACATACAGGGTCATATTTGTTGTGTCGCCGGTCTTCGGATTATTTCCTGCAGGCGTCTCCGGCTTGGTGTTGGTAATGCTGAAGGTATCGCCGCTGCGCTGAATGCCCACCGTATGACCCGCTGGCACATTCACTTCGTTCACGGTCCATACGCTGCCATCATCAACAGCCTTCCATGTGTACATCCAGTTATTTTCAGCGCTGAGAGTCACGGACTGCTGCAGCTGTCCGTCCCTGCGAACCTCCACAGAGACGCTAACCGGGCGACCCCGGCCGCCATCTCTCCAGGCCTTCACCACTTTATAGGTGACCTCACCCTTGGCTGGTGTGTGTACACTCATTTTTGGCCTTGCGGAGACGGAATACACCCACTGCCCCTCACTGTCCACCCCTGGCACGGCCGCCAGGAAGGATTCAAACACATAGTATTTGCCATCCTGCTCTGTGCGCACGGAGGAAACCAGGTATATGCCCGCAGTAAGATTATCAAAGACGACCTTGCCCCTCGCATCGGTTTTGGCAGTTTGGTCAGCCGCGATGCCATCGGCGAGAATATAGGAGTTCAGAGTGATGGTCATTTCATCCCACTCGCTCTGAGATGAGGTGCCGGTGACCTGGATGGGGTATGACCGGAAGCTCCCGGCCAAAGCATACTGCGCATCCTCGGTAATATCCGCAATGTGCCAGAGCTTGATGTCTTGCCCGGCAAAGACCATTCCCCCGGAGGAATAGGTCACGTCCAGAGTGCAATCACTGCGCAGCTGCACCTTTTCACTGGCCTCCGTGGTGGAGGCGGCGTGGGCGGTCACTGCTCCCGACAGGAGCAGTGCAGCAATCAGTATAAAGTTTGCGATCCGGTAGCTTATTCTTTTCATATCAGTTCTCCCTCGTCATTGATGGGAAGCTTCCGCTTCGCAGGCTTAAAGCAGACGTACAGAATGAGCAGCAGGATGATGGGCATTGCCACCACCGGTGTAACGATCAGCCGATCGATGATAAACGCATCCGATATAGGCCCAAAGGAGCGCATATCCTCAGATTCGATCCTGTGGCCGCGCACCAGCAGCCGATGGGAATTGATGCCATAGGGCGTGCAGGTGACCAGGGTGCAGAGTTCCTTCTCCTGGTCGATGAGCAGGTCGCTCACATCGACCGGCAGGACGGTTTTAATTTGATCCACCTCATAAATAAAGGCCTTGTCCAGCACCGTGATCCGGAAGGTGTCGCCCAGCTCCAGCTTATCCAGATCCGAGAACAGCTTTGCGCTGGGCAGGCCCCGGTGTGCCGAGATAGCCGCATGGGTACCCTTTCCTGCAATAGGAAAGCTGCTGCCTTGAATGTGTCCGCAGGCATGGTTCAGTATAGAGGGGTCCGTGCCGTGATAGATGGGCAGCTTCACCTGAATCTTGTCGATATCTATATAGCCGATAACGCCATCGCCGGCGGCATTGAGGCAATCATCGTATCCGCTGATCTGCTGGTATTCCATCAGCGGGAATGGCAGCGCCTTCAGCTCACTATTGTATTCCTCTGCCCGCTCAAAATAGACGGTATAGTCCTTAGGCGACAGACTCTTGACAATGGTGTCATAGTCCACGATGGCCCTGGATTGTGTGATGGAGTTCCAGTAGTTGCTGACGGACGGATACAGCAGGAGAGAGAGGCCCACCAGGAAAACGCCCAGCAGTATTAAGGTGATTACTTTTTGCTTTCTCACGGGTTCATCTCCTGTTGCGTTCCAGGGCGCACGAAGCCGAACACACGGCTGTCCGGCCGCCTGCAATAGGCGGTGTCGGGTGTATTCGGATGCGTCCGCCTTGGAAAAGGATATGCCATCGGGAGGGCGGAGGCGAACCTCCGCCTCCCATGGCGGTGCAGTGTGTCAGGGATGCAGGATCAGAAGAATTCCTTGCTCATTCTCTTGTTGGTCACCAGGAATACGCCTGAGCAGATGACAGCCAGAGCGCCCAGGGCCACAAAGGTCACGATGCCGGCGCCGCCGGTTTCGGGCAGCAGGGTGCCGGTGGAGTTGGCAACGCCCGTAGTCAGGGAATGGGCAGCTCCGGGAGCGGAGGCAGCGCCGTCGATGGTCGCAGAGCCATTCTTGTCCAGCACGATGGTGATGTCCTTGGTAAGCTGGTTGTAGCCGGCGGGGGCGACGGTCTCCTCCAGGCTGTAAGTACCGGCCTGCAGACCGTCAAAGCGCGCAGCGCCGTTAGCGTCGGTGCTGACCTCAGTGGCAGCGCTCTTGTCATCGACCCAAGTGACGGCCTTGGTAGCGGCGTCATACTTATAGTACTTGTTCTCAGCGTTCTTCAGCACGAACTTGGCGCCCTCCAGCTTGGTGTTCTCGTTGCCTTTGGCGTACTTATTGATGACAATATTGAAGGAGAACACATTCACTTCCACGCTGGATTCCTTAAAAGAGTCTTTGTTAGCGGGGTCGTTGCTGTACTTGAGCGTAGCGGTGTTGGTTTCCTTATCGCTCTGGATGGCTTTCTCGTTGACGGTGGCAGTGTAGGTGATGACTACAGGTGCGTCGATCTGATCCTGATAGTGCATCATATTGACGCTGGCCACAAAGCCGTTCCCATTGTTGGTGATAGTCGCAGCGGAAGTCACATCCACGCCGCCAATGGTGACCGTGACGTCATTGTTGAAGGTCAGACCCTCGGTCATGGTATCTGTCACCTGATAGGTAAACTCGTCGTAGCCCTTGGTGGAGGGGACCTTGCCGGTGATGGTGTAGGTGAGCTTTTGACCGATTTCCACAGTGCGGTCGTTGTCATCCACATCCTTTTTGATCTCCGGCACTTCGTTCTTGTCGCGAATCTGAATATCCTTGGCAGTAGCCAGCTCGCAGACAGTGCCGCTGGTGCCGGATACAAAGTAATAGCCCAGGGCAAGGTCGGAGGCCTTCACGGTGTTACCATCCGTGGTAAAGTCGGTGCCGGTGCCGAGAGAATCCACATTCGTTTTCAGATGCTGGGCAAAGGAGGCGGCGGAGAAGTCGGCGCCGATGCTCACATTATACTTGTTCGTGTCAGCAACGGCTGTCAGGTTGAGGCCGTTGGCGGGCTCATCGGCGTATTTCTTGACGGTAGAAAAGGCGGCGTCGGTATCGCCGATGGTGTAGGAGTGGTTGACGCCAGAGTAGGTCACGTCAAAGATCTTGTAGGCGGTGTAGGTGTGACCCCCCTGGGGATTGGTAATGGTGATGCTGCCGGTGGTTTCTGCTGCAAAGGCGGGCACAGCCAGAGCCAGCGTCATGGCCAGGGCCAGCAAAACCCTGAAAAGCTTTCTCATCGTTTTCATCGTGCGTATCCTTTCTGATTTAAAGTAGTTTAATGGTAGCGGATAGTTCCTACGGCGCGGGTACAGGTATATTTTGCGTGGGCAGGAGAGGAAACGAAAGCGTTAATCAGCCTCCTTTCCGTACTTGCGCCTCAGAAGACATCCTGCAATTACGGCAGTGAGCATCAGACTGATTCCGGCAAACAGAAAGATTCCCTGTCCGATGCCGCCGGTTTCCGGCAGTGCAACGCTGGATGTATTGTAGATATCCACGGCCGTGTCATCTTTCATAGTAAAGGTATAGCTGCTGCTCCCGGCGAGGACGGTGCCGGTGGGATCCTTCATAATAACGGTGTAGCCGTCTGTGGTGGTTTCCGTCACGGTGACCTGAACACCCTTGGGGATGCCCGTAATGGTGTTCGACTCGCCGTTTTTCAGAGTAACGCTTTCTGTCTGCTGCTTGCCGCCGGCATCCGTATAGGAAACGGTAAAGATAAAGCTGCCTGTGGGGTCGGGAGCGCTCACGATTTTCTTTAGCGTCAGGGCTCGCCCGGTATCCGCATAGGTGTTGGTGAAGGTGAAGCCCGCGACTGTGGTGCTCTGCAGCAGCACAGCGTCGTTCGTATCCGTCACAGTCAGGTTAAACCCATTCAGCTCTGCGCCGCTCTCTTTAATCCTGTAGTAATTGCCGAGTGCCTGATCCCTCATGGAGATACGGGCGGACAGTGTCCAGGAGCCATCGTCGTTGCGCGTCCAGCCGCCCAAATTTGTGGCGGTGTACGTCTTGACGGTTTCGGGACTGGTAAAGCTGCTGTCAGTGGACTTTTGAACCGTAAAGGTCAGCTTTCCGGATAGCAGCTGCAGGTCACCCTCCGTCAGGGGACCCACCACATGCTTTGTCAGCGTGAAATAGGGCTTTTCTGAGGAAGCCGGCGGGATCTGCTGGCTGAACCACACGTTGTCAATGTGGTTGCCGATGTAGTTTTTGTCATTGTATGTGCTTACGGCCATGAAGAAGAATCGGGTTTCATACTGCCCTTCCGGGATGGTGTACTGTCCGGAATGGGTGGTCCACACGCCTTGTTGGGTGAATAGATTACTTTCAACCGTGGCGCCATAACTGCCCGGATTATTCAGCACCTCCAGCAGCTGCGCCTGCGTGGTAATGCTCTTTGCGTCGCTTTCCGGCATCATGACCACGGCCATGGTATCCGTTCCCTCCCGGCCGCTGTGGTCCACGGACCAATACATGGTGGTTCCCGGGATGGTAGCTATGGTTTGGTACAGTGCGCCCGCGGCGCCGGCGTTGACCTCGGCATACTGCGTTCCGTTCGTTGCGCTGCCCTGCTTGTGATGAAAGGCTGCTTGACCCTTGTGCTCAGAGGTGCCTGTATCAATGATCTCAATGTAGTGATTACCGTCATTTTGCTGCGTCGAACCATTCGGGTATGCAGGCTGACCGCCTTCCTCATTTGACGCGGTGGTTTTCCAAAACAGGCCTGCAGTCCCCTCGGGCACAAATTCCTGGAAATAGTAGTTGGTCAGATCCGGTGCCTCAAAGCTGCCGTTCAGAACGGAGGCCTGATAGGTGGTGTTGGTGCAGGCAGCCGACACGCTGTCATATTCGGTGCCGTCCACCATCAGTACGGCCTTGTATGTCACGGAGGGTAGCGTGTCGCTGACAGTTCCGCCGTCCAGGGCCAGGAACAGCTTTTCGCCATGGCCCCCACTGATGTTAGACACGGTGTTGCCGCCAGCAGTAAAGTTTTTCGCCTCTACAGCCGTATAGGTCGCTCCGCCGTCGGTGCTCTTATACCACAGATACTGGACGTTTTTTTCCTCCAACGCCGCATCGCCGCCGGTGACGGCTGCCTCATAGCAGCCGGAAGCGGAAACATTGTCATTGATGGTAAGGGTCACATCTGTGATCGGGGTGCTGTTGACCGCCGCGTCGTCCTCGGGCGTATCGCCGTTTGCTGCACCGGTGCTCTGAACTGCATCCCCCGGCACATTGCCGCCTTGGGCTGCATCGGTGGGGACATCTCCCCTGGGTGTCTCATTGGAGGGATCGCCCCCGGTGGGGACATCGCTGGCTGGCGGTTTGTCAGCGGGGACATCATCGCCGGTCTCGCCGCCTGACGCCTCGCCCTCCGGATTCATTAAGCATGCTTCCGTATGCTTATGCTCCTCCACGGTACACACCAGGCCCTGGGGCTCGGTGGCGGGAACGGATATGACGCAATCCGCCGTGTGCTGGTGTACGATCCCCGTAACCAGACCGCAGATTAGGCTGTCACCGTCATAGCATGCGTCTGTGTGGACGTGCTCGTCCTACTCGGCCAGCGCACACAGCAACTCACCGCTATCATCAAAACAGAAGCTGTCGTGCTTGTGGACGATGTACTCGCCCTGGCCCAGATCTGCCCCGGCGGTGCATTGGATCTCCTTGTGAGCCGGCGTACCGGGAATCTCGTAGCAATCGTCCGTGTGGACGTGCTCGGCAATGCCGCAGTAGGTATCCGGCGTGGATTCCATGGTGATAGCCGGCAGAATGAGCGCATACGCCGTCACAAAGACCACAAGGCATATGGGCACAGATAAGATCTTGTACCAAGTGCGCTTCCGGCGGTGCTTCTTGTTCAGCTGTTCAGCCTGCGAATAAATGTCCCTGTTCATGCAAATTTCTCCCCGTATTTCCAGACGATGTTAGTCCACGAAACCGATCCGCTTGATCGGCCACACTCTGAAAACGATTTTGCCTATGATTTCTTCTTTTTCCACGCAGCCCACCAGAGACGACCGGGAGTCCACGCTGCTTTCCCGGTGGTCGCCCAGGATGAAAAAGGAATTCTGAGGTACGGTGTACGGATATTCAATGTCGGCGGTGCCATAGGATTTTTCGGTTAGGTACGGCTCATCCAGCAGGGTATTGTTCACATATACGTCGCCGCTGTCGGTGATGACAACGCTGTCGCCGGGGCAGCCGATAATGCGCTTGACAAGAACGCGGTTGTTATAGTAAAAGGCGATTATGTCACCGGTTTTGAACTGTGGGGACTTCACCGACACCACGATCTCCCCCTCCTGCAGGTTCGGATTCATGGAGGTGCCGAATATCTGCAAAACCGGCAGCAGCAGTGTAGCCACCAGCACACTGATCGCGGCCACGTTCACCAGCGTATAGATGGTGCTGTGCAGCAGCTTTTTGTATAGGCTGTGATATTTTACTCGGTTGAGTTCGCCAGTGAGCTCGTCCACGGAGGGCACAGCCGTATCGGTTGCTTTGTTTTCTGGTTTCATCTTTCTCCTCAATCAGGTGTGCGTGTTCAAAAATCCCTTGAACTGCTGGTCAAAGAGCTCAATGCGCCGCTTGGCTTCCCTGCTCGCATTGTCGAGAATGGCCTGCCGCTGCACCTCGGCGGCATTGATGATCTCGTGAGCCTCGGCCTCGGCCTCGGCAATAATGTGCTCGGCGTTGCTCTCCTGCTCCCGGAGGCTATCCAGATACTGCGCGGCTGCCTGGTCGGCTGCCTCAAAGATGCCGTTTAGCTTCAGGGCCGCCTCTGCCAGTGAGCCGGAGGTGGTGATGGCAATCTTACGCCGTTCCAGTTCTTTTTGGGCGGCCGACAGCTCCTCCTCCACGCGGCTGAGCCTCTTGCTCTGCGCAATAAGCATTTCCAAGAGCTCTGTGCGGTTTAATTTTCTCAGTTCTTTCTCTGTCACTGTCGTGCCGCCTTTCCCCTGTTTCCGCGATGTCCCGGGCAAGCGAACCCCGGCAGAAACCATATTATTCTACGCATTTGTATACACTATGATATAACTTGTTTAAACAAGTGTTGTTTAAACAAGTTATATCACTTATTTTCCAGGAGCGCAAGCGATGTGCGCACATTTTTGCGCTCGTTCATAAAAAGTTTACAATTTAAGTACTATTTTTCACCTTATTTCGCGTCTGCCGGATTTAAGGAGGAAATGGGCGCGCAGAAAGCACGGCCGGCTACCAAAAAAGCCCCCGGTGTTACCGAGAGCTTTTTTGGCAAAGAACCGTAATAATTATGCCCAGCTCTTTCAGGATTACCCTGATGTGGTTTTCACCTTGCAGCTTTGCGAGATGCTTGGTGTCTGTGAGAGAACGGTATATCAGCTTTTGATGACCAACCAGATCAAACATTTTCGGATTGGCAGGGCTTACCGAATTCCAAAGGTTAATGTAATTGCCTTCATGGAAAACGAGAGCGTCGGGCGACAAACTTGAGATGTTCTCCCTAAAGGAGCTGAAAGAGGCGGACAGAACGCTGTCCGATGCCTTCTCCTTTACCAAAGGCGCTCCCGTCATGAAGATTCCCGCCACCCCGGAGTCCTCTCCGCAGAACACCTGTTATATGTATGACGATCATCTGAAGTACGGCGATCTTCTGTTCGATCTGAAAACAGATCCGAGAGAAGAAAACCCGATTCAGGATCCCGCCGTCGAAAGTAGAATGGTGGAGGCAATGTCCCGGCTGCTCCACAGCAGCGAAGCGCCCCCGGAGCTGTACGAGCGGATCGACATTCAATAAGGGCGTGCCGCGACGTACACAGAAAAAACACATCCACCGGCGAAGCCGGTGGATGTGTTTTTTCTGTTGCGTCCCCGCAAACCCACGACATAAAAGGCCCGTGTTTTAACCGCTTGCAGGGGGACTTTTTTACAGCCCCTTTGACTTTTTATCAATCCACTTCCACCAGACCGTTTTCCTTTACGGTCACGGTCATTCCGTCCTGGACGTAATTCAGGAACTCCTCACCAAGGCAGTCAATGACGGGCATGGACACATCAGTGAGCCACACATCCTGCAAAATAGCACCCGCCGCCGCCAGCGAGTCGATTGGCTCGGAGAACAGCATACAGGCCGGCTGCCGGTGCATGGAACAGGCGCAGTACAGCACCAGTCCGCCGGTGGTGGAGCCGATGGTTCTGGGCAGGCACAGAGCCTTTCCAGCCATCTGCTTGCCGTAAAGGTCAGGGTTGTTCTGATCGCCGCAGGTGGCCTTCTTGTCGCCGAATTGCAGCGCCTTCTGGAAGGAGGCCAGGGTGTTCAGGCCTCCGTGGGACACCAGCGCAGGGGCGCTGACCGTGCCCTTCGCAACCACACGTCCGATAAATTGCTTCATATCAGTTGCCTCCCTTCGTGATCTGGGCCAGAATTTCGTCATCGGTGTAATAGCGGGCGCTGGTATAGGTGCGCAGCTTGTTGCTGGAGGTGATAACGGGAATTTTGCCGCTTAGAGGGTTATTCATGTACATCAGCGGGCAGATGTAGGACACAATGACGCCGGTTTCCTTCAGCCGGGTAGCGTAGGGGGTGGCGTTGAACTTCTCAATGACAGCGGGGGCGGCGGTGAACACTGTGGGAATGACCACCTTCTTATTCCCGGCAGCTTTCAGACCCTGCTCCACCCGCTCCGTCCAGTCGATAAGCTGGTGCAGGCTCATGTGGGGACAGCCCATGAAGCATAGCTTGGGGGTAGCCTCCCGGTTCTTCCAGATCACGGGGTAAGACTCATACACCCGCTGGAGTTCTGTGTCGTCAATGACGTAAACCTGCGCGTCGGGGAGAATCAGGTCTTCGCCCTGCTCCACAGCCTCCGGGGTGATGCCCGCCACATGGTATAGGCCCACCGCGCCGTTGGAAGCGGTAGCCGCGCCCATGTCCTTGAGGTAGGCTTTGGCATCGTCATCCAGCGACCCCAGCCACTTATCCAGCCCCTTGATGTAGGGCACATCCTCCATGACCTTCATGCCGATGGCAGAACCGAGAAGCTGGGCCTCCGGCTTCTTGGTGGTGTGCACTTCCACGATCCACTTGGCCTTCCGGCCCTCGTCGGTCAGCAGGCCGAACCGGGGCACAAAGCCGCAGATGGCCCCCATCAGGTCGATGATGCCGGAATTGCGGTTGCACCGGGCCGCCAGCACCGAGTTAGCGTAGACCACGGCGGAGGATTCCGACCACGACAAAATGTCGCCCTTTTTCGGGATGTTGCCCACCTCGTCCATGTAGCAGGTGCAGGTGAAGGCGTCCTTCTCCATCAGGCCCAGCTTTTGTAGCTGATCCTCATAAAAGTCCTGCTTGCTGTACATGAAGTGGTTGAAAATGATGTTCTGCAAAAAGCTGCTGGGTACGTTCTTGTCCAGAGGCCGGGGGTCGGCGGAGAATTTGGTGCCGGAAACGGCCCCCTCCGCGATGAGCTGATCCATCAGCTCATACACCGGGGTCAGGGCCTTCAGGCCAAAGGACGTGACCAGATGGTTATTTTTTCCCGTGACGGGGATCATGGTGTCGGAGTCGTAAAGCTCACCGTAGCGCACCAGGGTCTCCATGACCTTTGCCATGGTTTCGCCCCGGCTGCCATTCAGAATTTCCTGTTGTTCCTGTGTTAGCTTCATTGTTTTCCTCCTTATTTGATTGCCATGGCGACCTCATAGGCCCGCCAGATTACACTTCTCAGGTTGCCCACCTTCCGGCAGTCACCCACCAGATGGACCTTTCCGCCCTCCTTGGCAATGGGCGCGGGCAGATAGCCTGCCGAGCAGATGACGCTGTCACAGGGGATCGTAACTTCGCCATCCTTGCCGGTGCAGATGATGCATCCGTCCTTCACTTCCTTCAAAGTGGTTTCTAGATACACCGGTACCTCGTGCAGGGCGAACCACTCCCGCAGGTAGGAGCTGTTGGCAAGGCACACGCCCTTCTGGGACACCAAATCATCCTTCATCTCCACGATGGTCACTTCTTTTCCCTGCAAGGCCAGCTCATAGGCAATCTCCGAGCCAGTCAGGCCGCCGCCGATGACTGCCACCTTCTGTCCCACCGGAGCGCCGATGAGATATTCGCAGGCTTCGATCATTTTTTCGTGACCCGGCACGCCCCGCAGGACTCTGGGGGTGGAGCCGGTGGCAACAATCACCTGCTGTCCCTCCAAGGCGGACAGATCGGATACTTCCTCGCCGAAATGAACTTCCACATGAAGCTGTTCCATCTGACGGATGTACCATGCCAGCAAATCCCGGAGCTTTCCCTTGTAGCTCTCCGCGCTGGCGGCGATGAAGGTGCCGCCCAGCTTATCGCTCTTTTCGTAGATAATGGGCTTATGGCCCCGCAGAGCAAGCACCCGGGCAGCTTCCATGCCGCCGATACCGCCGCCGATGATGTGGACGGTCTGAGGATTTTTCGTTTCCTTGATGTAGTGCTTATCCCACTGCATGGTCTCCGCGTTGACGGCGCAGCGGGCCAGATGCAAAGAGTCCGAAAGATCCTGATCATTAGGCACGCCCTTGTAGTGGCACATATTGAAGCAGCCGTTGTGGCACAGAATGCAGGGCCGGATATCCTCGGGCCTGCCCTCCATCAGCTTGGTGACCCAGGCCTGATCGGCCAGGAAGGGCCGGGCAAAGCCCACGCCGTCGATTTCCCCGGCGGCAATGGCCTCGGCGGCCGTCTCCGGCACCATGCGCCCCGCGCAGACCACCGGAATATCCACAAACTTCTTGATGTGCTTCACATCCTCCAGATTGCAGTTTTCCGGCATATAGATGGGCGGGTGGGCCCAGTACCAGGCATCATAGGTGCCGTTGTCGCAGTTGAGCATATCGTAGCCCGCGTCCTGTAAGAATTTCGCGGCGATCTCCGACTCCGCCATATCCCGGCCCGCTTCCACGTAGTCCTCGCCGGGCAGAGCGCCCTGCCGTAGGCCCTTGGTCTTGGAAACCACGCTGTATCGCAGGGACACGGGGAAATCATGACCGCACTCCGCCTTGATGGCCTTGACGATCTCCGCCGCGAAGCGGTAGCGGTTTTCCAAACTTCCGCCATACTCGTCGGTACGCTGGTTGACATATTTCAGGGTGAACTGGTCGAGAAGATAGCCCTCGTGCACCGCGTGAACCTCCACGCCGTCCACCCCGGCCTTTTTCAGCAGAGCGGCGCTCTTGGCGAAGGAATCGATGATCTCCTGAATCTCCGCTTTCGTCATTTCCCGGGAGGGCAGTTTATCCGACCAGCGGTTTTCCGAAGGGCTGGCGGAGGCGGTGATCTTGTCTAAGTCCATAAAGGGCTTGGACAGCACCCGCAGAGCCTTGTTGTTGTACAGCGTCTCCATCATTTCGCTGACGGTGAAGGAGCGGCCAAAGCCCGCGGTGAGCTGGACGAACAGCTTGGCCCCGGTCTTGTGGAATTCCGGCATCCATTTTGCCAGATCATCGTACATTTTCTTATTTTTGTGGAGCCACTGACCGAGCATGGGGTTGTACACCGGCTGACAGCCGGGCAGCACCAGGCCCACGTTGTTTTTCGCCACCTCCATCAGGAATTTCGCGCCGGCCTTGTCGAAGTGGTTCACTTCCATCCAGCCGAACAGGTCGGTTCCGCCCATGGAGGTCATGACAATGCGGTTCTTGATCTCCACATTTCCAATTTTCCAGGGGGTAAATAAGGGGTTCAGTCTTTCATCCATAAGAATTTCCTCCTGAGTGCTTCTATTTTGGTTCACAATGAGAATGTGAACCACGCCTCAGTACCATTATAGTTCTCATTTGGCACCCAGTAAACTGTTTTTTTTAGAAAGATTATAGATCACGCTGTGGACAGTCAGGTGTTCGCCGTTGCTGTTCCAACTTCTGCGCCCCACGGAAGCCAGAATATCCATAGCTCCCTTCTCGTCCGCCACGGTGCCCTCGATCCCGGCAAGCCGTTCGCAAATGTGCTGATAGCGGTCAAGGTCCTTCATGTCTTCCTCGTTGTCATAGTAGCCGGGCTGAATGACAAAATTGGTCACCCACTGGAAGTCGCTGTCTCCTTCCGCCTGTCCGATGTAGGAATCCTGGTCGTTATAGGTGATCACCAACTGCCGCGCAGAACCGTCCAGGTCGGTGTCATCGGTGCCATTGGCCCACTCAAAAATTGCGCTGCGTCCGCTGGCATCGGCCGCCATGTAGTAGTAGGAGGTTCCTGCGGAGTCGTGCATATCATAGGCTTTGGCGATTTCCACTGCCTCGTCCAAATCGTCGACATAATCCAGCACCAGCCGTATCAAAACCAAGGTTGTCACGGCATCATTCCGCTGCGGCAGTCGCTCCCGGAGAGCTGTTTCAGTTCGCTGGAACTGGCTGGACTCGAACCAGCATCACGCGGCTTTCCAGGGCCGCACTCAACCCTTGAGCTACAGTTCCATTTGAATACTTTGGTGATGCCTACGGGAGTTGAACCCATATTTCCAGCTTGAGAGGCTGGTGTCATATCCATTAGACGAAGGCACCATATGGTGATCCGTGCCGGACTTGAACCGCGCATTACAGCCTTGAAAGGGCTATGTCCTTATCATTTAGACGAGCGGACCAGATTCACAGGGAGTTTCCTCCCTGCGTTAGGAATTGGTTGTAACAAGAATATCATCAATGCGCACACCGAAGAGTGCTGCAAGAACGATCAGATTATCGACAGTCGGGAGCGCAGCTCCACTCTGCCACTTGTAAATCGCCTGCGGGGAATGGAACCCAAAGACAATTTGTATGTCTGCAACGGAAAGCCCAGCAGACTTCCGCAGTCTTACAATATTGGCATCGGTCAGTGCCAGATCAATGGTGGGAATGTTCATCATTTACACCTCCTGTTCCGAATGATTTTGACCATAGGGTACGAAAAGCCGCTTGCCTCACACTCAAGACAAGCGGCTTTCTATCATTCAGACAGGACGATGCCCAGATAGGCTCTAGGCGTTCATACTATACCGAAACTTCTGCTTATCCCGAAAATGAGCGTGCTTCACAAAGCTATGTTCCTCAAACTGGAAAATAGCCTGCCGTTCGCTCATATTGCGGATCGTAGAAGTGCTGGCTTTCATGACGCTGTTCCTTTCTGCAAAGTGTTGTTCTTGGTTTCTGAAAATACTATACCACAGTATTTTCGATTTGTCATTCAACTTGTGGTTAAAATTTGCAAGCTCTTGTTTGGTAGTGTATTTGTTTGGGTGAAGGATCATTCCTGCACAGGAATCCCTGCATTCCGAAAGATTGCCTCACACAGAGCACAAAGCATATAGTCATCACCTTCCTTATCTGTTTCAAATCGAGTTGCTTTCTCTGCGGATTTCTTCAGCCAGCGCAGGTCAAAGGGATTTGTGTCCAGAATACTGTCATCGTCCTGACGGGCAGCATACATTCCGTTATTCAGACCGGCAAGATAAATCTGATCCAGAATATCCTCCATCTGTTCGGGAGACATGGATTGCATTGCTTCATAGTTGGTCATAGCGGTGACTCCTTTCCTGATCGCACTTAAGAATCAGCAGCATCCTTTCGCCAATCCTGCGCTTTTCTTCGATTATATGCCCTGCTGCTGATCGGTTTTCGGGTGACGGGGCTTACCACGCCCCATGTTTGCCGCTTGGCTTGATTGTGCTTTCGCTTTTCTTTCTTTGAAAGCTTATCGTAAGAAATCCATTTATCCATAATTGCCTCCTGATGTGAAATTACTGCTTGCATTATTCTGAAAGATGCGATATTCTGTAGTATCACCCACAGAAATGGAGGATCTGCAATGGAGAAGACATTTCCAGTCATTGATCTTGCGGCAACCGGGGAAAACATTGCCCGTCTGCGCAAGGATCGTGGTATGACCGTCCGAGACTTGCAAAGCTGGTTTGGTTTTGAAGAACCTCAGGCGATCTACAAATGGCAAAAGGGCAAGAGCCTGCCCACCGTTGACAACCTGTATGCACTCAGCAAACTACTGGATGTTCCCATGGAGGAAATCCTGGTGCCCTGCAAGCCCCAACTGAATATTACCAAGGATGGGCAGCAGGCGGAGGTCTGCTGCCCACCTCTTTTGCATTTTGTGGGAATATGGAATGATTGTATTCCAGCGCTGGCTGTTTGTCATTGAACTTCTGGTTGAATTATTCAATAAACGTTGCGGCTCCATTCTGGAAGTCAACGCGCTGCTTGCCAGTCATAAGCTGCCGACCTTAAAAACCAGCGGCAGTCTGGAATGATTCAACAAAACATACTTGAAGGAGAGATTTATCATGGCAAAAATCAAATGTGAAAACTGCGGAGCAAAGTATAACGGCAACTTCTGCCCCATCTGCTCCACCCCTGCTCCCGAACAGCCCCAGAAAAAGAAGAAAAAATGGGTTCTGCCAGTCGTTATCGTGGTCGTTCTGCTTTTGCTGGTGTCCTGCATCGCAGGCGGTGGCGAGGATGTGAAGCAGCCTTCCAGCACCACCAGCGGAAGCAATTCTTCTCAGGCACCGTCTTCCAAGGATTCCACCACCAAGACCGAGAAGGCTCCTACTGCTGCGGCGGTTTCCATTTCCGAGCAGGAGCTGTACAACAAGAATGGCATCGTGGTCACCGCGAAAAAGATGCAGGACGGCATGTTCGGACCGGAGATTTCTGTGACTGTTGAGAATAACTCCACACAGAATGTTGTGGTTTCCACCCGAAGTCTGTCGGTAAACGACTTCATGCTGACCACCTCCGGGCTGTACAGTGATGTAGCCGCCGGAAAGAAAGACAATGCGCAAATCAACCTGATGTCCTCCGAGCTTCGGGAGTCCGGCATTTCCACCATTGGGGAGGTTGCGTTCTATCTGAACATTTCCAGCTCCAATACCTACAACACCATCGACACCACCGACCTGATCACCATTCAAACCTCTGCTGCTGGCACCTTCACCCAGGAAGTGGATGACGTCGGCGACGAAGTGTTCAGCGGGAATAATCTCCGGGTCGTCTGCAAGGGCCTGAAAAAGGATTCCATTTGGGACGGCACTGTGGTATTCTATTTGGAGAACAACAGCGGAAAGGCAGTATCCATTTACGCGGAGAATGTTTCGGTGAATGGCTACATGGTGGATGTGGGTATGTACAGCGATCTTCGTCCCAGCACCCGGATGGTTGACGGCATGTATGGAAGGCATCAAGGAGTCCATTGTTGAAGCTCTGGACGAAATGATTGCTTCTGAGGATTATTCCTTTACGAAGATCGAACCGAACTCGGACTTTACCAAATTCAAAGTTACCACGACTTCCTCTGAACTGAATCTGGCGGAGTCCTTCTCCGTGCTGGCGTTCTATATGTACGGCGGAATGTACAATGTTTTCAACGGCACCGAGGTAGAGAACATCGCCGTTGATTTCATCAATGAAGCGACCGGACAGATCATGAACAGTGCCAACTCCCGCGACATGGGCGAGTAAGAACAAGGTCTAAAACAAACCAGGCGCAGGAGCAGCGTTTCAAATGCTGACTCCTGCGCCCTTTTTCGATTTTGGGTTTCAAGCATTCTCACAGAATGCGCAGCCATCCCGCAACGCAGGGATGATCTTCGGGGATTGGGGATTTGCCCCAACAAGCAAAATCCGTTCAGGTGCTACCTGAACACTGCTTGCCGCTAGTAAGTCCCTGCGTTTCCCACGCCTTTGGCGTATCATTT
>ERZ772820.1140-NODE-1140-length-21937-cov-16.999543_pt1 | contig 21937 bp, 31 predicted proteins | sample MGYA00511377_ERZ772820 | MGnify/ENA primary metagenome ERZ772820 (study PRJEB29015, sample SAMEA2737684) | human gut metagenome | biome: human gut; feature: human-associated habitat; material: faeces | place: China | collected 2012 ... | reverse complement strand
CGGAGATGAAGCGGCAGACTTCGGGGTCGTAGTAGCGGGTGGTGAGATAGTAGAGACCGGTTTCGGTATCGTAGTAATAACCGCGATAACGGAACGGGTTGTCCGCGCCAAGTGTAGTTGCCAAGGTGCCGGTGGTGGATATCAGCTTGCTCCACGCATCGTAGATATATTCTACCACACGCATGCCGCTTTCGTCCATAAGGCCCACTATATCATTTTGGCCGTTTCTCAGGTAACACCACTTGCTATTTATCGCATTCCTTTCATAGTTAATTAATGCTAAAGCGGTCAGCACATACAGTAAATATATGTGCTGACCGTAAAATTGACCTCTTTAATCAATGTATATAGTGAACATGAATTTTACAATATCAACTGTGTGACTCTTCTACCCAATTGCCATTGCATATCACTATATCTGCATTCTCACCTTCAGCAATGCATAATGTACATTCACCTTCATGAATAACCGAAGAAAAGAACTTACTGCCATCTTCTCTGTAAAAGATCGGATCCTCCGGTTTGTTATGCCCTTGACCATATACCCAATCAAATATGCTGTTAGCAGATGATTTTAGCAGATTGCATAACTCATCACATACTCGGTAATACCTAATATCCAGCCCAGCTCCATCGTCGTTCTGTGAATAACGTGTATACTCATTTTGAATATTTTTAGGCTGAGCTATCCGAAATGACTCAAGCTGCTTCACAAGTTTTACACGCTTATTCTCTATCATCAAAGATAGAACGCTGCTGTATTTGCAACATATATCTATCAAATCAGCATAATTATTACCGCTTATATCATATTCAGCATTGCCCTGAATGTCTGTATCAAGGAAGAAATATGTTCTCACGGAAAACCTCCTTTGTTCAATTCAAGGTGCCATACCAACTCCATGCCGTTGTAGGATTTTGCATTACGCGCACAGGCACTCCGCAACAATAGTTTTTATTCTAAATGCTATATGGCTTTTTACTGCAACAGCTTTCGTTATACGCATGGCTATCGCAGGCTTTTAGCATGCTATACGATAAGTGCAAGGTTAGGCATATGCCTAACCTTGCACTTACTCATTTAATCAGCTTCAAAATACTCATAGTACAGCGACTTTCTCAATTCATCATCCTGTAGTATATCTGTCGCTGATACATCTTTAGCATCCTTTATGCTAAAATCCGCATCATGATGCCTTAAGTATTCGAGCAGCTTTTCGTCGTTTTTTATTGCTGCTCTATGTGCCGCTGTCATGCCATCAGAATCAGTAGCATTTATGTCAGCACCGAATTCAAGCAGCATATTGCATATTTCAAAGAAGTCTTCTGCACAGCTTATCATAAATGGCGTTGTGCCAAACCAAATCCCACACAAATCCACATGTGCATTGTGCTTCAACAATGCCTCCGCTATTTGTTTATTGCCCCAAGATGCCGCGGTATACAATGGCGTATCTCCATGGCAATCCAGTTGATTGACACAACATCTGTGGTTTAGCAGTATATCGCATATTTCTTGCCTGTTTTCCTGTGCTGCCCAATGCAGCCCGTTTGAGCCTGTTTCATCAACGCCGCTCGCGTCTATACCTGCATCCAGCAGAAGCTTCAATATATCAATATATCCGTATTTTGCTGCATATGAGCATTCGTACCGATTTACAAGCGTAAAGTCGGGATGCTTAAGACACCATTTCACCATATCGGGTCTGTTGCAAACAACAGCATATTCTAGAAGCGTATAGTTTTTATATATAGCATTGCAGCGTATACCGGCATCAGATATCAAATCAAGCATTTCCGTTGTGCCGTAATCAACTATCTCCAGTAAAATGTCATTTAATTGCTCGTTGTTAACGGAACGGCAGGTATTAACTACAGCATTAACATCACCTTTGGCTATAAACACATATATATCTTCAGTTTTCCTTTTCATATACAAATCTTCCTCCCATTAAGCCTCCTATTATCCCACCATAATAATGGTCATGGGGGGATGGCGCATGAGGTTATTGCCTGCCCGTTGGCATCGTAGCTGAACAGCAGTGATTTTTCTGGCGCTGCACACAATCAACCTATAAAGCAATATCTTGATAGCCATCGGGTGTCATCTCACCCGAGCCATACCGGCAGCTGTAAATGTTATATCTCGACAGACCTTCTTCGGTTTTGTGGTCAAATTTGTAAATATCCCTATAAACTTCTCCATAGTAGTATTGCTTAAGTATCGCTTGTTTCCTCTGTGGATAAATGTCTTCATCAAAAAACTCAAATTCAACCGGTATATCTTGGCAATAGGTAAACAACCAAACTTCTAAGTCAGCCAAGTCTCCAAAACCAGAGGTGTTGGAGTCGTTATCGGTATCAATATCAATATAAAGAGATATTTTGCCGTCCTCTTTACACCACAGAGTCATGTTACAGATAGCATCAGAGTCACTGCCAAATAACTCTCTGGCATTATTAAACGAAAGTATCCATGAATATCCGTCTTCATTGATTATATAATGCTGTCTGATATTAGCGCTGAGTTTCTCCTCAGCTCCTATCAATTCGTTGTTTTTATCGAAGAAGAATATTATGTCCGCGCTGGCAAAGCTGCTTTTTCTTTTCAAAATGCGCCCGCGTTTTACATTTCCTATTACCAAATCCTTTAGCGGATTAGGGCAATAATAGCCTAATCTAAGGTCGTGGCGCTTGTCGCGGGAGTATTCAACTCTTGCTGTGCGCCTTTGGCGCACAGCAAGCAGTTCATCATGCATATTAACGTATTTGGCATACATATGCTCGGCTTTTTTAATTAAATCCGGTTTTATCTTATCGTAGTATTCAAAAGTCATAAGCATCCTTCCCTTATTACCCTAACATATTTGAGTACTTTCTAAGTAAGGTTTTAACACCTCCGACAAAACTTTTGATATTTGCTTTCTTGGAATCCTTATCACGCCCAGTCGCATAGGCTATCAGTACTCCTGTATTAATTAAACCATAGTATATGTTTGTGTGCAGTCGCCTATGGAAGCTTGTTTTAACAGGAACCTTGTTAAATTCATCTTCAACACTTAACCCTACGTCATCAAAGCATTTTCTGGCAATTATGGCCATCGGGGAGTTTTTAGCGACTATGTGATGTTCTTCGGTATTGCTTCTATATTTTCGTGGTTTAGCTGCTTCTACTTTCTCAGCAACTGTGGATACTACAGTTGCTAAAGCATCAACTATCTTATCGCTGAGCCGTGCCGGCAATGATCTTTCACCGTTTATCAGCAGATCGATTGAAGCTGTAACAATCAAGGCTCCCACAATCAATTGAGCAAGTGAGACCGTCACTCCAAGAATACAAATGGTAACACTTTGCCCGATATTGTCGGAAAAAATAACCGGATTATTCAAACAATACGCCCACATATTGCCGCCGAGGACGCCCTGACCGGTGGACATATATACGTCGGCGGAGATGAAGCGGCAGACTTCGGGGTCGTAGTAGCGGGTGGTGAGATAGTAGAGGCCGGTTTCGGTATCGTAGTAGTAGCCGCGATAACGGAACGGGTTGTCTGCGCCAAGCGTAGTTGCCAAGGTGCCGGTGGTGGATATCAGCTTGCCCCACGCATCGTAGATATATTCTACCACACGCACGCCGCTTTCGTCCATAAGGCCCACTATACTTTATTTAGGCTTACATAGTAATTTCATATAAAATGCCGCCCGATAATTGGGCGGCAAATGTAGTGCGTAGAAGATGAAAGCTATTTAAGCTGCATCCTTTTCTTCAGCCGTGGCATATTGTACCATTGGACAACCCCAGGGTAACGTTGGTCAATGAGCAATAGCAACTCTGGCAACCCATTAAACGTATCGGTGGCTGCACCAATCGGATTCTTGATGTTTTTTACTTTGAACCTTATCTGGCTTGATGCCAAGTTGCCCACATCATAAACTGTTTGAATATCCTCTATACAAACTGTATGTGATATCCAAAATTCGTTTCTTAAAACAAGCTCATTCCCTCGCAATTCCACGCGTCTGCCAAACAAACCACATGGCAGAATCAATGTTATAAGTGCCGCGGCCGTAATTGCCCATATATCACACCCATCCAAAAGCAGAATTATCGGCATAGCCGAAAACAAAGCTACAAAACTCATATAGTTCCAAATAGGCATACGAACATATCGTCCCTTTACCAAACTCCATGTTCTCTTGTCATAAGCGGCTTTCCAGGCTGACAGTGCAGCGAAGAGCAAGCAGCCGATGAATGCTGCAATCATAATCAATACTTCTATAATGGTTTCATTCATATCCGTGGCTCCTAAAACGCTGCATCGCATGCGCTACTTTATCCTCAATTTGTTCCTTCCAACATGCTCAATCAACTCATCAACATTCTTTAGCATCAGAAGTACCTTACATATTTCATTGCCATGATGATCAAGTAAAATAAGATTAGGCTCCTTCACCCACATTAAAGCAATTTCGCTTAAATCAATATCGCGTACAAGTGCGTCTTTCATGTAATATGCTATCCGCGTATCGTTTACTATCAGCTTCTTTCTTTTTAGCACTCTTAGTTCAATTATACAGCTAATTGCGCATGCCGTACAAAGAAGGACTCGCCATAAAAACGTCCAATTTTCTTCAATTACAGAAAATATGCCAAATAAAGCACCAAATATCGCCATCATAATTATTAACACAAGATATAGGCAATATCGGCCTTTTGAAAGGCTAACGATAAACTCTTTATGTTCCATCATCGCTTCCTCCTATTATCCAGTACATGAACTTTTGTAATCGGCAGTCCCGAAAAATCAGATGCATACCTAATAAACTCTTCTGATGGTTTTGCATATGTGCGGAACGCTATTCTATTGCCATCCTTAAACTCAAACGCATAGTAGTCGCTTTCATTCTCATAGCCTGTAAACGTTATAAAGCTATCCACCATATATATCTTTTCAAAATCATCGGAATGATATACCTCCGTTTTTGCGAAGCCAAATTCATGATAGTAAAATGCGTCATCGCGGAAATAAGCATATTCGTTCATTCCCAACGAGCCTAATATAAGCGAAAATGTTGCAAGCGCCACACCCATCCAAATCAGGAATTGGTCTGTGTGCAGTAATTCCTTGTGAAACTCGACAGGTTTATCCGGCAAATATATTTTCCCGCCATTCATTATCTGCACATTATAACTCGTGCAATATCCATCATATTCGCTGCCAAGCAACCGTTTCAGGATAACGGTCCGCACAATATAAAACAGAGGATAAGACATAGACCATATGCTCAAAAATAGCCCCGGATTAAACTTATAGTTATAGCTTACATATAGCTCTGTTCCAAAACTGAGTTCCTGCAAATAGTAAATCATCCGCACAGGGAAATACATCGGTATTATTGCCAAGAACGACCCGAGCGGAGCTGCAATAAGCCACTCCTTTTGTCTCATTGAGGAAAAACGCTTATTCACAGGTATTGCCGTATTGCAGTTTTTCAGGCACATTATGTTGTGCTTCATTGCCTTAATATAAACAAGCAAAATCGCAGCATTAAGCGCGGCTAAAAGCAATGTTGTCATAAACCTCTCCTCTGTTTCATATAGCTCATAGATAAATATTATATTACTATCATCAATATGCGCACATCATACTGCGATGATTTATGCGTCGTGTAATAGTACTTCTTGCCCCACTCGATTTTAGATGTGTTTTTCTTGTTGCGCTTTTGTTTGAGATTTTTTTCTCAACAGCACTTATGGTTAAAGAAGCGGCAAGTCCAATGGCTTCTGTATGCAATGCTGCTATATATTATCCAGCAACATCCGTTACAACGTTTACTAGCCCACTACCGGCAGAGCTAACTATGGCTGAAAATCCACCCGATAGCGCTCCGGTAGTTCCGGATATCAGTGCGCGTTTTATAGCTTCTCCTGCTTCAAACTCTTTCCCGGTAATTGCGCATTCTGCACCATACCCGGCGGCACTACCAACGACTCCCCCGGCTGCGCCAGCGGCAACAATCGTGGCTGCTGCAACACCTGCGGTTCCAGCACTTGCAATTACTGCTGTTATTGCTGCCACGGTTAGTATAGCAGTTATTGACCCACTAACAAAGCCTGCAGCGAATGAATCGCCCGATGCCAACGCACCGAGTCCTCCAAACAATCTACCTACTACAATGGATGCTATACCCGCAAGTAATGCCCCAGCTAAAGCAAATTCACCATTGCTATCAATCATATTCACCGGATTATTCAAACAATACGCCCACATATTGCCGCCGAGGACGCCCTGACCGGTGGACATATATACGTCGGCGGAGATGAAGCGGCAGACTTCGGGGTCGTAGTAGCGGGTGGTGAGATAGTAGAGGCCGGTTTCGGTATCGTAGTAGTAGCCGCGATAACGGAACGGGTTGTCTGCGCCAAGTGTAGTTGCCAAGGTGCCGGTGGTGGATATCAGCTTGCCACACGCATCGTAGATATATTCTACCACACGCACGCCGCTTTCGTCCATAAGGCCAACTATATCATTTTGGCCGTATATAAAAGCCGAGGCAGTTGGCTCATCAATTGTACTTATAGGGCTAAGTGTATTGTGGATTCTGCTTATGATTCTGTTATGGCGTTCAATTTACACATACCTGCATGTAGATAAAAGCGGCGTAACAGAAAAGTGTCCATTCCGCAAGAGCGTGGAATATCCGTTTTCTGAATTTGTTGACTGTGGGGTTGTGGTTTACTATGACATTCCGCTGATATATCTTTCGAAGCATGTGCTGACATATGGTCAGAAAGGCGGCAACAGGCAGCAGCATGACCTGATAAAATGGGGAGAGGATGCATTACAGCTTTCGTATACGAAGAAGGCCGTGCGTGCGATTCGGACATATGCGCCGCCTGAACTTTATGAAATGCTGTGCCGCGATATAGAAAGAAATCCCTATATACGGAAAAAGTACAAATAAGCGAAACATACCGCCATTACCGCCCAACTAACGGGCGGCATTTTTATGTGAAAAAAGAATGACTTTTTCTTGACAACCTATCGGTCGGTAGGTATAATCTTAGCGGTATTATTTCATGCAGGAGGGCAGCAGAATGGTTGAGCAGGGCAGCACCAAGAAAGCGATTTTGGACAAGGCATTGGATTTATTCTCAGTGCAGGGATATGAAGCCACTTCCATTGCGCAGATAGCAAACGCGGTGGGCATACGTAAGGCATCCATGTACAGCCACTTTAAAAGCAAGCAGGAAATACTGGAGGCACTTGTGCGGCATAGCTTAGAGCAGTATGAAAAACGCTCCATATTTGCGCGGGCGAATTGGGACGATCCTGCTTTTACAAAGGATAAGCAGGACGTTACGCCGGACGCGGCGCTGCAGATGGTTCTTGGACATGTGCGCTATATTTTGCATGACCCGCAAATAAGTAAATCCCGCAAGATGCTAACGATAGAGCAGTTCCAAAACGCTGAGCTGAGCGCGCTGCAAACAAAGCAAAATTATGCTGATGTGGTGCGCTATTTTACGGGGCTTGTGAAATTCCTGATTAAGAACGGGAGACTTATTGATGACGATCCAGAGATAATGGCGGCGCAGCTATGCCTGCCCATATCGGTTTGGATAAACCTTTGCGACCGCGAGCCGGAACGCGAGGATGAAGTGGTTGGGCTGATAGAGCGGCATATAAGGCAGTTTTATAAGGTGTATGGCGTGCCTCGGGAAGATTGAGGGGGATAAATGCATGAAATACGGCTGGCTTGATGAATATTTGCTGGCGAAAAAAGGCGTTAGGAAGGACTTTAAAGCGGAGTGGAACTGGCTACGGTACATGGTTGGCGATAAAATGTTTGCCGCGGTGTGCTACGATGATAATAACAATCAGCCGTTGGTATCAGGATTTGGATGTATGTAAGCAGGTGGACAATAGGGACAAGCCATACGATACGGAACTGCTGCACAGCATGTATGATTATCTCTGCGCACATGGCGATTGCTATTATATAGAATACAACGGTGTGCTGATAGGGGATGTTTCCCTGCGTGACAGCGGGGAAATAGCCATTGTGATTTGCAAAGAATACCAGAACAAGCATATCGGCCGGCACTGCGTTATTGATATGCTGAAGCTTGCAAAGGAAAAGGAAATGGCGAAGGTTACGGCAAATATCTATTCCTTTAATGCGCAAAGCCCCGCATGTTCCTGTCAGTAGGATTTAGGCAGACTGATGAGGAATGGTATGAATATGCGCTTTAGGAAGCGGGAATAGAGGCCGATTGAGCGCGAGTTGCTTTTATTTTGACCGTTTGGCTACCGAACGACAGGTTGCTGCGGAATGAGGAGGATAATATGAAAAAACGCACGGCAAAGCGTGCTTTGAAGTGGATAGGCATAACGTTGGGGCATTGCTGATTATTATTGCGGCCGGGGCAGCAGTGATGTTCGGGCCGTTTGTAAAGGCCGCAAACAGCATAGAAAAGCTTGAAGATGGGCTTTATGCAATGGAGTTTGCGGGGGACTACGGGTTTGATGATTTCCTTGCTAATGGCGGCGCCGCAAGCGACGGCGAAGTTGCGGAATATTTGGTTTCGTTCCTGTCGCATGGCTTTTACAAGGCGGATGGAAATGTGACGACTGGAAGTTTCGGCTGCTCCACGATATATACGCAGGATGAAAACGGCACTTACTTCTTTGGACGCAACTATGACTGGGCAGAATGTGAAACCATGATAGTGCATACCAAACCCGAAAACGGATATGAGTCGGTATCTACCTGCTGCCTAGATTTTTTAGGTTTTGGCGATAAGTATGCGCCGGACGGATCGATGACGGAACGGATGCAGAGCATAGCGGAGATTTATGTTCCGCTGGACGGCATGAATGCCAAAGGGCTTGTTGTGGCCGACTTGACGGCGGGGGATGACGAGGAAACGTACCAGCGGACAGGCAAGGTGAACCTGACCACCACGGCCATTCGCCTGCTGCTGGATAAAGCGGCAGACGTGGACGAAGCCGTTGCGCTGCTGAAGCAGTATGACATGAATTCATCCATAGGCATTTCTCATCATCTGTCCATTGCGGATGCGCACGGCAAAAGCATTGTTGTGGAGTATGTTAACGGAGAAATGCTGGTTAGCGAAACAAAAGTGGTCACAAACCATTATCTTACCGACTGCGAAAAGAGGGGCGTTGGCTCGGCGCAGTCGCGTGAGCGGTACGATACCCTTGCGGCATACAGCGGGCCCGCTGTATGCCGCAGGTGCGGGACATGCTGGAGAGTGTAGCGCAGAAGAACTATCCCAAAACAGACGGCAGCTATGAAAAGACGATGTGGAGTATTGTATATTGTCCTGAGGGCCGCTGCGCGGACTTTTATTTTGCGGAGAACTATGACCATGAATATAGGCTGATACTGCTGGGGAAAAACGGCTTTTTGAAGCGGTAAACGGGGGCGCATCGGTGCTCGGATTAAACAAACATCAGATTAGGGAGATTTATATTATGAAAAACAGCGCGCTGGTCGTGATAGACCTTCAAAATGACATCACAAAAAACTATAGAGAAATCATAGAAAAAGTCAACAAGGCTATCGACTGGGCAGTTGAAAAAGGAATGTGGGTAATTTATATACAGCATAACAACCTGTCTGCCGGAACAAGAACATTCAAGTCGGGCACACATGGCGCGGAGCTGGTGCCGGAGATGAAAGTAGTATCCGAACATATCTTCACTAAGTCAAAAAGCAACGCGCTTACAAGCGATGCTTTTACCGCTTTCATTCAGGAGCGTGGCATTACCGGGTTTTATATTGCCGGCGCCGACGCCACGGCCTGCATCAAATCCACCTGCTTCAATATGGCGAAAATCGGATATACGGTTCATGTGCTGTCGGACTGCATCACAAGCTATGACAAAAAGAAGCTGCCGGAAATGCTGGCGTATTATGCAAGCAAGGGCTGCTCCGTAACAACACTTCAGGAATTCGTTGAGGGAATAGGTAGCGGGAGGTAATGCCATGCCAATGTGGAATCCGTGGCGCGGCTGCAAAATGAAAGCGGGGCTTGTGTATCTTGGCTTTTCCACTTTCGCCAATGCGGAACGTACTTTATTAAGGATGGCAGGCAGTATAAGCTTCAAACAAAGGACTTGTGTGCTCAGGCGCGGGAGGCGGGCATAGACTATAAGCCCGCGCGGGAATAGACGGTGAAGTCGCTTGCAAAAGGCTGCCGATTACGGCGATAAGTGTGTTGAGGTATTATAATACAGGAGGAGATAAAATGAAAAAATTATATGAGAAAAACGAGCTGACATTTGCAATTGTATGGATAGTTATTTATTGTGTTTTGCAGTCCATGGCGAATCCGCTGAACGAAATAATAGGAATCGAATACTCCGCAAGCGCAGTTTTCTGCATATTGCAGACGATCGTTCTTCTCGGCTTTATACGAAAGAACGGATTGCAGAAGCGCTATGGACTTTGCAGATCGCAGGTTCCTGCATGGCGGTTCCTTTACTATGTGCCGCTTTTGGTATTGGCGTCGGGAAATCTTTGGAACGGTTTTGCCGTAAACTATTCGCCGACAGAAACGGTTTGCCGCATCGTGTGCATGCTCTGCGTTGGATTTCTGGAGGAAGTGATTTTCAGGGGGCTTCTGTTCGTTTCTATCGCAAAGGACAATGTGAAATCCGCAATAATTATTTCGAGCGTAACTTTCGGCATAGGGCATATTATCAACCTTTTCAACGGCAGCGGCATGGGCTTGGCAAGCAATCTGTGCCAGATTGTATTTGCGGTTGCGGTAGGCTTTATGCTTGTAACTATTTTTTATCGCGGCGGAAGCATGCTTCCCTGCATCATCGTTCACTCTGCTATTAACACGCTTGGTACGTTTGCTAATGATACTGATGTCGCCATGCAAGGGCAGCTGATCCATATAGCCGTTCTGATAGCTATAACAGTCGCATATACGCTGATTCTTATAAAAACGCTTCCGAAGAAGCAATTGGCAAATGCTGCGGAGAACAAGTGAAGCACCGTGAAAGAAGCTAAGGTTGTTCGGAATCCGATAAATACTTTCAGAATGACCAAAAAATTGATTTGATTAAAGAAAGGAACGAAATACAAATGGAACACACAAACTTTGAAATAGTCCGCGCACAGGCGGAGGATGCGGCTGCGCTGCTGGATTATCTGAAAATAGTGGGTGGGGAAACGGACAATCTCAGCTTCGGCGCGGAGGGCGTGCCGCTTGATGTTGAAGCAGAGAAAGCGTATCTTGGTGTGCAGGCGCAGTCGCAAGACAATATTCAGCTGCTTGCCAAGGCGAACGGGGAGATAATAGGCACCGCCAGTCTTAACCGCAAGCAAAGACGCATGGGACACCGCGCGGAGTTCGGGATAAGCCTGAAAAAGGCATGGTGGGGTTGCGGCGCTGCGTTCGCCCTTATGGAGCGCATACTTGCTTTTGCAAGGGAAAACGAAGTGGAAGAGGTCAATCTTGAGGTGCGCAGCGATAATAAGCGCGCCATAGCGCTGTATGAAAGGTTCGGCTTTCGCAAGCTATGCACATTTCCGGGCTTTTTCAAAATTAATGGTGAACTGATAGATTTTGACTTCATGAATCTATCCATTTGCCCCGGCGAAAACGAAATACACTAAATGCGGCGTAAGGAGGGATATATATGAACAAACAGATTGGCTGCTGCGGGCTGGACTGCGAAAAGTGCGACGCCAGAATAGCAACGATAGCAAACGACAATGCCTTGCGCGAAAAAACCGCCGCCCTGTGGACAAAGCTGAACGGCGTAATGATAACGCCTGAAATGATAAACTGCTCCGGCTGCCGCATAGAGGGCGCAAAAACGCCGTTCTGCGACAAGTTATGCCCAGTACATAACTGCGTTAGGAAGAAGGGAATGGATACCTGCGCCGATTGCCCGGAGATGGACGGATGCAGCACACTTGGGCACATTGCCGCAAACAATCCGGCGGTGCTTGAAAGGCTAAAGCGGCTTCATGAGTCGAAATAATGAGGATATAACCATGTCAAAACGTGCGAGACAATATATAGGGATACTGGCGGCAGTTGTCGTGTATTATCTTGTTCACGAAGGGGCGCATCTTTTGTATGCACTTTTCGCGGGCGTGTTTAAGCAAATCAACTTCATGGGCATAGGCGTGCAGATAGATGTTTATGCCGGGCGCATGAGCGAAGCACAGCTTGGCGCATTCTGCCTTGCTGGTGCTGTGGCAACGTTCTGCGGCGGATATGCTTTGGTCGCACTTGCGGGCAAAATATGCTGCGCAAAGAGCAAACTGCTCCGCGCAACGCTTTACTATATAACGATTGCATTTTTACTGCTTGATCCGCTGTATCTCAGCATTCTCTGCGGCTTTTTCGGCGGCGGGGACATGAACGGCATAGCTCTTCTTTGCCCTGAGTGGGCGGCAAGGTGCCTTTTTGGCGTCCTGCTCATTGCAAACGCACTGGTGTTCTGGAAACGTGTGCTGCCGGTATATAAAAAGTCATTTGCGGAGTGAAACGTATTTTGCGCCAAGTACTAAACGGAACTTGGGCGCTTTTGTTTTATTGTTGACTATTCGCTCAACTTTTTATTGTATCTTCGTAAGTTCAATAAAGTGATTAGGTTATTGGCCCACATGGCAACAATCAGCAGAAATATCGGTATATCAGCTATCATCCCGACTCTATCTCCGATTCCGAATATGTATATTATGCTGAGCATCAGGACAAAGATAGATTCAACTATAAAGAAGCCCTTACGGTATTCAACAAGAAGCTTGTTTCGCTTGAACTTAAGTTCTCTGTCGTCGATAGATTCATCATAACTGTATATACCTCTGCATGCAGAGCCGCTGACCGGAATCTTTATGGCTTTCCACTGAGTAGTCATAACCCTTGCTAATTCGAGTACTCTGAGGTCGATACTTTTTGCGGGCATTACTAAAATCGTATACTTCAAATTCTTAGGCTCGGCTTCCTTGAAGTAATACTTGTCAAAGTTAACGTTCATAAGTCTTAATCCGCTTTTGGCCATTTGCGACAGCCATTCTTCACTCTTTTCGATATTGACATTTATAAACGGCTTAAAGACCTTTAACATCTTAGGCTTTTCTTTCATTGCGATAACTTCCTTTATTATCTATTCAGCGCTTTGAAGGATTATGTTTCTTATATCGTTAAACATTTTCTCCCAACCTGCCCGAACTAATACGCATCAATGCTTATGTCTGCATCCAAGTAATTTATAAGCCGCATGGCTTCTCCTTCAAAAATCAACGAAGGGTATCTGCCGTAGTGATAAAACGTTATATCTATCAGCGGTTGTGCACCGTATTTTTGCGCTATCTTCTTTAGCTCATCTGCAACGGGGCGAATATCAGACAAAACTATGCTTAGTCCGTCCGAAACTTCCCAAGACTGAACATAAGCGGTCTTACTCAATTCGCACATGAAACCGTTTTCGATGGGAACAACAGTTAGTGGGCTGGCAAGAACAGAGGATAAATCCGTAAGCAAGTCATCCTGCTTTTCTGGGAATGCATTGATCAACTCAAAACAGCATTTTATTTCAGGTGTTTTGCTATCGTTTGTTGTTCCACTCATAACGCTAAATCCTTAACAAGCTTTTATGAGTACAATATACCACACACTTCCTGCCTTCGTCCATATAAAACGTAGCCTTTTATGCAATATCAGCACATATACAAAATGCAGCATCGCTACGGAGTGGCGCGTATCTGCCGCATTGACAAATGCGGCGGCGCTACGCTATCATAAAATTAAGCATCATACGACTGGCATAGCGAAAGAACAGGAGGGACACGATGCCGCTGCAGATAGTAAGAAACGATATTACGAAAATGAACGTGGACGCCATTGTGAATGCCGCTAACATGACCCTGCTTGGCGGCGGGGGCGTTGACGGCTGCATACACCGCGCGGCTGGGCCGAAGCTGCTTAAAGAATGCATAACGCTGCACGGCTGCATGACGGGCAGCGCAAAGGTGACGCGCGGCTATGACCTTCCCTGTAAATATGTTATACATGCCGTTGGCCCGCGCTGGAAGGATGGAATGCACGGTGAGCGGGAGCAGCTTATATCCTGCTACAAAACCTCGCTTGCGCTGGCCAAAGAGCGCGGCTGCGCATCAGTTGCATTCCCGCTGATATCATCAGGAATATACGGCTATCCAAAGGATCAGGCGTTAAGGGTAGCGGTGGACACTATAAGCGAATTTCTGCTTGAAAACGACATGACGGTTTATATTGTCGTTTTCGATAAAAATGCGTACCAAATTGGTAATAAGCTCTTTGCGGACATCGCTGCTTATATAGACGATAAATACGTTGATGCGCATACGGATGATGCGGCGGAGCGCCTGCGCAGGCTGAGCATGCCCGAATTGAGCGAGTCCGTCTTTTCCATGCCGAAGATGGCGACAATGCCTGCCACGCTTGACGAAGCGCTGGGGCAAATGGACGAAAGCTTTTCCGAAATGCTGCTGCGCAAAATAGACGAACGCGGCATGACGGACGCGCAATGCTATAAGAAAGCGAACATAGACCGCAAGCTGTTTTCGAAGATACGTGCGGACAGGCTGTATAAGCCGTCAAAACCGACCGTGATAGCGTTTTGCATAGCGCTTGAACTTCCTCTTGATGAGATGCGTGAAATGCTCATGAAGGCCGGATTTGCCCTGTCACATTCAAATAAGTTCGATATAATAGTTGAATACTTCGTGGAGCGCGGCAACTACAACGTGTTTGAAATAAACGAAGCGCTGTTCGCGTTTGACCAAAGCCTGATAGGGGCGTAGTGGCAGGAAAGGAGTAAATATGATGACGAACTACAAGGCAAAAGACTATAGGGTATTTGAAATGTTCAGCGAACAATGGGCACTTGTTACGGCGGGAACCATGGAACGCTTCAATAGCTGCACATTGGGCTGGGGCAGCCTTGGCAACATATGGGGACACGACGGCAAAACATGCCCTATCGTAACGGTATATGTGCATCCTGCGCGCTATACGAGCGAGTTTCTTACCGAAAACGATACGTTCACCGTAAGCTTTTATCCGGAATCCTGCCGCAATGCGCTCCGCTATATGGGCTCGCATTCGGGCAGGGATGGCGATAAGGCTGCCGCGGCGGGGCTTACTCCTGCCGCAATGGGAAACAGCGTAACGTATGAGGAAGCAAATTTGACTTTCCTGTGTAAAAAGCTGTATCAGCACCAGTTTGCCAAGGAAAATATCGCGCCGGAGATACAGCAATATTATGCTTCCGCGCCAAAAGCGTTTCCGGATTTCAACGGCGGTTGGCAGCCGCATATTATGTTTATTGGAGAAATAATAGACGTGGACGATAAGCGATAGAAGCTATTTGTCGCCTGCCAAGCGACCATGCCAAACGAATATTGATGTAAGATATGACTGCAAGGTGAGGGAACGAACCGAGCAGCCATATTTTTTACGCGGAGGGAAAGAAAATGAAAAAGAACCTGACGGAGATAGTATTCATACTCGATCGCAGCGGCTCCATGAGCGGGCTGGAAGCGGATACGATAGGCGGCTTCAACTCAATGATAGAAAAGCAGAAGAAAGAGGCGGGGGAGGCGCTGATATCGACCGTGCTGTTCGATAACTTCAGCGAGGTAATTCACGATCGCATACCCGTTGGCCGCGTGGAGCCGATGACGGACAGGGAATACTATGTGCGCGGCTGCACGGCACTGCTGGACGCGATTGGCGGAGCGATACACCACATAGGCAACATACATAAGCACGCGCGGGAGGAGGACGTGCCGGAGCATACTCTGTTCGTAATAACTACGGACGGCATGGAGAACGCCAGCCGCCGTTACGACAGCGAAACCGTGAAGAAGATGATAGAGCGGCAGAAGGCGAAATACGGCTGGGAGTTCCTGTTCTTGGGCGCGAACATAGACGCCGTTGAAACGGCAAGCCGCTTCGGCATAGGCGCGGACAGGGCCGTGAATTACCACAGCGACCATCAGGGAACGCAGCTGAACTACGAAGTGCTGAGCGAAGCCGTATCCACCGTGCGTTGCAGCGCAGCGCTCGGCACGGAGTGGAAAAAGCGCATAGATGAGGACTACGAAGCGAGAAAGAACACGGCAGATAAAAGGTGATTACGGTATCGGGATAAATCAAAAGCCGGCAGCAATCGCTTCCGGCTTTAACTGGCTCCCCCTGTTGGACTCGAACCAACGACACTGCGGTTAACAGCCGCATGCTCTACCGATGTTGCGCTCACATACCGAAATTGCCCCAAAGGGTGCAAATATGTGTAAGCGCACCATCTAAACGATAATGTACCACTCTAATACCGAAAAGAGAGGAATGACACTGAACACAAAGAAAAGCTCCCGTTTACTGTGCTATCAAGTCTTGCTGTTCAAAGATTGTTGCTAAACCATCCCATTCTGAGCAAAACTGCTGATAGGTCATATTGAGTTCAAACGTGACATTGTACTCGCGTCCTACCTCGATTTTCTTAAATAGCTGGCAAGCAATCATCTTTTTTTGTTCGATTGACGCTTGTTCAAATTCTTCCGCCCAACTTTTGAATTGGTTGTAGGAAGGAGTAATCATTTGCATTGTCCGTCGCTGCTTAAAGGCGTCATTCTCTAAATCGTATAATTGCTGCTCTAAGGCGGAAATGCCCTCTTTTATTTTTGAGATAGCTTGAGCTACATCCTCTGGGGAATAGATGCTTTCTCCGGATAACGCATTTGCAATTTCCTCTTGCAGCTTTCCAAGCCTGCTGCGGCGCTTTTCCAGCTCATGGTTTATCTTCTTTTGCTGCGCCCGGTTAGAGGCGATTTGATGCTTTAAGGTGGCTTCCAGTCGTTCCTGCTGGGGTGCGCCCTTCATGGTAGCGAAAAGCTGCCTTATCACTTGGGACACGATTTCGTCCACCCGTTCCGCAAGGTATGTAGTCTGCCCCTCACAATCACATAGCTTTCGGCTTTTATGATAGCAGGCATATTTTATCTGGTTTACGGAGTATTCTGAACCGTCCTTGCGTGTGTAATGGTCTTTGTATCGGATCACATTCAATCTTCCGCCGCAATGGGCGCAGAAGATATTGCCGGAAAGCATTGCCTCTCCCTGTGTGCGTAGCGCAATTTGGCGTTTTTCCGTATCCTTTTCCGCTCGTTGATCCAGAATAGATTGCACTTGATTAAAAACGTCCAGGTCTATTATTTTGAGGTTTTGCAATCCCTCTGAGGTTTCGTCATCTATGTAGCCGCAGTAAAACTTTTGCCGCAGTATACGGATGATGGCGATAGAATGGAAGCGCGCACCGCCATGAGTACGGAGACCCCGGTTGTTCAAATACTGCGCCATTCGATGAGAACCATAGCCATCGCAAAGCGTCTTTCGAAAAATCTCGCGCACTATCTCGGCTTCATGCGGTTCTATCGCAAAATCGGGTATAGGCTGTCCTTTTCTGTTTAGGCGTCCCTTCTGCTCTAAACAATAGCCATAGGGCACTGGCCCGCCTGTATATGCGCCTTCTATCCGAAGCTGATGGATACGGGTTTTAATGCGCATAGACGTTTTTCCGCTCTCGCCGGACGCCTGCCAAAAGCGGATATAGTTTGTAAGCTTATCAACGTGGCTGTCAAAGCGTTGTTCGCCTTCTTCGACGCTCCAGACCTCTATGCCGTGTTTGCAGAACCATTCCACCACAAATGGGGTTTCATCATCAATACGCCCGATACGGTCAAACATGTAGACTAAAAGCACATCAAATTTCTTTTTTTCTGCGGCTACTTTCAAATCCTGTATTGCATCGCGGTCAGCGGCAGACACCTTGAAGCCCGATACGCCTTTTTCTTCTAATTCTCTGACAATTTCCCAGCCTTGTTTCTGTGCAAATTCGCGGCATTCAATCCGCTGCATGGGAATATCATTTTTCGCTTGGTCTACCTGCTGTTTTGTGGACACTCTGTATAGTGTATATACTCGTTTCATTAGTCATTACCTCCCGTGCTTTTTTCTGCACGAGATTACGCTGATAGAGTATTCGGCTGTCAAGGTGCTACAGCTATTGTATGGCAACCATGCTATCAATGCAAACGTGCAAAAGCATTTCATGTATAACTGCCCGTATTTCGTTTAATCGTGCAGTTGTACTCATAAAGCGGTTTGTTCTGGTTCTAAAGAAGCAAGCAACTGGCTGAGCTGGCCTTGAATACGTTGCTCATATGAAACGGTCAGGGCGCTTACGATGCTTTCCCGAAGCCCTTGCGTTTCCTGATTGCTGAACTGAATAGTTATTTTTACATCGCCTATTGTTGACTTTATAACGGGCTTTTTGGAATAAAGTAAATCTCTCATTTTTATCTCCTGTGGAATATCGGTAGCGAAAGTCCCCTTTGGGTTACGCCGGAAACCATCCATATTGTGATGTGCTTTATGGCCGCATTCGCGCCCAAAACTCTGCATATCTATGCGCTAAGTCCAACGGGGGCTGTCCGTGCTGAGAAACGCTCCATACAAGTATGCCTTTGCTATTCAGCCATTCAATAAAATCTATTTTAGCCAGATTGAGCACTCCGACACATTCGATATTATGGACTAAAAGAATATCGAACTCCTTCAGCTCGGCAGATTTCTTGATACGGGCAAGCGTATCTTGTCTAAGAGAAAATCTGTCTGTGCCTGTTTCTTCTATTTCGTTTACGATGCTCCACCTTTGCCGCTTTGCTTCATCGTGGCAGGCAGCGCGCTGCTTTGGTATGTCTTGACTGCATAAGAATGGCTTTGTGTTAGTTTTGTAGAGTGCTAATACTCGTTTCATGTATATACTCCTTAATTTTTCAATAAAATGATAGGCCATACGAAAGTGGCCATATAACGAGTCAGTACATAGTTTTAAGAAAAAATAGCCAAGACCGGCGCTGGCAGCGCCGCACTGGATTTTCACCACCCCGATAGCCTCCGGGCCGCGCCTTGGGACTGAACCTCAGCTACGCGGGAGTATCATTATCCGCCCTACGCGCCCGCCTGCCGTGGCGAGTGGGTGCAGCGCATATTTTCTCGCTCGGCCCTTTGAAGTTATCGCTTTGACGGGCTTATTGAGGCCCGCAGGGGGTCATGGCGTATGCGCTGATGGACGGTTTGTGTGTCTTGCCACCAAGTATGCGGTTTTCAAGGTGCGTAGGGGGTAATGGGCCTGTCGGCCTCTCCAAGCCCACCCGTGGATGAGCAAACTCATCGTGATGCGTTTGGAGAGCACGACAAGAGCCGCGGGGCGCGTGGAAAGGGGACACGCGCCCCATTGGGATATGTGGGGTTACGCTGATATTTTGAACGTGAGTATCTTGGTTATCAGCTTGGTTTCCAGACGATGGCGGATGGTGTCATCGGTAAACCTATATCGGTTTCCATACTCGTCTTGACAGAAGCGAGTGGAAAGTGTGGCTATATAACCGGAATAAAAAGCAATGATTGAGTTTATCGCGTTGATGTTTCCACGATTAGCGGATACAATCAATTCATATGGAACGAGCCGATAGTTATTTTTCATTCTTAACTCCCATCTGTCGTTTGATTTGTTTGAGTGAGCTTGTCCGGTGGTAGTGGACGGTGCTGGCCATCAGGTTTAACAGGCTCGCTATTTCTGCGTCACTGAAGCCAAGGCAATATGCCATCAGGAGCACATCCCGCTTTCTTGCAGAAAGCTCAGATATGGCATTCGCAAGAGTATCGTTGCGAACGGTTATGCTTTGACCCGCTGCGCTAAAGCAATGCTGCTCACACGGATACTCATCATATGTGCAGAGCGATTCAAGCATACCGTCCGGAAGCTCTGAAAAAAGCGTTTCGTGTGACGAAAGCCGCGCAAGCTCCGATTTGTGGTCATTGACCTCCCCGCGAAGCGCCTTTTTAACATAAGCATCGAATTGATGCTGTACCGTTCGTTGTTTGGAATCATCCAAGGCAACCACATCCTTTTTGCAAAGTTCGCCGGGTCTTAACCCTTCATTCAATATCCCGGTTGAAATGGTCGAAATCTTCGATGATTTTTCAAAAATAGAAAATATATTATTTGACATAGATAACCTCCGTTTCGTCTGCTGCTCAAGGTTTCATAAGAATGAGGCAGAGGAAGGAGGCGCACGGATATGATTCCGAATGACACACATGAAAAAAACACAGGAGAAGCTAAACACTTTTCCTGCGTTTTTAGGAGCAACGGCATACGAATTTAGGCGGGGCGCGGCAAGAGCGCGCGCCATTTCAGCATCGCTTTTGTCCGCTTAATATGTTCATTTTGTATCTTCTTTTGCTCATTTCGACCTCATAAAGACATACGAATAGCACACAGCGCAAAGCAAGGTGTGTCATCAATGCAAAACAAATATTTAAGCTTATCCGAAAAGCTATTTCATCCTCATCATCCGTGTGAACCTACTCACCACTATTACCGCGACTATTATCGCGATAACCGCAAAGGCCGCAAGCGCGCTTATCCACCATTGGCTCATGGCGCGCTTCTGTTCCTCCTCGGCCTTCTTTTCGGCGTCCGTCTTTTCTCCGGCGATCACCGGCTGCTTTATCTCGGTCGAAAGCTGCTGCTCGGCGGTGTAGGTTTCGCCCGCGTCGTCCGTGTAGGATATGGTATATGTGCCAGTGGTCTTGCCGTAGCTTTCCGTGTAGCCCTCGGTCATGGAGAGCATACCGATGAACACCTTCATCTCGCCGTAGCCGGCCTCACCCGGCTGTATGTCCCCAAGGAACACGCTGGAGGTGGGGAAAAGCCCCGCGCCCGTCAGGTTCACGCTAACGTTGCGCAGGGTGCTTTTGCCAATATTAAAGACGTTGGCAGGGAGGGATACCGTTTCCCCCGCCGTGACCTCCTTTGGCAGAGAAACGGGGTCATAGCTCATCTCCGCAGGCTGGGTCACATGCACAAGGAAGGTTCTTGTATTTGTATACACCCCGCCGTACAGGTCAACATAGTCCAGCGTGATGTAAAAGGGCTGCTCCCCCGCAAGCACATCCTTTGTGGTGCGCAGCTTGAAGGAAACGGTCTCGCTCTTTCCGCTTGCGATGTTCGGGAGGTGCATCGCGCTGTTTGTCTCCACGGGTACTATGCCCGCCGCCTCGCTGCCGTAGGACAGGCGGACGGAGCGGGCGCGGATGGCGCCTATGTTGTCTATTGTGACGGACACGGAGAACTCCTGCTCGCCGCCCACTGTGCCGGGGTCAACCGTGCATTCGGATATGAACAGCTCCGGCTTTTCCACCTCCTGTTTGGGCACGTCGTTGGGGTCGGGCGGGTTTTTGCCGTCGGTTATGGTCACATACACGGTGAAGGTCTGCTGCTTCTGCTGCCCCAGCACGTCGAGGTAATCGGCTTTCAGCGTCACGGGATATGAGCCGTTTATGCGCTCGCTCAGAAGCGGGATTTCCAGCACAAAAACATATCTGCCCCAGCCGCCCACCGTCTGCGAATAGTTGCCGAAAATAAAGGGGCTGTTCGCCGTCGCGCCGAGGTCGGCGGTAATTGTCACTTTGCCGTCATACGTTTCGCCGAGAAGCGGCAGTATAATATACGCCCTGCCGTTGACAATCCGGGGTACATAGCCCTGCGCGTAGGTTCTGTCCATGCCTTCATACAGGTTCCGGCTGTCGATGATGAGCTGATCCACAACAGGTGTAGGCTCCGGCGTGGGTTTCGGCGTAATTGTCGGTGTTTGGGTTTCTGCGGGCGAGGACGTTGCCTCCAGCCCTTCCGAGGCGGTCGGATCAGTTCCCTCCGCAAAGGCGGCAATGGGCAGCGCAAGCAGCAATATCGCCATCAGCGCCGCGAATAGTCGGTTCATATACTTTCCTCCCGTATCATGGTCATAACTCCCGCGTCCATCTCGC
>ERZ772820.1134-NODE-1134-length-22047-cov-62.185477_pt1 | contig 22047 bp, 20 predicted proteins | sample MGYA00511377_ERZ772820 | MGnify/ENA primary metagenome ERZ772820 (study PRJEB29015, sample SAMEA2737684) | human gut metagenome | biome: human gut; feature: human-associated habitat; material: faeces | place: China | collected 2012 ... | reverse complement strand
TGTCCTTTCTCCCCGCCTTTATCGGATTTTGGGTCGGCGTGCTGTTTTTGCTCCTACTCGACAGACTGATCCCTCACCTTCACGTGGGAAGCAATCAGGCGGAGGGACCGAAAAGCAGACTGGGCCGCACCACGACGATGGTGCTGGCTGTTACCTTACATAATATCCCGGAAGGAATGGCAGTCGGCGTGGTGTATGCAGGTTTCCTTTCGGGAAATACGCAGATTACTGCGGCAAGCGCACTGGCGCTATCCCTCGGCATCGCCATTCAGAATTTCCCCGAGGGTGCGATCATCTCCATGCCGCTCCGGGCGGAGGGGGAACGCAAGGGCCGAGCGTTTCTCGGCGGTGTGCTTTCCGGCGTTGTCGAGCCTATCGGCGCGGTGCTGACGCTTCTCGCGGCGCAGCTGGTGATCCCGGCGCTGCCGTATCTGCTGAGCTTTGCCGCGGGCGCCATCGCTACTCGACCGCAAACGGCGGCGAGAGCAATGAATTCCATGTGAATTACGAGATTCCGGCCGACGGCGTCTATGCCTTCAGCCTCTACCGCCCCGAGACCAAGACCCGCAAGGTCAAGGTCTATCGCAACGACGAGCTTCTGCAGACGCTGGATATCTCCGCACGCATGGTGTTCTGCCTCGGAAATCTTAAGGCCGGGGATGCGCTGTCCCTGCGCTTTGACATCGCCGCCGGAAAGGGGACGACCTTCCGGCTGGAATTCGCAGTGCAAAATGACGACGTGCTTGACCATGGACTGGAGCTGCTGCGCGACGAAAAGCTGGTGCTGACCTCCTTCAGCGATACCTGCATCCGCGGCACGATCGCCGTCAAGCAGGACGGGCTGCTTTACACCTCTATTCCCTACGAAAGGGGCTGGACGGCCTATGTCGACGGTGCGCCTGTTGCGCTGGCTTCCACCTATGACCCCAAGGCGGAGGACGTCAAGCTCACCGACGCTGTGATCGCTATTCCGCTGGCGGCCGGAATGCACGATGTCGAATTCCGCTTTACCGCTCCCGGGCTGAAGCTTGGCGCGCTGATTTCCCTTGGCGGTCTGTTGGCGTTCGGACTGCTGCTCCTGCTGCGCCGCAAGCGCGGCTTTACGCTCCTGCCCGACCGTCCGAAGCCGGAGAATGCGCCGACGGGCGACGGCGAAGAGTTCATTCTGGAGGAGCATCTCGACGCGCTTGGCATCTTTGACCCCAACGCCGACTATGAAGCCATGTCCGACGGGGAGCTCTCGGATTTGAGTGCCTACCTGAAGGGAACTGAGTGGGAAGCGCCGGAGCAAGCCGAGGAAGAAGCCTCGGAGCTGATCGACGAGGGGAGCGGCGAGAGAGTATCGGACATGATCGACGAGGAAGCTTCGGAGCAACCCGGCGAAAAGACTCCGGCAGAGCCCGAAGCACCAGCGGCACAGATCGAAAATGGATCCGAGGAGCAATTTCCCGGAGAAGCGGAAGCCCAACTGGAACCGAAAAGGCCGTCGTAATTGAACGAATGGCTTGGCGACCGCGCCGGTTGCTATACAAAAAATGATAATGTCCGCGGCGGCACTCAAAGAGCGCCGCCGCGGCAAGACGTTTGAAACCCCCAGCTAACGTAAGCGAAGCTGGGGGTTTCTTTTGTAAAACGGTACAACAAACGACGTGTGCCATACCGCGTGGGTTTCGGCAATATTTCAAGCACGGCTGCGAATGGACTGGAGAAATCAGGCAGATAGATTTAATTTATAATTAAATTTCTTAAGAAGAATTAACTAATGATTAAATTATACAAATGAGCACATCTGGTTTTGTTGATATTTCACAAAGAATTAAATAAGAATTAAATTGGTATTGACAAAAGTATTTCACAAAGTATAATGAAACCAGTAGAAAACAACACGCCGGTCGACACTTGTGCTAAAATCAGCAAGACGACGGTTACCGGCCGGGAGTGCGGCTTGTTAATTCCAGTGTCCTGTTCCATGATTTTTTAATTGTGAGTTAAATTACTGCTGATATATGCCGATTTTTAATAATTATGAACAAGATTCTTTTGATAGAGGAAAGGTGCAATAAGATGAGCCAATTGGGAACGAACATCAAGGTGGAAAGGAAACGGCAAAACATTTCCCTGCAGGATCTGGCAAGCCGGGTCCAGGTTTCCACCAGCTTCCTTTCTCAAATTGAGAACGGAAAAAACGAACCATCGCTTACGACGCTGAAGAGAATATCTACCTGCCTCGGTGTGACAGTCAGCAAGCTTTTGGGAGAGGACGAATCCATTCGCACGATGCTGATTAAAAAGGATAGCCGGCACAAGCTGTCAAATCTAGTGGATGGATTTGAGATTGAATTTATTTCCGCTTTTGATCCGAAGCAGGTGATGGAAGCCTGCGTCCATGTGCTTTCCCCCGACGGTCAATCGGGCAAGGTTCCTTATACGCATGCCGGACAGGAGCTCTTCTTTGTGCTTGAGGGGAGTATTAAGCTGAACGTGGACGGTGAAATGATGGATATGGAGGAAGGCGATTCCTACTATCTCACGGACTGTACAAAATCCCATTACTTCTTCAACGCTTCGACGGAGCACACGGCGCGCGTGCTCTGCGTGACGAATCCGCCATATTTTTATTGCTGTAATTGACGGCACAATGTCGGAGAAATGAGCCAACAGAATCGTGTTAAGCTGCGCGGCAGAAAAATTTCAATCTGCCACGTTGTATTTTTGCACCTTTTTTTAAAAAGTGTTCCCAAAACAGGAAAGAATGTAGGAGGTATCTTATGGGAAAAATTGTGAACGCGCACGTGCATTTCGGTATTCCGTGGGGTCCGTCGCCTCATTTGGATGTGAGTTATACCCCCGAGACATTGCTTCGGGACATGGACCGCGACGGAGTGGACATGTCGATCATTCTGCCGTTTATTTTCAATTATGATATGCAATGGCATGCTCGCTGCGCCAGAGAGCATCCGGATAGATTGATTGCTTACGCGATGTTCAACCCTTGGCGGCATCCGACCCTTAAGGACGACATTCGCCGCTGGCGGGATTGGGGAATCCGCGGCATCAAGCTGCGAGCTTCCAATGAAGGCTTTAATCTAAACAGCTTCGATTTGCTTGCCGATTGCTTTGAAGTCTGCCAGGAGCTTAATATGATCCTGATGGTGCATACGGGAGACGATGTTAACTCTACACCGCTGCAGGTGGAGGAGGTTCTGCGGTATTTCCCAAAGCTGACGGTTTCCATCGCGCATGCCGGGTTCCGAAATGTTGCGGACGACGCGATCCGTGTTGCACAGAGAAACAAAAATGTGATTCTTGATCAAACTGCCGCCACTTCTCAGCAGCTGAGAGATGCTCTGGCATCCATTGAACCGGAAAGAATTATCTGGGGAAGCGACAGCCCGTACATGGACGAACGAGTCGAGCTGGAGAAGATCCGTGTCGGTGTGGAGGATCCGAAAATCAGAGATATGATCCTGGGAGAGAATATTCTGAATATTCTGGGGATCCGATAAGCGGTTCAGAAAGGAGAAGTTTGTTCATGATTATTGATTGTCATAACCACATTGGAGAGCCTTGGGGAACCAGAGACCGCCAAACGCCGGAGGAGCTGCTTCGCAGGATGGATCGCGCCGGAATCGATATGGCAGTCGTATTCCCGTTCCGCTATGAAAACTACGATAACCGCTATACATACGAGGCGGTAAAAGCGCATCCGGACCGTTTCATCGGCTTTGCCATGGCAGCGCCGTGGGTACGTCCCGGCATTAAAGAAACGCTTCGCAGAGAGATTGAGGAATACGGCTTCAAGGGAATTAAAATTCATGCGAATGCACACAGCTTCAAAATGACCGCAGTGATTACCCTCGCAGATATCTTCGATGTTGCCCGCGAATATGACCTGCCCGTGATTGCCTATTCCGGCGATGAGCTCGTTGCTGTGCCGCATACCTTTGTACCTGTCGCACAGGCATACCCGGATGTCAAGATCATTATGGCACATTCCGGCTTTATGCAGAATACGCCTGAGGCCATCGCCGTAGCAAAGCAGTGCCCCAATATCTTCTTGGCACATGAATCCGGAATTTCCGGAGGCTTGGGACAGAGCGTCCGTGAGCTTGGCGCCGAACGTGTGCTGATGGGAACCGACAGCCCGTATTGGGATTTTGAGGTTCAGCTGAAAAAAATTGAAGTGGCGGTTCCCGATGAGGAGGACCGTAAAAAGATAAAAGGTGAGAATATTGCCAAAATGCTGAAGCTGGGGAAGCACTAATCAAGCTGCAAAAGCGTGCGGCGGGAGAGCTTTTGCTAAGCGGAAGCCTGAAAAATGCTGATATACCGAGTATATTTCAAGCAGCTTAAAAGCAAAAAGGGCTCGCCGCACGCTGCGGCAAATACTCAGAAACGTTCGGAGCATGTAGGACAGAGGATTGACGGGCGGCGCGCAAAGACGCCGATGCAACCAGGAGAAAGCTATGTATGATATCTGCGCAATTGGAGAACTAATTATTGATTTTACACCTGCCGGCGTTACGGAGCAAGGATTTCCCTTGTTTGCCTGCAACCCCGGCGGCGCCCCGGGGAATGTAATGGTCTGCCTTTCCCGACTGGGAAAAGCAACAGCGTTTATCGGCAAGGTCGGGAAGGATCAGTTTGGCGCATTCTTTACAAAGCTCCTCAGGGAGCAGGGAATGCAGACCCGGGGAATCGTTGAGGCAAACGACGCGAACACAACGCTGGCTTTTGTACATATAGCCGAAGGAGGAGATCGTTCCTTCAGCTTTTATCGAAAAAACTGCGCGGACATTCTTTTGCAGGAAAGCGAGATCGACTACACGCTGATTGATGCGTCTTGCTTTTTCCATTTCGGCTCGGTTTCTATGACAGAGGAGCCCGCCCGTTCCGCCACGTTTGCGGCTGCTGCGTATGCAAAAAAAGCAGGGAAAATGGTCAGCTTTGACCCCAATTACCGCCCAAACCTGTGGACGCAGCCAGAGCATGCCAGAGAAGCAATCCTTCGCGGGCTGCAATACGCCGATATTGTGAAGGTTTCAGAGGAAGAGCTAGAATTTCTGACGGGAGACGGCGACCTGCAGGATGCCGGACAGAAACTATGCCGGGAATACGGGCTTTCCATATTGCTTGTCACTATGGGAAAAAGCGGCGCCTGCTGTATTACCAAAGAATTTAGCGTTTATCAGCCCACCTTTGATGTAAAAACCGTTGATACCAACGGCGCCGGAGACGCCTCTATGGGTGGCTTCCTGTTCTGCTTGATGGATCGGCAAATTGACCCGGAGCGTATTACCCGGCAGCAAGCGGAGCTTTGCTTGGAGTTTGCAAATGCGACCGGCGCCTTGGCAACGACAAAAAGCGGCGCGATTCCTGCGATGCCAACCTACGAAGAGGTGGTATCCTGTATTGCGCAGCAAAAACGATGCGCAGAGGCGCTTTCATAGGAGGGAGAAGCAAATGAAGGTTACGGTTTTAAAGGATGCGCAGGCGATTGCCGCATACGCAGCGGATCAGATTGAGGCGCTGATAAAACGGAAGCCGAATTGTGTGCTGGGTCTGCCGACCGGCTCCTCGCCGCTGCCAACCTATCAGGAAATGGTCAGGCGGTATCAAGCAGGAAAAATCGATTTTTCCCGCGTCAGAACCTACAATCTTGATGAATATCTGGATTTACCGAGGGAGAACGAGCAGAGCTTTTATTATTACACGTGGAAAAACCTGCTCTCCAAGATCAATATTTCTGCGGAGAATGTCCACATCCCCTCCGGCACAGAAGCCGATATGGAGAGCTACTGTAAGGTATATGAAGAGCAGGTGCGACAAAGCGGCGGGATCGATCTGCAGCTTTTGGGGATCGGAGGCAACGGGCACATCGGCTTTAACGAGCCGGAGGATGTATTCTCCGAGTGCGTACACATTGTCGCTCTTACGCAAGAGACGATTGATGCCAACAAATGCTTTTTTGATACTGCCGATCAGGTGCCGCGCAGAGCAATCACAATGGGCATCGGAACGATTATGAAGGCGAAAAGAATCCTGTTGATTGCCGTGGGCAGCGGTAAGGCAGAAGCGGTCTATCAAATGCTTTGCGGGCCGGTGACGCCGCATTGCCCCGCCTCGATCCTGCAGCGCCACGAAAATGCTGAGATACTGCTCGATCCGGCAGCAGCGGCACTTCTGGAAAAAGCATCGTTCCATGGCAAAGGAGAATCGACAGATGAATGAGATCATCGTTTCTATGAGAAATATTCAAAAGCGATTTGCAGGTGTCCACGCTTTAGACGATGCCCAATTGACCCTCCGCAAAGGAGAAGTGCTGGGCCTGATCGGAGAGAACGGCGCCGGGAAATCAACGCTGATGAAAATACTGTCCGGTATTTATCGGCAGGACAGCGGAGAGGTAGAGGTTGACGGCAGAGCGGTGAACTACAGCTGCCCGAAGGATGCGCTGGATGATGGAATCTGTATGATCCACCAAGAGCTGAATCTGGTCCCGAAGCTGTCGGTGGCGGATAACATTTTTATCGGCCGTGAGAGCAAAAAGGGCCCTTTCCTGAACAGAGCCGAAGATTGCCGCCGTGCGGGGGAGCTGTTGTCCCGCTTGGAGCTGGATATTGATCCGCAGACAACGGTCAATCGCCTGACGGTAGCAAAGCAGCAGATGGTAGAGATCGCAAAGGGTATTTCCTATAACAGCAAGGTTTTAATCATGGACGAGCCGACAGCAGCGCTTGCCAATAGCGAGATTGAGGAGCTATTTCGGCTGATCTGTAATTTAAAAAAGCAGGGCGTGGCAATTATCTACATTTCGCACCGTCTGGAAGAGCTGATGCAAATTACGGATAATATCATTGTTATGCGAGATGGCAAATACATTGATACGCTGCATACAGCCAGCTGCGAAATGCAGCAATTGATCGGGAAGATGGTCGGACGCGTTATTTACGAGGAACCGAAGACGGCGTCCTGTGTGCCGAAGGATGCACCGGTGGTGCTGGAAGCAAGGAATTTGGTGTCGCCGCAGATTAAAAATGTTTCATTCCAGCTGCAGCGGGGCGAGATTTTGGGATTTGCGGGTCTAATGGGAGCCGGGCGAACAGAGCTTGCAAGGCTGGTGTTCGGCGCGGACTGGAGACAGAGCGGCACAATTTTGAGAAACGGCAAGAAGGTCAAGATCCATTCTCCCTCAGATGCAGTTGCAAACGGGATTGGTTATCTTTCCGAGGATCGCAAGACCTTTGGTCTGGCGGTGGATTTGTCCATCAGTGACAATGTTGCCTTGACCTGCTGGGACGATTATACAAAAGCCGGTATAATCAACAATACAAAGCTAACCGGGGCGGTAGAAAGCGTCACACAGAGAATTTCTGTTAAAACACCTTCGATTCAGCAGATCGTGAAGAACCTGTCCGGCGGAAATCAGCAAAAGGTAGTCATCGCCAAATGGCTACTGAAAAACTGCGAAATTTTCATTTTCGATGAGCCGACCAGAGGAATTGATGTGGGCGCAAAAAGTGAAATTTATAAGCTGATGAACAAGCTGATTGACGATGGCAAGTCCATCATTATGATCTCCTCCGAAATGCCGGAGTTGCTTCGTATGAGCGACCGCATTCTTGTAATGTGCGAGGGCAGACTCACCGGAGAAATGGACATTTCCGAGGCAACTCAGGAGAAGATCATGAAATATGCCACCTTGCGATGACAGGTGCAGATAGAATTAAGAACAAGGAGATTTAATCATGAGCCGGATTCGCGTAAAAGCAGGAGGAAAATCGGTTTTTTCTTCCCAAAGAATGCTTGCCTTGTGCACGCTTTTGGTTTTGTTTGCATTTTTTTCGGTGTTCGGGAAACGATTCTTTTCCGCTGATACAATGATGAACTTAATTGAGAGCTCCTATTACATTATCTGTATGGCGTTGGGAATGACCTTTATCATTGCCACCGGGGGAATCGATCTTTCCATCGGTACAGTGGGAATGTGCGGCGCGATCGTTGGCGGCGTTGCTTACAATGTATGGGGCCTTCCGATGTGGTGCGCGCTGCTTTTCATCGTTGTGACTACCACCCTGTTCGGCGCACTCAACGGCTTCCTGGTTGCCTATTGTAAGCTCCCCGCTTTTGTGGCAACGATGGGAGTAATGATGATCTCTCAAGGTGTCGGATATATCGTTTCGGAGGTGCAGACTATGCGCTTCCCGATCATTTCCGAACCGGACGGGTGGTTCAAAAGAGTATTCTTCAAATCCTTGGACGGCTTCCCTATGGGGATTATTTATGTGGTTATTTTGTTCCTGATCGCAGCATTTTTGCTTCGATACACCAAGCTGGGCAAATATGCCTGTGCGATCGGCTCGAACAAGGAAGCAACACGGCTTTCCGGCGTAAATACAAAAAAATGGGAGATGCTCGTGTATGTCGTCAGCGGTGTTTTTACCGGCTTTGCAGGACTGTTTTACGCAGCCACCTACACCTCCGTTCTTCCGGGCTCCGGCGCCGGTATGGAAATGCAAGCCGTTGCGGCAGTCGTGATCGGAGGAACCTCTCTGGCCGGCGGCTTTGGAACGATTGTCGGTACGCTGATCGGTGTGTTCATTATGAGTGTGCTAAAGAACGGGTTGATGACGGTCGGACTTCAACAGCAATGGCAGGTATTTTTTACCGGCATTGCGGTCCTGCTTGCAGTTCTTCTGGACATTTATAAGACCGGCAAGGACGGACGTGCAAAAGGTTAAAAGGACGCAAGGGCGAAAGCCCAGTAATAAACAAAAAGGAGAATAAAAATGAAAAAGCTGTTCGCATTGTTTCTCGCTGTGATTTGTGTATTCAGCCTCGCTGCTTGCAACGGAGCACAAACCACAGCAACGGATCCGAAGAACCCCGAAATGACCGTTAGCGACGGAGACACTGCTCCCGACCAGAAAGAGCTTACTTTCGAAATGGTAAACTGTGCATTTGCTATTCAGTTTTGCCAAGTTGAAAGAGAAGGCGCAGAGGCTGCCGCGGCAGAGCTTGGCGGCGTGAACATCGTTTACAGCGCACCGCAGGATTCCTCCGGCATTCAGGCGCAGATCGATATGATCAATGCCGCTATTGCAAAACAGCCGGATGCGCTGCTGGTAGCGGCACTGGATCCCGATGCGATTGCTACTTCTCTGGAAACCGCAAAATCCCAAGGCGTTCCTGTAATTGCGTACGATGTCGCAATGCCCAATGCTCCCGAAGGCACTGTGACTGCCACGGTTTCCACCAATAATGCAAAAGCTGCGGGCCTTGCAGCGCAGAAAATGTTTGAGGATCAAGAATTTGTCGAGCGGATTAAAGCTGCTACGCCGGAAAATCCGGTCATCGTCAGTGTAATCTCTCCGGACGCAGTGCAGACCGCACACAAATCCCGCGTAGAGGGCTTTAGCAGCGAGTTTTTGACGCTTGCGGAAGAGCTTGCACCGGGTGCCGTTGAAATTAGCGGGCACGTTGCCTTTGAAAAGAAGGCGGAAAAGACGCCCAGCGTGATTATTCAGGTTGATATTTCTCCCTCTGCTTCCGATTCCGACATCCGCAATCTCGCGCAGTCGGTCATCAGCAATGAAAAGCTGATCGGCATCTTCTGCGTAAACGAAGGCATTGTTAACGGCATTCTCAGCGCCACAACTGACGGCACAGAGCTGGATCGTGAAACCGGCAAGTATAAGGATCTGCTGATCGCCGGCTTTGACGCAGGCAGAACCTTAAAAAATGCCGTACGCAATCGGTGGTTCTACGGTGCAGTCGCGCAAAACCCCTATGATATTGGATATCAGGCGGTTGTTTCTGCCGTGAAGGCCAGCCGAGGGGAAGAAATCGAGGACATTGATGCAGAGGCAAAATGGTATAATTATGAAAACATGGATGATGAGGAGATTGCAAGACTCCTTTATGATTGATGAAATCCATGCAAAATGCGAATAGCATTGGGTGCTTGTGAATATGAAGTGACCCTCGGAGGTTAGACCAAAAAATTGTTTGAGCGACAGAACGGGCTTGTTGTCTGTGAATTACAGGCAACAGGCCCTTCTGCTTTGCCTTCCTGCGGCGGCTGCTATAGCAACCGGCGTTTGTATCAGCTCGACAGCAAATGATGAATTCTTCGGTTTTATCATAAATGTTGTGGCCAAGCTCTTCACCTGCCCCCAACATTTATTATAGAACCTGATAAAAACCATATTTATGATAGAACCAAAAAAGACCAGCCACCGGCTGGTCTTTTTCATTGTGAAGACAGGACAATAGAGATGTTTTTGCGTTTTCGCTGTCTTGATTTGAACACTCGAAGGGGGTGGAAGATATCAATTATCTGGTGGCATACCCTCCATGATTTATCCCCCTTAATCTTAACTTAAGAAATCATTCTGAATTGTCCATCGTTATTCTCCGGTTACTCAATTTCATTTTGAATTTCCGTTCTTGAGTTGATAAAAGCCCTCACCACTTCGAATCTGAACTCTGCATCATTCCACATCTCAAAATCGCAAGCAATAAACGGATGTGCCATTGTCCCGCCGCTTTTACCTTGCTTGGATATTATTCCAATAGCATTTGTCAGGTCAATCCATTTCTTTGGCGTCAAGGTGAACTGTGGAGTTTTGGCATCGATTGTTATTCTTTGAAAAGCATCTTCATTAAAATTCGAATTATGCTTTCTTTCCCATGTTGCCAGAAACTCAACCGTGTTACGGCTTCTCAGCCAGCTTTGTATTAAGTAGCTCGGATTGGCTGCATCATATTTTTTTGCTATTTCCGTTAATGAAACATAATCATCGGACGGATGCAGATACTTTACTACAGTTTCTTCTAAATACGCATTCATTTTTGGCTCATACAGTGGGGCTTCGTCATTTGAAATCAGTTCAAAAATGCCGTCTAAATAACGGTTCCAATCATCAGCCTTGATGGGAAACTTCTTATTCACACGCTCTAAAAATTTCTCCCGTGTCACTGCGTATGCCCATTCCAGTTCTTCTTTCGTTGCTCTCGGCATATGTTTTCTTCACTCTCGCTTTGTTAGGATTCCGACAATTTCCTTCTTTTAAAAAATACACTTCACAGTATTCTTCAAAATCAATGATACCTCTTGTGTATTTTCCATTATTGAGAAGTTTGTTGAGAACATCTCTGCTCCATTTTACCTTTCCGGACGGAGAGGAAATGGAACGGCTTAATAGGTATTTTTGGATATCCTCTAAACTATTTTCTTCTCTGTACATTCTAAAAATAGTTTTTACAACTTCAGCCTGTTTGGGCACGATTTCAACAAATCCATATTTGTCTCTCTTAAAGCCATAACAGATTCTTCCGAAAAGTCGGGATTCGATTAATGATAATTTCATAGATTTTGTTTCCTTTCTAATTATAATATGTTTGAAGTAAGGTTTCAATATAAAACACAAATATTAGTGGGATCGCAAAAAAGCAAAACGCATGGTTATTGCCTATAAAGTGGGAAAAGTAAACAGTACACAACTTGTCAGAAGTACATTTCAAATGGCTTATATGGAGCGAAAACCCGTACTGCCGCTGACTTTTCATACGGATCGCGGCTCCAACTATCAGTCTAAAACTTTTCGCCTACTTTTACGTTCGTTCGGGGTGACTCAGTCTTTTTCCAGAGCACACATCCCATATGACAATTCCGTCATGGAATCTTTCTTTTCCAATCTTAAGCGAGAAGAACTATACAGAACAAAATACCGTTCTGAAGGCGAATTCAGAACGGCGGTAGATCGATAAGTCTTTTATAATGAACAGCGGCCACACGCAAAAAACGGATACAAGACACCAATGAAGAAAGAACTGGACTATCTCAACAAACAGGCCATTTTATAGCCAGAATCAAATTAGACAGACGGGTTCGGATTGTAAATTTTTTTGTTTTCAATCTTTGTTTTACACTTTTTTTGATTTTTCTGTCCAATTTGAATTTGGAAATAGATAGCCTACGAACCCGCATAAATACTGAGATTATAACAAAAACACCACTGCTGTCCAAACCTTAGGGGTTCAGATTTCAATGGTGTTTTCACCTTACGAAAAATCTTGAACTTTCAAAGTTGGGTGCGGAGGTGAGCCGCTGTCATTCGTTCAGCGGCTGCACCGATTTAAGACCGCCTTTGAATATTACGGTAATCTGTTCTTTGGAGTCCACTACTACGCATTCGAGCAGTTGACGGACGATTCGGTCATCGTATTCCATCGGACGGTTCTTTATGCCGTCAAGTATCGTGTAGATGTCATCGAGTCGGGATTTTGCGTTTTCTCGCCGCTGTTCAGCGTCGGCTATGCTTTCGAGCTGCTGTTGCAGGCGGCTTTTTTCATTCATAAGCCGAGTTGCGGTTTCCTCATCAAAGGCTTCGATGGTGTCGGTGGATACTCGGTCGAGCATCTTTTTGAATTCTGCGTCGATTTCGGCGATCCGTATCTGTAGGTCGATGCTGTTATCCTCGCTCTTTTCTCCCGCCAAGCCTATGCCGATGTGCAGTTTCAGTGTTCGCAGCACCTCGGTATTTTGGTTGGCTGTTTCCATGATCGCCGCCATCACAGCCCGTTGCAGTACGCTTTCCTCTACGGAGGGTGAATTATGACAGTATTTCTTGGCATATTCAATGCGGTTGATGCATCGCCACACGATTTTCTTTTTACCGCTTGCCGTCCATGTGCATCGGCGGTAGGCGGACTTGCATTCGCTGCAGACGAGCAGTTCTGTCAGAGCGTATTTGCTTGAGTATTTGCCTTGCTCGGTCTTGGCTTTTCGGCTGATTTTGCGTTTGCCGGAGCGCCTTGCGAGTTCCTCCTGAACTCTGCCGAAGGTAGCCGAGTCGATAATGGCAGGGTGGCTGTTTTCTACATAGTATTTCGGGCGTTCACCGTTGTTGACTCTGACCTTTTTGCTGATGCAGTCGGTGATGTAGGTCTTATTGATGATGGAATCGCCTTTGTATCTTTCATTGGAGAGAATGGACTGTATCGTGGAAAACTGCCACTCTGCTTTTCCCGTCGGGCTTTTGATGCCCTTTTCTTCAAGTAGTTTGGCAATTCCCTTTAAGCTGTCGCCTGCGAGGAAGCGGTCATATATAAAGCGGATCGTTTCGGCTTCTTCGGGGACGATTTCGGGTTGTCCGTCCTCGCCCTTGCGATAGCCGAGGAAGTTCTTGTATCTGAATACTACCTTGCCTTCACGGGCGGCCTGTGCCTTGCCCCATTTAATGTTGGCGCTGATATTTTCCGATTCGCTTTGCGCAATGCTGCCGTAAATGGTGATGTAAAACTCGGCACCGGGCTGATTGCTGTGGATGCCCTGTTCCTCGAAGTACACATCGACACCGAGGTCATTGAGCAGTCGGACATACTTCAAGCAGTCCACCGTGTTCCGCGCGAACCGGGCAATGGATTTTGTGATGATCATGTCGATTTTCCCTTGCTTGCAGCGGCGGATCATACGGTTGAATTCATCTCGGTTTTTCACGCTTGTGCCGGAGATGCCCTTGTCGGCGTAGATACCTTCAAGCGTCCATCCGTTTTCGGAATTGATGCGTTCGGTGTAGTGTTGCACCTGATTTTCATAACTGTTAAGCTGTTCCTCTTGCTTAGTGGAAACGCGGCAGTATGCCGCCACCCGCAGGACTCGGTAATGGGTTTTCACGCTCTCTCTGACCGATACGGTCGGTTCGATTATCCGCACCACTCTCTGAGGGGCGACCGTTGTTTGTTGCATGACCTTGCTCCTTTCGTATGATCTGTCCGTTCAGCAGTATGATGTCTGCCGTTTTGTCGGTGTACAGGCGTATTTCGCTGACCGTGCGGTTCAGCCGCTCGGCGATGTCTGCCGTACTGCCAAGTTCGGCTTTCAGCCTTTGTACGGCGCAGCACTCATTGCCAAGCTCTTTGTATTTCTGCCGGAGGCACTCCGTCATTTTGCTTCGCAACACCGCCTTGTCTGTTTCCGCTGCGTCAAGCATTCGGCTGATCTCGTTGTTCAGGCGTATTACCTCGGCACTCGGTTCGTAGGGTGTTTCGGCAGGCAGAGTGATACTGTCGGCGGTTACCGTGCCGAGAAGGTCGGCGAGTGCGGTCAGCAGTTCGGCATCGGATATCTCGATCCGCAGACGGCAGGCCGTGTTCTCACAAGTCCAGCGCTCTTGGCATTTGCATCGGCTGTCGTGTCGGCGACGCATTCGGTCGCCGCAACTTGGGCATCGGACGGGGACGGTCAGCTTGAATATGTCCTGTGTTTTGTCCGTGTTCCTTTGTGTGTTGCGCCCATGCTTCGTTTTCTGCATTTTCTCATAGGTCGCTTGGTCGATGATCGGCGGATACACCTCTGTACCGAGATATTTTGCGTTGTCAATGAGATGCTTGAGCCGCCCTTTGTTCCAACCGGTAACGCCGTCCCTGTATTCGATTTTCTCTCTGTTCAGCTGCTCGGCTATGGTCAGCATTGAGGAGCCGTCAAGGTAGGCAGCGTATATCCGCTTAAGCACCTTGCTTTCCCGCGGTTCTGTGACGATAACGCCGTCTTTACAGCAGTAGCCGTAAGGCAGGGTTCTGTTTTTCATTTGGTTCTCACCGTCCTTTCTTGGGGATTTGCTCGGTCAGTGCGATGCCGCCGATGAGGTTGAAGGTAAGTTGTTCGCTGCTGTCCACCGTGATACTCTCGACGATTTCGTTAAACAGCCCGTTTTCAAACTCGACGGTCGGCTCGTATTCATCGAGAGTGCCGTTTAAGTCTTTGAGGGTGGCGAGCAGTTGGTCGTCCTCATCCTCGGTGAGCTTTTGCCGCCGTTCGATGCGCAGCTCGGTGAGGCGGTTGCCTATTTCCGAAGTCTGCATGGCGTAATCGGCGGCGTTCATAGCGCCGCTTGTGTGCAGCCTTGCAATGACATGGCTCTTTGCACCGAGGTCGGCGATTTCTTTGTCTATCTGCCGTATGCGCTCCTGATTGCGGCTTGTGCGGTCCTGCATGGTTTCCATTTGGTGAATCAGCGTACCGAGCAGTTCGCCTCGGTAGGTTTTCAGCTTGATAACCATATCGGTGAATATCCCGTATACGATATCCTCACGCACATGGCGGTGCTGACATTCGGTCGCACCGGACGAGCGGCAGGAGCCTATCCAATGTGCCTTGCCGTTTACCACCTGATGTCGGAAGGCTCTGCCGCATTCGGGACAGCGCAGCTTTCCGGTCAGCGGATAGGACTTTCTTTTGCATCTTTCCGTTTTCCGTGAGCGCAGCAGATTCTGTGCCGCCTGAAAGGTTTCACGGCTGACGATGGCAGGGTTGCTGTTCTCCACATAGTATTGCGGCAGCCGTCCGTCGTTTTTCATTTTCCGAAACGGCAGGGTTTCGGTGGTGTAGCTCTTTTGCAGGAGCGCATCTCCCATATAGCGTTCATTGTTCAACACATAGTTGATGGAACTCGGCAGCCATTTTTCGTAGCCGTGCTTCCGCGGTATGCCGTCCTCATTCAGCATTTTTGCAATGGCAAGCGTTCCGTATCCTTGGAGATATAGGTCGAATATGCGCCGAATGACCGCCGCCTCCGTTTCGTTGACGGTCATCTGCCCGTCCTTGAGGTCAAAGCCGTAAGCCGGACAGGTGCAATTGAAGTCACCGGACTGCATCCGCTTTTGATAGCTCCAACGCAAATTCCCCGATATGTTCACACTTTCTTGCTGTGCGGCCATGCCGGGGAATGTTACGATCATTTCCATATTCAGTTTTTCGGTGTCGATGCCCTGTTCCTCGAAATACACGCTCACGCCGATCTCTTTGCACATCCGCAGCAGTACGAGCAGCTCCTCGGTGTTCCGTGCCAATCGGGAAACCGATTTGACGATGATGCGGTCGACCTTTCCTTTCTTGCAGTCGGCTATCAGCCGATTCAGCTCGTCCCGCTTTTTCATCTCGGTTCCCGTGATGCCCTCATCGGCATAAATGTCGACAAGCTGATATTCGGGATGCTTCTTGGCATAGTCGCTGTAGTAGCGGATCTGTGCGGCGAAAGAGTGGAGCTGGTCGGTAGAGTCACTCGACACCCGGCAGTACGGGGCTAACCGAAGCCGTTCGGCGGTCTGCTGTCTTACGCTTGTGATCTCCGTGATGTTCATGGCTTTCTCCTTTCCGCAAGGGTTTCCTTGCTGTTTTTTTGCCCTTCAGCAACACACACAATACCACAGGAGTACGAATACATCCAGCGGTTTTTCGCAAAAACCTGAGAATTAAGATTTCAGACATAAATAAGATCAGCACCGTAATGTTCGGCACTGATCTGAGCGATTCTTTCGTATTCATCCTCGGTGATGAGTTGCATGGCGAGGAGCATTTTTAATAGGTTTACACTGTAAGCGAATGATGTATTGTTGATGTCGGTTCTTTTATCCATTGAGCAGTTCCTCCAAATATTTGATGCCGAGGCTTACCACAATGGCACGGTCAACGGCGGCGAGGGTCTTGCTGTCGAGCCTGCCGATGTATTCGCCGAGCCTCTCTTTGTCTATCGTCCTGATTTGTTCGAGCAGGACGGTGGATTCGGTTTTAAGCCCTTTCGCCATGATTTTCACATGGGTGGGCAGAGCCGCTTTTGTCTTTCTGCCTGTGATCGCCGCCACGATGGTGGTGGGGCTGTGCCTGTTGCCGGTATCATTCTGTAAAATCAAGGACGGGCGCGTTCCGCCTTGCTCACTGCCGAAGCCTGTACCGAAGTCAACGGCATAGATTTCACCTCGTTTGATCTCTTTCATATTAGCCTCCGTTTTAAGTAAAAGGCGGTCGAGTGCTTTTGGGCAAACGACCGCCTTGGTATTTGTATCAATCGTTTTTGCTTTTGTCCGTATTTGTCCACGACGCCCCGAACAAGGGAACGCATTCTCCGGTCATGCATTTGACCTCATTGGAATTCCACCACTCCCAGGATCTCTGCGAGGTGCTCTCATTGGTTGCGACGGCTCACGGCGCTTTTTCGTGCCGCTTCAACGCTCGACCTGTGACTGAGCACAAGTATCATTATTGCTTCTGCCTGTCATGGCCTTCGGTGCGGATGCGCCGCATCGTCCGACTCAAAAGGTCGTGTGGCTTATCGGCTCTCGCCGACGGCAGAAGGAAGGTAAAGAATGCGCTGTGCTATTCGGTTTTCAAAGAACGGGCGGAGGCTATTGAGAAAGCCCCCTCACTTTTTCAGCCGAAAAAGCAAGGGGGCTACAACCAAATTTTTTAATTTTCTAAAAGTTTTTTGAGTTTCGCACGGATCTTTGCGATTTTCTTGCTGATTGCCTGCTGTGAAACGCCGTAGCGCTCGGCAAGCTCCGTCTGCGGAACTTCGTCATAGAAATGTGCAACAATCAGAGCCTTTTCATCCTCCGGCAGAGCGTCCACCGTTTTTCGCAGCTTGTCCAACAATTGCTGATGGACAAGCGTATCGCACACATCCGGCAGCTCAGCAATCAGAATTTCCTCGCCGTTGAATTCATCACTGTTCAAGGCGTCATACGAAACATCGCCGTTATCCCTGCGCTGCTCGTCGAGATATTTCTGTCGACGTTTGTTGCGGTAAAATCCAATGTATTCCTTTTCACTCACCTCCATGATCATGCTGTGCAGGCCGATGAATTTCTTTTCTCGGTAGCCTGCATCGGTTTCTTTCCGAAATTCATGCTCCGCGGGAGTAATTTCCCGATAGCCGCCGTCGGCTATAATAAAAACCTTTTTAGGGTTCAGTTTTTTCAAGGTTATGTACCTCCGTTCAATCGTTTTTTGTTAGGTCAAAAACGATTGATACGGAGGGCTGCGGCAGCCTGCCGCAAACTTTGACAGTACGCTGCCGTTTATACAAGCGCAGAAAGCCAAGCCAATTTGAAATTCCGAAATAACAGATTTATCGTTGGTTTTTTGCAGATATCGTATGGAATTCTGTTGACCGCAGAGGTCAAAAAAATATAGGTGTCTGTGTGTTTGCGCAAAGACAGCCTTTGCTATTTCAACACCTGTTTCTTTCCTGTATTCGTTTTCATTCTTTCACCTTGTCGCTTGAAAACGGCAGGGCTCCGCTTTTTATGGCACTGCGTTGTGTTGAGCTTCGTCAATTGATTCTGCAAGGCTAAACATCGTGGTCACCTCCTGTTACGGTATTCGGGGAAACAAAAAAGCGACTGCGCTATGCTTTAAGGCATAGTACAGCCGCATGAGGGCGTGCATATAAAAACCGTTTTGTTAAGACGGCCTTGGGTGTTGCGTTTCGCTTATGTACATGATCGTTAGGGGCTTCTCCTTATTACCTCGCTGTATTTGGTATCTGTTGATATCAGTGTATCCGCTGCCGGGACAAAAGTGAAGAGTGCATAAGTGTGATATACGCAGTATACATGGAATCCGGCAAAAAATTGTTGGGTTATGACCGAGAAATTGTTTATTTCTCAAAAACAGTCGCCAAGGAAAGAAATACGGCACAGCGGTTTTTATGCCCTCTGTGCCGTATTTGCGATGTTTCCGTGATGGATCGTTAATTATTACTTATCTTTGATTATTTGACGGAATGTCTTTTCCTCTTATCAAATACCGTTACACCTGTCAGAACGCCGCCGCTGGCAAGCAGCAGTGCGATCCACAGCATGAGGTTACTGTTGTCGCCGGTTTGGGGAGACTTCGGCAACTTAGCCGTTACGGTGTCGGCTTTGGCGATTTCCTTGGTGCCGTCTTTGCCTCTGTAATACTTATTGCAGCCGCTGCAGTACCAATACTCGATATTGCCCTCGGAATTCTCGGTCGCCGCCTTGGCCGGGAAAAGCTTTAAGTCGGTGTGGTTATTCGGATCAAGCTCACCGTAGGATTTGCCGCAGACTTCGCATACTGCCTTATCCCTGCAGGTTTTATTACCTCCGATGTGATTTGTGATCACCTTTCCGCAGAAGTCGCAAACATGATCCTTATCCGCATCCTCATGATTGGAAATCACTTTGCCACAGCAGTCACAAACGTGATCCTTATCTGCGTCCTCATGGTTGGAGAATACCTTTCCGCAATAGTCGCAGACGTGGTCTTTGTTTGCGTCCTCGTGGTTGGAGATTGTCTTTCCACAGAGGTCGCAGACGTGGTCTTTGTTTGCATCTTCGTGGTTGGAAATCACTTTGCCACAGTGATCGCAGATGTGATCTTTGTCCGCATCCTCATGGTTGGAGATTGTCTTTCCGCAGAGGTCACAGATGTGATCCTTATCCGCGTCCTCATGGTTGGAAATCACTTTGCCACAGAGGTCACAGACGTGATCCTGATTCGCATCCTCATGGTTGGAGATTATATTTCCGCAAATGTCGCATATGTGGTTTTTATCCTCATCGGTACAATTATCCGTTTCGACGCCTTCCGTACAGCCGTCCACCGTGCATTGACGGGTGTGCGTGCCGTCGCCGTTCGATACCCATTCACCATAGGTATGCCCGTCGTTGACCGTTATGGTCATTTCGGCGGTGTTGCCCGCCTTGTCGGTGACAACGATTTTCTGCTCGCCGTCTGCCGGAGAGAGAACAAAGCTGCCGTTTTCGTCAAGCGTGACCTCCTTTCCGTTCACAGTGACGGTGTCGATATGCTTCTCGTCAACGGTGACCGTCTGTGCCGCACAATAGGTCTTGCCGTTTTCTATGCCGATGATAACGGGGCTTGTGCCGTCAAACACGATGCCGTCTGAGCAAATGTAGTCCGTATTGCCCGACGTATCGGTCAGTTTGACATAGATAATGTATTCGTTATCGGGGTCAATGCCGAACGGTGCGGTGTATGCTGTGAAGGCCATGCCGTCAAGCTCCGCTTTTTTCAATTCCTTATCTGACAGCAGATATTCAACCGTTACCGTCTCACCGCTGTTGTCGGCTGCGGTGATCGTCACCGTTTGCGTGTCCTTAAAGAACAGACCGAAGGTGATATTGTTGAGGAACGCTTTCCAACTGTTCTCGCTGATTTTAATTTCACCCGTGGGCTTTTCGCTGTCTTTCCACTGTGCCGTGACAGTCATATTCTCGGCGGGCATGGTCGTGGGAATTTCCGTGTCCCAGCCGATAAAGGTGTAGCCCTCTCTTGTCGGGTCGGCAGGTGCGGTGATCGCCGTGCCGTAGTCCTGCGTAATGGGTGCGATTTCGCTGCCGCCGGCGGTGTCGAATGTAATCGTATAGCTCACGTTCTCCCACAGCGCCTTGACCGTGATGTCAGCGGTGACGGTCACAGGGGCGTTCACCGGATACTCCGTACCGTCTATCTGCCATGCCTTGAACTGCTTTCCTTCGGGCGCAATAAACTCGCACTCGGGTAGACAATATAGTTCAAGGGGTGTGACATCCTCGGCATGGATTCTTTCGAGCGCCGCACTCATTTCCTTTTCTGTGCAGGGAAAGCGGAGGTCGGTCTGGCTGTTTCCGTATTTTATTTTCAGTTTAATCATGGCAATTCTCCTTGATGGCTGCGAGTCCGAAGCGGCGGATTGCCATAGCGTTGCAGATGGTGCGGAACAGCATAGGCGGAACGAGGTCGGCGTCCGACAGATCCGACACGGTAAGATGCTTTGTGCCGAGCGTCAAATCCTTTGCCGCACAGTAGAGGGTGTAGGCTCGTTCGGTGCAGTTATTGAGCTTGATGTTCTCAAAGAACACACAGCCGTTAATTATATGGTGCTTGCAGCAGCTCCACAGCCTTTGGTCGGCAGTGAGCAGATACAAGGCTGACAGCACTGCGTAGTTTTCTCGGTGTACATTCCTTGCGGCAAGTTCAAATCTTGCCCGATGCTTTTCATTTATATATGTCATGGGGTTTTTCTCGCTTTCTATATATTCGTTGAATCTCTTGCGGAAGGGCGGACAGCGTATCTGCCTCATGGTGGCTGTCAGTATTTCTGTGGGTGTGGCAGCGGTTGTTGTGATGAATACCTGTGCTTCGGTAAAACGGAAGCCCACGCCTCTCGGTGCAAAATTCGGAACGGCCATCATCAGCTGTTCCATGCGTCTGTCATGTGGATTATCTGAAAATATGGTCATTGTTTCTCTCCTTGCTGTGAAATAAAAAAAGCCCTCCGGTTTTTGTGTAACCGAAGGGCGATTGATAATATTACATATTCTGTTGTGAAGCTGCCGACTGTTCAAAGGTCGGCGGCTCGGCTTCGAGGGAGGGATATCCGTCCGTAAGCTTTTCTTGGAGCTTATCGAGCTGCCGTTCCTGCTCATAGGTCAGTGTTTCGCAGTTGGCCTTGGCAAAGTCCACACAGCGACAAAGGTCTGCCGATTCTTTCTCACTGAACAGGCGGTGTTTGCTGACGAGACCGGAGCGCACTGCAAAGGCTTCTTTGACATATTCATAGTTCGGCGAGTAATCTCCCCAGAACACCGAGTCGCCGTCTGTATTCTGCTTCCATGTGCAGAACATAAAGCCGTTCTTTTCGCTGTAGGTTGCCGCCAACACGGTATCCCCGAATGCGGCAAGCTGTCTGTAATCGGAGACGCCGTCGGCTTTCATCTGCGGTGCGTGCTCGTAGAGCCCGACATATTCCCGCCCCGTAGAGATCTCATCCTGAATATCTGCAATTTTACTGCGGTATTCATCGGATAGGTTTTGGTCGGCGTTGCTTAGAAATTGACCGTTGTATTTTATCCGGCAGAGGGGGATGCCGTCCGAGGACACCTCCAACCATCCGTTGCTGTCCATCTTGGTGTCGTACCGATCCCTGAGCCGTTTGGATAATTCTTTCTGTAGCATATCTGATTTCTCCTTTTCGGGGTAATAAAAAAGGCAGATAGATTTTTGATTTCTATCTGCCTTGCGTATCATTATTCGGTTGTGTGAGAGTTCAAGACATCCAACAAAGGGAAAACATCATTTTTATATCTGTCAAAACGGTTCGCTGAAATTTTGCCGTATAAACGGTGAAAACCCCGATAACATCGGGGTTTTCACGGGCTACATCTATTTTGTAGCCCTTTTATGGCAGGGGCACAAGGACTTGAACCCTGAGCCTACGGTTTTGGAGACCGCCGCTC
>ERZ772820.1127-NODE-1127-length-22098-cov-3.727079_pt1 | contig 22098 bp, 19 predicted proteins | sample MGYA00511377_ERZ772820 | MGnify/ENA primary metagenome ERZ772820 (study PRJEB29015, sample SAMEA2737684) | human gut metagenome | biome: human gut; feature: human-associated habitat; material: faeces | place: China | collected 2012 ... | reverse complement strand
TCTGACGGGATGTCTGCGAGTATCGAAGGAAAGTATATTTACAGGATTGAATAATTTTAAGGTACTTTCTATTATGGATTCCAGATTTGATGAACAGTTTGGATTCACAGATGATGAGGTAAAAAAACTCCTTGCGTCGTATGGTCTGGCTTCACATTTTCCGGAAACAAAGGAATGGTATGATGGCTATCACTTTGGAAATGCGGATGTGTACTGTCCATGGGATGTCATAAATTATGTGGATGAACTTAACTATGATCAAACGGTTGAACCACAGGATTACTGGTCTAATTCGAGTGGAAATGCGATCGTCCGCAGATTGATTGATAAGGCGGATGTGCAGACCAAGGATGAAATTGAGCGTCTGATCGCGGGAGAGTGTATTGAAAAGGAACTTTCACAGGAACTTACGTATGATGAGCTTGATAAAAACATTGGAAATCTGTGGAGCGTACTTTTTACGACCGGATATCTGACAAAACAGGGGCGTACAGCGGATGGAAAGATACGTTTGGCAATTCCCAATAAAGAGATAAAAAATCTTTTTATCAAGAAAATCAGGGAATGGTTCCGGGATACGTCCGCGAATGACGGTAAGAGACTGGAAGAATTCTGCAATGCGTTTTTAGAAAAAAATACAGAAAAAATAGAGCAGCTCTTTGGAGAATATCTTTGGAATACCATAAGCATACGTGATACAGCAGTTGCAAAGGAAAAGAAAGAAAATTTTTACCATGGCATTTTACTTGGGCTTTTGGGATATAAAGCAAACTGGCTTATAAAGTCAAATGCAGAGTCAGGAACCGGCTACAGCGATATTCTTGTTGAGGTGCCGAACAACAGAACAGGAATTGTGATAGAACTGAAATATGCCGGGAATGGAGATCTGGATGCTGCATGTGCCGAAGCTTTGAAACAGATGGAAGAAAAATCATATGTCGATAAGCTGAAGCAGGACGGAATGCGTAATTTTATCAAATATGGAATTGCATGCTTCAAGAAGGATTGCAGGGTTGTGATTGCTGGTTAGCAGGAAGGAAACAAACATGGCAAAAGTAATCATGGTGCAGGGCACGATGTCAAATGCCGGGAAAAGCCTGATCGTTGCAGGACTTTGCCGTATTTTTGCGCAGGATGGATATCGCGTGGCACCGTTTAAATCACAGAATATGGCACTCAACTCCTACATCACCGAAGACGGTCTGGAGATGGGGCGCGCGCAGGTCATGCAGGCGGAAGCGGCGGGTGTGAAGCCTTCCGTGCTTATGAATCCCATCCTGTTGAAACCGACCAATGATGTCGGATCACAGGTGATTGTAAAGGGAGAAGTGATTGGAAACATGCGTGCACGGGATTATTTTTCGTATAAGAAAAAGCTGATTCCAACGATCTGCGAGGCTTTTTCGGAATTGGAAAAGCAGGCAGACATTATTGTGATGGAAGGGGCGGGAAGCCCGGCAGAGATTAATCTGAAATCGGATGATATTGTCAATATGGGGCTGGCAAAACTGGTCGATGCGCCGGTGCTTCTGGTGGGGGATATCGACCGTGGCGGCGTGTTTGCGCAGCTTTTGGGAACTTTGATGCTTTTAGAAGAGGATGAAAAAGCCCGTGTGAAGGGTCTGATTATTAATAAATTCCGCGGGGACAAGACGATCCTTGATCCGGGAGTGGAGATGCTGGAGGAACGCGGCGGTGTGAAGGTTGCCGGAGTAGTTCCATATATGCATCTTTCCATTGAGGATGAGGATAGTCTGAGCAGTCAGTTGGACAACCACGATGTAGGCGTGATAGATCTGGCCGTGATCCGTTTTCCACGGATCTCCAATTTTACGGATTTTAACGTGTTTGAACGGCTGGAGGGTGTGTCCGTGCGCTATGTTTCTTCGGTGCAGGAACTGGGACAGCCGGATATGATTTTTCTGCCGGGCAGCAAAAATACGATGGGTGATCTGCGCTGGATGCGGCAGAACGGTCTGGAAGCCGCGGTCAAAAAGCTGGCGGTGCATATCCCGGTCTGGGGGATCTGCGGTGGCTATCAGATGCTGGGGCGTACCATTTCGGATCCACATGGGGTAGAGAATGAGAATTCGCTACGCGAACCGCTCTATCCGGCTCATTGCGAAGCAATTTCTCATGAGCCGGATACAATTGCCGTGGAGCGCATAAGGCGCGACGGGGCACTACCCCTGCGTGGTATGGAACTGATCGACACCGACACGACCCTGATGCCGGAAAAAATGCGTACGCAGACACGTGGAAAATTTGAGAATGTGACCGGTATTTTTTCCACACTTTCCGGATTGGAATTTTCTGGCTATGAGATTCATATGGGAAAGACAACGGTTTCCACCGGGGAACATCAGACGCCACTGGTACAGCTGGCAGATGGCAGAACCGACGGGGTACAGCGCATGGAAAAAGGCGGCGAAGCACCCGGCGTATACGGCAGTTATGTGCACGGCATTTTTGACGATGGAGACATTGCCGTGCGCATAGTACAGGCATTGGCCGACAAAAAAAGGGTGTCATGGAAACCGGAGGCTGGCGGTGATTATCATGCATTTAAGGAACAGCAGTATGACAAGCTCGCACAGGGATTGCGGGAGCATCTGGATATGGAGTATGTATACTCTATTTTGCAGGAGAGCCGGATTTCCTCTTGATTTTTACAATGTTATAGATCCCGACACAAATCAGGACAATGGATAATACCAGAAGAATGGACAGTGGGTATTCGAAAATATAGTGCTCTTCCGATCTAGTGATAGGAATCGGCATATGCACGACCATAGAGATCCATATATTTGAATTGTTCCCATTGACCCAGAAATGGAAGCACACACAACAGGAAAATTCCGGTTATGGTCATAAAAATAAAGGGAGTTCTTTTAGCAGGATTTTGGATTTTATTTTGGTTTTCTGCTGAAGCATCTGGTTTTTTGAGCATTGTGTCAATTGGAACATGGAATTGCTCACTGATTAAGAGCAGGGTATGGATGTTTGGAACAGAGATTCCCATTTCCCATCGCGATACGGCCTGACGAGTAACGCCTAATGTTTGAGCAAGCTGTTCCTGGGAAAGATGATGTTTTTGTCTTAAATCAAGAAGAATGTGAGCGATAGTTTGATTATCAATTTTGGTTTTATTCATATCAGCACCTCCTTTTTCTTATCATACATTTCATGGCTGAAAGAAGCAAGAAACAGGGAATTGCATTTGCGCAATTTACAATTGCAACAGGAGAAAATATTTGATTACAGGAAAAGAATTAGAGAAACTTAAAATCATTCCACCGGACGCACAGATCTACGCGCAGATAAAAGCAAGCTGGGACAAAATTGCCAAACCGCTGGATGGTCTGGGGCAGTTTGAGACAATGTTTGCGCAGATCGGCGCAATCACAGGAAGCAGCAGTCTTTCCATTGAAAAAAAAGTGATCCTCACCATGTGCGCAGATAATGGTGTTGTCGCAGAAGGAGTCAGCCAGTCCGGACAGGAAGTGACCGCGGTGGTTGCAGGATTTATGGGGCAGCAGGCGAGCTCGGTTGGCAAAATGGCGCGCCGCGCCGGTGTGGATGTGATCCCGGTCGATATTGGAATCAACACAAAAGAAACGCTGCCGGGGGTGCGCGACTGCAAAGTGATGCAGGGCACGCGCGATTTTCTGCAGGAACCTGCAATGACAGAGGAAGAAGCGTTGCAGGCATTGTCTGTGGGAATTGATCTGGTCCGGGAGTGCAAAGACAAAGGCTATCAGCTGATCGGTACTGGAGAGATGGGAATCGGAAATACGACGACGAGCAGCATGCTTGTGGCGGCACTGACCGGACGCACAGCAGAAGAAGTGACTGGACGTGGTGCCGGATTAAACGACGCGGGGCTGTTGCGCAAGCAGCAGGTCATTGCGCAGGCACTGGAGAAATATGAAAAAGAGATCCGGTCAGCGCATGCACTTTCCATGCTGGCGGCATTCGGCGGTCTGGATATCGCGGGAATGGCAGGTGTATGCATCGGCGGAGCACTGTATCATGTGCCGGTCGTTCTGGATGGGCTGATCTCATCGGTCGCGGCACTGGTGGCGGAGCGGATCGTGCCGGGTGTGCGGGAATTTGTTCTGCCGAGCCATCTGAGCAAGGAACCCGCGGCAAAATGGATCGCGGAGGAACTGAAACTTCATCCGGTCATAGATGCGGGACTGGGGCTTGGTGAGGGCACAGGAGCCGTGATGCTGTTTTCCCTTCTGGATCTGGCGCTGGCACTCTACGAGGATCAGACAACATTTGATACGATGGAAATTGCGCAGTACGAGCGGTATGGGGAAACAGAATGATCACCTTGGTTTTGGGCGGAAGCGGCAGCGGAAAATCGGCTTACGCAGAGCATCTGCTGGATGGAAAAACGAATAAATATTATATCGCAACCATGCAGGTGTACGATGCGGAGGGCGAAAAAAAAGTTGCAAGACACCGGAGACTTCGCGCGGGAAAAGGATTTGTTACGATGGAACAGCCGCGTGATATCGGGGAAGTAGATTTTTCGAAAAGAGCACAGCAAGCCATGGAACCACCGGATCGCGCAGGGCAAAATGTTACGGAACGTCCTTGCTGTGCCCTGCTGGAATGTATGTCCAATCTGGTTGCAAATGAGATGTTTTCCGGTGCGGACATCGTTTCGGAAGATGTGGTTGTCGGACACATATTGCAGGGAATCAAAAGCCTTTCCGCAAAAGTGGACGAGTTGGTGATTGTCAGTAATAACGTGTTTGAGGATGGCATTTCCTATGATGCGACAACGCAGGCATATATCCGTGCACTCGGACGCATCAATACGGGAGTGGCGACATTGGCGGATACGGTGATCGAAGTCGTTGTAGGTATTCCGGTTCCGGTAAAAGAGAGAAAGGAAGTAGGTTATGCACATCATTAGAGGAATCGCGGTGGCGTTTTCCACCTATTCAAAAATTCCGATGCCACAATTTGTGTGGAAAGAAGAAGACATGCGTTACAGCATGTGCTTTTTTCCGTGGATCGGGGCAGTGATCGGTGCTATCCTCTGGGGATGGTTTCGGTTGTCTGCGTTATTGGGAATCAGTACGCTTGCATTTATTCTGATATCAGCTGTGCTCCCACTTATTATCACCGGGGGCTTCCATGTGGATGGGTTTATGGATACCATGGATGCATTGCATTCGTATCAGCCCAGAGAGCGAAAACTGGAAATTTTAAAGGATTCCCACATTGGAGCTTTTTCCGTGATCAAGCTGGCGGAATTCGGGTTGATTTATGTGGCGGCTCTTTCCCAGATTGTGGATTACCGTGCGCTGGAAGTGTTTTGCTGTGGATTTTTCCTGTCACGCTGCCTGAGTGGCCTGAGTGTGGTCTCCTTCCGTTCCGCAAAAACGGATGGGATGCTTTATCATTTTGCGAGTACCGCACATGAGCGTGGGGTAAAAGGGGCACTTTATGCACAGACGTTGTTGTGTGTACTGTTTATGCTCTGGCTTTCGCTTCTGGCGGGAATTCTGGCGGTGGCGGCGGCATTTGCAGTGTTCGGTTACTATCGCTGGCGCAGTTACAGGGAATTTGGCGGAATAACCGGAGATACGGCGGGATATTTTCTGACGCTGTGTGAGGGGGCAATGGCGGTGGCGGCAGCCGTGTCAGTGTTGATTTGAAAAAGTCGCGCTACTGGTGCAAGAAGGATGATGAATTGGGGTATACTTGAAATTGGTGATTGTGTATGATATAATGCAATCAACAAAGAATGAGGCGATACTTTTACAAGTACACCAAAAACGAACCCCCAGTAGTTGCCGCTACTGGGGGTTCTTCTCATTTTGTATGGTCGAGCATCCATTCAGGTTAATTGTCGCTAATGTTTACTGTCTAACCATTTGCAGATATAATAGGTGACTATACCTGCCACGACAGAAACAAAGAATGAAACGATAGAATCCACAAAGTACACCTCCCTTCTGTTGCCAGAATGGGAGCGACAACAAAAGGAGTATAGCATAAATAGATAAATTTGTCGAAACGTGGTAATATAAAATATCAAGCAATAGGGAGTACATTAATGGAATTATACATTGGCGGCACTGCTCAGGGAAAAAAAGCATATGTAACACAGGTGCGGGGCATCGAGGAAGCACGGATCTGGGACAATTTTGAAGAATGGTTTCGAGAGAAATTGCAGGAAAGTGCCCCGAAGTCTCTATCCCCGGAAGCAGAAAGTATGGCTTATCTGGAAAAACATCCGGATACAGTAATTATCTGCGATGAAGTAGGCAATGGAATTGTGCCGCTTGATTCGTTCGAGCGGGAATATCGTGAGCGGCTGGGACGGCTGCTTTGTGAAATTGCAGCAAAAGCAGAAAGGGTGGAACGGATTGTATGTGGAATTGGACAGAGAATCAAATAGAACTGTATCTAATCCGGCATGGAATGACGCTGGGAAATGTAGAACACCGGTATATTGGCAGACAGACGGATGAACCGCTTTCGGAGGACGGCAGACAGCAGCTGGAGAAAAGAAAAGACCAATGGGCACAGGTATGCAGGACATGGGATATGCCATATGTATTTGTAAGTCCCATGCTTCGCTGCCGGCAGACCGCAGAAATTTTATTTCCGCAAATTCCACAGATCGAAATTGATCCATGGCGTGAAATGGATTTTGGAGAATTTGAAGGAAAGAATTATGCACAGCTGAATGGAGATCCGCGCTATCAGGCATGGATTGACAGTGGTGGAACGCTGGCATTTCCGGGAGGTGAGAGCCGGGAGGCTTTTATCGCAAGATGTGTGGATGGGATGGAGCTGGTTATGGAACAGATCCGGCAGCAGCTGGCATACAGAGTGTGTCCAAAGTGCCGGGAAACGGAAGACAACTGTATGATACAGGAGCCGCTTCCGGTGGCGGCTGTGGTTCATGGGGGTACGATCATGGCGCTGCTTTCGCACTACTGTGGCGGTGATTATTTTTCGTATCAGGTAAAAAATGCCGAGGGCTATCATCTGCGCCTGTCCTTACAAGAGAATAAAATGGAGTTAAAAGAAAAAGTATGAGTTATCATTTCTTTGCGATGTTTCTTGGGTTTGTGCTGGATCTGTTGTTTGGCGATCCGCACTGGCTGCCCCATCCGATCCGTCTGATTGGTAATCTGATCGCATCACTGGAAAAACTGAATAAAAAGGAACTGTCAGACACAAAAAAATTTTTGCGCGGGTTTGCGATGGTTGTGATTGTTATCGCATGGACAACCGGTGTGACCGCCGTTATCCTTGAGGGGGCATACGGGCTGCATCCGGCGATTGGCTGTGCCGTGGAAGCCATTATGACCTATCAGATTCTTGCTACAAAGTGTCTGAAAGTGGAAAGCATGAAGGTATATGAGCAGCTGCAAAAGCAGAATCTGCCGGCAGCGCGAAAGGCAGTGTCCATGATCGTTGGGCGTGATACGGAACAACTGGATGAAACAGGTGTGGCAAAGGCAGCAATTGAGACCGTTGCGGAAAATGCATCCGACGGTGTGATTGCGCCGATGATTTATCTGGCAGTCGGCGGACCGGTGCTTGGATTTGCCTATAAGGCGGTGAATACCATGGATTCCATGGTGGGATATAAGAATGAAAAGAACTTGTATTTTGGAAGATTTGCGGCAAAGCTGGATGATGTGGTAAATTTCATCCCATCCCGCGTGGCGGCACTGCTTATGATCGTGGCAAGCTTCCTTCCGGGGAAGCGTTTTAGCGGGATCGGGGCATGGAAGATCTGGAGAAGGGACAGCCGGAAACATGCCAGCCCGAATTCTGCGCAGACCGAGAGTGTCTGTGCGGGAAGCCTTGGCATTCAGCTGGCAGGGGATGCCAGTTATTTTGGAAAAACTGTAAAGAAACCGACGATAGGGGATGCCCTGCGTCCGGTGGAACCGGAAGATATCCGGTGTGCGAATGTGCTGTTGTACCGGATGGCATTCCTTGGCATGGCCGTTTGCCTGTCACTTTTGTATTTTCTGTAAACAATAAAAAGCCGGACGTTGTGTAAACGGCGTCCGGCTTTTTGGCAGACAGAGTTATCCGAGTTCTTTATGCTCTACGGAATCTTTCATATCTTCCGCAAGCATGTAAATATTCTCCAGAACTTTTTTACAGCCCTTCATATTGTCCACCGTGGAATCTGCCATACGCAGCCCTTCGGTGGAAGAGGCAGCCACTTCCTCACCGGTGGCGGAGAGGTGGGTAATATTATCGGAAATAACATTCGTGGCATCAAGGATTTTCTGGATATTTTCTTCTGCCGTATGGATATCTTCCATCAGGCGTTCAACGGTTTCACCGACATTGCCGAATTTCTCCCGTGTATTCTCAATCAGTTCGTTCTGCTTTTCTACGGAAGCAACTGAGTTTTCGATACTTTCGTTGGCACGTTTTGTGTCATCGTTTAATTTGTCGATAATTTCTGTAATGTTGGCAGAGGCATTTTTTGTCTGTTCGGAAAGCTGGCGGATTTCATCGGCCACCACAGCAAACCCTTTTCCGGCTTCCCCGGCACGCGCAGCCTCAATGGAAGCATTTAAGGCAAGCAGGTTTGTCTGGTTGGAAATTTCAATAATGGATCCGACAAAGCTCTGGACATCCTCGACTTTTGAAGTCAGGCTCTGGATGACCTGTACCGTGATATTGCTGGCTTCTTCCACGTTCTGTGCCTGTTCCTTTAATTCCAGGACGACCTGTGCACCGGATTTTACAGTAGCATCCGTTTCATGTGCGGCTTCAATCATCTGGTGGATGCCGGCTTCTGCCGCATCGGTGTTGCCCTGAATATTGGAACACATAACCGCCTGTTTCTGGATGGCTTCAGCGGTGCTTTCGGTGCTGTCTGCAATTTCCTGAATAGAACTGTGGCTGACCTCAATACTGTTTTCCAAACTGTCAAGCACAGTCATTGCTTCTTCAAAATGCCGGGAAATATTTTCGGCAACGAGAAGCATCTGATCGTGGTTTTTCTTCTGCTTATCCGCAGCTTCTGTAATTTCCGTCATGTTTTCATCAAAGAAAAGCACAAGCATCCGTGTAATACTGATAGAAGCGTATGCAACAAGAAGCAGGACAAACAGTGCCAGCACCTTGTTGGCCAGTGCAGCAGATGCGTGTGGGGCAAAACTGAGCATCAGACGAACGATATTTACCAGCAGAAATACGCTGTTTATTATTTTCATAAGCCGTTCATTCAGATAAACCATGGCGGCAATAATGAGGGGAAGCGCGTAAGCCCATGTCCCTTCCGTGGTATTTAGTAAAGCAACAGCTGCATAACCGACCATCATGGCGGTTGTCAGGATGATGGCACAGGTGTGCGTTTTCTTTCGGGTCAGATAGCCCAGTGCGGAAAGGATAATCACACCGACCGAAACCAGACACTGGATCATAATCCGGACAAAGTGGTCCCCGTGGCTGGCCGCCAGTGCAGCAAGCATGGTCAGCGTGATATAGGCAAAGATAATGGTGACAGCGAGAAATACCCGCTTGTTGGCTCGTAAATACTGTTTTTCGTTCATGTAATGTTCTCCTTCTGCCAAATATGCAAAATCGTTAAATTGTATAATAATCATACCTCTCATAAATACCGTTTGTCAAAGGAAAACAGACAAAAAACAGACTTTGTGGATTATTTGCCAAAAAACAGTTTTAAATCATCTTCTACGGTACCAATTCCGGCAATGCCAAACGTGTCCGTGAGGATCTTTGCCACATTCGGGGAAAGGAATGCCGGAAGGGTCGGTCCCAGGTGGATATTTTTTACACCCAGTGCCAACAGTGCCAGCAGCACAATCACTGCTTTTTGCTCATACCATGCAATGTTGTAGACGATCGGCAGATCGTTGATATCATCGAGACCGAATACTTCCTTCAGTTTCAGGGCAATCACAGCCAGAGAGTAGGAATCGTTACACTGTCCGGCATCAAGGACACGCGGTATTCCGTTGATATCGCCGAGATTCAGTTTATTATATTTGTATTTGGCACAGCCGGCAGTCAAAATAACCGCATCTTTTGGAAGTGCTCTGGCAAAATCTGTATAGTAATTGCGGGAGTTTGCCCGTCCATCGCATCCTGCCATGACGACAAATTTTTTGATCGCGCCGGAGTTGACGGCCTCAACAATCTGGCTGGCAAGTGCAAGTACCTGATTGTGGGCAAAGCCACCAATGATTTCACCGTGCTCGAGTTCTTCCGGAGCAGAACAGTGTTTCGCCTGTTCGATCAGTGCCGAGAAATCCTTCTGTGCACCGATTTCGCCATCAATGTGTGTGCATCCCGGATAGCCGGCAGCACCGGTGGTGTACAGCCGGTCTTTGTAGCTGTCCTTTGGTGGAACAATACAGTTGGTCGTCATCAGAATTGGTCCGTGGAAACGTTCAAATTCTTCTTTTTGTTTCCACCATGCATTTCCGTAATTTCCGACAAAGTTCGGATATTTTTTGAATGCCGGGTAGTAGTGGGCAGGAAGCATTTCTGAGTGTGTATACACATCTACACCGGTTCCCTGTGTCTGTTCCAGAAGCATTTCCAGATCTTTTAAATCATGACCGGAGACAAGAATTCCCGGATTTTTTCCCACACCGATATTCACTCTGGTAATTTCAGGATTGCCATAGGCACCGGTATTTGCAGTATCGAGCATCGCCATGCCTCTGACACCATAGTTTCCGGTTTCCAGTGTGAGTGCGACCAGGTCATCGGCTGTGAGGGAATCATCCAGTGTTGCAGCGAGTGCCCGCTGCAGGAAGGCATCAATTTCCGGATCATCCGAAAGCAGTACATTGGCGTGCTTGGAGTAAGCGGACAAACCTTTTAATCCGTAAGTGATCAGTTCACGCAGACTGCGGATGTCCTCGTCTTTTGTGGAGAGAACCCCTACCTCTTTTGCCTTGGCAAAGAGCACATCATCCGATGCGTCAGAGCCATCTTTTGTTTTTATATCCCAGAAAGCAGCTTCCGGCAGACCTGAGGTATCTTTTACCTGTAAAATGAGTGTGCGGCGCACGGACAGAGTGTTATGAATCCGTGCGATGATCGCCTCATTGTCGAAGTTGGCATTTGTGATGGTGGTAAACAGATTCCAGGTGATCAAGTGGTTGGTTTCTTCTGAAACCTTTGTTCCTTCTTTGCGTAGCTGGGTTGTGACCGCGGATAATCCCTTGCTCACATAGACGAGCAGATCCTGCATAGCTGCTACTTCCGGCTTTTTGCCGCAGACACCCATCTGGGTGCAGCCGCTGCATCCTGCGGTTTCCTGACACTGATAGCAAAACATTTTATGTTCCATAATAAGATACTCCTTTGATTTTATTTTGTAAGCAAGAAGTAATTTATCAGAAAGCAAATGGAAAATATGTTGTTAAAACCACAATTGACGAGAAAATGAACTGGTGATAAATGGGAATATGCAGTAAAATAGGAAAAAGAAAAGCTACAGGAAAATCATATGGGGGATTACAGATGATGAAAGAATATATTATGGCACTGGATCAGGGAACGACAAGTTCCCGCTGTATCCTGTTTGATCATGCAGGAAAAATCGTCACGATGGCACAGAAAGAATTTACACAGATTTACCCGCAGCCGGGCTGGGTAGAGCAGAATCCGAGGGAAATCTGGTCCTCCCAGATGTCGGTTGCCATAGAGGCAATGGCGAATATCGGGGCATCATCCAAAAATATCCGTGCCATTGGCATCACAAACCAGCGCGAAACCACAATCGTCTGGGATAAAAAGACCGGGGAACCCGTATACAATGCGATCGTCTGGCAGTGCCGGCGCACGGCAGAACAGATTGATGAACTGAAAGAAAAAGGATATGGACCGATGCTGCAGAAGCGGACAGGCCTGGTGCCGGATGCTTATTTTTCCGCAAGCAAGATCGCATGGATTCTTGATCATGTGAAAGGCGCGCGTGAGGCGGCAGAAAAAGGGGAACTTTTGTTTGGCACGGTGGATACATGGCTGATCTGGAATCTGACCAAGGGAGCGGTGCATGTCACGGATTATACGAATGCGGCAAGAACCATGTTGTTTGACATACACAGATGCTGCTGGGAGGAAGAGATATTAGAGCTGTTTCGCATTCCCAAAGAAATGCTGCCGGAAGTGCTGCCATCGAGTGGTCTCTTCGGAGAGACACAGGAGCAGATTTTTGGCGGTAAAATTCCTGTGATGGGTGTGGCAGGAGACCAGCAGGCGGCATTGTTCGGACAGTGCTGTTTTGAAAAAGGGGATGTAAAAAATACCTATGGAACCGGTTGTTTTCTTTTGATGCATACCGGAAAGGAACCAATCATTTCCAGACATGGACTGCTTACAACCATTGCTGCGAGTACTGCAGGGGAAGTGGAATATGCACTTGAGGGAAGTGTTTTTGTGGCAGGGGCGGCCATCCAGTGGCTGAGGGACGGGATGCGTATGATTCGTACCGCAGGACAGTCCGAGGAATATGCCAAGAGAGTCCCGGATTCCAATGGTGTTTATATTGTTCCTGCATTTGCCGGCATGGGGGCACCGTATTGGAATCCGTATGCGCGCGGAACGATTGTCGGGCTGACACGGGGATGTAAAAAGGAACATTTTATCCGTGCAACATTAGAGTCTATTGCCTATCAGGCGAAAGATGTCATTCACGCCATGGAAGAGGATGCCGGCGTGACGCTGAATGGTCTGCGTGTGGACGGAGGAGCCAGTGCAAATAACATGCTTGTACAGTTTCAGGCAGATATCATTGATGCGGCAGTACTTCGACCGGAATGTATTGAGACAACAGCACTCGGAGCGGCATATCTGGCAGGACTTGCGGCAGGTTATTGGAAAGACAGGGATGAAATCCGGGAAAACTGGCAGCTGGGACGAAGGTTTGAACCGGTAATGGACTCAGGGGAGCGCAAAAAGCTGCTCAGGGGATGGCAGAGAGCCGTGCGGTGCGCACGGCTCTGGGCAGAAGATGGGGAATAATGAAATTTATTTGTTTAATTCCGTTTTGATATTTTCGATCAATGGATCAGCCTGTTCCATCATATTGGAAATGTCCTCATAGATAAATCCCTTTTCTGTCATCAGGCTCTTTAAGCCGTCAATATCGGACTGAACCTGGGCATAACGGGTTTCATGGGCTTCCATGTCTTCCCGGAGCTGATCCACCTGTCCGCTGCAGTTTTCCACAACCTCATTGATGCCGCGGTGAACATTTTCTACGCCGGACACAGAATCATTGATATGGGAAAAGATATTTTCGGTTGTGTCCATCTGTGTGCGGGAAGCATCCAGTGCATCCTGTACATCCAGCAGAGAATGCGTCAGATTTTCGGAGCTTGTCTGCAAACCTTCCATACTTTTGTTTACATCACCCACCAGTTCTTTGATGCCAATGGAAAGTTTTGTGACTTCATCTGCAACAACGGCAAATCCTTTTCCGTGTTCACCGGCACGGGCCGCTTCGATGGAAGCATTTAATGCCAGCAGGTTGGTCTGGTTGGCAATGCCGACAATGTTTTGCATGGTTGCATGGATTTCATCAAAGCGGGCCTGAAATTCATCGTAGATTTTATGAATCTCTGCGAACTGCGTTTCCACTTTGGCAGAGCTTTCTTTCAGATCACGGATATCCTGCATGGCATCATCGGATACGCTGGTCACACCGGTGATTACATCTGTAAATTGTCTGGAAATTTCTCCGATTTTTCCGAATTCTTTTTGAAGGGAATCAACAGCTTCGCGGATCGAGGCATTGTGTTCAATGACATCGGTGTAAGAGTCTTTTACTTTATCAATCTCACGCACGGTCTTGATCTCTTCTTCAACGAGAGATTCCTTTTTGTCAATGACAAAATGGCTGAGAAAAGACATGGATGTCAGATAATCTTCTACTTTCTTTTTATTGGAAACCTGTGGAACAGGTGTTGCGGCTCCTGTGGTTTTCTTTTTTCCAAACATAAAAAGTTCCTCCTATTCAAATACCACGCAGACCATCGTCTGGTTTACATGCTGGTTATTATACTGTTCGCCACCGCCGACAATGCCAAGGTGTGGTCCGAGAACTGCCATGTCTTTTGCATATGTAGAAAAATATCCCTCTTTTTCGTAGAGCAGATACCGGTAGATACAGTCAATGGATAAAACCAGGGAAATATGGGATGCGTCCTGCTGGATCTGCTGGCGTGTCTGCTGTTCTGTTGCTTTGTAGTCACCGAGGCTTAAGAAATAAATGCAGTCGTTTTTATTGATTCGTTTGTAGTTGGTCAGTGTGCCGTCTGTATCCATTCCGTTCATGGAAGAGATAAAAACCTGATTGCCCACCGCACGTCCCATAGGATTGACCAGTACGTTGTCAACGATTTTATCACGGGGAATGCCAAGTTCTGCGCTGTATACGTCTGCGGCGGGTCTGCCGTCAAGTTCGATGAGTGCTTTACGGGACACATCGACTTTTGTGGCAAAGTGACTCTGAACCGATGTTTTTTCATAGATGTTTTCTTTGTATACACGTATTTTTCCGGTTGTATTTTTGATCAGTGCATAGACGCAGGCATCTTCATATAATTCTCCGTTATATGCAACGACCGGAGGTTTGCCGTCCGGGACACCGAAAACGGTGCCTCCTGCCAGATGGATGCCCTTTGTTTCCAGACAGGATGTAAACGTGGTTACCAGCTTTTCTTCGGAGCCGGTACAATATTCCACGCATACCGTATCGTCTGTGCCGGGAGAAATCTCTGCAATCTGCTTCAGAAGCTGCGTTGTGCCCGCAACTGGACAACGGCTGGCTTCGGTGATGATACCACAGCGGATCTTCACATCAGAAAAAAATCCAAGAACCGCAAGACCGGAATCATTCACCTGTCCGTTTACGAGTTTGGTTCCGATCGTTCCAATACACGGAGTATCCGGAAAAAGTTCTTTTAAGCGTGAGGCAGTTTCTTTGAAATGTTCATAAGAAGCCATAAAAAGAATTGCACTTGGGGATGTAAGTCCCTGTACTGCCTGATGCACGGCAGCTTCCGGCTGTCCCACACCTGTGCCGATGAATGTTTTCATGGAAAATTCCCCCTTAAATCTGATCTGTTTTTCTTATAGTATATTTTTTTTGATTTAAAATAGCAACAGAATTTTATGTTTTCACCGACAAAAATGATTTTTTTCTTGCACTTGTTTCCTGTTTTGCGTATAATTTTTAATGTGCGCGTACAAAGCACATTTGTACGCAGGAAAAGCCTTTTGAAAAAGGAAAATAAGGAGAAAAATTATGTGGACAACAATCAATGCATTTTTAAAGACCGTGGACAACTTCGTCTGGGGAGTCCCACTTATGGTATTGATCCTCTGCGGTGGTATCTTACTGACCGTGCGTCTGGGAGTCCTGCAGATGCGCAGGCTTCCGCTGGCACTCAAGTGGATGATCAAAAATGAAGAGGGCGGCAAGGGAGAAATATCCAGTTTTGCGGCGTTATGTACGGCACTGAGTGCAACGATCGGTACGGGAAACATTGTCGGTGTGGCAACTGCGGTATGCGCAGGCGGCCCGGGGGCATTGTTCTGGATGATTGTGGCGGCATTTTTCGGAATGGCAACAAAATTTTCCGAAGGATTACTTGCCATCAAATACCGTGTAGTTGACAAAGACGGACACAGTCTGGGTGGCCCGTTCTACTATATTGAACAGGGAATGGGATCGAAATGGAAATGGCTTGCAAAGATTTTTGCCTTTTTTGGAGTCTGTGTAGGTCTGTTCGGAATCGGAACATTCAGCCAGGTGAACGGTATAGCCAGTGCCATCCAGAACTTTTTTGACCCGAATAAGGTTCATACCGTGGCAATTCCGGGAATCGGAACTTATTCCTGGACGGTTGTAATCGCTTCCCTGATTCTTGCATTTTGTGTGGGTGCCGTGCTGATTGGCGGAATCAAGCGTATAGCAAGTGTCAGCCAGATTGTTGTTCCGTTTATGGCGGTTGCATATTTTGTATTTGCATTGATTTTAATTATCTGTAATATTACAAAAGTCCCTGCAGCGGTTGTTACGGTTGTGCAGGGCGCATTTCATCCGCGTGCAGTCACCGGTGGTGTGGTAGGCAGTATGTTTGTTGCCATGCAAAACGGTGTTGCAAGGGGCATTTTCTCAAACGAGGCAGGACTTGGTAGTGCGCCGATCGCAGCGGCAGCAGCACAGACACATGAGCCGGTGCGTCAGGGACTTGTCAGCATGACAGGTACATTTATTGACACGATTGTGATCTGTACACTGACCGGACTTTCCATTGTACTGACCGGAGCATGGCAGGTGGATGGACTCGAGGGCGTTCAGGTTACTACATATGCGTTCCAGAACGGACTTCCGTTCCCTCATGTGGTATCTTCTTTTGTCCTGATGATGTGTCTGGTATTTTTTGCCTTTACAACGATTCTTGGATGGGATTATTACAGTGAGAGATGTCTGGAATATCTGACCGGTGGAAATATGAAAAAAGTAATGGTGTTCCGCTGGATTTATATTCTGGCAGTATTTATCGGACCGTATATGACGGTAAGTGCTGTCTGGACGATTGCCGATATTTTCAATGGTCTGATGGCACTGCCGAATATGATTGCGCTGTTTGCTTTAAATGGTGTGGTTGTATATGAGACAAAGAAATTTTTTGAGGCTGGTAAACATAAAAAATGAAAATATATTTAATCAGGCACGGAGAAACGGACTGGAATCATATCAACCGTTTTCAGGGAAGGGAAGATATAGAACTGAATGCGGCAGGAATTGCACAGGCAGTACGCTGTGGGCAGACGCTGCAGGGACTGGGGATAGAAGCTGTGTATACAAGCCCACTGAAACGTGCACACTGCACAGGGGAGGAGATTGCTGCACAGATCGGGTTAAGCAGAGACGGTGTAGAGCCGATGCAGGAGCTGATTGAGCGGGATCTTGGTCCGTTTTCCGGACAACTGGTAAAAGATAAAAAAGAGTATTTTGCACTTGCGGCAGGCGACCATGTCGAAGGAATGGAGCCGTTTGCCGATGTGCAGAAACGCATGGAGCGTGCGATAGAGCTTCTTGCGGCAACGGGGCATCAGGCAGTGGCTGCGGTATCCCATGGAGCGGCAATCAATGTGCTTCTGGCAGGGCTTACGAATCATGAGATCGGAACCGGAAAGACAAGACTCTACAATGGGGCAATCAATGTGATTGAAGGGTCACAGACCGGAGGATTTCATGTCCTGCACTGCAATCTGCCGCCGGATGATCCCAAGACACGGCAGATTCTGCTGCAGGATCGGTAAAGCAGATTTTATCATGCAGCTATAGATACAGGAGGACAGGATGGGATACGAGCGGCTGGAAAAAAGTCTGACGGACACGATCAAAGAGGAACAGGCAAAACTGGGATTTCGAAAAGAAGCCATCCGGTTATACTATCCCCTGTCCTCTCTGAATCACTTTTTTGACGTGCAGGAGGGAGAAGAACAAATGCTTCATCGCCTGCAGCATCTGCCGGAAATCTGGCAGGAAAAACTCGGGGATGTAGGTGTGACGGCAAAAAAAGAGCGTTTCTGTTTTTATATTCCGGAACAGGGAAGTGTATATGTCCATGAGCATGAAAAGCCGGATGAATTTATCCGGGAACTGGTGGAACTGGTTGGCAGGCATGGCTGTACCATGCAGGAGATCCGGGAACTGTTCTGTAAACATTCGTCCCATGTGGAATGTCAGAAGATCGAAAATGGGGAATTCGACTGGATGTTCCGGTTTGCGGAGGATGAGGAAGATCCCTATTATTATTGTTTTAAGGATGAGGGAATCCATATCATTTACCATCGTTTTTTGCCGGAGGATTACAGGGAGTTTGGAGTCTGATGAAAACAGACACAGATAAGGCAGCGAATCAGCAGGGAGAAAATTATGGCACAGACAATATTACTTTTTCGTATAAACCGGGATAAATACGCAGTGGTTCAGAATGTATGCAGGACATTAGGCATCCGTATCATAGATGTTGCCCGCAAGGATTATTCCCAGAAACTGGGCACGCTGGCGCAGATACAGGGATTTACCAGAGAGGCAAAAAAATATGACGGTCCGGAATTTCCGGCAGAAATGCTGATTTTTTCGGAAATGAATTCGGATCAGGTGGATGTATTTCTGGCAGAATATAAAAAGGCGGGTGTGGAACCAATTGCACTAAAAGCTGTAATCACAGGCAATAATATTTTCTGGACAGCAGAGAGGACGCAGAAAGAATTGTTGCGGGAACATTTATTTATGAGCAATATTTACAAAAGCAATATGTGATTTGCACAAAAATTTTACGTTATTTTTGTTGAATACTACCAAAGACGGTGTTATAATGTATACAAGAAATGAGAAAATCATTTCGAACATATCAGCCCATATGACATAAGATAATTGAGAAGGGCGCACACCAAAATAAAAAAGGAGGTGTATCGATGATGTATGCAATCGATCCAACCATGTCCTTTGCTCAGGTAGTTCAGTATTACAAGGATTACGTGAAACGGACGAAGAGCTACGGACGCAAACCGGTATCCTTCCTGCGATTTGTAACAGGCAGATACTAAAATCGGATGATCCGGTGGCAAAGAAGCCGCCAGCTCACCCGATTTTTCTTTTACTACGGAAATAAAACAAGATAAAAACGGCATAGCTGTGATTCAGTACATATTGCAGGGATCACAGGCTATGCCGTTTGCTGTTTAAACCGTTCCGGTATCCGGAATCACGGCTGGGCCGGATTCTTTTTCATACAACACATTCCGGTTTCGGATGATCCCTAGCAGAATCCCCACCAGAATGGAATTGGCAACTGTGCCGGTAAGTCCGTAAGATAAGAACGGAACAGAGGCGGTATAAAACAGATTGATGCCAAAGTTCGTCAGTACATAGTTGAACAGCTCAAGGAGAAGGACTCCGCTGGCAGCAGTACCAAGCAGCATTGCCAGACGGTTGCTCTGCCGCAACGCACAGTGTATGCTGTACAGCGCAAAAAAGGCAAGTGCAGCGATGATTAAAATGCCGGCCGCAATGCCGAACCACAGAAAAATACTGTGCAGCAGATAGGTAGAGTAAAGTTCTTCCCGTGGAAGACGGTCACTGACAGAACTTCCACCGAACAGGGAAAAACGTGTCTGTTCATACTGCAGGGCAAGTCTCGTAAAGCCAGGTCCGTCGTCAGTATGCTGCAGTCCGAGTGCAGTCAACAGGCGGTCATACAGATAGGTTTGCGGACGTAAAAACAGGCTGCCTGCCAAAGCTGCGATTCCGATATAAGGAAGAAGTGTCCAGCACCAGAGAACCTTTTTGGAACCGGGCAGAATCCTTTTTTGGATACAGATTCCGGACAGCAGGACGGACAGAAAAACAAATGCCAGAACCGGCGGCCATACAAAACCACTGGTGTGGCTTAGGATCGCTCCGAAAAACAGGAGTGACAGCACATGCAGCCAGACAATGATTTTCCATCCTTTTTCCCGGTTGGAGTATAGCAGCAGTGCATAGGGCAGTGGATACAGCAGACACAGATAATAGCTAAAGGTACGGGTCTGCCAGAAAGAGAACGTGCCCGGAAAGAAGCAGGCGAGCAGCGCGAATCCCAAAAACAGACCGTATAAAAACCAGCTGTATTTTGATAAACACATGTAATTGCTGAACATCCCAAACAGAATAATGCCGAAGCCAATCACCTGATAGAAAACGGCATGCTGCATAAACACGGTGTTGGAATAGGTGGTGTTAAGTGGTTCAGAACCATACAGGATATATTGCATGAAAATTCCGGATAATGTAAGAGCCACCGCAATGCCGAACAAAACACCCGGAAACCGGGGACGATGGATCCGGTTTAATTCCGTGCCGGCTGCAACCGGGTCTCCCATCTGCCGGACAGCTTCTTTTTCTGCTGCGTCCGGAGACATTCCTGTATCTATATAATCCTGCATCTGTTCGTCAATGTGTTCCTGAATTTCTTCCAGCACATGGGTACGTGCATGTGGGTTTAAAATCTGTTCGCCCAGAGTCTGCAGATATTCTTTTTCCTCCATATCAGATTCCTCCTTCAAAACTTAACACATTGCTTACAGCAGCCTGATAGGTCATCCATTCCTGTTTTTTTTCGGAAGAATGATGCCGGCCGGCTTCTGTCAGCTGGTAATATCTGCGTTTTTTCCCGGAAGAAGCATCCTCATAGGACATTACATAGCCCTTGCTCTCCAGGGAGTGAAGCAGTGGGTACAGGGTGCCGGCTTTCAGTTCAAAGACGTTGTTGGATTTGTTGCGAAGAGCTTCAATCATTTCGTAGCCATACATATCTTTCGTTTCCAAAAGGCGCAGAAGTAGCAATGCCATGCTTCCCTGTACGAGATTTTTGTCAATACCCATGGTATATGACCTCCTTTCAGTGATAAGTACTATAGACAGTCTATACATGAAAGTATATATCGACAGCCTATACATGTCAAGCAAAGGGAAAAGCGTTGTGCAATATACACGAAAAATAGAGAGGAAAACCTACTTATTTCACAAAAATGAGAATAACACTTGCGGAACCGTGCAAAATAGGTGTATACTCTGCTTACTGAAAACGTTACCGGAAACATTGCCGTGAACGTTTTCAATCAGGAGCTGCCGTATGAACGGTAACTCTACGAACGTATTTATTTCAGGAGGGTGAAAATATGAAAAAGAAAATTGTATCAGCATTAATGGTTGCCGCAATGGTTGTCACAGCATTCGCAGGATGCGGAAGCGATAAGGGCGGCACATCCACACAGGGTGGAGACAAGACCAGCAAGAGTTCCGGAAAGGTTTACATGTTAAACTTTAAACCAGAGACAGACGAAGCCTGGCAGAATCTGGCAGAGACCTATACCGATCAGACCGGTGTAGAGGTAAATGTGCTTACCGCAGCAGACGGACAGTACAACACAACATTACAGTCCGAGATGGCAAAGTCGGATGCACCTACCATCTTCAATGTAGGAAATTCTTCCGCAGCACAGACATGGAACGATTATACATATGATCTGAAGGACTCTGAACTTTACAAGCACTTGACAGATAAGTCTCTTGTAATCAACTATGATGATAAGGTAGCTGCCATTGCAAACTGCTATGAGTGCTACGGTCTGATCTACAACAAGACAATTCTGGAAGGATACTGTGGCATGGATGGTGCTGTAGTTTCTTCGGTAGATGAGATTAACAACTTTGATACTTTAAAGAAAGTTGCAGATGACATCAATTCCCGTATTGATGACATCAATAAGGAACTTGGAACTGACCTGACAGAGGCATTTGCTTCCGCAGGACTGGATGACGGATCTTCTTGGAGATTTTCCGGACATCTTGCAAATATGCCACTGTACTATGAGTTCAAGGATGATGGATGTGACCTTACAGCCGGGGAAGAGTCCATTAAGGGAACTTATCTTGATAACTTCAAAAACGTATGGGATATGTATGTATCTGATTCCGCAGCAGATCCTAAGACATTAAATTCCGGTGCATTAAATGCAGAGTCTGAGTTTGGTATGGGAGAGGCAGTCTTCTACCAGAATGGTGACTGGGAGTTCTCTCCGTTAACAAACGAGGAAAACGGATATGCCGTTACAGCAGATGACTTATCCATGATGCCAATTTACTTTGGTGTAGATGATGAGAATGAAGGACTTTGTGTTGGTACTGAGAACTACTGGGCAGTGAACGCAAAGGCATCTCAGGAAGATATTGATGCAACACTTGAGTTCTTAAACTGGGTAATCACTTCTGACGAGGGACGTGATGCCATTACAAATCAGATGGGACTTACTGCTCCATATGATACATTTACAGGTGATTACGAGACAAAGAATGCATTTGCACAGGCTGCAAACAAGTTAATGACTGACGGAAAAACATCTGTAGCATGGAGCTTCAATGCTACTCCAAACGTAGATGACTGGAGAGCGGATGTTGTTTCTGCCCTGACTGCCTATACCGCAGGTGAAGGTGAGTGGGATGCTGTAAAGACCGCATTTGTTGATGGATGGGCAAATCAGTGG
>ERZ772820.1118-NODE-1118-length-22231-cov-8.466856_pt1 | contig 22231 bp, 19 predicted proteins | sample MGYA00511377_ERZ772820 | MGnify/ENA primary metagenome ERZ772820 (study PRJEB29015, sample SAMEA2737684) | human gut metagenome | biome: human gut; feature: human-associated habitat; material: faeces | place: China | collected 2012 ... | reverse complement strand
GAGCCGTCGCAGGCAATGGGGGCGATCTGCGAGAACCGCAGGGGGTGAGAGTCCCGTGCAGGTGGTGCCAGCCGCCGTCCGGTTTGTTCCTGAAATCATGTTGGAATTTTACAAACGATATTTCAGAACCGCATCCGCATGAGGGCGCGGTTTTTGTCGAAAATTGCGTCCCACCATGAGACGCAATCCAATACTCAATCAGGAGGTTTTTTGATGGATAAAAATGAAACCGCTCCGCGCGTTGAAACGACATACAAGCTCGGCAATACCACCTATGTTGTGAATGGTATTTACGCCTCCAAGGGAGCTACTGCGACCGAAAAAATCAAGCGTTTACTTGACAGAGAAACGAAGAAGTAGACGTGCGAAAATTTGACGCTTATTTTGCCCCATCGTATAATATAAGTGTCAGTTAGGTCACATGGTAGCTGCCGGAATGGAGGCTTCAAATGAATAGGCAGCAGGAAAAAATCACCGCACTTTATTGCCGCATCGACAGCGGCAAGCAGAACGAACTCGACGCTCAATATGGGCAAATACAGTCCCTTTTGGACTATGCCCGCCAGCACGGACTTCCCAACCCTCATTTCTTCTGTGACTGGGGGTATAGCGGCACGACAGCCGACCGACCGGAATACTGCCGTATGCTTCAGGCTGTCACAAGCGGTCATGTAGCAAACCTTGTTGTTGCGAAGCTCGACCGCCTGATCCGCGGCAATGTGCTGGATTGTGGGAGAGCCGTTAAAATGGTGCTGGATAACAATGTGACATTGTATTCCATCGAAGAGGGCGCAGAAGCAGCACACCAAGCTATATCCCTCGCAAATGCCATAGAAGCGGCATATCAAGAGAGGGGGAGAATGTGATGGCAGGCTATGCGAAATCCCTCATTGAGAAATGGACCGCCCTATATGTCCGTCTTTCCCGTGATGATGACAACGAGGGCGACAGCAACAGCATTTCCCATCAGGTCGAGATACTGACGAAGTACGCCAAGGAGCACGGCATTGAGAACTTCAAGATATACAAGGACGACGGCTTTTCAGGGACAAACTTCAATCGCCCTGGCTTTCAGGAAATGATGAGCGATATTGAAAGCGGCCTTGTAAGTATGGTCGTTGTCAAGGATATGTCACGCTTTGGCCGCAATTACCTTGAGGTCGGAATGTATACGGAGATACGCTTTCCCGAAATGGGCGTGCGCTTCATCGCGGTCAACGACGGCGTGGACAGCGAGCGCGAGGATAACGATTTCACTCCTTTTCGGAATATCATCAACGAATGGTATGCCAAGGACACGAGCAAGAAGATACGCGCTGTATTTCGCAACAAGGGAATGTCCGGTCAGCGCATTTCCACGCAAACTCCCTACGGCTATCTCCGCAATGAGGATGGAAACCTGTATGTGGACGAGGAAACCGCGCCGAATGTCAGGTTGATCTTTCAACTCTGTGCCGAGGGAAACGGCCCCGGTAAAATCGCCCGTATGCTCAAGGAACAAGTGATACCTACGCCGGGGACACTCGAATTTCAGCGCACCGGACGAACAAGATGGTATCGTCCAGACGATCCCTGCCGATGGACTCCTGATACCGTTGCGGGCATTTTGGAGCAGGATAGTTATTTAGGCCGCACAAGTAATTTTAAGTTCAGCAGGGTTTCCTATAAGAGTAAGAAAAAAGTGGAGAACCCTCCGGAAAAATGGGTGACATTTGAGAACACACACGAAGCCATCATTGATGTTGAGTTGTGGAACGCCGTGCAAAAGATACGCTCCCAGCGCCGTCGGCCGACCAAGATGGGCGAGATGGGGATGTTCTCAGGCCTCACCTACTGCGCCGACTGTGGCGCAAAGCTATACCATTGCAGGACCGGCTCGTGGACCTATGAGCAGGAATGTTATAATTGCTCTACCCAAAAGTCTCATAAGGGGTGCTTCGGGCATTACATCCGCGCCGTGGTATTGGAACAGCTTGTGCTTCAAAACCTCCAGCGCGTCATTGCCTACGTTCAGGAGGACGAGAATGAGTTTGCGCAGCTTGTCATGCGAAACCAAACCGCAGCGCAAGAGGCAGAGCAGATGCAGACCAGACGCCTTTTAGAAAAGAATATGCGGCGCATGAACGAATTGGATACTATCATCCAACGGCTCTATGAGGATAACATCAGTGGAAAGCTGACGGATGAGCGTTTCAAGAAGCTATCCGAAGCCTACGAACAGGAGCAGGCGACTTTGCGGGAAAATGTTCCTTTGCTGGCTGCTCAACTACAAGACGCGGACGACAAAATGATGAACGTGCAGCATTTCTTAAAGGCGGTACGCAAATACACACAGCCGGAGAAGCTGACGGCCGCTATGCTGCGCGAGCTTGTAGAAAGAGTGGTGGTCTATGCGCCAGATAAATCCAGCGGGCATCGTGTCCAACGCATTGACGTGTACTATACATTCATCGGTAAAATAGATTTCTCACCGGAATATAGCAAAAAAGGAACAGCATGATACTTTCATACCATGCTGTTCCAACCGAAGAAGAAATGTTCTTTATCAGTAGACCGCTTCACGGTCGCTTTTTTTGCTTTACCGGATGAAGTGCGTCGCGACGCGCTCCTCCTGCTCGGGCAGGTCAAGGGTCTCGCGGCCGAGCGCGATGCTTTTCATCAGGAACGTCATGTTCCGTGCCAGCGTCCGCATGGTCTGCAAGCCCTCGGCGTCCATCGCCGCCTCGCCCGCAGCCCTGCCGTGGACGCTGTTCCAATACTGGCTCGAGGCGATGGGCATACCGGAAATGGTGAAGTATTTGTTCAGCTCGTCAAAGGTCGCCGAGCAGCCGCCGCGCCGCGCGCACACCACGCTCGCGCCGACCTTCATGGTCTTGTCAAAGGGCGTGGAGTAAAACAGGCGGTCCAGGCAGGCGATGAGCGTCGCGTTGGCCGAGGCGTAATAGACCGGGCTGGCGACAACCAGCCCGTCCGCCGTCTCGAGCTTCGGGGCCAGCTCGTTGACGGCATCGTCGAACACGCACCGTCCCAGCTTCGCGCACGCGCCGCAGGCCGTGCAGCCGCGGATCGCCTGATTCCCGAGCAGCACCGTCTCCGTCTGCACGCCGTTCTGGGCAAAGACCTTTTCCATCTCGCGCAGCGCGAGCGCGGTATTGCCGTTGGCCCGCGGGCTGCCGTTGAGCAGCAGAACCCGAATTTCTTTCACGTTCTCTTCCTCCTCGTTTGTGTCGGTTCTTTTTCGGTCGGCAAAGGCTGCCTACCATTCCTTTTCAAGCTTTTCCCGCAGCGCCTCGCGCGCCTCGTCGAAGCCCTCGCGCAGCTCACGGCGGAGCCGTCCCGTCTCGCCGCGCATCTCAGCGACGCGGCTCATGGCCTCCATCAGGTCGCCCTGCGTGTTGAAGAACTCGTCGCTGAAGCGCTCGTGCTTCGGGTATTTTCCGCTGCGGTAGCGGTCGAGCACGACCGCGTAGCGCTCATTGGCCCGCGCGACCGCATCCTCCCACGAAAGATACAGCTCGCGCATGGCGTTCTCGCCCACGCGGCGCATCGCCTCGCGATCCGCACAGAGCGCGGTCAGCTTCGCGCACAGGCTCACGGCGTTCTCCTTGATCAGGAAGCCGTTCCGCCCGTCGGTCACGCCCTCGGCGGCGCAGCTTCCCGCAATGAGCACGCTGGGGCAGCCGCTCGCCGCCGCCTCGCGCACGACAAGACCGTTCGTGTCAAAGGTCGAGGGGAACAGAAACAGGTCCGCGCGGCTATACCACGCGCGCAGCGTCTCGCGGTCGGCAATGGAGCCGGTGAAGAAGCAGCGGTCCGAGAGCCGCAGCGTCTCCACCTCCGCGCGGACCTCCTTCTCGTCGCCGCCCGCGCCGATGAACACCATGCGGAAGTCCTGTCCTTGCTCCCGCAGCGCGCGGAGTGCGTCGAGAATGATATGCAGTCCCTTATACCACATCAGCCGCCCGACGAAGAGGAACAGCGGCACACCGTCCGGCAGGTCATAGCCCGCCGTCGCGGCGGTCACTGCCGCGGCGCTCACGCGCCCGCGCGGCACGTCCACGCCGTTCTCCATCACGGTGTACGCGCCTTCGTAGCCGAGTGAGCGCAGATTCTCGCCCGCGCCGCGGCTCACCACCCACACCTCGTCGCAGGCGTTTACGTTCTGCACAAGGGCACGAATGGCGCTCTCCTGCAAAAGCCTGCTCTTCACCGCCTTGGCAATGTCGATGTCGTACTTCGTGTGGTAGGTCAGCACCAGCGGCGCGTCCACCACCTCGCGCAGCGAGCGCGCGAGGATCGCCGAGGCGATGGGGCAATGCGTGTGCAGCAGCTCGACCTTCTCCTCGCGCACGCGCAGCGCCGTCTCCGGCGAAAACGGATAGCCCGCGACGTAGCCGACGAGCCGGCGCGTGTCGATGCTCGGGTAGCGCACCACCGGAAACGGAAAGCCGCTGTCATCCGCGCCCGGCACGGCGGGCGTGACCACCACGGCGTGACCGTGATGCTTTTCAATGTTTTCCGCGTAGTTCACCACGGCGTTCGCCACGCCGTCGATGATGGGCGGAAAGGAATCGTTCAAAAGGCAGATCGTGTGTTTGTCCACGGGCACACCTCCGATAAAATTTCTGCCGTTAGTATATCATTTTTCCCGCCGGAATGGTATACTGTCTGTGAATTTTCGAGAGAGGAGCCGACCGCCATGCGCACCCTGCAATGCACCGTCCCCGCCGCCTTCGACGGCCGTCCGCTCAAGCACCTGCTGCGCGGCGAGCTTGGCATCTCCTCCACACTGCTCAAAACGCTCAAATGGCGTGAGGGCGCGATCCTGCTCAACGGCGCAGGCGTCCATGTGAACGCCGTCGTCCGCACCGGCGATACCGTGACCGTCGTTCTCTCCGAGCGCGCGCCGCGCGAAACGGACGTCGCGCCGCTCGACATTCCCCTTGCCATCGTCTACGAGGACGAGGATCTGCTGGTGCTCAACAAGCCCGCCGGACTCGCCATGCACCCGATGTCCACCGACCTCGCCGCGCCGAACTTTGCCGGAGCGCTGGTCGCCTACCTCGGCGAGGGCACGGTGCCGCACTTCGTCAGCCGCTTGGACAAGGGCACCTCGGGCCTGCTCATCGCGGCGAAGTCCGGCTACGTTCACGAGCTGCTGCGCCGTGCGCTGCATTCTGAGGAGCTGCGGCGCGAATACCGCGCCCTCGCCCTCGGCCGCGTCACGCCGCCGCGCGGCGTCATCGACGCTCCCATCGCCCGCGCCGAGGGCTCGCTCGTCAAGCGCTGCGTCGCGCCCGACGGTCTCCCCTCCCGCACGGAGTATGAGGTGCTCTCCTATCACGGTGAGCTGACGCTCCTGCGTCTCGCTCCCCGGACCGGACGCACGCACCAGCTCCGCGTCCACATGGCGTCCCTCGGTCATCCGCTCGCGGGCGACTGGCTCTACGGCACAGAGGATCGGGCGCTCATCACCCGCCCCGCACTGCACTCGTATGCGCTGTGGTTCACCCACCCGCTCACACACACGGCCCTGCACTTCACCGCGCCGCTGCCGGAGGATATGGAACGGCTGATAAAATAAGACGGCTCGCCGAGCCGTCTTATTTTCAGTCTTCTCTTTTTTCCATAGTCAAAGCCCGCGCCGTTCTGACGCTGTAGCTGCCCTCGATGAGCACCAGCAGCACCCAGCCGCTCGCGACTGCCACGCAGATGCCGTACATTCCCCACACCGGGATCAGGAAATACGACAGCACCACGCGCAGCACCACCTGCAAAAGCGATGCCACCATTGTCAGCCGCAGCCGCCCCAGTCCGCGGAAGAAGCCCTGAATGACCTCGCCCATGTAGGCGAAGAGATACAGATATGCCATCGTGCCCGTGTAGCGCGCGCCTGCGGCAATGACCTCGCCGTTGTCCGAGAAAAGGCCGACGATCTGCGGCGGGAACAAAAAGCACACCGTGCCAAGCACGGCGATCAGCGCGGCCTCCACGCACACGCTGACGCGGTAGAAGCGCCGCACGCGCACCCGGTCGCCGTGGCCGAGGTTCTGCGACAGACAGACGACCATCGCCGCGCTGACGCCCTGTGAGAAGCAGAACAAAAACTGCTCAATGCGCAGCGACATATTGTAGCCCGTTACCGTGTTCGTGCCGAGCGGCGTCAGCATACCCTGCACCAGCAGACGCCCGATGCACACCACCGCCTGCTGCAGCGCCGCCGCCCAGGCGTAGGAGAGCACCATACCGCCCATCCGCCGTTCAAAGCGCAGCTCGCTGCGCTTGAGCGTCAGCGGCGGGCAGCGCCGCTCGGCGTACAGAATGCACCACGCCGCCGAAAACGCCTGGCACAGCACCGTAGAGCACGCCACGCCGCGGATGCCCCAGGCAAGCACGCCGACAAACAGCACGTCGAGCAGCGCGTGGAGCGTGGACGAGACGAGCAGAATGACGAACGGCGTGCGCGAGTTGCCGCACGAGCGCAGCATGGAGGCGTAGTAGTTGTAGAGGAAGCAGCAGATCAATCCCGCGAACACCAGCTGCAGATAGACCGCCGCCTCGCGGCAGACCGCCTCCTCCGTGCCCTGCGCGCGCAGGAGCGGCACCGAGCAGACGATGCCGACCGCGGCAATGACCAGCGTCAGCGCCGCGCCGCCGAGCAGCGCAGTCGCGTTCATGCAGCGCAGCCGCATCCAGTCCTCCGCGCCGCACATCTGCGCGCACAGCACGCCGATGCCGATGGTCCCGCCGATAACCAAGGCGTTCGCCACGTCCACGATGGGCGCGGCGACGCTGATGCCGGCAAGCGGCAGATCGCCGAGGAACTTGCCCACCACGATAGCATCCACAATGCTGTAAAGCTGCTGGAAGATGTTGCCCAGAATGATGGGCAGCGCAAAATAGAAAAGGGTCGGCAGCGGCGCGCCGGTCAGCAGCGCGTCGCTTTTGCGTGCCGCGCGATACATCTGCGCAGCCGATCTGTGCGGCATGACGATCACACCCGCTTTCGTGTTATCTCTTATTTCTCTTTATAGTAAAGCCGGCAATGGCAGTAGCCCTCGAACTCCGGGTCAGCGATCTGCTCGCGGAACTCGCGGCACATGCACACGTTATCCTCGATCTTCTGCAGCCGGCAGGGGCAGTAAAGTCCCTTCTTCAGCAGCGCCTCGCGCAGACGCGCGACGACCTCCGCATCCTCGTTGTAGCGAATCTTCATCGTCTTCCCTCACTTGCAGCCATCAAGCATGGCCTTGATCTCTTCCTTGCTGCGCAGACCGACCGAGCCGGTGAGCGTGTGGCGGTCCTGCACGACGGCGAGCGTCGGGATGGACTCAATGCCGAACATCTGCGCCAGCTCGCCCTGCTCGTCAACATTGACGCGGCAGAACTTGACCTGCGGCTCCTCGCGGTTGAGCTCCTCAAAGGCGGGCGCGAGCATCCGGCAGGGCTGGCACCATTCCGCCCAGAAGTCGATGAGGATGAGGCCCGGATCGTCGAGCACCTCGGTCTGGAAATTCTCGCTCGTGAGCGTCACAATGTCGGTGAAGGTGCGCATTTCGACGTAGGGCTCGCGCTCGGCTCCGCCGCCGCAGCCGGAGCAACCGGCGCACCCGCCGGAGGCACAGCCGCCGCCACAGCCTCCGCAGCCGCCCCCCGCGGCAAAATCGCCGTCGGCGGCCTCCAGGTTTCCCTGTAAAAAGCGTTCGAGCACATCGTCCGCCGCGCCGGTGATGCCGGAAAAGACAAGCATATGCTCGCCCTCGACGGCCTGCCGCGCGTGCTCGCCGATGCTGCCGCAGAGCACGACGTCCACGCCGTGCTCCTTGAGCGTGCGGGCGACCGCCGCGTGGCTCAGATCCTCGGGCGCGATGACCTCGCTCGTAACCGGATCGAGATCCGAAACGTTGTAGATGATAAACTCCTTGGCGCGGCCGAAATGCTCCAGCAAAACGCCGTCCTGATACGGCATTGCGATCTTCATAACAGTAACTCCTTTGCCTTTTTGATTTTGAGGATAGCTTATCACAATTTCCACCATTCTACAACCGGAAGTTTTCTATCCTCTCTATGCAAAAAATTGCAGAGCAGCCCTTGCGTCTGCCGCGCATTTTCGCTACAATAGGCATAGAAAGCTTCATGCGTGAGCACCGCAAAAAACGCAAGCGAAAGGACGCGTTATCCATGAACGACGAGCTGACCGCACAGGATATTCAAAAAATGCAGGCGGAGCTGGACGACCGCCGTCTCCGTCTGATGCCGGAGCTGATCGAGGAGGTCAAGCGCACCCGCGCCTTCGGCGACCTGAGCGAAAACTACGAGTACAAGGCGGCCAAGCAGGAGCAGAACCGCAACAAGAGCCGCATCCGCTACCTCGAGCGCATGATCGCCTCGGCCCGCGTGATCGAGGATCATCCCTCCGCCGACGAGGTCGGGCTGTACGACAGGGTGACGGTCCGTATGGTCGAGCTGGGGAAGGAAAAGGTCTTTCAGATCGTGACCACCGTGCGCTGCGACGCCCTCAAGGGCCTCGTGAGCAAGGAGTCTCCCGTCGGCAAGGCGATCCTCGGCAGGAAGGTCGGCGACACCGTGACCGTCCGCGTCAGCGACACGAACAGCTACCATGCCGAGATCCTTTCCATCGAAAAGCAGACGGACGACGGCAGCGCTCCCCTCCGCAGCTTTTGAGTACGATGGGCGAGTCCGTCATTCTTCATGCCGAGCGCAGCTTTCTCGTCTGCCGCAAGCCGGTCGGCGTCGAGTGCGAGCACGAGCTGCCGGCTCTGCTCGCTGAGGAGATGAAATGTAAAGCAGATTCACTTTACTGCATTCATCGCTTAGACCGCGCCGTCGGCGGCGTGATGGTCTGGGCGCGGACGCCCCGCGCCGCGGCCGAGCTGAGCCGTCAGGTGCAGGAAAAAGCTCTGCAAAAGGCGTATCTTGCCGTTTGCTCCGGTATCCCCACGCCCGACGCGGGCGAGATGCGTGATCTGCTCTTCAAGGATTCTGTAAAGCAAAAATCCTTTGCAGTAAGTTCTTCCCGCCGCGGCGTCAAGGAGGCCCTGCTCGACTACCACGTGCTGCAGGATGCCGTGCTCAACGACTCTCCCGTCGCCCTCGTGCGCGTCACGCTGCGCACGGGACGCTTCCACCAGATACGCTGCCAGTTTGCCTCGCGTGGTCATCCGCTGCTCGGCGACGGCAAATACGGCAGCCGCGAGCGCGGCTGCACGACGGCGCTGTGGAGCTGCCGCCTCGCCTTTTTCCATCCCGAGACGCACGCGCCCCTCGTCTTTGAGGCTGCGCCGCCGCGCGTCTTTCCGTGGGACCGCTTTCCATGGCGCTGAATCGACAACGAGAGACGGCACGCGCCGTCTCTCGTTTCTTCATGGAATGCGGATGATCTTGGTGAGCGACTCCAGCCACGTTTTGCCGTTCGCCCGCACCACCGTCAGCGGCGTCACCGCGACGGTGTTCACCGCGCGCGGCTCGCCGCCCGCGCTCCCCGGCGGCAGAAAATTTCCCGCCGCGCTCAGACACCGCGGCTCGCCGTCCTCCACGCCCCAGCTGAGCATGACGTGTCCCGGGAAATAGAGGATCGTCCCGACCGGCAGTGTGCAAAGCGCCGCGCGCTTCTCCTCCGTGGAAAGCGCCGACACGTCCTCCGCGCCGGGCAGCAGCGCCAGCCCTGCGGCGTCGCGCGGCAGGCGGAAGCCGAAGCAGCGGTAGACATCCCCCACCAGCGCGGAGCAATCCCGCCCGCCGAGCATCCCGCCCCAGCCGTACACCTCTCCGCGCATTTTCGCCGCCTGCGCGGTGACATTCTCGTGCGTATAGGGCAGGTCGCCCACGCACACATCCGCGCTGACCGGCACCATCGCCTCGCGATATTCCAGCCATCCGTCCGCGCGGCGCACAGGCAGACGAACAAGGTAGTTATCATAGCTCATGCGCCCGCGCAGTGCGCGCATCGTTCCTGGCGGGGCGGCAAGCGGCAGGCGCGTTCCCATTGGAAGCGCCGCGCCGGAGACGCGCGGCTCATAGGGATCGCAGCAGAGCGTGACGCGGCTGCCGGTCACGCGCAGAAAACCGCCCTCCTGCGCCGTCCACCATGCTTCCAAATCTCGGCACAGCCCGATGTCCTCCGCCGGCACCCAGCCCGCATAATACGAGGTCTCGGCGCGGCAGAAGCGCCCGTCCGCGCTCTCCCCAAGCAGCGCCATCGGCTCGTTCGGCAGCACCGCGGTGAGCTGAAGCGGGTCGTCGTACCGGTCCCCCGCCCGCGTGGGGCACAGGGCATCCGTCGGTTTCGCGCGCAGACTCGTGCGCCGCACGCTGACACCCCAGCGCACGTCACGACCGCGCAGCCGCGTCAGGTCCCTGAGCCTTGCCGCCTCGCCCGGAACGCACAGAAGCGATTCATTGTACCGCGCGATCTCCTCTGCGGTCATCAAGGCCGCATCCTCTTTCCGCATAAAAAGCCCCCCGTCCGGCGTTTTCTCTACTCTATGCGCCGCAGCGGGGGAGCTTTCCGATTTTTATTGAATCATTGTAAGCAGCACCAGCACCAGCATATGCGCGGGGTAAAACGCATAGCAGGCATACTGGAACGCCTTGCTGTGGTGTCCCTGCCGCCCGCGGTAGAGCCAGATCGGCACGAGGGCAAGCAGCGCAAGCCCCTGCTCGCACAGCTCGATCTCACGTCCGAAGACCGTGACCGGATACATCTGCCCGCCGAGCACCACCACGTTGAGCCAGTACAGCGCCGCAAGCTGCCCGAGCAGACACCACCACTTCCGCTCGCGGAAAAAGTAAAAGGCAAACACCGTCAGCACGCCCGCGCCGTAGTAGTCCACCATGCCGAGCGTGCCGAGGGCAAAGCCCAGCACAACGACCGCCGCACAGGTCAGGACATAAAGCCAGCGCTTTCCCTTCGCCCGCGCCGCCTCCATCAGGCGGATGCCGAGCAGGCCGAGAAGCAGCGTCCAGATCACGTTCTGATGTACGGGATAGAACACCGTTCCGCCGTACATCAGGTCGAACGGCACCTCGGAGAGCACAGCAAAGAGCAGCATCCGCAGCGCATAGCGCTTGAAGCTGCGCGTGTGGAAATAGCCCTCCACCGCCAAAAAGGCGAAGATCGGAAAGGCCAGCCGCCCGACGTGCGTCAGCCACATCTGCGAGGAAAGCAGCGTCGCCCATAGGTGGTCCATCAGCATAAACGTCATGGCGAGAATGTGCAGCGCCGCGGCGCTGAGATCAAAGGTCTTTTTCATCATGGTCTCCTTTTGTCCGGCGTCTGCGCGCCGTGTCTTCACATCATAGCACAGATCCTGTCGAAATGTCTATCAAAAATGAAATGACCCACTTTAAAAATGTGAATCGCTCCGCCGTACGCCTTTTACGGCATCCTTTCCTCAGATTTTTTTAGCGGAAGGCCCGCAGCTCTCACCCAGCCATGCTTCCGTTCCCCCATATCGCGGCAGGCGCAGTCCCGAAAGGGCCGCGCCTGCTTTTTGCATGAGTGCCTGTGGAACCGGAAATACTATCCTCACCAAATCAAGGAGGTATTTCCATGTCCGATATGTTTTGCTTTCAATGCCAGCAGACCGCCGGCGGCAGCGGCTGCGTCCGCACCGGCGTATGCGGCAAACAGCCCACGACGGCACATTTGCAGGATATTCTTGTCTGCCGCCTGATCCGCCTCGCGGAGGTCTGCGAACAAAAAAGCGAGCATCCGCGTGAGGTAACACAGCTGCTCGCCGATGGGCTTTTCACCACGCTCACGAACGTCAACTTTGACGACGAGGCCATCCGCGCCTTTACCGCGCGCGTGGAGGACGCCCTGCGCCAGCACGGCGCTGATGTCCGCGAGGAGGACCCCTCATGGCTCTGGCGCGGCGAGACCGATCTGGTGTCTCTGCGCTCCACGCTGCTCTTCGGGCTCAAGGGCATGGCCGCCTACGCGCACCATGCCATGCGTCTCGGCTGCGCGGACGAGACGGTGAGCGCATGGTTCTACAAGGGGCTTTCCGCGCTCGCACAGGAGCACAGCGTCGCGGAGTGGCTCGCGCTCATCACCGAATTCGGCGAGGTGAATTTCAAGTGCATGGCGCTGCTCGACCGTGCGAATACCTCGGCCTTCGGCGATCCCGTGCCCACGCGCGTTCACACGGATATTCAGAAAGGACCGTTCATCGTCGTATCCGGCCACGACCTTGAGGACCTGCATCAGCTCCTCGAACAGACCGCCGGAAAGGGCATCAACGTCTATACGCACAGCGAGATGCTGCCCGCGCACGGCTATCCGGGTCTGAACAAATACCCTCATCTCGCGGGCAACTTCGGCACGGCGTGGCAGAATCAGCAGAAAGAGTTCTCTGCTCTCCCCGCGCCCATTCTTTTCACCACCAACTGCATCATGCCTCCGCGTGAGAGCTACGCCGACCGCGTCTACACCACCTCGGTCGTTGGCTACAGGGGGCTGCGTCATATCGAGGAGGATGCGCAGGGCCGCAAGGACTTCTCGCCCATCATCGAGCAGGCGCTTGCCCTCGGCGGCTATGAGACCGACCGCAGCATGAGCGGCATCAACGGCGGTCACATGCTCACCACCGGCTTTGCCCACGCGGCAGTCCTCGCGCAGGCGCCACAGATCATCGAGGCCATCAAAAGCGGCGCCATCAAGCACATCTTTCTCGTCGGCGGCTGCGACGGTGCGCACCCCGGGCGCAATTACTACACGGAGTTCGTCAAGCGCACACCGATGGACACGCTCGTCCTCACCCTCGCGTGCGGCAAGTTCCGCTTTAATGACCTTGACCTCGGCGAGGTCAACGGTATCCCGCGCATCCTCGATATCGGGCAATGCAACGATGCCTACAGCGCCGTCCAAATTGCACTCGCTCTCGCGGACGCCTTCGGCTGCACGGTCAACGACCTGCCGCTCACACTCGTGCTGACCTGGTACGAGCAAAAGGCCGTGTGTATTCTGCTCACGCTGCTCGCCCTGGGCATCAAAAATATCTGTCTCGGCCCCACCATGCCAGCCTTTCTTTCAGAGACGGTCATCAAAACGTTGGTAGACGCCTATAACCTCCAGCCCATCACGAATCCGCAGCAGGACCTCGACGCCATTCTGCATCGTGGATAAATTCACAGGATGAAAGCAGGGGGCGAAGCCTGTTGCATAGTGCAATTTTAGACCCATTAGACCCAGGCGGGAAATGTAGGTATTAAAAAAGTTTTTGCAAATTCCGATTCGCACCGCCCAAATATTTCATCTGTTATTAGCGGTTATAAGCAACCGTCAAAATCGGTGCAAAGCATTGAAATTACTGGATTTATTGAGAAATCAAAACCATCCCAAATTATCTTCCTTTATACGCTGTTACCCTTGACCGCGTGAGCTGATAAGGGCAAAATCAAGGGAAAACCCCGTGCGGGAAACACAATTATTTGACAAACGGCTGACAGTGATGTGTTAAGTCAAACTGAATAAGAATCCACCGGCAGGTCCGGTTACGGTAAGGGAGCATTGCGCGTCAATGCTCCCTTTTACTATACCACAGACCGCCGTTGAGAGATATAGAAATCTGTGGCAGAACGGAGGTGTCAGATATGCCGCAGGCGATCTTTGCGTACCATCTCGGCATGGACGCCGAACAATACGCCTTTTTCCGCATCCCCAAGCTCCTGATCACCGAGCCGTACTTTCGGCGGATCTCCACCGACGCGAAGCTGCTGTACGGCCTCATGCTGGACCGCATGAGCCTGTCCATGAGAAACGGCTGGATGGACGATGATGGCCATGTGTATATCTACTTTACGCTGGAGGAGGCGTGCGAACAGCTCTGCTGCAAGACGGATAAGGCGGTCAAGCTGTTCGCGGAGCTGGACAGTGCCAAAGGCGTGGGCCTCATAAGGCGGGTCAAGCAGGGGCTGGGCAGACCGGCGAAAATCTATGTTCTCCGCTTCATGGGTATAGAGGACGAACCAGGCGAGGATACACCGGAACCGGAGCTTCCGAGCTGCCGAAATCCAGACTTCGGAAAAACCGAAGTCAAGAGTTCTGAAAAACCGAAGTCTGGACCTCGGAAAATCAGAAGTCAAGACCTCGGAAAAACCGAGTGTAATAAGACTGATAAGAATAATACTGAGTTGAGTAATACTGATTCATCTATCCATCCGGGCGCGCAGCCGGAGGAGGTGATCGAGGAATACCGAAAAGAGATTCGGGAAAATATCGAGTACGACCACCTGCGTCGGCAGCATCCCTACGACGACATCGACGAGATCGCGGACCTCATGCTGGAGGTCCTCTGCACACAGGACAGCTTCATGCGGATCGGCGGAAAGCAGCTTTATACGGCGTTAGTGAAGGAGCGTTTTCTGAAGCTGGATTCCTCCCACATCGAGTATGTGCTGGACTGCCTGCGGGAGAGCACCGCGGACATTCGCAACATCAAAGCCTATCTGCTGGAGATGCTGTTCAACGCCCCAGCTACCTGCGGCAGCTACTACCGCGCCAAAGTGAATCACGACTTCCATGACAGCGGATAGGCAGAGCGAACAGCTCTGCTTTTTTGAAACCCATTTTACGACTGAAAGGAGCATCGAACCCGTGAAAACAATCGCACTGGCAAATCAGAAGGGCGGCGTGGGTAAGACCACCACAGCCGCCAGCCTCGGCATTGGTCTTTCTCGGCAAGGTAAAAAAGTTCTGCTGATTGACGCCGATGCACAGGGCAATCTCACGCAGATGTTGGGCTGGCCGCAGCCAGACGAATTATCCCCCACACTCTCCACGCTGATGGAGAAGATCATCGCGGAGCAGTCCATCGCTCCCGGTGAGGGTATCCTGCACCACTCATCCGGCGTCCACCTTGTCCCCGCCAATATCGAACTGTCGGCACTGGAGGTCACGCTGGTCAACACCATGAGCCGTGAAACGGTACTGCGGCAATATCTGTCCACCGTGGCAGACCGCTATGACTACGCGCTCATCGACTGTATGCCGTCCCTCGGTATGCTGACCATCAATGCCCTGACTGCGGCGGACAGCGTGATTATCCCTGTGCAGGCGCAGTATCTTCCAGCCAAAGGACTGGAGCAGCTTTTGCGAACCATCACCCGCGTGAAACGGCAGCTCAACCCGAAGCTGGAGGTGGACGGCATTGTGCTGACGATGGTGGACAGCCGCACCACGCTGGCGCGGGAGATCAATGCGCTTGTCCGTAAGACCTATGGCGGTCATGTGTTCGCAAGCGAAATTCCCCGTTCCATCAAGGCGGCGGAGATCAGCGTGGAAAACAAAAGCATTTACGACCACGACCGCAGCGGCAAGGCGGCGCTGGCGTATGAAAATCTGACAAGGGAGGTGTTGAGCCTTGGCAAGCAAATTAAGCGGCATCGAACTGACCCGGTACGATGACCTGTTCAAAACGGACGCGGAGCGAGAAGCTGACCGGCAGGAGCGGATTCAGATCGTTCCTGCCTCAGAAGTTTTCCCGTATTCCCGTCAGCCGTACACCATTGACCGCCCCACGCCTGACTTGGTGCGCCTCATGGACAGCATTGAGCATATCGGGATTGCCGAGCCGTTAATTGTCCGCCCCCGTGATGCTGGCGGATACGAGATCATTTCCGGCCACCGGCGCGATTACTGCGCGAAGGCTGTGGGGCTGGACACCCGCCCCATCCTCGTCCGCAATTACAGCGATGAGGAAGCGGACATTTTGGTGGTAGACTACAACATCAACCGCGAGGACTTGCTGCCCAGCGAGAAAGCCAAAGCCTACAAGCTGAAGCTGGACGCCATGAAACGGCAGGGCCAGCGGACAGATTTAACTTCTGCCCAAGTTGGGCAGAAGTTAGGAGGCCGCTTTTCTGTGGAACTTTTGGCTGAACAGGTCAACGAAAGCCGTATGCAAATCCAACGCTATGTGCGCCTGAATAAGCTGATTCCGCCGCTGTTGGACGCGGTGGATGCGGGAACGCTCAAGTTCGTTCCTGCGGCGGATTTCCTCTCCCACCTGTCCGAAAAAGAACAGACCTACCTCCTGCTGGTCATGGAGCGCGATGAGGTATCCCCGTCGTTGGGACAGGCTCAGCGGCTCAAGCAGCTCAGTGGCGAAGGCAAGCTGGAGAATAACATCATCGACCTCATCATGCGGGAGGAAAAGCCGTTGGAGCGCAAGGTCACGATCCGCAATGACCGGCTGCAAAAATACTTTCCCTCCAGCTACACCCCGAAGCAGATGGAGGATGTCATCATCAAGCTGCTGGAGGGCTGGCACCGTAAGCGGCAGCAGGAGATGAGTCGATAATGCTTCTGCCGGGGCATTTGTTGACATCGGACTGGCGTATTGCTATGATGCGAGCATCAACGAAAAGTGAGGTGCCGCAAGTGACTTTGCAAGACGATAGAAAAAACAATACCGATGGTCACAGTGATTGGGAACAGAATTTGCCGGAGTTTTTGCAGGAGTCAATCCAAGCTATGGTCAGCGCGTGGGATAAACTGGATCGTGGTGAAGAATATTATCTCTGGGATTGCGATTACTGTTCTCTGCAAAGCGACATCAATAGCGCGGAGGTAAACCGGATCATCAGTCCTGAACAGGCATGGTATCTGCGCGAAAAATATTTGCGAATGGAGCGTGAAGTCATAGCATGACCGCGAATCTACGCTGCCTGTCGGAACAGAAGATTTCAATGAAAACGGCACGGTTTCCCGTGCCGTTTTGCATTGCAGCCGCCGAGACAGGCGGCTTTTTTCATGAGCAAATTGGAGGTGATTTCATTCAACAAGCAGATTTTTCATGCAGTGTCCCTCTCAGGCGGTAAGGACAGTACGGCTATGCTCTTGCTGATGATTGAACGAGGTTTGCCCATAAACACGGTCCTTTGGGCAGACACCGGCATGGAATTTCCGGAAATGTATGACCATATCCGCAAGGTGGATGACTACCTTTACCGGGAGCGTGGTATCCACATCACCATGCTCCGTCACCCAAAAGGCTTTGAATACCTGATGTTCGAGGAAGAAAAGCAAAAGCCATCTTCCATCGAAAACCGGCAAAGGCTGGGCGTTCCGCTTTACGGAAACGGCTGGCCCGGCGTTAAGGTCCGATGGTGTACGGGGCAGCTTAAAACGCATCTTATCAGCAAGGAGGTCAATCGGCTCAAGGGCGAGTATCAGGCTCTCCACTATGTCGGTATCGCGGCAGATGAGCCGAAACGTATCAAGAACGAGCAGTATCCGTTGGTGGACTGGGGTATCACCGAAGCAGAGTCTTTGAAACTATGTTACGACCGCGGTTATGACTGGGGCGGATTATATGAGATATACCACCGCTGTTCCTGTTGGTGCTGTCCCCTCCAGCGGATCGACGAACTGAGAAAGCTGCGGCATCACCACCCGGAATTATGGAAAAGGCTCCGCGATATGGATCAGCGGGCCATCGCCCAATTCGGGCATAACCCTTTGGGGCAATTCAAACAGAATTGGACAGTAGAACGATTGGAACAGAGATTTGCAGCGGAAGATGCTCAGATCTCTGTTTTTCTATCTTCTGGAAAGGACAGCACCATGACAGAAAAGCAGAAGCAGGAGTGCAGCGAGGTGGAAACCATGCTGCAAGGCACACCGAAGCAAAATGTTCTGATCTCCTTTGATGGCAAACCACCGAAAACGCTGGAAGAATTGGAAAAGGAGCAGAAGCGGCAAAAAAAGAAACATAAGGATCGGGGTGAAGCACGATGACGAACTATCAGAAGCGAAAAGAAAAGAATGACGAGTACCGCAACAAAATCATGCGGTTTACCTTCCAACTCTCCCTCGGTGATACCGAGGTGCGGGAATGGTTTGAACAGCAACCCGAAAAGGGTGCCTATCTCAAAGACCTAATCTTACGGGATAAAGCGGAGCGGCTTGGGTACAGGGAGCAGAAAAGCGCAGAACCCGACAAAGCCGGTGACTACGAGATCATACAGTCCATTCAGGATATGCAGGAGGAACGGGACTGGCAGGTTCTGTGCGCGCTGATCCGCGAAAGCACCGACCGACGCTTCGTGCTGCTCTCACGCGGCATACCGCCCGCCTGCCTGATGGCGTTTCAGTACGCGGGCATGATGACCGTTCTCAGCGCGGAGGATCTGCTGTTTGACCGCGAGGACATCCGCCGACTGCTGCAAGCCTGCGGCGCAGAGGCGACGGACCCCGAGATCGGCGCGATTTTGAAGGAGACCTCCGGCTATCCGCTGTGCGCGGCGATCCTCGCGCGGCACATGGCGGCGGGGCAGCCCTATGGCGCGGAGCTGACCGCACAGGCATACGGCGAGGTATTTCTTTATTTTGAAACGGCGGTCTACCGGCGCTTCGACCTGCCGATCCGCCGCTTTCTGCTGGAGCTGTCGCCCTTTGAGTGCTTTGATCTGGAGTTGGCCCGCATGGTCAGCGGCGACAACAACGCCGCCGCGCTGCTGGATACGCTGTGGCGGAGCACGACCATGCTGCAAAGCCGCGATATGAGAAGCTACCGCTTCTGGCCGGAGTTTCGCCAATTCCTGCTCTGGGAGCTGGACCTGAAATACACGATGGAGAAGCAGCGCGCCCTGTTTATCCGCGGCGGGCTTTACTATGAGTTAAAGGAGGACTTCTCCAGCGCACTGGACTGCTATACCAGGGGCGGCGACCATGCCAAGGTCTCCGAGCTGCTGATCCGCAATGCGGAGTTGCATCCCGGCATGGGGCACTATGCAGAGATGGAGCAGTACTACCGCGCGCTGCCGGAGGCGGAAATACTCGCCTCCCCATCGCTGATGCAGGGCATGAGTATGCTCTGCGCCCTGAGCGCGGACTATGACGGGTCGGAGCACTGGTACGGATGCCTGAAACAGTTCGTGGAGCGCTGCGGCAAGGAGGACGCCGCAGGCCGACAGGCACGCGGCCGTCTGGCATGGCTGGACATCTCGCTGCCGCAGCGGGGCGTGAAACGCCTGACGGACACGATCCCTGCGGTGTTCCAACTGCTGACAAATAAGGAGCTGTCGCTGCCGTCCTTCTCCGTCACCAGCGCGCTGCCCAGCATCATGAACGGCGGCAAGGACTTTTCCCCGTGGAGCAAAAAGGACGACCTGCTCTACCGCACCATGCGTATCCCGGTGGAGGCCGTTCTCGGGCGGGACGGCGTGGGTCTTGCGGACTGCGCCATCGCGGAGAGCAAGTTTGAAAAGGGCGAGGACATCTCGCCCCGGATGCTCCCCCTTGTGCAGCGCATGAACGACATCCGCCGCGGCGGCACACCGGACATCGAGTTTGCCGCCAACGGTCTGCTGGTGCGAAGCCTGCTGGCAGGCGGGCAGAGCGCGGACGCACGAAAGACCATCGCCGACCTGCACAGGCAATTTACCGAACGGGAGCTGACGCGGTTTCTTCCCAACATGGACGCCATGCTCTGCCGTATCGCACTGCACACCGGCGATCTGGACGAGGCCGACGTATGGTACCGCGTCGAGGCGCCGCGGGAGCCGATGCACATCAATATTCTCAAGCGCTATCAGTATTTCACACAGGCCATGGTGGAGCTTGCCAACGGCAAGCCGGACAGCGCCCTGCTGACGCTTACGCCCATGGAGCCATACTGCACCGCCTGTATGCGCTACATCGACACCATACACCTGAAGGTGCTGACCGCCATCGCCCTGTATCAGAAAAGGGATGAGGCGTGGCGCGAGCCGCTGACAGCAGCACTGGCGCTGGCGGAGGAATACCGTTTCATCCGCACCGTCAGCGTTTACGGCGCGGCGGTGCTGCCGCTGCTGGACGCGCTGGAATGGTCGGGAAACGCGAAATGGCACAAACGGCTGATGGCGGATGTGCGGGCACAGGCCGCCATATATCCCCGTTTTTTGCAGCCAAGGCTTTCCATGAGCGAGGCACTGACGGCAGCGGAGATGCAGGTGCTGCGGCTGATCTGCGCGGACAAGAGCAACGCGGAGATTGGAGAGATTCTGAGCATCCGGGTCTCCACGGTCAAGAGCCATGTGAGCAGCGTGCTCAGTAAGCTGGGTGTGAACCGCCGCAGCGAGGCCAGGACAGCTGCGAAAAAGCTGTGGCTCATTTCCGAGGACCAATAAAACAATGCCCGCACAGAGCGGGTTTTATATAGAGGTATATACATATTCCGAAGGAGGATCCTATGAAAAAACGAGTTTTGAGCCTGCTCATGGCGCTGGCCCTGTGCCTGACGCTCCTGCCCGCCCCCGCATGGGCGGCGGAAGCGGACGCGCCGGAGGGCGGCACCATCGTGCAGGAGGAGCAGCAGGAGAAAGCTCCGGCTGCGGAATCGCCCGCCATATTGGAACAGGCGGCGGAAAATGGCATTGCCGCTCAGAACGGCGGGGACAACCCCGTGGAAAACGCAGTGGCGGAGGTCACCATCGACAGCACCACCAAGCAGTACACCGACATTAACGAAGCGTTTGCGGCGGCACAGCAGGCTGGCAGCGCCACGGTGAAGCTGCTGGCGGATGTAACCATCAGCCATGACGACTACTCCGGCATAGCGCTGAAGAAGGGCAACATCACGCTGGACCTGAACGGCAAGACCCTCAGCAAAAGCACGCGCGATGACAGCGGCTTTTTTGCGCGAAATGCCGTGTTCTGGCTGTCGCCTCCGGGAGTGACAACAAAAGACGACTTTTTGGCGGCTCTCAAGACGCCTGTCCGCCTGACCGTTCAGGACAACAGTACTGATGGAAACGGCAAGATCGTGCAGCCCAACGGCGGCCCGGCGGTCATAGCGCCCCTTAACACCATACTGACCGTGAATGGCGGCACCATTGAGAACACTTCTTCTGTAGATCTTGACAATGACTCTCACATGACGCCCAACTGCGCCGTACAGCTGAGTGGCGGCGGTAAGGCTGTCATCAACGGCGGCACGCTGCGCGGTATGCGCGGCGTGACGGTGGCGGGTTATATTACCAAAGAGGAAGAAGGCTTATACAAAGAACATTTCGGAATAGAAGGGTACAATAATGATACCTACGGCAATGAGCTGACCGTCACCGGCGGCAATATCTGCGCCACCAGCGGCGAAGCGCTTATTGTCTATGAGAAGGCGAAGAAGATCGAGCTTTCCGGCGGCATATTCACCACGCAGTCAAATGCTTACAGCATTTGGGTAGCTGACACCGAGGCGGAGGGGGAACCGACGATCAAGGGAGATGCGTCGAGCCTGCTGGCAAGCGGTTACCGCTATGAGTATAACGGCACGGAGTGCGCATACGGCGAGGACGGCAAGGGTGTTGCGGGCAACGCCACAGTGGCGCCGCGCCCTGCGAACGAGTATGCGTACATCGACAAGGATGGGAAGCTGACCACGCAGGCCAACTGCACGGAGATCACGGTGAGTACCGAAGACATCTCGACACCGGGCTGGTATGTAGTAAAAGAGAATCTCACGATCTCCTCGCTCAATATTTCCGGCGAGGTCAATCTGATTTTGTGCGACGAGGCAACGCTGACGGTCAGCAACTATATGAACGTTACGAAAGGCAGCACGCTGAACCTTTTCTGGCAGTCCGCCGGAAGCGGTAAGCTGACGGCGGCGGCCATCAGTGTGCTGGGCACTGTAACTGCACCCGCCGGAGAAATGAAGCAGACCACCGGCGAGGGTGGCACGACCTTTGAGAAGTGCTTTGAGCATGACTGGGAATACAAAAATAACGGCGACACGCACACGGCGATGTGCAAGCTGTGCGGCAAGGCCGAAGCTGCGGAGAGCCACAAGTATGACAGCTGGGCACATACCGATGCAAATACCCACACCGGGACGTGCGCCTGCGGCGCGACCAAGACAGAAGATCACACCCTGACCTGCACCCCCAATGACGACGGGCTGACCCACAGCAGCAAGTGCAGCGTGTGCGGGTACGCGGCAGCGGCGGAAAGCCACGACTTTAATCGGACCGATAATTACGGCAAAAAGTGCGCCTGCGGTGCATATCTGGCGGCGGAGTGCAACGGCCAGCAGTACGCTACGCTGACCAGTGCCATCGAAGCGGCAAATGGTGCAGATATCACGCTGCTGACGATTGTTAGCGAGAATGTTGTCGTTGATGAAGCCAACATCAAGGCAGGCGTTATTCTGGGTAACGGCGCAACTATAAACGACATACCCTATCCGTCCAATTGGGTGGCAGATCGTAACGGCATTCCATTGAC
>ERZ772820.1114-NODE-1114-length-22323-cov-7.053170_pt1 | contig 22323 bp, 17 predicted proteins | sample MGYA00511377_ERZ772820 | MGnify/ENA primary metagenome ERZ772820 (study PRJEB29015, sample SAMEA2737684) | human gut metagenome | biome: human gut; feature: human-associated habitat; material: faeces | place: China | collected 2012 ... | reverse complement strand
TTGAAAATTCCCATTTATCAAGCCCTTTGAGAGAGGAGAAATCTTTTCTCAAAGGCCTTTTTTAATTTTTACGGATATTCGCAAACTACAAGAAAAAGCCGAAACTTCATATACTTTAACCACAGAGGAAGTGGAGGTTTTGATATGAGTAACAGCTTAGCGACAGTACATCCGGAATGGATTGTCGAATGGTCGGATAGGAATTTACCGCTGACACCGGACAGCGTAACTTTCGGCTCGAATAAGAAAGTATGGTGGAAAGGTGCTTGCAGATGGCGCAGTTGAATCTGGAAATAGTATCCGTCACACCAAACAAATAAAGCAAGCCGCAGAGCGCATATCCACGCCCTGCGGCTTGCTCATATATTCCCCTGTTATCCTCTCGCCGCGAAGCCGACCTTCTTCTGCACCTTGCGCAGGGTCTTGTTCGCCAGATAAGCGGCGGTCTTGGCATTCTCGTCCAGAATGCCCTGCAGGTACGTCTTGTCCGCAATCAGGCGCTTGTACTCCGCCTGCAGCGGCTCAAGCGCCGCAATCACGCAGTCCGTCGTGCGCGCCTTCAGGTCGCCGTAGCCCTTGCCCGCCATCTCTGCGGCAAGCGTTTCCACGTCGCCCGCGCCGAGTGCGCTCATGATACTCAGCAGATTGCTCACGCCGGGCTTGTTCTCCGGGTCAAAGCGGATTTCGCCGTCCGAGTCGGTCACGGCGCGCTTAATCTTGCGGCGAATCGTGTCCGCGTCGTCCAGCAGGGAGATGAACGTCTCCTCCGGGTCGGACTTGGACATCTTCTTCGTCGGGTCCTGCAGGCTCATAATCTTCGCGCCGACTTTCGGGATATACCCCTCCGGAATCGTAAAGACATCGCCGTAGATGCCGTTGAAGCGCAAGGCGATATCGCGGCAGATTTCCAGATGTTGGCGCTGGTCAACGCCCACCGGCACAAGGTTCGTCTGGTAGAGCAGGATATCCGCCGCCATCAGCACAGGATAATCGAAGAGGCCGACGTTGATGTTGTCAGCGTGCTTGGCGCACTTATCCTTGTACTGCGTCATGCGGCTCATTTCGCCCATGTAGGTGAAGCAGTTGAGCACCCACGCAAGCTCGGCGTGCGCGGAAACGTGGCTCTGGCAGTAAATCAGGCTCTTCTTGGGGTCGATGCCGCTGGCGATGTAGATAGCGGCAAGCTCCATGCAGCGGCGGCGCAGATCCGCCGGATTCTGCCGGACGGTGATGGCGTGCATGTCGACAATGGAGTAGATGCAGTCGTAGTCGTCCTGCAGCTTGGAGAAGTTGCGGAGCGCGCCGATGTAATTGCCCAGCGTCAGCGTGCCGGACGGCTGGATGCCGGAGAAGATAATCGGCTTCTTTTCGGGCTTGGGCGCGATATTCGTTTCGGACATGGGAAATCTCTCCTTTCAGAATAGGCGGCGAACGGCCGGGGAGCGATTCGCCATACAAAAAAAGCCATCCTATCCCCTCTTCTGGGGACAGATGACTGCGGTGCCACCCCAATTGCGCAAAATGCTTGCGCCTCTCAAATCCTGTTCACGGGGGAAAGCCGTCGCGGGATACTGGGCATTCGCCGTTCCCCTGCGCCCTCGAAGCCCCACGTTCTGCGCCATCCACCGCCGGACTTGCACCCTCTCCGGCTCGCTGTGGGCGACTCTGCGCATCCCCTGCTTCTCATCGGTTTCATGGCTTTATGATACCACATTTCTGTCCGCATTGCAAGCGCATTCGGCAAAATTTATCGTTTTACGCGATTGACTTTTTCACAAAGATATGCTATATTGATTACAAACTTATGAAGATTTGAAGGAGGTTTTATAACATGAAGCGTCTGTTGATGCTCCTGACCACCTTTTGCCTTTTGCTGATGACAACTGCGCTGGCGGAAACGGAAGCCGAGTGGAACGCCAAGTGCGAGTGGAAAACCGGCACTGGAACGACGCTCTACGCCGTGACCCAAGGCACAGCGACTTCTTCGGACTTGTCGGATTTCGTCCCGGTCGGCACGCTGCCTGCGAATACCTACGTCGGCATTCTGGAGCGCAGCGGCAACATGCGCAACGTCCGCTACTGGAACGGCAGCGGCACATCCAGCGGATGGGTGGATTCCGCCGCGCTGGTGTGGGTCGGCTCGAACAGCAGCAAGCCAAAGCCCTCCGGCAGCCGCGCGACTGCCAGCGATTTGTCCCGCAAGCCTGACGACACTTGGAACAGCTTGACCGTCACCTACTCTGATGGCGACGAGGCGCAGACGGTATCGCTCCAAACGCTGGGTGTCGCCATGAGCGAAATCTACATGGATGGCGAGTTCCTGCGCGTGCCGACCGCTTCCCTCTCGTGGGAAACGGAGGCGGATGACAACCAGCGAATCGCCGTTATCTACGCGCCTTCGACCGGCAAGTGCACCATGCGCGAGGAAGCAAGCAAGAAGGGCAAAATCATCATGACCTGCAAAGCCGGGCGCGTGGTGACCGTCCTGCGCGTAGGCGATGTGTACACGCGCATTGTGTACGACGGCGTGGAAGGGCTGGTGCTGAACAGCTGCCTAAAGTTCTACGAAACGCCGGATGAAGACACCTTCACAACCGGGCTGCTGTCCGCAAAAGGCAAGACGAACACGACCGCGACCGTCTCGGTATATCAGCTGACGAAGAGCCGCCGCCGGCTGGACAAGATTCGCGTCGGTGCTTATCTGGCCGTGATGGACAAGGTCGGCGAATGGTACGAGGTGGATGTGAACGGCTGGCACGGCTTCGTGAAAGACGCGAACGTGACGCTGGATGCACCGCTGCCTGACTAATCCCCTGCGAGTGAAAGAACAGAATCGCTAAACCGAAAATCGCGCCGCTTCTCTGATTTTTGTCGGAGGAGCGGCTTTTTTGACGCTTGTTTTGATCGCTTCAGAGGGCATGAAAATCCGCCAAATTCGGTGATTTATCCATTAGTTTCGGCTAATACAGGCGTTTTACGGACTTTTTCGTTCGCCTTTTCATCTTTTTTTGCGTTTTCTGCCGAAAAAATCGACAAAAGCCCTTGACATACGCAAAGAAATATGGTTTAATGAATCCCGCTTTGAGGTTTAGTTTCACTAAACCATTTTTTCACGGCTTTCAGTTTAGTATTTCTGAACTTTGCGTCAATATGGACTGAAAGCAACCGGAAAGGAGCATCCCCATGGATATCGGTGAAAAGCTGCGTCTGCTGCGGATTCGGCGCGGGCTGACGCAGGAGGACATGGCCGACCGCTGCGAACTGAGCAAGGGCTTCATTTCGCAGGTCGAGCGCAACCTTGCCTCCCCGTCTATCGCGACGCTGACAGACATGCTGGAATGCCTCGGCTCCAGCCTGAGTCAGTTTTTCAGCGAGGACAAGGACGAAAAGACCGTCTTTACACCACAGGATATGTTCGTCAAAGAAGACGAGCAGCTTTGCGGCAGCATCACATGGCTGGTGCCGGACGCGCAGAAGAACACGATGGAGCCGATTCTGGTCGATTTAGGCGAGGATGGGCGGACGTACGAGCTTCTGCCGCATCAGGGCGAAGAATTCGGCTATGTGCTGTCGGGCAGCATCTTCCTGGTGGACGGCGAAACGAAAACGCGCATCCGGGCAGGCAGCAGCTTCTGCCTGCATCCGCATGAGACGCACTACCTGATGAATGCGGGCAAATCCCACGCGAAGGTGCTGTGGATTTCCACACCGCCGTCGTTCTGATTTTAAGTAATTGGAAGGAAGTGTTTCCCCCCATGGTGGAGAAAGAGCATTTGATTGACCTCGTCGGCATCTCGAAGGAGTTTGACGGCGTGCAGGTTTTGAAGAATATCAACCTTTACATCCGCAAAAAGGAATTCATTACCCTGCTTGGGCCTTCGGGCTGCGGCAAGACGACGACGCTGCGCATCATCGGCGGATTTGAAACGCCTTCGGAGGGGCAGGTACTCTTCGGCGGGCAGGATATTTCCGCGCTGCCGCCCTACAAGCGCCGCGTCAACACGGTTTTCCAGAAATACGCGCTCTTCCCGCACCTGAACGTGTACGACAACATCGCCTTCGGTCTGAAGCTGAAGAAGCTGCCGAAGAAGCAGATTGCCGAAAAAGTCGGGCAAATGCTGGAGTTGGTGAACCTGAAGGGGTACGAGAAGCGCCATGTGGACGCGCTTTCGGGCGGTCAGCAGCAGCGCGTGGCGATTGCGCGCAGTCTGGTCAACGAGCCGGAGGTTCTCCTGCTGGACGAGCCGCTGGGCGCGCTTGACCTGAAGCTTCGCAAGGAAATGCAGCTGGAACTGAAATCCATGCAGCAGCGGCTGGGCATTACGTTCATCTTCGTCACCCATGACCAAGAGGAAGCGCTGACCATGTCCGACACGATTGTCGTCATGAAGGACGGCACCATCCAGCAGATCGGCGACCCCAAGACCATCTACGACGAACCGGCAAACGCCTTCGTCGCGGACTTCATCGGCGAAAGCAACCTGCTGCGCGGCACGATGATTCACGATGAGCTGGTCGAGTTTGCGGGCACGGAATTCCCGTGCGTGGACTTCGGCTTCGGCGAGAATACGCCGGTGGACGTCGTCGTCCGCCCGGAGGACATCATGCTCGTCGGCGAGGACGTCGGGCAGATGGTCGGCACCATCAAGAGCGTGCTGTTCAAGGGTGTGCATTATGAAATGATGATTGACACCGGCGCGTACACCTTCAAGGTGCATTCGACGACGATGCAGCCGCAGGGCAGCCGCGTCGGGCTGAACATCGTCCCCTTCAACATCCACATCATGAAGCGGCTGGAGGGCACCACGCCCGCGGCGGAGGTGGATGCGGAATGCTGAGCAACCTGTCTCTCCCGTGGTGGGCATATGCGCTCATGGGCACGGGGCTGTGCGTCTTTATCGCGCTGATTGCCATCACCATCCACCGCAACCGCGGCATGCACCGTTCCCTGTTCGCGTCGCCCTATGCGCTGTGGATGATGATTTTTACCATCGTCCCGGTCATCCTGATTGCCTACTACGCCTTTACGGATTCCTCCGGCGCGTTCACGCTGGACAACTTCCGCAGTTTCTGGGATTCGAACTACGAATCGAACAAAATCATCCTGGACGCCATGGGCGAAGCCGGACAGGCATACATTTCCCGCGGCACGGTCAACGTGGATACGCTGGTTTACTCGCTGTGGATGGCGTTCCAGTGCACGGTTATCTGCCTGCTGCTGGGCTATCCGGCGGCGCTGATTATGGCCGACCGCGAAATCAAGCTCGGCCCGACCCTCGTCGTGCTGTTCATCATCCCCATGTGGATGAACTTCCTCCTGCGCACGATTGCGTGGATGAGCCTGTTGGAGGACAACGGGCTGATTAACACGGTGCTGCGCGCGCTGGGCTTTAACGGTGTACAGCTGATGTACAACTCCGGCGCGGTGCTGCTGGGCATGGTGTACAACTTCCTGCCCTTCATGGTTTTCCCGATTTACACGCTGCTGAGCAAGATGGACTACCGCCTGACCGAAGCGGCGGCTGACCTCGGCTGCAACAACTGGCAGACGCTGTGGAAGGTAACCATGCCGCTGTCCATTCCGGGCATTGTCAGCGGCATCACGATGGTGTTCATGCCTTCGGTGACGACGTTCTTCATCCCGCGCGTCTTGGGCGGCGGCAACACGATGATGTTCGGCGACCTGATTGAGGCAAAGTTCCTGACCGAAGGCAACTGGAACGTCGGCTCGGCGCTCTCCCTCATCATGATGGTGCTGATTCTGATTTCGCTCTCCATCCTGCGCAAGGCCGACCCCAACGGCGAAGGAGGCGGCATCGCATGAAAAAGTTCTGCAAGCGCGCGTATCTGGCGCTCATCCTTATCTTCCTGTATCTTCCGATTGTCGTGCTGATTGTGCAAAGCTTCAACGCGGGCAAGAGCCGCGCGAAGTGGGAGGGATTCTCCTTCCGCTGGTACACGGAGCTGTTTCAGGACACGCGCATCATGAATGCGCTGACTGTCACGGTGACAATTGCCTTGCTGTCCATGGTCGTCGCGACGATTCTGGGAACACTCGCCGCCATCGGCATCCACGCCATGAAGAAGCGGCCGCAGTCGTTCATGATGACGCTGACGAACCTGCCCAACACCATGCCCGACATCGTGACCGGCATCAGCCTGATGCTGCTGTTCCTCTTCACGAAGGTAGACCGCGGCTATGTGACGATGCTGCTGGCGCACATCACGTTCGATACGCCCTACGTCATCCTATCGGTGCTGCCGAAGCTCAAGCAAATGAACCGACACACCTACGAAGCGGCGCTTGACCTTGGCGCAACGCCGATGTACGCACTGTTCCACGTCATCATCCCCGAATGTATGCCGGGCATCATCACCGGGGCGATGCTGGCGTTCACCCTCTCGCTGGACGACTTCACCATCAGCTACTTCACGACTTCCCCGCTGGTGCAGAATCTGTCCACGCTGATTTACTCCGCCGCCCGCCGCGGCATCGAGCCGACGCTCAACGCACTGTCGGCGCTCATGTTCGTCGCTCTGCTGGTGCTGCTGCTGATTGTCAACCGCCGCACCGCATCGAATAATGACTAAACCCCCAATTACCTTGAAGGAGGAACATCTCTGATGAAAAAGCTGCTTTCCCTGCTGATGCTCCTGTGCCTGACGCTGACCGTCGCCCCCGCCGCCCTTGCGGAAGAGGTCGTCAACGTCTACAACTGGGAGGACTACATCGCACCCGAAGTCCTGACCCTCTTCACCGAAGAGACGGGCATCAAGGTCAACTACATGTGCTTCACCACGAATGAGGACATGATTGTGCAGGTCGAGGCGAACCCCGGTGCATTCGACGTGTGCTTCCCGTCCGACTACATCATCGAGCGCATGATCGCCAAGGATCTGCTGGCGGAAATTAACTACGACAACGTGCCGAATTTCGAGCAGATTATCGACCAGCTCCGCAATCCCGACTACGACCCGGAGAACAAGTACTCCGTGCCGTATATGTGGGGAACAGTCGGCATCCTGTACAACAAGGATATGATTCCCGAACCCAACCAGTCTTGGAGCATCCTCTGGGACACGCAGTACCAGAAGAACGTGTTCATGCTGGACTCCTACCGCGACAGCATGGGCATCACGCTGAAGTACCTCGGCTATTCCATGAACAGCCGCGAAGTTCCGGAGCTGATGGCAGCGAAGGATAAGCTGATTGAGCAGAAGCAGTCCGGCGTTGTCAAGGCGTATCAGGTGGACGAAACGAAGGACAAGATGGTTGCCGGCGAAGCGGCGCTCGCGCTGATGTGGTCCGGCGACGCACAGTACGCCATTGACCTGAACGACCATCTGGACTATTTCGTGCCTTCTGAAGGCTCGAACATCTGGGTGGACGGCGCGGTCATCCTCAAGTCCGCCCGCAACAAGGAGAACGCCGAAAAGTTCATCAACTTCCTCTGCCGCCCCGACATCGCGCAGATGAACTGCGAATACATCTGGTACTCCAGCCCCAACAAGGGCGCGATTGAGCTGATGGGCGAGGAATACGAGAACAACCACGTTCTGAATCCTTCTCAGGAGGTTCGGGATCGCTGCGAATTCTTCCACGACATCGACGACACCTTCCGCAAGATCTATGAAAACCTGTGGATGGAAATCAAGAACACGAAGTAAGAAAAAAATCGGGAGTCAAGCACGCAAATGAGCGGCTTGACTTCCGATTTTTTTAATGAGCAATGATTGCGTTTGTGCGCCAGTCATTGCTCATTTCTCATTGCTAATTTTACTTTGCCATCATTGCCAGCAGCTTCTCCTTCACCGCCAGCGCCAGTTTCCGATGTTCCTCCGGCATCATATGAATCCCATCCACCTTTGACGGCTGCACAATCTCCTGCGTATTCATCATCTCCACGCCGAGCCACTCACACAAACCCTTCATCAGTGCCGGGAATTTCCGCGATTCCTGCCCCTTGCCGTGCAGCGTGTCCCACTCCGCCACATTTTCGCCAATCTCAATCGGCGTCAGTACCAGAATCCGCGGCTTGTTATCCCCGAACAGCGGCACGCTCGCGGGGTACAGCTGGTCGAACGTCTGAATCGTGCGAATCAGCGTGCCGATACCGTTGACGCTCGCCTGTGCGGTGTGCTCCTTCAGGTCGTTCGTGCCGAGCATGATGATGATGGCATCCAGCGGGCGCAGGGTCTCCAGCGCGTAAGGCAGCGCGCCCAAGCCGGTCATGAAGTCCTTGCCGGGTTCAGGAAAGACGGTGGTTCTGCCGTTCTGCCCGTTCTCGTGGATGCGCCAGTCTGCGCCAAGTTCGTCCTGCAAAATGCCTGTCCAGCGGGTGTGTTCGTCGTAGCGCTTGCAGGTGCCGGGGATGAAGCCCCAAGTGTTGCTGTCACCGAAGCAAAGAACGTGTTTCATGCAAATTTCCTCCCCTTTGCAAAAAGGGCGGCATCCCGCGTGAAAAACGAGATGCCGCTGCCACTTAAATTTCGATAGTCCCCGTGAAGTCGGTGTTGGCGTCGCCAGTCAGCCAGACTTTGCCGTCCTCCTGATAGCGGACGACGAGCGTGCCGCCGGGCAGGCGCACATCAATGTCCGCACCGCGGGTGCAGAAGCCGTTTTCGACTGCCGCGACTGCCACCGCGCACGCGCCCGTGCCGCAGGCCGCCGTTTCGCCGATGCCGCGCTCCCATACGCGCATCACGATGTCGTTCTTGTCCACAATCTGGGCGAACGAAACGTTCACGCGTTCCGGGAACAGGCTGTCCGTTTCAATCTGCGGACCCACCTGCTCCAGCGGGATGCGGTTTACATCCTCCACGAAGATGACGACATGCGGATTGCCCATGCTGACGCAGCTGATTTCGCGCTTTTCGCCCGCGAGGAACACAGGGCGCATCATCACGCGGTCGCCGTCGAGCTTGACGGGAATCTTCGCCGGAGCGAATTGCGGGCAGCCCATGTCCACCAGCACGGAGAACACCTGATCTTCGCGGATGAACAGCTTCGCCGTCTTAACGCCGCTGCCAGTCTCGACCGCCATTTCGTCCTTGCGCACATGGCCGTTCTCGTACAGGTACTTGCAGACGCAGCGCAGGGCATTGCCCGCCACCGAGCCTTCCGTGCCGTCGGCATTGAACATGCGCATCTTCGCATCAGCGATGGTCGAGGGCATAATCAGCACAATACCGTCCGAGCCGACACCCGTGCGGCGGTTGGACAGGCGCACAGCCAGCGATTCGGGGCTTTCCACCGTCTGGTCGAAGCAATCGAAGTAGAGGTAGTCATTGCCCGTGCCGCGCATCTTGGTGAAAGTCAGCTTCTTGTGCTTGGTGCGCATGTTGTTGATGTCCACCAATTCGACGTTGCCCAGCGAGTAGCGGCTGGTCAGCGCGTTGGCGAGGGCATTCGCCGTGTCAAGGCTGGTGAACAGCGGGATGCCGCGTTCGACCGCCTTGCGGCGCATCCGGACGGATTCCAGCTGCGGCAGACGACCCTTGCTGGACGTGGAAATGACGTACTGCACCTGCCCCATTTCCAGCATTTTCTCCTGCGCTTCCTTCTTCACAACGGCGGCGTACAGCCCATGCTCCTGCATGGCGCGTGCCGTGCCGGGCGTGGCGAAAATGTTGAAGCCGAGCTTGGCAAACTTGCGCGCGCAGTCAATGGCTTCCGGCTTGTCCTTGTCGCGGACGGAAACAAGAATGCCGCCCTGATGGCGCATCTTGTAGCCCGCGGCGACGAGTCCCTTGAAGATGGCCTCCTGCAGGTTCGTGCCGATGCCCAGCACTTCGCCGGTGGACTTCATCTCCGGGCCGAGGTGGGTATCGACATCCGCCAGTTTCTCGAAGGAGAAGCACGGCACCTTGACCGCGTAGTACGGGCTTTGCCGGTACAGCCCCGTGCCGTAGCCCATGTCGCGAATTTTTTCGCCCAGCATCGCGCGGACGGCAAGGTCAACCATCGGCACGCCCGTCACCTTGCTGATGTACGGCACGGTGCGGCTGGCGCGCGGGTTCGCCTCAATGACGTAGACTTCGTTATGATAGACGATATACTGAATGTTGATAAGCCCCAGCGTACCGAGTTCAAGCGCAATCTGCCGCGTGACCTCAATCAGCCGCTGCGTCATCGCGCCGGTCAGGTTCCACGCGGGATAGACAGCGATGGAGTCGCCGGAGTGGATGCCGGAGCGCTCGACGTGCTCCATGATGCCGGGAATCAGCACATCTGTGCCGTCGCAAATCGCGTCCGCTTCCGCTTCGATGCCCATCAGGTACTGGTCAATCAGCACCGGGTTCTCGATGCCCTGCGCGAGGATAATGCGCATGTACTCCACAATGTCGCTGTCCTGATAGGCGATAATCATGTTCTGACCGCCCAGCACATACGACGGGCGCACCAGCACCGGGTAGCCCAGCTCGTTCGCCGCCGCCACCGCTTCTTCGCTCGTCATGACCGTGCGGCCCTTGGCGCGCTTGATGCCGTACTTCTCCATCGCCGCGTCGAAGCGCTCGCGGTCTTCCGCCGCGTCAATCATATCCGCCGACGTACCCATGATGCGCACGCCCGCCTGCTCCAGCGCGTGAGTCAGCTTAATCGCCGTCTGCCCGCCGAACGCCGCGACGACGCCAACCGGCTTCTCCGTCGCAATCACGCCCAGCACGTCCTCCGCCGTCAGCGGCTCGAAGTACAGGCGGTCAGCAGTATCAAAGTCGGTCGAAACCGTCTCCGGGTTGTTGTTGATCATCACGACATCGTAGCCCGCCTGTTTGAGCATCCACACGCAGTGGACGGACGCATAGTCGAACTCGATGCCCTGACCGATGCGGATCGGGCCGGAACCCAAGACGACGACGCACGGCTTCTTCGGGCGCTCATCGAGGAACTCCTTCGCTTCGTTCTCGTCGTCATAGGTCGCGTAGAAGTAGGGTGTTTCCGCCGCAAATTCCGCCGCGCAGGTATCGACCATCTTGTAGACCGGGTCGCGGTGCATCGGCACTTTTTCGCCCGACAAGCGCTCAATCGCCTTGTCCGGATAGCCCATCTTCTTCGCGCGCAGATACGTCTCCGCGTCGATGTTGCCCTCTTTCAGGCGGCACTCCATGTTGTACAGGTTCAGGTACTTATGGAGGAAGAAGTAGTCGATTTTCGTGATTTCGTGCAGCTTTTCCAGCGTCACGCCGCGCGCAATCGCCTCGTATATTGCAAACATGCGCTGGTCGGTGCACTTGCCGATAAGCTCCAGCAGCTCGTCCACGGTGAGATTCGCCATCGACTTCATCCGCAGCGTGTCGCAGCCGATTTCCGCGCCGCGGACCGCCTTCATCAGCGCCTGCTCGACGTTCACGCCAATCGCCATCACCTCGCCGGTCGCCTTCATCTGCGTGCCGAGGGTGCGCTTGCCGTACACGAACTTGTCAAACGGCCACTTCGGGATTTTCGCCACGATGTAGTCCAGCGCGGGTTCAAACGCGGCGCAGGTCTTGCCCGTCACGGCGTTCTTCATTTCATCCAGCGTGTAGCCGATGGCAATCTGCGCGGCGCACTTGGCAATCGGGTAGCCCGTCGCCTTCGACGCAAGGGCGGAGGAACGGCTGACGCGCGGGTTGACCTCGATGACGGCATAGTCGAACGTATCAGGATTGAGCGCGAACTGGCAGTTGCAGCCGCCCTCGACTTCCAGCGCGGTGATGATGTCCAGCGCGGCGCGGCGGAGCATCTGGTACTCCTTGTCCGCCAATGTCAGCGCGGGCGCAACGACGATGGAGTCGCCCGTATGCACGCCGACGGGGTCGATGTTCTCCATCGAGCAGACGGCAATCACGTTGCCGAGCTTGTCGCGCATGACCTCGAATTCGATTTCCTTCCAGCCGGAAATGCACTTCTCGACCAGAATCTGCGTAATCGGCGACAGACGCAAGCCGTTCTCGGCGATTTCCGCCAGTTCCGCTTCATCTTGGCAGATGCCGCCGCCCGAACCGCCCAGCGTATACGCCGGACGCACAATCACGGGGTAGCCGATGGTCTTGGCGAACGCGAGCGCATCCTCCACCGTCTCGACCACTTCGGACGGAATGACGGGCTGGTGGATGGAAAGCATCGTGTCCTTGAACTGCTGGCGGTCTTCCGCCTTTTCAATCGTCTCGCACTTGGCGCCGAGCAGCTTCACGCCGTGCTGTTCAAGGAAGCCCTCCTTCGCCAGCTGCATGGAGAGGGTCAGACCGCTCTGCCCGCCCAGCGTGGACAGCAGGGAGTCCGGCTTTTCCTTGAGGATGATGCGGCGCAGGGTTTCCAGCGTCAGCGGCTCAATGTAGATATGGTCGGCGGAGGAATGGTCAGTCATGATGGTCGCGGGGTTCGGGTTGACCAGCACGACTTCCAGCCCCGCGTCCTTCAAGGCGCGGCACGCCTGCGAACCGGCGTAGTCAAATTCGGCAGCCTGACCGATCACAATCGGGCCGGAGCCGATAATCATTACTTTGTGCAGATCGGGATTCAGCGGCATTCCTTATTCCCTCCCATCATGGCAATAAAGCGGTCGAACAGGAAGCGGGTGTCAAGCGGGCCGCCGCACGCTTCCGGGTGGAACTGGACGGAGAAGGCGGGCATATCGGTATAATCAACGCCCTCGCAGGTGCCGTCGTTGCCGTTGACAAAACGCAGGGACGCGTTTTCCGGCAGTGTGTCGCAGTCCACCGCATAGCCGTGGTTCTGGCTCGTCATGTAGGACAGCCCGGTCTTGACGTCCTTTGCGGGCTGATTTGCGCCGCGGTGGCCGTACTTCAGCTTGACGGTCTTTGCGCCCTGGCTGAGCGCCAGCAGCTGATGCCCCAGGCAGATGCCGAAGGTGGGGATGCGGTGGCGCATGAGTTCGCGCAGGTTCGCAATCACGGCGGTGTTATCCGCCGGGTCGCCGGGGCCGTTGGACAGCATCAGTCCGTCGGGATTCAGGTTCAGGATTTCCTGCGCCGTCGCGCTCGCCGGAACAACCGTGACCGCACAGCCGCGCTTTTCAAGTTCGCGCTGGATGTTCGCCTTTGCGCCGAAGTCCCAGAGGACGACGTTGTGGATTCCCCGCTTCTTCGCGGGCTGAACGCCGTCGCACGTCACGTCCTGAATCGACGGATGGAACGGCAGCACCTTCAATTGCGCGCAGATTTCCTCCGGATTCTCCGGCTTCTCGGTCAGCAGCGCGGCATTCATCACGCCCGCATTGCGGATAACGCGGGTCAGCGCGCGGGTGTCCACCCCCGTCAGGCAGGGAATGCCCTGCGCTTTGAGGTAATCATCGAGCTTGCCTTGGCAGCGGAAGTTGCTCGGCTCATCGCAGAGTTCCCGGACGATATACGCGGACAGGCGCGGGCGCGGCGACTCGAAGTCCTCCGGAATCACGCCGTAGTTGCCAATGGTCGGGAACGTCTGAATGACGATTTCCCCTTCGTAGGACGGGTCGGTCAGGGTTTCCAGATAGCCTGTCATCGCCGTGGTGAACACCAGCTCCGCCATGACCGGCTTCGCAGCGCCCATCAGCGTGCCTTCGTAAAGCTGACCGTTGGCCAGCAGCAGATAGCCCTTCATGCTCGTTTCCTCCATTTTTCTATTGGGGCAAAAACCGCGTGTTGCTTACCAGTCTTTCTTGTCCGCCATAACAGCAACCATGACTGCCTTCTGCGCGTGCAGGCGGTTCTCCGCCTCATCGAAAATCTGGTCGGCGTGGGATTCAAACACATCCGCCGTGATTTCCTCGCCGCGGTGCGCGGGCAGGCAGTGCTGCACCATGCAGCCCAGATGCGCCTTCGCCAGCAGCTCCGCGTTAATCTGATAGCCGCGGAACGCCTTCTCGCGCACAGCCTTTTCTTCCTCCTGCCCCATCGAAGCCCACACATCAGTGAAAATGACGTCCGCATCCTTCGCCGCTTCTTCCGGGCTTTCGGTCATGACGAACTTGCCGGGGTACTGCTCGGTGAACGAGAGCACCTGCGCGTCCGGCTGATACGCCTTCGGGCAGGCGATGGACACATGCGCGCCCATTTTGAGGAAGCCGACAATCAGCGAATTGGCCATGTTGTTGCCGTCGCCGATGTAGCACATATTCAGCCCCTCAATGCGCCCCTTGTACTCGCGCACGGTCTGCAAATCCGCCAGCACTTGGCAGGGGTGGCAGAAGTCCGTCAAGCCGTTGATAATCGGGATGCTGCCCACGCGCGCCAGCGTTTCCACTTCTTCCTGCGCAAAGGTGCGAATCATGATGCCGTCCAGATAGCGGCTCAGGACGCGCGCGGTGTCCTCCACCGGTTCGCCGCGGCCAATTTGCAGATCGCGGCTGGACAGGAACAGCGCATGACCGCCCAGCTGGTACATACCCGTCTCAAAGCTGACGCGCGTGCGGGTCGAGGACTTCTCAAAAATCATGCCCAGCGTTTTGCCTTTGAGGATGTGGTGCTCCACGCCGGCTTTGGTTTCCGCCTTCAAGCGGTCAGCGAGGTCAAGCAGCTCCGTGATTTCTTCCTTGCTCAGGTCGAGGAGCTTCAGCAGATGCTTCATCGGGATTCCCTCCATCATTATTCGCGGATGTTGCGGTGAACCAGAGAAACTGTATATTGATGCACAATTCATGTATACGCATCATGGTTTCTTTCGTTTTCCCGCCCGAACCGAGGCGCACCGAAATGTGTCGGGTTCAGGGGAAACAACCAGATTTTGGTGAAACTTAGGCACACGAAAATCGGCGCGTCAGCACACCTACCGAACATTATAGCATAGAATAGCAGCGAGGGCAAGGGATGAAACCACTGCCCGGCGCATAAATTTTGAATGGTGGGCGCAAAACCCGCCGAAAAGTGCAAACAGGAGGGAAACAGGCATGGAACAGCAAGGTCGCAGAGCCATCGGGCGCGTCTGTCCGCGCGGGGCGGAGAGCTACACTTGGCAGGAGGGCGACACCGCCGAGCGTATCGCCCGTACATACGCCACCACCGTGCAGGCGCTGCAGGTCATCAACCCCGGCGTCGATTTTGCCACGCTGACCGCCGGGGAGGAAATCTGTCTGCCCAATTTCATCTATACCTGCATCAGCGGTCAGCCGTATGTGGTTGAAGACGGCGACACGTTCGCGTCGATTGCCGCGCGGCTGGGCATTACGACCTTCGAACTCGCCGAGCGGAATCCCGGCGTGTCACAGAACAATCTCACGGTCGGACAGGTGCTGTGTGTTCCGGCAAAAGCGGACGATGCCGACGACGCGCAAACGCCCGCCATCCCCCTGCCGGACGACGGCGAATACCCTGCCCTGCCCGATGACAGCCAGACGCCCGTGATTCCCCTGCCGGACGACGGCGAATATCCCGCCCTGCCTGATACGCCGACCCGTGTCTGTCCGTCAGGATACACGCTGTCCGCGGTGCAGTCCGGGCAGAGTTACGCGGATTTGCTGGTGCAGCACAACGTCAGCTATCGGGCGATGCGCAGCGCGAATCCGCAATTGATGCCGGGCTACCTGATTGCGGGCACCGCATACTGTGCGCCGCCGTCCGGCACGCGGCAGACGTGCGCCGGCTTGCGCTCGTACACCATTCAGCCACGGGAGACGCTGGACACGCTGGCGGTGCGCTTTCGGACGACGCGGGGGCGGCTGCTCTCGCTGAACCCGACGCTGCTGCCCAGCGACTTCTCGTCGGGGACAGTGATTTGCATCGGCTAAGGTAACACCGCACAAATGAGGTGGTCGACTGGCGAATGGATTTTTCGTCAGATGCAAATGCAAATTTCGAAGGTTTACTGGAAGTAAATCGAGGAATTTGCATGCCGCAGATGGCGGAAAAGACATCGCCAGACGTGCCGCCGAATTGTGCGGTGGTGCCTTAGATTCTTTCACCCGTGAGCGTGTTGTTCTTCGCGCCCACAATCTTCACGCGGACGATTTCGCCCACGTCGCTTTCCGTGCCGGGGAATGTAACGGACAGCCCGTGCAGCCCGTGGCCGGACACATCCGTGTCGCTGCGGCGGCTGAGTCCCTCCACCAGCACTTCCTCTTCTGTGCCGATGAACCGCGCCAGCGCCTTCTTCTGGCATTCCTCCTGCACCTTCAGCAGTTCCTGAATGCGGCGGGAGGACACGTCTTCCGGCACTTGATTCGGCATTTTCGCCGCGCCCGTGCCCGTCCGGGGCGAATAGATGAAGGTGAACGCGCTGTCATAGCCGACCTCGCGCACAAGCGACAGTGTGTCCTGAAACTGCTCCTCCGTCTCGCCGGGGAAGCCGACGATAATATCCGTCGTCAGGCCGATAGCCGGAATCGCCTCGCGCAGCTTATTCACGCGGTCAAGGTACTGCGCGCGGTTGTAGTGGCGGTTCATCCGGCGGAGGATTTCATCGTTGCCGTGCTGCACCGGCAGGTGGAACTGCGGCAGGATGTGCTTGGAATGCGCCATCACATCAATCAGCTCGTCGGACAAGTCCTTGGGATGGCTGGTCATGAAGCGGATGCGCGGGATGCCAACATCATCCAGCGCTTTGAGCAGCTGGGCGAACGTGACGGGCGTTTGGAGTCCCTTGCCGTAGCTGTTCACATTCTGCCCCAGCAGCATGATTTCCTTCACGCCGCTGTCACGCAGCGCTTCCGCTTCCGCCACAATCGCGCTCATTTCGCGCGAACGCTCCCGCCCGCGCACATACGGCACGATGCAGTAGGTGCAGTAGTTGTCGCAGCCGTACATAATCGTGATATACGCCGCGTCATGGCGCAGGCGCTGCACGGGCAGACCCTCGGCAATCGTGTTCTGCTCCTCCACCTCCACCACCGCTTGGTCGCTTTCCAGCGCTTTGAGCATCAGTTCCGGCAGGCGGTACAGGTTCGCCGTGCCAAACGCCAAATCCACAAAGCGGTACTGCTTCAAAATTTTCTCCGCCATGCCCGGCTGCTGAATCATGCAGCCGCACACGCCAATCATCAGCCGCGGATTCTTCTTGCGTACTTCCTTGAGCCACGTCACGTTGCCCAAGGCGCGGCGCTCGGCGTTGTCGCGCACGCAGCAGGTGTTAAACAGCACAAAATCCGCCGATTCGCGGTCGGCGGCTTCCTCCATGCCCATGTCGCGCAGCATTCCGGCGAGGATTTCGCTGTCGTGCGCGTTCATCTGGCAGCCATAGGTCACAACGTGGTAGCTCTTCGGGGCATCCGGCATCAGGCGAATCTGCTGAATATACTGCCGCTGCTCTTCCAGCTGTTCTTCTGAAATGATGACAGGCTTTCTGTCACTCATGGGCTTCCTCCTGTTTTGCAAGCATTTCCCGCAGCGGCGGACGTGACCGTTTGCGCGTCATTTCCACCAAACCGAGGGAGGTCAAACCGTGAATCACCGTCTTTACGCGGTCGGACGCAAACGCTTCTTCCAGCGCGTCCAGCACCATCTGCCGGTGTTCCGGGGTCTTCATGTCAATCATATCAATGATGATGATGCCGCTCAAATTCCGCAGGCGCACCTGCCGCGCAATCTCGCCGCACGCTTCCAGATTCAGCCGCAGCACGGTGTCCTCTAACTCGCGCTTGCCGGTGAATTTGGCGGTATTGACGTCAATCACCGTCATCGCCTCGCACGGGTCGATGACCAGCGTACCGCCGCTGCTGAGCCACACGCGGCGCTCCTGCGCTTTTTTTAGCTGCGACTCAATTTTATAAATGGTCAGCAGGTTTTCAGAAATCACCTGAACCGGCGCAATGCCCGCGGCTTTTTCCGCCACCGCCTGGTCGTCCGTCACAATTTGGTCAATCCCGCGCGGGCGATAGTCATCCAGCACGGCTTCGAGCGTGCTTCGCGGCTGCATCAAGACGGACGGCACATGCGCGGTCGGCGCGGCGCGGCGAATCTGCTCCCACTGCTGGAACAGGCGCTCCGCCTCCGCCGCGAGTTCGTCCTCCGGCGCATTCTCCGCCGCCGTGCGCATCACCAAGCCGAAGCGCTCCTGCGCAATCGCCCTGCCCGTCTCCTTCAGCGCCTTCCGCTTGCCATCCTCCGTGATTTTGGACGACACGCCAATCATGCGGCTCATGGGCGTGAGCAGCATCGTCTCCCCGCACAGGCTGATGTCGCGCGTGAGGAACGCGCCCTTGACGCCCTGTGCTTCCTTGCGAATCTGCACAATGACCGCGTCGCCCGTTTTCGGGTAGGATAGCCCTGTGTTCTTCTCTTCCAGCGGCAGAAAGCCGTTTTTCTCCTGCCCAATATCGACGAACGCCACCTTCATCCCCGGCACAATGCGCTCCACGCGCCCCAGCAGCACCGCTTCCGCCGTGTCGCCCTCCTGCGGGAAAAAGACTTCCGCCAATTGCCCGTCTTCCAATATGCCAATCAGCGGCTTTTCGCCCTGATGCACAAGCAATGTTCTCATAGGTTCTCCAAGGGCGTCAGTTCGCCGTTTTCATCCCGACCCAGCAAGCCGTTGCGGATAATCAGCGCATCCGGGGCGCTTTCCAGCCCGCAGAAGGTGCTAAGCGCACTTAACAGCATATCCGGCTTGCACGCCAGCGTCTCCGTCAGCACCATGACGGCATGAATCGCCGTGCCTTCGCCGGAGAGCGACACCAGCAGCGGGCGGATGTCCGTCTCCTTCATGCCGGATTTCGTGCGGCGCATGGCGAGAATGCTCGTCTGCTGGAGAAAATCGGGAATCGCCGCAATCATCTTTGCCGCCGCGTTCGCATCCTCGATTTGCAGTGTGTAATCCGCCGCCTGCACGAGCGCCATCATCGCCGGATGCTTGTCATCCAGCGCACGGGCGGAGGAAAGCTGCAAATCCGGCGGCAGGGCGCGGTTCATCTGCTGGAGGAAATCATCCGGCGACACCTCGCGCGCCATCGTCACATCCAGAATTTCCTTTTTTCCCGCCGCCCCGGTGGACAGCGCCGACGCGAACGTCAGCAGAATATGCGGATTATACCCATTGGAATACGCCACGGGCAGCCCCGAACGGCGCAGCGCGCGCATCATCGCCCGCTGAATGTCCAGATGCCCGATGTGGCGCAGGCGGATGCCCTTTTCAAACACAGCCATTATCCGCAATATTTGCACACCCCTTTGAAGCGCTGCAGGCCGCAGCCGTTGCAGCCCTTACGGCAGTCTTTGGTCGTCTGCGCCTTTTCCGCTTTTTCCTTCTCGCGCCACAGGAATTCTTTCGTCACGCCGCAGTCAATCACATCCCACGGCATGATTTCGTCCTTCTCGCGGCGGCGGTAGGCATAGAACGCCGGGTCAATGCCCAGCTCGGAAAACGCCTCGCGCCACATGTCGTACTTGAACAGCTCCGTCCAGCCGTCGAGCATACAGCCCTTCTGGTACGCGCGGAGAAGCACCTGCCCCATTCGGCGGTCGCCGCGGGCAAAGCACGCTTCCAGATAGCTCAAATCCGACTCATGATAATTGAACGTAACGCCCTTGATATGCAGCTTCTCGCGCAGGTGGCTCTGCTTCTCGCGCACCATCTCCTGCGTGTCCTGCGGCTCCCACTGGAAGGGCGTGAAGGGCTTGGGCACAAACACGGACGCGCTGCACACCACGCGCAGTCCCTTCGCGCGCTCGCCCCTTGGCACGGCAAAGTACGCATCGACGACCTTCTTCGCCAAATCCGCGATGCCGTCCAAATCCTCGGTCGTCTCCGTCGGCAGACCCATCATGAAGTACAGCTTGACGCTGCTCCATCCGCCGTGGAAGGCGTCGGAGACTTTGCTCATCAGGTCTTCTTCGGTCACGCCCTTGTTGATGACGTCGCGCAGGCGCTGCGTTCCGGCTTCGGGCGCGAACGTCAGGCTGGTTTTCTTCTCCTTCTGCGTCGCCTCCAGCGAATCCTTCAGCACGCTGTCCAGGCGCAGCGACGGCAGCGAAATCGACACATGCTTCTCGTCTAAGCGCCGAATCAGCTCGCGAATCAATTCCGCCAGACAGGTATAGTCGCCGGACGACAGGCTGGACAGGCTGATTTCCTCATACCCGGTCGTGTTTTCCAGCTGCTGCGCCAGCTCCACCAGATGCTCCAGACTCCGCTCGCGCACCGGACGATACAGGATGCCCGCCTGACAGAAGCGGCAGCCGCGCGTGCAGCCGCGCATGATTTCCAGCATGATGCGGTCGTGGATAATCTCCATATATGGCACGGGGATTTCCGTGGGATAGAACGCCTTGTCCAAATCGGGGATAATCGCTTTCAAGACCTTTTCGGGCGCTTCAGGGCAATTCGGCTTCATGGACGCAATCGTGCCATCCGCGTTATACTTCACGTCATAGAGCGCCGGAACGTACACGCCGCGGATGGCGCACAGGCGCTTGAGGATCGTCATGCGGCTCGCGCCCTCTTCGCGCCCCTGCATGATGACGCGGTTGAGGTCGAGAATCTGCTCTTCGCCGTCGCCGACCATGAACGCGTCAATAAAATCCGCCAGCGGTTCGGGATTGAACGCGCACGGCCCGCCCGCAACCACAATCGGGTCTTCCTCCCGGCGATTTTCCCGCAAAAGCGGAATGCCGCCAAGCTCCAGCATCGCCAGAATGTTGGAGTAGCTCATTTCATATTGCAGCGTAAAGCCCACGACGTCAAAGGCGCTGAGCGGGCTGCGGCTTTCGAGCGTGAACAGCGGGACATTTTCCTGCTTCATCAGGTCCATCATGTCCACCCACGGCATAAACGCGCGCTCGCAGAGCATATCAGGCTGCTGATTCATCGCGGCATAGAGAATCTTCATGCCCAGATGGGACATACCGACCTCGTAGGTATCCGGAAAGCAGAACGCAAAATGCAGCTTCGCGCTGTCCCACGGCTTGAGCTGCGTATTCATTTCCCCGCCGGTATAGCGCGTCGGCTTCTGCACCTGATCGAGCATCCGGGCGATGGCTTCTTGGTTGATTTCGGGTTGCAAAGTGGAAGTACCTCCTTAACCGTACAGCGCAGAATTCGCGCTCATTATAATGTATCATTTTTCGCGGTCAAGGTCAACTGTTTGTCGGATGAAAATTTTGCCGCCGCCTGATTTTTGGCAAAAAACAGCCGTTTTTTGGACTTGACAAGGCATGTTGCATGGCATATAATGGTTTTACAAAATCTGTACGGGAGGTCGTTTTCCATGCGCAACAAACGGATTCTGTCGTTTTTGGTGGCACTCATTTCTCTGCTGACGCTGCTGCCCGCTGCTTCGGCGGCAAGTGACGTGTACGTCGGGCAGACGTTCTACTTCGGCAACTACGAGCAGGATGGCAACCTGCGCAACGGCGACGAGCCGATTCTCTGGCGCGTGTACAGCGTTGATTACGGCAGCCGGACAGTGCGCGCGGTGAGTGAGTACGGGCTGGATTCGATGGTCTACAACCGCTCGACCAGCACCACCTCGTGGCACAACAGCACCATCCGCTCGTGGCTGAACAGCACGTTCCTGTCCTCCGCGTTCACGTCGGCGGAACAGGGGCAACTGAACAGCGTGTACGTCAGCAATTCGTCGGACTATGTGTACATCCTCAGCCAGTGGGAAATCCAGCAGTATCTGGACACGGAACTGCTCTACGCCACGGAATACGCCCGGCAGTGCGGCGCGTACACCGCCAGCGACACAGGCACCTCCTCCTACTGGGCGCGCGTGGACAGCACGTCGACCTTCGGCGTGTTCGTCGGCGCGCACGGCAGCTTCTACGACCACGGCAACAAGGTGACGGAGTTTGACAACGCCGTTCGCCCCGCCATCTGCGTCTCGTTTGACGTGGCGCTTGGCCGCTGGACGCCTTCTTCCTCCGACAGCAGCAGCGGACTGCTTGCCATGTCCAACCGCCCGATTTCGACGCGCTCCGGCCCGTCAACGAAGTACGATGAGCTTGGCACTTACTGGAACGACGGCGGACACACGGTGACGGTGCTGTCCCGCGCGTCCGGCAACGATATCTGGTGGCTGGAAGTTGAATTTGAGTACAATGGCAAGATGGTGCGCGCCTACACGGGTGAGCAGCGCATCGACATTGACGTGAACCGTGTGCCGGATGAAAGTATACCGTTTGGCAACGGGCGCGTGACCTCCACCACGACGGCGTACTACGGGCCGGGAACGAATTACAAGCAGCATCAGCAGAAGATTTCCTCCGGCACGACCGGCGCGGTCATGGCGTGGGAGAACGGCTATGTGTGCCTGGAGTTCCAGCCGTCTGGCTCGTACCAGATTCGCCGCGTATGGCTGCCGGAGAACGTGGTGTCCATCACCTATTATTGAGCCACGGTGAGCCTTATCACCATACGCAATCGAGTAGGAGGGGGTGGTTAACCCCCGTCCTCTCACCGCACCGTGCGTACCG
>ERZ772820.1112-NODE-1112-length-22365-cov-8.500448_pt1 | contig 22365 bp, 27 predicted proteins | sample MGYA00511377_ERZ772820 | MGnify/ENA primary metagenome ERZ772820 (study PRJEB29015, sample SAMEA2737684) | human gut metagenome | biome: human gut; feature: human-associated habitat; material: faeces | place: China | collected 2012 ... | reverse complement strand
AGATGGTGCATTGCTACTGTATGCTGCCGATCTTCAAGGAGGCAAAGGAGGACTTTGCGAAAATCGTGGACATTTTGAAAAAATGAGATTGGAAACGGTCGTGTGATGATTGAAACACGGAGGAAGAACCATGGAACGAAAAGATGCCATTCGCGGCGCGTATCGGCTGACGGGCGGGAGCAATTTTTATGACGGTATGATTACCTGCTCCACCCTGAGCGGGAAAGCGGTGTGCCGTCTGGTGTGGGCGATGAACAAGGCGGAAAACGACGCCTATCTGGAAAAGGCACTGTCCGGCATCCCCTCGCATTTCTCCGGCAGGCTGCTGGAGGTGCCGGTGGGAACGGGCGTTTTGACCATGCCGGTTTATCAGACCATGCCGGAGGCGGACATCACCTGTCTGGATTATTCGGCGGATATGATGGGGCAGGCGCAGGAAAAGGCGGAGCGCCTGCACCTGAAAAATGTGACCTTTCGACAGGGCGACGTGGGCGCGCTCCCCTATGAAGACAATGCCTTCGACATCGTGCTATCACTGAACGGCTTTCATGCTTTTCCGGACAAGGAAGCCGCTTATCGGGAGGTTTTTCGGGTACTGAAGCCCGGCGGGACATTCTGCGGCTGCTTCTATGTGAAGGGCGAACAAAAGCGGACGGATTGGTTTGTTCGGCACGTTTACGAGAAGACGGGTTTTTTCATGCCGCCCTATGAGACGGTTTTCAGCCTAAAAAATCGGTTGGAAAACATGTATACGGCCGTGACGATTGGTAATGTGAAAGGCATGGCGTGGTTTGTCTGCCGGAAAGCGGACTAAATCGGAAACAACGAAAAGGCGGTGAAGTAATTTGGAAACCTTTCTCGGAATACTGATTCCGTTTCTCGGAACGACGCTGGGCGCAGCGTGCGTGTTCTTTATGAAAAAATCGCTTGGCGATTTGGTGCAGCGCTCGCTTGCGGGCTTTGCCGCCGGGGTGATGGTGGCGGCGTCGATTTGGAGTTTGCTGATCCCCGCGATCGAGCAATCAGAGGGGATGGGCGGGCTGTCCTTCCTTCCTGCCCTGATCGGCTTTTGGGTTGGCGTGCTGTTTTTGCTCATGCTGGATCGTATGATTCCCCACCTTCATGTGGGGAGCGACCAGACGGAGGGGCCGAAAAGCAAGCTGGGGCGCACGACCATGATGGTGCTGGCGGTGACGCTGCATAACATTCCGGAGGGAATGGCGGTGGGCGTGATGTACGCGGGCTTTCTCGCGGGCGGTTCGCAGATCACGGCGGCCAGCGCGCTGGCGCTGTCGCTGGGCATCGCCATTCAGAATTTCCCCGAGGGCGCGATCATTTCCATGCCCCTGCGGGCGGAGGGAGAGAGCAAGGGCAGGGCGTTTTGGGGCGGCGTGCTTTCGGGCGTGGTCGAGCCCATCGGCGCGGTGCTGACGATTCTCGCGGCGCAGCTTGTGATTCCGGCACTGCCGTATTTTTTGAGCTTTGCCGCGGGCGCGATGCTCTATGTCGTGGTGGAGGAGCTGATTCCCGAAATGTCGCAGGGGCGGCACTCCAACCTCGGAACGGTTTTCTTTGCGCTGGGCTTCAGCGTGATGATGGTGCTGGATGTGGCACTGGGGTAAGAATGGAGGAAATGGGATGATTTTCCAAATGATTCTGGAGGGGCTTGGGTTGGGGGCTCTGCTGGTTCTCGTCTGCGCCGCGAGCATGGCGGTCATTGCGGCGGCGCTGGCGGGAATCATGGCGGTATTTGTCCGCTGAGGGAGGCGCTTATGAAACACAAAATCGAAAAAAACACCGTGCAGGAGACGCTGATCATTCCCCTGTTTGCCCGGAAGGTATGTTCGGAGCTGTATCCAAACCTCTATCGGGACGAAACATCTATCCGCCTGATTGACGAAATCGACTACGACTTTTCGGAGGCGGAAAGGAAATCCCACAGTCTGATGCAGCGTTTCGGTGCGTTGGAGGTCGCCATGCGGCAGAATGACCTCGCGTGGGAGGTGCGGGATTATCTGAAAAGCCATCCGACTGCGGCGGTGGTCAACCTCGGATGCGGGTTGGACGGTACCGGAAGAGCCTGCGACAATGGAAGCTGCAAAATCTACAATCTGGATTTTCCCGACGTCATCGCCGTGCGCAATGAGCTGCTGCCCGCCGGGGAGCGGGAGGAAAACATCCCCTGCAATTTGAACGATACGGCGTGGTTTTCCCAAATCGACGCATCGGGCGGCGCGGTGTTCTTCGCTTCCGGCGTGTTTTATTACTTCTTGACGGAGCAGGTCAAGGCATTGGCGCAGGCCATGGCGGGCGCATTTCCCGGCGGCTTGCTGGTGTTTGACGCGGCGAACCGATCGGCGGTTAAGATGATTGCCAAGACATGGCTCAAGAGCGCAAAGATCAAGGACGTGAGCGCGTATTTCGCCGTTTCGGACGCGCCCAAAGAAATCAGCGCGTGGGACAGCCGTTTGCGGGTCACGAGCCGCGGCTATATGATGGGCTACAACGATCTTCGCGACTCATCCGTCAGCGGCTTCTTCCGTTTCCTCGCAAAGGTCGGCGACCGTGGAATGAAGATGCAGATCGTGAAGATTCGATTTGGAGACAGAAAATGAGCAGGGAAAAACGGAAACTCATCGCAGGCGTTTGCCGGTCATCTGTTGGTTCTGGTACTCGGATTGGTTCTGTTCCGGGAAATGAAAAGAAGCGGAGAATTTAAGGAGATCGTGCGATGAAATACATCGGAATGCCTTTCGGCATGTGGACGTTGTTTGTGCCGTCGTTCCGAAAACAGTTGACAGCGGTATTCGGCTATGATGCGGACACGGCAAGAGATATCGCGAAAAAGGCGAAGCCGAGATACAAGGCGATTATCCATGAACTGCCGGAGTTTGAAAAAGGCGACCGCTTCAAAATGAACCTCGTCAACTGCGCGATGATCGGCGCGTTCATTCTCTCCATGCCGAAGCGCCCGGATGTGGAGCGGCTGACCGTCTATTACGCCAACGCCATGATGACAAAGCCGATGAAATGGTTTTGCCGCAGGAGCGGAAAAAGCAAATTCACCGAAAAGGATATTGCGGGCATGAAGGCGGCCGCCGTGCTGAGAGCCGCTGACCGAAATCCCTATTCGTGGAACATGGAGTTTTACGAATATCCCGACGGCAGCGGCTACGAGGGGCGGTTCACCCGATGCGGCATCTGCGTGCTGATGAAAAAGCTGGGGCTGTACGATTTAACGCCTGCGCTGTGCCGCCTTGACTACACGATGAGCGAGGCGGGCGGCGTGACCGACTTCGTTCGGCAGTATACGCTGGCTTCCGGCGGGGCGTACTGCGACTGCGGGTATAAGAGAAAGAAACTTTAAGCGGAAGATAAAGTGATGAAAGAAAGCTATCTTACAAAAGCGTTCCGAAAAACGGCGCATGAAAGATTTCCGGAGTGGGAAGCCATGCTGAATTCCGCTTTCAAAAAGAGGCTGGGTGAACTGCGCTCGGAACACGCCGGAGCGAGCAGGCAAAGGATGCGGCATCTCGAAAGTCAGATCATGCCGGGCATCGCGGCATACGAGACGTTGCAGACGGTCATGCCGAAGGAAGAAGCGCTGCGAACCGTCCACGGCTATGTGGAAGAGCGGGCATATCGGCTGAAAAAGATCTTCCTACGGCTGATGCGCATCCCGGGACTATATAAAAAGGTGCCGGGGATTTTCGCCGCACAGACACCGAAATTTTTCGGAATTTCGGCGGGCTTTGAGGCAAATGAAATCCGGACGACCGGCGGTGTGTGGCGCATCGACATGACGAGATGCCCCTATCACGACGAATGTGTGCGCTGCGGCTGTCCGGAGTTGTGTCATTGTTTCTGTGACAGCGACGATATCACATATGACGGGCTTCATCCGAAGCTCATCTGGCAGAGAATCATGACGCTGGGGCGCGGTGACGACGGTTGCGATTTTTGCATGAAGGTTGTGAAATAGATGATTTCTGCCTGTGCGCTTACGGCGTGGTTATACACACGTTGAAAAATTTATGATTTAGAAAGAAGGGTTCTATATGATTCAAACAACGGTCAAGGTTTCCGGCATGGCGTGCTCCATGTGCGAGGCACACGTCAACGACACGATTCGCCGCGCATTTTCGGTGGAAAAGGTTTCGTCCTCTCATGCGAAAGGGGAGACGGTGATTCTCTCTAAAGCGCCGCTGGATGAAAACGCCCTGCGTGCCGCCATTGACGCAACCGGTTATACGGCGGGGGAAATCCATGCAGTGCCGTATGAAAAGAAAGGGCTGTTCTCGTTTCTGAAAAAGTAAATATGGAATTCAGAATTGCCGCTTCGGCGGCTTTTCAAAAACCATATAGTTAGAAACAACCAACAATGAATAAGAAGGCGATATTTTGAAAAGCAATCAAATCTATCCCGGATGCTCGATTATGCCGGGACGTATCGAATTTTGATCCATTTTCGTGGGTTCTGGCCGCCGCGGGTGCGCTGCTGGCGTTGGTGCCGTTTGGGTATATCTGGCGCATCGCAACTGCGATATCGTGTTCGACCATGTGGGGTTTGCCTATCAGGACGGCGAAACGGTGCTGAAAGACGGCGCGGTGGCGGAACTATCAGAGTGATTCCGATCCGTCTCCTTTCGTTCATTTTGTTTATCACACCACAATACTTGAGATAAAAAGAAGAAATCCGAATCCATCCCCAATTGGGATGATACGCGGAAACAGGGGCTTGTTTGGCAGCGAGTCCTTCTGCCCTCCTATGCTCCCTTAGAATGGAATGACAGAGAGCAGTTGTGGAACGCTGTTGAAGCGGAAGAAAAACGAAAGACAGCCGACTGGAACGGGAAATCATTGTAGCATTGCCGATTGAGCTCAATCATGAGCAGCAAATAGAGTTGACGAGTACATATGTCAGGCAGGCATTTGTTTTGGACGGGATGTGCGCAGATATTTCCATTCATGATACAGATGGTCATAATCCTCACGCACATATCCTATTGACTATGCGGCCGCTGAACTTGGATGGCACATGGCAGTATAAGACCGAGAAAGAATATCTGTGTGTGAAAAATGGAGAGGAACGAGGTTTTACTGCGGCTGAATAAAAAGCTGCTTAAAATGACGGATGGGAAAAGCAATACTTATATAAGGTTGGGCAGAAGAATGTCTACATGCCGCCAACGAAGGCTGACGAGTATGGCTATACTCGCGTGGATAAGCATCCGAAAAGCACGAGATATGGCAGGCAGAATCCGATTACTGTCAGATGGAATAGCGAAGATCAGCTTTTTAGTTGGCGTACACGCTGGGCGGATATGACGAACCAGATGCTTAAACGGGAAGGATATGAAGAAAGTGTCGATCATAGAAGTTATCTGGTTCGCGGAATAGACGAGCAGCCGACCGTTCATGAAGGCGTAGAAGCCAGGCAACGGGAACGGAATGGTTTTAGGTCTGAGGTGTGCGAATTGAATCGGCAGATACGCGCAGATAACGCCATGCTCCGCGAGTTAAAAAAGCAAGTGAAGCAACTTGAAAAAGCTGTGCAGAAGGATATCTCATATTTAGCTGATGCGATGGAAAAATTATGTGCCGATATGCTCATTTTCCGTTATCAGCTCTCGCATACGGATGAGAGCAAACGAAATTGCACAAAGAGTTTGGAAGTCCTGCTTGAGAGTGCTAAAGATTATGCAAAAGCCGATCAAAAACTTCGAGAAATACGCAAAGATAGAAAACAACTGCTTGCTGAAAAACAGGGGCTATCTCTGATTCATGTATTCCGACATAAGGAACTTTCAGCGCGAATTGCAGAAAAAACAGAGGATGCAGAAGAATTGAAAGCCAGAAAAATTTCTATTCTTAAACGTGTTGGTTTGTCGGAAAAGGCGGACAATACAGAACTTAATCAGCGTATTGCATCGCTAGAAAAGCTGGTTCAAAAACTTGATAACCAGCAACAGAAATTTTCCAATCTTCTTGAAGAAACACAGAAAAAATACGCCGTTCTGCAAGAACAGGCGGCGCAGGTGAATGATGCGGAACTAGATGAAGCTCGGCGGAACGCGAAAAGAGAACACATGGATTGTGCGATAAAACGGATTCAAAATACCTTTGGAGAAAAGTTCTCTGTCGTGCGGATGATGGAGGTTCGAAAAGATGTGGAGAGAATGACAAAAAGCGGGGAACAGAGCAAACAAAAAGAACATAGTATGGAAAAATACGCTTTGAATAAAAGTATGTAAAGTGTACAGATCATTCATTGACATTTATTGTTTTCGAAATTGCGCATATTCTGTTTTAATAGTCCACAAATTCTGGAAACTGCCGATAAGAAAACACCCAGACAGGAGGCTTGAAAAAGAGAATTGTAGTTCAGGAGCTTTAGAATAATAACAACAAGAAACAGAATAAGTGTAGTTAATCTTGATCTTTTGATTAGCTGCTGGGATTGGTATTGTAAGTGCTGTTTATTTGGGTGCAAGCAGAGTGGAAATACAAAAAGAACAATAAAAGGGATAAGCCACAAACTATAGAAAACCGAGTGTGTGCTGGAAATCTTGATTATCAAAATACCGAGACTAAGGCCACATGCCATCGTGAGGAAACATTTTGTGTGCGTAGAAGCATGAAAACCTCCCCCATTACTCTGGCAGACGTAAAAAATGGAAATCATGGTAATTGCTTCAATAGGGGCTTTCGCAATTAAACCGATCATAAACAATCCAAGCGTACTCAAAATTGTATAGAGCCACAATTCACAACCATATTCACATATTTCACGTTGTTTTTCATCACAAGAGTCATTTAGAATAAACGAAATGATGATTTTTGAAAGTGACATTAACACGAAGCATCGCCTCCCAACATGATTTCGACAGAGAACTTGCCGTGTTCAATATTGAAGTCAATCGTTCCGCCTGCATCAGAAACTATTTTCTTCATGCTTTTTGTCCCGAAGCCATGAAGCTCAGGATGCTCTTTGGTTGAAACGAATTCCGAACCACATCGCTTGATTTTCTTTTCATCGGCATCGTTGGTACAGGATATGAATAACATTTCCCAAACTTTTGAAAAAGAAAGATAAATGGTTCGTGTAGGATTGGAAGCTGGCAACCGCATTACGCCCTCAATGGCATTGTCCAGCAAATTACCCAGCAGCATACAAAAACTTCTTTCCGAAATCGGCAACGGGTTTAGCGGATATTCGACGAATTCAAAAGTGATGCCGGCGTTTTTCATAATGGTTGATTTTGCTTTCAAAATTGCATCAACCGCAATGTTCCCAGTGATAATGAGATCAGGTTGGTCTGTTTTTTTCAACATAGATAGGACTTGGCGACGATCAATTTCTGCTATTTTTGAGGAAGATAAAAGCTCCTCTACGGCGGTTACACGATGATAGAGATCATGCTGTTCGGCTAGCATGTTTTTGTAGATGCTTTTTAACTCATCTTGATGCTGAGCAACAATTTGGGTGGTTTGCGCTTCCAATTCTGCTATTCGCTGTTTTCGCGTTGTTTCTGTAAGCTGCTCATAAAGAACCATGATGAGAATCATTACAGCAAACGAACAGGCAGAACCGATTAACAGAATATTATGCTCATTTTCAAGCAGACGCGCGGAGAAAAAACATTCATTTACGACCAGACAAAGCACCAGCATGAGAATGAACAGAGAAGTTTCTTTTCGAGAAATTATGTTTTCGGCTTTACCAAATCTGGCAGCAACATTAGAAACAACAGTTAAAATCGCATTGGATGATATGGAATAAAACATAATTGTTTCTTTGGAGGCGGAAAGCACACTACCGTTTAAGCCAATTTGAATGTTGAATAGGCCGCTAACTAGAGTTAATGTGCCTATGAAAAGCAAGCCGTCAAGCACCGTCCAAAGGACGCAAGATATCCAGCTCTCGTCTGACGTTAACTTGATATAGATAAGCGGAATAAATAAAACAAGATTATCTGGAATGGAAATATGGAAATACTGTATGATGGAAAAGTAAATCACGATTGCTAAAACAGAAAAGAATTCATAGAGAAATGAATGTGAAACCTGAGAAAACTGCTTTCTTAATAAATATATCAGGAGAATTCCCTGATAACAACTTAATAGTAAGTCTAAAGCAATCATAATCATTTTTCAGAATCACCTTCAAGATAGAATTGACGGAATCTCTTTATAAACTGACTCTGATATACTTTTCCAAGTTTTATGCTTTCTCCATCAGACATCGTTACATTGCCGCCCATGATGTGCCGAACATACATCAAATTAACTACATAGCTCCGATGACACTGAGCAAACATACGCTCTGGAAGCTTTTGACGAATTACATCAAGAGATTGTTTAAACGTATATTCCTTTTTTTCATCCGCTGTTTTTATGATGCAGTAATGGCCGGATACTTCTAAATAAATAATGGAATTTATTGGCAGACGTAAAATCTGAGTTGGAAGGTCGAGGGTTATGCACCCTGAATGGCTAAGTTTCCAACGGTTCCATATAATATTCATACATTCATGAATTGCCTGTTCGGACACGGGTTTTCGGATGTAACGTAGCGCATTGACAATATAACCTTCTTCTGCATATTGCCCGTAGCTCGTTATAAAGACAATCGGAATGTATTCATTCGAGTTGTGAATTTCTCTGGCAACGGCGAGACCACTTAGTTCACCGGGAATTTGAATATCCATAAACAACGCGTCAACTTGAAGCCCATGTTGCCATGAGTCTAGCACATCTTCGCTGGAAGTAAAACAATGGAGCATTAAGCAGGATGTATTTCCTGTTTTTTCGGCCCATGAATTGATTTTTGTTTTAATAGAATGAAGAAAGGTTTTTTCATCGTCGCATATAACAATATTCATAATAGTTTCTTCACCTCTAAATCAAAGTATAGCATAGATAATTATTCATGTCTATAAATCAAAAAAGGAAAGATGAAAATTTTGGACTAAAAAGTCTAATATATTATCCCACTTTGCACTGATAATGACTTTTTGTGCTCAAAAAGAAGCATTTCATGCCCAAATTGTTCGGCTGAAGGCTATTCGTGTTATCATGTTTTTCGGAGGTGATAGATATGAAATTGGCAACCATTCTGAAAGACTTTTTCCTTCGCTATGGCGAGCAGGGCGCGTGCTGCGCTAGCTGGCGTGGAAGCTATGAACCCCCTGTTCCCGAAGCCCTGAAGAACGCTGTCTTGGAAGAAGAAAAAAAGAAAACTCACGGCAACAAGTAAAAAAACAAGAGAAAAGCAGATGAGTTGTTTCAAAAGGCTCATCTGCTTTTCTCTTGTTTTCTGGGTGGTAAGCCGTCTATGTAGGCTTGCACGATTTGAAAGAGCTGCTTTCGTTCGCTTTCGGTTAGTCCTTCCAATGGGAGCCGTTCATTTTCTTCGCGACCAAGAAGGTAATCCGTTGTTACATGAAGCGCATCGGCGACGATACATATGTTATCAATATCTGGTAAGCAATAGCAATTCTCCCAATTTTTTACCGTAGTAACGTGAACATTCAGCTTATTCGCTAATCCCTGCTGCGTGAGATTCTGCTTTTTTCTGAGTTGACGCAGACGGTAACTAAAGGAATCTGGATTCGGTTTTTCTTTCATGCACAATCACCATCCTTCTTAAATGATGATATGTGAGAATATGAAAAATGTCTTGAACCAAAAAGTACAATACATTAGACTTTTTAAAAACAAAAAGCATTTCGTGCACAAAAAAGCGCGTTTTGTGAACACGGAAGGACGCGAAAGTTTTTTCTGCTATAATTTGCCTATCCAATGAACGAAAGAAGATGATTCCGTTGAATTGAAAAGAAAATGTTCTCATCTATAATAAAAAGGAGGATATCGTCATGAAAAAGATGGCTTGTTTCGCCGTGGCTGCGGCAATGATTCTCTCTACTTTCTCCTATGCACTGGCTGATAATTATACGGATTACTATAAGGATCTGTCTGGCGGCATCTACGGAAAGCAGAACACGGAAAAAGTGACTAAAGGTGCTACGGGATCTGCCAAAAATGAGGTATACACACTGAGCAGATCGCTTAGCACTAACGACTCTATCGTAGGTAAAGTGCGCTATGGTGCAAACGGAAATCCGGTCACCGATGTGTGCGATGTTACAAATACCTCTACATATTATATGTCGTATGAGTATCATGAAAAGGGTGTTGTTGGTAAGAAATACTATATGAAAATGCAAAATACGACTGGCTGCGCTGATGTGACTGTATCGGGACGCTTTACTCCGTAAAGCATTAGGTGTCTCCGCATTTGAATATACGGAGGCACCAATTTTTTTATAAAGATGGAGGGTATCATCCATGCGCAAAATGATTTCTTCTGTGTTGAGTTTTTTTCTTTTTTTATTTGTTTTTATACCTGTTTTTGCTGAAGAATATCCTGTTCTTCATATGAGGCTAGGCAATGTTGATGCATATACTTTGCTTGGAAAACTTGCGGATGACGAGACTGACATTAAAGAAGTAGTAGATGGGAAACAAACCATTGAGGGATATGGTGAAGACATAGGAAAAGAAAAAGCGCATCTGGATATTTACAATCTCAATAAAATGACGATTTATATTCAAGAACCTTCTGGTGAAATCCATATTGACTGGAACTCTGCCGTAAAAGAAGATTATGAACAAATTGAAAAGCAGCAAAAAGAAAAATATGATGCGGATGATGATGGATTTCTCGATGATGGAGAAACGCTGTTTTGCACAAGAATAGACCATACCAGCGAAGAAGCATCCGACAATATAAAAAAAGCGAACCAACTTGTGCAAAAACTTGCGCAGCAACTAGGTGTTTCTGTAATAGCGGAGCCTGTCATATTTAGAGAAAGCACTTTTGTTTATCCAGATGGCCAAAATCTTAAAAAAGGGTCTGCAAGATATGCTATTGTACGAAATGGATTGATGGTAGAAACAGAAGGATATTGGTCTGAAATTTCTCGAACTGGATATTATGTCGAATCTGAAGCTCTTAATATTGAATGGTGCGGTGATGAAATTACATCAGCAAATATTAACATATATTATGAAGAATCTGAAGAAAAGATAAATATGAATCTGATTTCACTCGAAGAAGCAAAGAACGCTGTGAATAATGAATTGCAGAGACGCATCAGAATCGAAGGCATGGAACCTATTGTAGATATTTGCTATATGCCAATGCCCGATTCAAAAGGCGAATTATACGCGGAATTTGTTCCTGCATGGCGTTTTCGTTTTCGTGGAGAAGATGGAAATACTCATCGTGTAAATGCCTATACGGGTGAGGTGATTCGATGAAGGAAACTTATTTACAAATAAAGTACATAATTGGTCGTCCATCTTGGTGGATAGGAACACTGATAAGCTTTATCGCAATGATGCAGGGGTTTATAAGTGAAGGAATCTATCAAAGCAAAAATTTGATTTATATGATGACCGTTACAATGAATTATGGCGTGTTTATCCCACTGGCACCATTGGCAGCGGTTATTTCCGTAGGGGGACACTTAGAAAGCGCAATAACAAACGCATGTTGCTATCCTCATATGATACGATGTAGAAAAAGACAGTTTGTTTTTTATACAGGGTTTAGTGCCGCTATTGCCGGGGGCTTGGCTTTAATAGCGGGTTGGATCATTTCTATGGGTGCACTGAAGTTTTTATGGCATTTACCGACTACTGGTGAAAATATGCTTGGATTGGAGCAAACTTCTTTGGGGAGCTGGATTGCAGCAGGAAATCCTTGGGCATATTTAATCGCGAGAGCTATTCTTGTTTTCTTATATGGTCTATTCTGCGTATGCGTTTCGATGCCAATAGCTTTTGGAAGGCAGGAATCTGCGACAATATGTTTATTTCCCTTTAGTTTTCTTCGCATAATGCAATATATGTTCTTTGGTATATGTCCGGCATTCCTTTCGCCAACGCGAATCCTGTTGGGAATGGATATAATGGAAATAAATGCAAAAGAAACTTTCATAGTATCTTTTTTAAGTATAAATGTAATGTCTTTTTTTCTGCTATTGATCTCTTTGAAGATATTTGAAAGAAGGTTATCCTTTGAATAAGAGAAGATATTCTTTGCTTTGCATGGAATTGAGAAAACTCTTGATTACTCCTAAAGCAATATGTGTTCTCCTCTCAGCGATGGCGATAAATATAACTTATTTAGCGGGAATTCATGAAGCAATTCCAGCTAAGGATGCCATAAGTTTATTGACACCGATGCTTTTGCTTTTAAGTTCACCCCAGATTTTTCCAAGCCCGCATTTTTTTATGAGTGTATTTGTCTTTTTCCTTCTTGCCCAGATTCCCTTTACAGGGAGAGATTTTCCCTATCATATGATTCGAACGGATAAGAAAAAATGGATAAAGAGGCAAATCCATTTGATTATTTTAGCTAATATTGTTCTTTTTCTCTTTTTCTTTTTAACATCAGTTATTGCGCTAATTCCGCATTTATCGTTAAGTATAGAATGGAATAATAACCTGCTTACATGGCAAGATGAACAAATTGGTATATGGTACACATATATTCCATATGCTGTTATCCATCAGGTTAGTTTGGTTCAAGCTTTTTTATGCGCAACATGTCTGTGGATATTATATGGTATATGCGGAGGATTACTCCTTTTGCTTCTGCGGTTTTGTGTGCCACGCGTCAAAAATGCAGGACTTGGCATTATATTCTGCATGTATTTTTACGATTACCTTTGTGAATATAATTTACCATATGTTGCACGGTTTTTCTCTCCCGTGGCATTATCGAGAATTACTTTTTTGAATTGGGGATATGATCCTGTATTCCCTTCTGTTTTATATGCGTTTCTATTTTTTGGTGTAACTTGTATAGTTTTAATTTTAATTACAATGAATATAGGAAAAAGGATGGAGTTGGATAGAATTTCATCAAGAATTGACAGATAAGGAGGGAATGTTAGTGATTGATATAACCAATTTAAGCAAATCATATAACGGATATTCTGTCTTGAAAAATGTGAATATGCGACTTGAAAAAGGACAAGTAATAGGTTTCATTGGAGAAAATGGAAGTGGAAAATCAGTATTGCTTAAGATGATCTGCGGATTTGTGCGTCCTGATAGTGGGAAAATAATCGTGCAAGGGAAGGAAATTGGAAAAGATCTGGATTTTCCTGATAAAACAGGGATTATGATTGAAGAACCGGGGTTCTTTCAAGCATATTCTGCGCGACAGAATATGAGACTTTTTGCGGCACACCGAAATAAATTAAGTTATGAAGAAATTGATGATTTCATTAAAATGGTTGGATTAGAACCTAAAGATCGAAAGCCGGTTGGAAAGTATTCAATGGGGATGAGACAGCGTTTATGCTTTGCCCAAGCCCTTATGGAAGACCCAGACTTATTGATTCTCGATGAACCATTTAATGCGCTAGATAAAAAGTGGGCTGAATGGATGAAGAATAAGATTAAATCATATAGTAACAGAAACAGATTGGTCATTTTAACTAGTCATAGACAAGAAGATATAGATGAACTATGTACGGCATCTTATCGTTTTAACGATTTCAATGTGATTGAATTACACAGTAACAAACACGAATAATGCAGAGGCGTCAAATTCAATGCTTTATTGAAAAAACTATGAGAAAATACAGGAAATGTAATGTGAAGCACAAATAGAAAGAAGGTGAAAAAATGTAGATTATCTGAAATGATCAAAAAAGAAAAGCTATTATATGTGCTCTATTACATTGTACTGTAAAATATATATTAAAAGGAGTATCTTTATGTTCAAAAAAATGATTATTTCGCTTATCGCTGTTGGTATGTTTTCTTGCTCTATCGCCTCTGCAACTGGAATTAAGCCCAGAATCGAGGCTAATGATTGCCCTAAGTGCGGAACGCATATGACGGTACATGTCGGGCCGTGGCAGTATGAGAGTTCACAGTATAAAACCTGCTCAAAGCATGGAAAATATAGGAGCTATGCTTATTCTCGTCAATACACATATACATGTGGTAATTGCAATTATAGTGACGTTGATTTTCAGTTTGATATTACTGGATGTCCTAGTTGCTAAAAACAACAGAGCAAAAAGAATTTCCTCCTGAAAAATGTCGAATGTTTTCATAACGTAGATGGAGGTATAGATTCCGTGAGGATTTATAAGTTAATTTGCCTGATTGCTCTTTTTCTCGTATTGACTATAATACCACTCTACATTTCGACTGGAGAAAATCTTGGAGATGTTGAAATTTCTATTCTGGAAGATTCTTTAGATGTTCTTTGTTTAGTAAATCGAGATCATCTTTTAGAAAAAAATTATCCTGATCAAAACATTCCTAAATACAAACTTGAAGAAGTGAAGCTGCCCACGACAAAAGGAACGCATTTGCTTCGAGGAGTGGCTAATATAGCGTTAAACGCGCTATTCGAAGCCGCCTATGCGGAAAATATAAGGTTATTCGTAGGTTCTTCTTATCGAACATATAGAACCCAAGAGGTAATGCACTATAACCGCGTTAAGAGGATTGGATTTGACGATGGATATGTACAAAAAGCAGGGGCTTCGGAACATCAAACGGGACTAGCAGTAGATGTGGTTAGTAGCGAATATACTAATATGTTCCAAAAGTCATTTGGAGAAACGCAAGAAGGCAGGTGGCTTAGAGAAAATTGCGCGGAATTTGGTTTCATAATTCGATATCCTGAAAATAAAGAAGAAATAACGGGAATAAGTTATGAACCCTGGCATTTGCGCTATGTTGGTAAGGAAGTTGCTTCGTATATTATGGATAACGATTTAACACTGGAAGAATTTTCAGCAAGAAGAATTGTTGCGTTAGGTGCATATTATGGAGAAGCAATGAGTTGGGATAACTGAGATAGAATTTTTGATATATCCAAGTAAAAAGACATTTTGAAGTAAAAAATATCTATGGCGCGAGGATTATTTATCTTCGCGCCATAGATATTGGAAAAGAAAAATTGAATAATGTTAAGCAATATAATAAGCTAAGAAATGAACGACTCTTTTTGAATTGAAGCCAACTGTCTACTATAAATGAAGAAATCAAAAAATAATTTTTTTCAAAATGATTTCTTCAACTTGCGCCTTGATAGTGTTCATCACTCCAATCCATCTCATTGGATCAGATGCTTTCATTTCTTCGGTCACGTCGGCATCCTTCGTCATTTGCGGAATCAGTTGATCCAGCATCTTTTGTGCTGTTTCATCTGCATCATGCAAATCATCGTAGAGTTTGCCGCTAAGCAACAACGCTGTATAGGTGCAGGGACGATGCTCCTTCAGATAACGCAGTCGCATCCGACCATATTTGCCGAGTGGCGGGGCTTCAAAGGGCATGAAATCAGGAAGGTAGTAGTCGCCTACGAGTGTGTAATCAAGGTCGTTGTTATGGTCGTGAATTTTAGAAGGCAGCATGTTCATTGTGTTCCTCGCTTTCTTGTAGTGTCGGTTATAAAGTACTTTCTGCAACTATCGGAATGATTCCGATCCGTCTCCTTTCGTTTGTTTTGCTTATCACACCACAATACTTGAGATAAAAAGAAGAAATCCGAACCCATCCCCAACTGGGATTAAGTTCGGATTTCTCAAGTATGGTGGAGGTGAGGAGAATCGAACTCCTGTCCGAAAAAGCGACAGCCGAGCTTTCTCCGAGCGCAGTTCGCGTTTTAACATTCCCTCTTCCCAGCGCCCACGAACGGGCTCAGGGATTCAGTAGCTTCATCATGTGTTCATGCTGCAAAGCTTAGGCAAGAACATGGCCCGCTAAATGACGCCGGATTCCGATGCAGCGGGATCATCGGGCCGACGCGCAGCCTAATTAGGCCGCGAGGCAATAATCGTTATTGTCAGTTCATTTTTAATTTCCCGATTTTTACGTGGCTCGGGGCCACGGCTCGCTTACCTGACCGCCCACAATCCCGTCGAAACCAGTACACCCCCATACAAATCGGCGCAAATGTGCTCAATCGTCCCCGCGGTTCTTCGAGCGCAGGGCGCGCTGAATGTCGCGCTGCGCATCCTTGGCCGCCATGTCGTCGCGCTTGTCATGCAGCTTTTTGCCCTTGCAAAGCCCCAGTTCCATCTTGAAGCGCCCGTCCTTCAAATACACCTGAAGCGGGATGAGCGAATAGCCCATCTTGCCGACCTCCTGCGCGAGATGACGAATCTGGCTCTTGTGCAGCAGCAGCTTCTTCTGCCGAAGCGGGTCGGTGTTGAAGATGTTGCCCTGCTCGTAGGGGCTGATGTGCATGCCGCAGACGAGCACCTCGCCGTCCTTGACGATGGCGAAGCTCTCCTTGAGGTTCATCCGCCCCTGGCGCATGCTCTTGACCTCGGTGCCCTTGAGCTCCATGCCGCATTCCAGCCGCTCTTCGACGAAGTAATCGTGGAACGCTTTTTTGTTCTGTGCCATCGGCTTGATGCCCTTTGCGCGCGCCATGCGACTCCCTCCCTCGAAAAAAGCTCGACCATAGTATAGCACAGAGCCGGAAAATTGGCAAGCGTTTGCGTCAGGCTTCGTCCCGCAGCGCGCGAAGGCGGCGATGCAGCATCGCCCGCCGGTCGGCGCAGTCAAACCAGTCGTCCGAGATGGGGGCGATTTGGTTTAGGCCGATTTGGTGCACGCCGCAAAGCGCCGCCTCCATCTGGCTCTGGGGCGTGGGGGCGGTCTGGCAGCGCGCCCCTTCAAGCGTATCGTATGCGCCGAACGCCCGGTTGAAATCCATCAGGGGATAGAGCTTCGTCAGGCGGTTGGTGGCGTTATCAGCCCAAAAACCCCAGTTGCCCCAATGCCTGTCCGTGTTGCCGACGAGATAATCGACAATGTTCATCATGTGATACCCGTAGGGATCGCGCCGCATGACGATGCTGTGCGCGGTCGTGTCGCGGTTGGCCGCGTAGATATCCACGGATTCGATGTTGACCAAACTGCGCGCTTCCGAGGTCACCAGCCGACAGGCGCTGACCGGCTCGCCCCGATAGGTTTTGGCCTCGTAGCGCACCTGATCGACGGCGAAGCACTGGGCGATTCGGCTGGCGAGCAGCTCGTTGTGAACCTCGCTTGGCGAGCCGTCCTTGTAGAGCCAGAAAACCCCGTCGCGCCGCACCCATGCTTTGGGCGCAACGCCCTGCGTGGCGACGTCCCCGGCGGCGTCGGCCGGGTCGAGGAGCGATGCGTTTTGCACCGTGAGCGAAAGACCGCGGAGCGAAACATCCACAAATGCATCTGAGAGCGAATGGTGAAACAGGCTGACGGCTTCAAACGTCAGCTTTTCTTTGTGCGCCTTGACCCAATAGACGTCGGTGAGCGCCAGCGCGTGATAGGCGATGGCGATCTGCGCGCGATCCCGGTCGGTGACGGCCTGCTTTTTGCCCAGCGCGTTGAGAATCTCTTTGGCATACGCTCGGTCGAGCGTCAGCACGCGCGAGGCGCACCAATGCTCAAAATTGCTGATGTTGTTCAGGCGCGTGTCCATGTCGTCCCCCTGCTCCAGATAGAGGTTGTAGGGCATGAACGAGGGATAATACACCGTGCAGGTGCCATCCGCGCGAACGGAGGCCACGCGCCGGTTCAGGTGCATGATGAAATAAGGGGTCATGGCGTTCACCTCGCTGTTGGTCTATCCTTATCATACAACAAAAAAGCGGGCGTTTCAAGCGGAGCGGCCGCTTTCGCGCGGGGCAAACGGCGCGCTTGAGGTTCGCGCGGTTTTGTGCTATGATAGTTGAGGCAAAATTGGCAAGCCTCCTTGCGAGGCGTTCTTTGAAATAGGAGGCCATCCCTTTATGACCATTCTGCTTCTGGGCGACCTGACGGGTCGCAGCCGCGTCGCCCTGCGCATGCTCACGGGCGAGCTGGAAAACCGCGGCCACGAGGTTCTGGCGCTTCCGACGGCGCTGATTTCCAACACGCTCAATCTGGGCAGGGCGGCGATAGCGGATACGACCGATTATCTGCTCGAGGCGCTGGAAACGTGGGAGGCGCTCGGCCTCTCGTATGATCTGCTCTACATCGGCTATGTGACCGGGCTGGCGCAGGCGGAAAGGCTCTGCCGGGTGGCGGATGCGGCGCGCGCGCGCGGCGTGCCCGTCGTGGTCGATCCGATTCTGGGGGATCACGGCAAGCGCTACAACAGCGTGAGCATGGAGCAGGCCGAGGCGATGACGCGGCTCATCCGCCATGCCGATATCATCACGCCGAATTTGACGGAGGCCTGCCTGATGACGGGGCAGCCGTATGAAAACGCCGACGTCGATGCGCTGCTCGATGCGCTCGGCGGGGCGGAGACGAGCGTGCTGGTGACCAGCGCGGGCGATGCGGTGGCGGGGAAGGACGCGCGCACGGGCAGGCGCTTTCGCGTCCCGTTCCGGCGGATTCCCGGCGAGCACTGGGGCACGGGCGACCGCTTCTGCGCGCTGCTGCTGGATGCGCTGGCCGGCGGGCTTCCGCTCGAACAGGCGGCCAGGCGCGCCAGCGACGGGGTGTATGAAGCCCTTTTGAATGGCTGAGCGCTGAAAAAACGAAAAATCCCTCAAATCCTATTGACGAAGTATGATATGAGTGCTATACTGGGTGCATCGAGTGAGAACTGGAGGGACTGCGCATGATGATTTCAACCAAGGGTCGGTATGCTCTGCGCATCATGGCCGATGTGGCGCAGCACGACGGCGAAATGCCGGTGAGCGTGCGCGAAATCGCCCAGCGGCAGGAGATATCCGGGAAATACATGGAGCAGATCATCAGCGTGCTGACCCGGAGCGGCCTTCTGCGCAGCATTCGCGGCGCGCAGGGCGGCTATCATCTGGCCAAGAGCCCCGAGCAGATCACCGTCGGCATGATCCTGCGCGCGACGGAGGGCGATCTCGCCCCGGCCGAGTGCGTTTCCGTGGATGGACACGCCTGCACGCGAAGCGGCGTCTGCCCGTCCCATGCCGTGTTTTCCAAGGTATACAGCGCCATCAACAGCGTTATTGACGGCGTGACCCTGTGCGATCTCATCCCGGAGGGCGAAAGCGTTTCGGCGGGGCACACGGGCGCATGCCTGTAACGCCCGAATCGGCGCATGGAATGAACGACAATATAGATGGGAGAGAATTTTTCGTGATCTATATGGATAACGCCGCGACAACGCGGCTGAGCGGCAGGGCGCTTGAGGCCATGATGCCGTATCTGACGGAGCAATATGCCAACCCGGCCGGCACATACAGCTTTACCCACGCCAGCAACGCGGCGATGGAGAAGGCGCGCAAGCAAGTCGCCGACGTGATCGGCGCGACGAGCGCGGAGATTTTCTTCACCAGCGGCGGCACGGAGAGCGACAACTGGGCGCTCAAGGGCACGATGCGCGCCAACGAGAAAAAGGGGCGTCACCTGATTATCTCGGCGATTGAGCATCACGCCATTCTGCACAGCGCCAAGGCGCTCGAACGCGAGGGCTTTGAAGTGACCGTTCTGCCGGTTGATGCGGATGGCGTCGTCGCGCCGGAGGCGGTCGAGGCCGCGATTCGCCCGGATACCGTGCTCGTCTCCATCATGGCGGCGAACAACGAAATCGGCACGATTGAGCCGCTGGAGGCCATCGGCGCGGTCTGCAAGCGCCACGGCGTGATCTTCCACACCGACGCGGTGCAGGCGTTCGGCCACATCCCGCTCAATGTCGAGCGGATGCAGATCGACCTGCTTTCCGTCAGCGCGCATAAGTTCCATGGCCCGAAGGGCGTGGGCTTCCTCTACATCCGCAAGGGCGTGAAGCTCGTGCCGTTTATGGATGGCGGCGCGCAGGAGAAGAACCGCCGCGCGGGCACGAGCAACGTGCCGGGCATCGTGGGCATGGGCGAGGCGGCGCAGTCGGCCGCGGAGAACATGGAAACCGCGATGGCGAAGGTCGCCGCGGTGCGCGATCACCTGATCGCCCGCATCGAGGCGGAAATCCCCTACGCGAAGCTGAACGGCCATCGCACCAACCGCCTGCCGGGCAACGTCAACTTCTGCTTCCGCTTCATCGAGGGCGAGAGCATGCTGATGCTGCTCGATGCGCAGGGCGTCTGCGCGTCCAGCGGTTCGGCCTGCACCAGCGGCTCGCTGGATCCGTCGCACGTGCTGCTGGCCATCGGCTGCCCGCACGAGATCGCGCACGGCTCGCTGCGCCTGTCCCTCAGCGAGGAGACGACGATGGCGGACGCGGATTTCGTCGTCGATCAGCTCAAGGAAATCATCCCGCGCCTGCGGAGCATGTCCCCGCTCTACGCGGATTTCATCGCGAAGAAGTAAGTTCGGAGGAGTAATGAGATTATGTATACCGAAAAAGTGATGGATCACTTCATGCACCCGCGCAATGTGGGCGAGATTGATAACGCCAGCGGCGTGGGCACGGTCGGCAACGCCAAGTGCGGCGACATCATGCGCATCTTCCTGGATATCGACGAGAACCAGATCGTGCGCGACGCGAAGTTCAAGACCTTCGGCTGCGGCGCGGCCATCGCGACCAGCTCCATGGCGACCGAGATGATTATTGGCAAGACGGTGCAGGAGGCGCTGGAGGTCACCAACAAGGCGGTGATGGAGGCGCTGGGCGGTCTGCCGCCGGTCAAGGTGCATTGCTCTCTGCTGGCCGAGCAGGCGGTTCATGCCGCGCTGTGGGATTACGCGCAGAAGAACCACATCACCATCGAGGGGCTCAAGCCGCCGGTCAACGACGTGGACGAGCTCGAAGAAGCGCACGAGGGCGAGGCGTAAGCGCCTGTCACGTCAAATAAAAAGAGGGTCGCTCCTCCATTCGGGGGAAAGCGATCCTCTTTTGATTGGCCGAAAAATGCGTGAAAGCGCGCTCAGCCCGCCGTGCCTTCCGCCGGAAGCGCCGTTTCGACGGGGGATTCCGTCTGCGCGGGCGCTTCTGTTTCGGCGGGCGCTTCCGTCTCAGTGGGAACGTCCGGCGAAGCGGTCGGCTCGTCTGTGGGGATGGGCGTGGGTTCGGGCGAAGCCGTAGGCTTGGGTGTATGGGTAGGTGCGGGCGTTGCCGTCGGTTCGGGAGAAGCCGTCGGTTCGGGAGAAGCCGTGGGTTCGGGAGAAGCCGTGGGTTCAGGAGAAGCCGTGGGTTCAGGCGTGGGCGTGTGGGTGGGCGCAGGCGATGCCGTGGGTTCGGGCGTGGGCGAAGGCGTGACCAGCGGCTCGACCGCGTCCACCGAGGAGGTGATCTCCGGCAGCGGCGTGATGGCCTTGTTGTAGGCGAACGTGTTTTCGCCATCCTGCAGCAGGCAGTTGGCCACGCGCGTGTGCGCCACGCTGTCGCCGATGACCAGCAGCGACTGCCCCGGTTCGCCGGTCTGCGCGCTTGCGTCGCCGCCGATGAGCATGCCGCTCAGATTGACGGCGGCTGCGCCCGCCGCGTCCATCACGATCAGCGCGTTGCCGCCGTATTCGTCGCCGCTGCCGCCGCGAATCTCGCCGTTTACGCCGATGGAAACCGTGTCGCCGATGGAGACGACCTGCATGCCCGCGCCGCCTGCCGCGCCCCGGCCGCCGCGAACGCTGCCCGCGACGGTGATGAAGGCGTTGCCGCTCAGGCCGAACAGGTTCAGCCCCGTGCCGCCCATCATCGCGTCGTTGCCGCCGCGAATGGTTCCGGCGAGCATCATCGTGCCGTATTCGCTCAGCGGGGAAACCTCCATGCCGCTGCCGCCGCCTTCGCCGCCGCGAATACTGCCCTCGACGCTGACATACAAATCGCCGCCGCGCTGGCTGACGGAAACGCCCGTCGCGCCCTCGCCGCCGATGATTTCGCAATCCCCGTCGATCAGCAGCGTGCCGCCGCCGACCAGAGACAGGCCGCTCTGACCCGACGCGCCCTGAACGTGGACGGCGCGCAGCTCGACGTTGGATATGCCGGAAATCGTCAGGGAATCCCGCAGCTCCACGTCGGAGAGGATGACGGAGGAATCGCTGATGTGCAGCCGGTGCAGAACGGCCTTGCCGTCGCCGGAGATTTGCAGCAGCGCGGGGGAGGAGATGGCCTCCTCCGTCGCGGTCATTTCGCCGGAGACGAGCAGAATGTCGCCGTCCTTCGCGCGGTGCACCATGTCCAGCAGCTCCTCGTAATTGAGCGCGGGGCCGAGCGTACCGGCGCTGGCCAGCGCCGGGCAGAGAAGAACAGTCAGCAAGAACAGGACAAGCGCCCGTGTTGCTTTCATGGAACAACTCCCTTTCAAATGTTAGAAAGAATATGCGGCGAACGCGCCGCGTCAGCTTGTTGACATAAGCAAACTTGGCTTAAATAGCAAAATCAAGAAATTCAGCTATTCTTTCATTTGCGGAAAGGGCTATTCT
>ERZ772820.1111-NODE-1111-length-22370-cov-11.205915_pt1 | contig 22370 bp, 15 predicted proteins | sample MGYA00511377_ERZ772820 | MGnify/ENA primary metagenome ERZ772820 (study PRJEB29015, sample SAMEA2737684) | human gut metagenome | biome: human gut; feature: human-associated habitat; material: faeces | place: China | collected 2012 ... | reverse complement strand
GCATCGTCTGTATGATGGTACTGGCATTGACGTGACAGATACGATTCCGCTTACTACTGAAGAGTATGTGGCTAGCAACCTCGGTGCTCACTCTCTCAACTATGAGGGAACAGAGACAAGCAAGGGTGTTAAGCAAGAGACTGGATTGAGCAGAGAAGACTTTGCTAAAACTCAGTTGCTCGCTGCTGATGGTAAGGGAACTACTATTGATGCGCTCGTTCATAGCTTGTGGGAGAATCGTCCATCAAACCTTGAATCACTAGACACTCAGGAAATTCGTAATGCTCTCATCGGTGTACTCAATAGCGGTTTCAAGGCATCGGAAGCAAGGAATTTTGTTGAAAATATTCGCATTGCTCAGGCAGAGAACATACTTGAAGAGCAGAAACGTGCTCAGGAGAATGCAGCCTATGCTGAGCAGCACAAGGCTGAGCCAGAGGCCGAGTTGGAGGCGAAGTCGGATGAAAAGGCTGAGTTGAAGGCGAAGTCAGAGGCGAAGTTGGATAATGAATCGGATAATAAATCTAATGATTTGTCTAATGAAACGGATAATGACAATATAAATGATAATATAAATGCTCCTGAGGTTCCTGAGGATGCAACGGACGAGAATCCGCTTGGCTTGCAACTTAGCGAGGATAAGGTTCCGTTTGAAATCGAAGGAGGAAAGAGCGGTGAGACGTATGATATAAACGACAATAAAGACAGACAGAGACTTATCAATGACAACAAGGTGGACGATAAGGACATCTTGGATATTGATATGCCTAAACACGTACACAAGGCTATTAAGGAATTGTGTAAGAAGATGGGATTGAAGGTTCAGTTCCTCTATATGGGTGCAAGGTCAAATGGTTGGATTGAGAATGGAACCATGTATCTTGCTCTGGACACAGAGAAGGCTACCCAGTTTGTCTTTGGTCACGAAATGACTCATGCCATCAAGCAGAAGAATCCTGAAGCATACAAAGAACTCGTTAAGGTTGCCATGGCTGTAACAACAAAAAAGAAGTTTGAGGAAGACTTGGCTAAGGTTTATCAAAACTACCATGGTATCTCTGGATATAACAATGTTGATGATTACGTTGAGGAGGTTGTTGCTGATAACTTAGGAAAGTTCATTAATGACTTTGACTTGGCACAAAAGTTCTCTCTTCGTCTCAATCATCCTATTTTGGGAACGATTCTTCATGCTATACAGAAGATAAAGAGTCTGTTATATGGTGACTTCTACAAGTCTGTAGATGCTTTGGAGCGTATTGTAGAAAAGGCTTACGTTGAAACTGCAAAGGGTCAGGTGACGAACTCCGAGACTGGCGAAGATGTTTCATTCTCTCTCCGTCAAAAGCCTGAGCCTAAGAAGAAGGGCATTGGCTACAAGGTGTTCGTGCTAAAGGATGGTAAACTCTATCCACCAATGGTAGCGAACCCTGATGGTGCTGCTACTCCAGTGGGTGTATGGCTCGATGCTGATGCTGCTCCTATTGCAGGAGAAAGCAAGACTGGCAGACCTCAGGTTAAGCAGGGTGGCAAGGGTACACAAGGCGGTAGCGGTAAGCTAGCCTATAGACCAGGATGGCATCTTGGTGTAGTGCCTTACGCTATCCAGTTCAACCGCAAGGATGCTGAGGGAAACAAGACTCTCTTCCCTAAGAACTTCGTGTTCGCTGAGGTGGAGTATGCTGCTGATGTAGATTATCAGGAGGAAGCTCGCCAAGAGGGTATCAATCCATCGGGCAAGTATCAGCATTCATTGGCTGGCTTGAAACATCTGCCTACTGATGGCTATTATATGTATCGTACCAACCCGAACCCTGAGACTGACCCTTGGGTGATTACTGGTGCGATGAAGGTGAACCGTATCTTGACCAGAGCAGAGCAAGCAGAACTTGTAAAGAATGCTGGACGTGAACCTCAGCAGATTCAGGAGGGCGATATTGTTACTGATGATATTGTGAACAGCATCAATCAGGAGATAGCTGATGCTCCTAAGTTCTCGTTGAAGGTATATCATGGTAGCGGTGCTGAGGAAGGTGATACCAACTATGTTATCTTCAAATCTGAGGATATGAAAATCACAGAGCACACCAAGTTCTCGTTGAAGTCAAAACCAGTCCGCTTTGAAGCTGGCAAGAAACTCAGCGATGAAGAGAAGAAGGAAGTCCTTTCTACATTGAAGGATGCCTATAAGGTGAATGGTGTTCCTTATCACATCGAAGAGACTGCTGGCGGCAAGGAGAAGAGAGTGTATGAGCCTACTGCTGATAGCTATGTTGTGAGCGATATTACAAATCGTCCACTAAGATACTATATCACTTTGCCTGATGGTCGTGTGGCTCATCCTACTGAGGTATATCCTAATATCTCGGACAATGAGGTGAAGTCTTCGGCTACCAAGCAGGGCTTGCTTGATGAAGAGGTTGACCAGATTGTTAGTGCTGCCATTGTCAACATGAAGGATATTGCCGACAATGCCAAGGCGATAGAGGTGCTGACCGAATTGCAGAATCTCCCACATGAGACACATGATGTAGGCTACGGCTTGAATAATGCCCAGTCATACAACTACAAGACTGGCATCTTCACTTCTGATGCTGCCCAAGCTATAGATTATGTGGTAAGACGAATGAGAAGAAAGGAAGATGTTCCTACCGAGATTCCTGCTGCTTTGAAGAAGGCGGTGGCTGATAGCTATGGTATGGTTGATAACCTCATTGATGGCATGAGTTCTACTAAGTTCTCGTTGAAAGATAATCAGGGGAACCCTCTGAATCAGGATGGCACGTTGAAGCTGGATAAGATTAAGTCCGTTGATGAATTGACGGATGAAGACTTTACTGATGCTTTTCGTAATGTTGAGCTTCCTACTCTTCCAAAGAATGTAGATAAAGCAATAGGTGCAAACGGAAAGCCGGTTGTTATCAAGAAGAATATCTTTGAGAAGAATTGGAATGCTCACAAGTTTACTCCTGCTGAAAGCAAAAAGATATTGAATGATGCTTTATACAATACAGATTTGGTAGGGCGTACACAGCCAACAAAGAAGCCTAACCATTGGGTTGCAATCAAGTTGGATGATAAAAGTCCTATCACCGTGTTGGAAGTAAACGACAACAAGAATAATGTTGAAGTTGTTGGTTGGTATACACTTGATGAAAGAAATCTTGGGAGAATAAAAAGACAAGCTGAACGAAATGGCGGCGAACTCATTATGTTAACTCCTAAAGATGATAAGGTGGAAAGCCTTTCCACTCCTCCGCTCAGCTCTGCTGCAAAGATAGACAATTCTTCTGAAACTTCCAAGGAAAATGGAGAAAAGTTTTCATTGAAGGACGAAAAAACCATGTTTGGTATGCACAACATCAGTCTTGATAAACTTCGCAAGGCTATCAAGCAAGGTGGCTTTGCCGCACCTTCCATGGGTGTGATTGACTCAAAGAATGGAATATATTCTGGCTATGGAGAGATTACATTGATACCGAAGGCAGAAAAAATTGCCAAGAGAACAGGCAAGAATATCGGCACTTATGCCGCAGATGCCTGGACTCCTATTTATCCTCCAGTAGAAAAGAAGTTTGGTGGCAATGGTGGTGATGTCGCTTACGACGACATAGAATCCGTTCCAAAGGAAATGCAACGTCTCACAAGAAATGCCATCAATAGCTTCATGGATGGTCGTGAAGCAAACGGATTGGCTTATCTTTACTTGCAAGAGAAAGGAAAAGCTCCTGAGTTGGTTCATGTTGAAGGCAAATATCCAAAGGAACTTCATGATGAGGTGAAGGGTATCTTGGGAAAATTAAATGGTATCTATAATACTACGGATGAGCAAAAGGAGAAACTCCTTGACTTGTTTATTCGTGAGGTGTATGATGGCAATAAGGAAGAGTTTGACAATGACATCAAGAAATTCATTAAGAAAGACGAGGAGCTTATCAAGAAAAGACCAAACTCTAATATTGCCAAGAACAAATAACTTGATGTTGATTGGATGAAGGAACATGGCTATGACTATGGGGCTTTGTCTCGTTTCGTTGATGGCATACTGCGTGATGCGGAGACTTCTGGTAAGGTGGATGAGAATGCAACGATGAAAGCTGCACAACAATACATTCAGGACAAAGGCATGAAGGAAGACTTCGATTCATGGAAAGAAAAACTCAATGACCGCTATAATGTGGAGGAGGTTATCTTTGCTGGATATAAGCCAGATGGCAATCGTAAGTATCTGCCTAACACTGTGGAGAATGCCGTGAAGGTAATGAAACAAGATGGCAAGAATGCTTCCGTTGGTTCGGCTTCTTTCAGTCATTTCGTAGCATCCATATTGAAACCTATGGGGACTCTTGACCAAATCCGCAAGAAGAAGGGCAATTTGACTGGCAACTATGAAGATGTTGAGAAGTTTCAAGAAAAATGGCAACCTGTCTATGATGAGTTGGCTGATAAGATGCAACCTGATGCAGAACCATTTGAAAGCTATGGCATGGACAGATTGGAAGAGGTTGCCACACAGAAGAATCCAAAGAAATATGCCAAGGAAGAGTATGGTGTGGACTTGACAGACGAGGACATCAACAAATTGAATGAACTTATTGAAGCTGTCAAGAATGATAAGCCTTCTATTTACTTTGAGACCAAGTTTATGCGTCCTTATGGTCTTGACGAGTTTGAGAAGGCTATTGTTCCAAACGATACTCCAAGCGATGTGGTAGATGCCTTGAAGATGGCTGGCATTGATGTGAGCAGCTATGAGCGTGGAAATGCAGAGGACAGACAGAAGGTTACTATGGATGCTATCAATAGCAGCGACAATATTCGTTTCTCTCTGAAATCTATGATGGCGAAACCTGAGGGATGGAAACAAGCCAACAAGAAGGCTATTCATATTGCAGAAGCTATTGAGCGTGACCCTAAGTTCTCCTTGAAGAACCTTGATGGCACTCTCATTAAGGCTGGAACCTACTTTAGCGGTGGCGGTCTTGTTGAGGAAGGTTTGAAGGGTATCATCGACCCAGTGGTGGCAGTTGAATATGACGAGAAGATAAGCGGTGTTTATCGCAACAACTTCGGACAGCACATCGTTACTGCTGATGTTCGTGATGTTGACCCTAAGGAGTTGGTGAAGCAGATAGATGGCGAGGTGGAGTACTTCCATGCCAGCCCAGTCTGCAAGAACTACTCTCAGGCGAAGAGTAACCATGCTGAGGTGGAACTTGACAAGGAGACTGCTGCTAGTACTGCTGAGTTTATCAATGCCATAAAGCCAAAGGTGGTGACCATTGAGAACGTGAAGGGATATAAGGATTCCGATGCCATGAAGACTATTACCGATGCTCTGGATGCCAACGGCTATACTTGGGATGCAGATGTGTATAACGCTGCTGACTATGGCGGCTACACAAACCGAGAGAGATTGATTGTCCGTGCGGTTCGTGATGGCAAACTCCCTGAAAAGCCAAAGAAGATGGCACGCAAGAGCGGATGGTATGAAGCTGTGGCTGATATTATCCAGACCCTGACCGAGAAGAAGAATGGTGTGGCTCCTTGGATGGATATTCGCTTGAAGGCTGATGGTATTGACTGGAGAAACATTGACAAGCCATTATATGTGATGGGTAGTGCTTATGCTGACGGAAAGATTCCTCATGCTTTTGCTGACGAACTCCTGCCTACGCTCCGAACCAAGAGTGGTGATGTGATTGTGATGCCTGATGGTAAGGTATATCGTGCCTTGGGCAGAGTGCTCGCAAGAGTATCAGGAGTGAGCGATGATTACAAGATGCCATTCTCCGAGAACCTGAGCCATACCATCATCGGTAACGGAATCCCTACCCAGTTGACGGAACATGTGATTGCTCCTCTGCTTACTGACTCTGACCCTAAGTTTAGCATCCGTACCTATCATGGTACTGGTGCTAAGTTTGACAAGTTCGATTTGTCTCATGCCTTGGAAGGCGAGGGTAGCGAGACTTTTGGTCATGGTGTGTATGTTACGAACTCTAAGAAAATAGGTGATAATTACGCACAACGTGCAAAAGATAGAAAAGGAAAGTTTGGCTTTGATTATAAGATTGATATGTCTGCTGAGGCTGGAGAAATGCTTAGCCATTATATCAATAAAAACCAAGATGTAGATAAGGGCTTAGAAAACGCTAGACAAGATTTGAAGTCTGCTTTGGAAATGTTCCCTGATGATGAGACGTTGAAAGAGTTGTCTGCTATTTTACAAAAGAATAATAATGAGATAGCTGAGTCTAGCAATGAAGCTTATCGTTATGATGTTGATATACCTGACGATAATGGTGAAAACTACCTTGGATGGAATGAGTCTCAAAACTTCCCATTGGAAAAATGGTACAGACTTTGGGAAATTACCCATCATGGTTTTAGTGATAACGAGTATTTCAAAGATGGTGGAGCGAGATATGATAAAGATAGGATTGAGCGTATTATCCAAATGAAACTTGATTCTCCTGAGAATGGTATGCAGAAACTTCCTACATTGAAAGGTGAAGAACTTTATCATGCTTTGGAAGATTTCTTTGACCGTGAAAGACCTTTGCGTGGTGCAAAATTAGCATCAAGGGCTTTGAGCGAAATAGGCTTTGTCGGCATCAAGTACCCTGCTGGCATGATTCATGGCGGTGCTGAGGAAGCCGATTACAACTATGTGATATTCGATGAGAACAATGCCAATATCGTGGGCAATACCAAGTTCTCCTTGCGCTATGACCAGTTTGAACACGACCTGAACCAGTGGAAGAAGGATAATAATCTGCCTAAGGATGCCCAGCGACCAACCATCCCACAACGTAACGCTGGCGAGAGTGCCGTTGACTTCCTGAGGAGAGTGGACGAGTACCGCAAACAGATGGCTCTGTGGAAGACTGCTCCAACCTACGAGCAGCATCTTCTGAGTGATGATACTGCCCTTGGAGAGTTCAACCGAGAGTTGCAGCGTGGCTCTGTTCTCAAACGTATCGCCTTCCAAGATAGTATGCTGGCTATCCGCAAGGCTCAGGAAGCTATCATGAAGGAAGTGGGTGTTGACCGCCTGAATATGGCTGAGGATGCCTATACTGCCGAGAACCGCAGTCATGGCAAGGGAAAGAACGAGTTTGAGGAGTACAACAATGAGTTCTTGCAGCCACTTAGAAAGGCTTATCATCAGATGAAGAAGGTACTGGGCGATAGCTATGATAATGTTCGTATCTACATGATGGCTAAGCATGGCTTGGAGCGTGATGCTCAGATGGCTTTCAAGAAGTCTCTGGAAGCTGACTATGAGGACGTGGCTCAGAGAAGTGCAGCATACAAGGCTTACAAGGGCGATATGAACCGTATCATTAATGATAGCGACCTAGAGTTTGGCAGAGTAGACTTCACTACTTGGAGACAGAGAGACAATGCACTAAGGGTGAAATATTCTCCATCTTATATGGACTATCGCTACGACAAGAATGGTATTGCCTACGATTACTCAGGTTTGTCTGCTCTCTTTGACGGCTCAGACTTCGAGGAAGCTGCCTACAAACTGGTAAAGGATATTGAGAGTAAGTATGTAGCTGAGACTCACAATCTCTGGGATGCAACGAATGCGGCTACAAAGAAGATTCTCCGTGATGGCTATAAGGCTGGCATGATGAGAAAAGATACTTATCAGTATGTGCGTGATATGTATAGCCATTATATTCCTCTCCGTGGTTGGGATGGTACTACTGCCGACCAAGTGTGGGACTATATCGGTGGCGGCAAGGGTGCGTTTAATCAGACCTTGAAGAAGGCGCACGGACGAACCTCTATCGCTGATGACCCTATCGCATACATCGAGAACATGGCAGAGAGCGGAATTCTGCTGAACAACAAGAACTGGGTGAAACAACACCTGATGCTCTTGGCTCAGAATCATCCAACTTCCCTGCTTACCCTGAGCAAGGCTTGGTATGTGAAGAGTGTGGATGATAATGGCAACGAGGAGTGGATTCCTGCTACACCTCAGATTACTTCTCAGATGAATAGCAATCAGGTGAAAGCTGCCATTGATGCTTTCGAGAAGAAGATGGAACAGATGGCTCAGACTGGCGATGCTACTCAGAAGAGAGACGGATTGAACATAGCCTATCCTCAGACTCACAGCGAGGAGAGAGAACATGAGGTAAGAGTGATGAAGGATGGCGAGGAGTACGTTATCTATGTGAATGGTGACCCTCAGTTGGCTCAGGCGATGAACAATACCAGAGCACACCGAGTGAGTGAAGGAATCAAAAATAGTATCAGTAAGAGGGTTATTGCTGTTGTTGGTAGAAAGATGGCTGCTGCCTATACCAGTCTTTCACCTCTCTTCATCCCTTCTAACTACTTCCGAGACCTGACAATGACTCTGGCTTCTACTGCTATCCGTGAGGATGCTAAGTATAATTATCTGCTCATAAAGAATCTCACAACCTCTTGGAATCTCGGATTTATGCTGAGAGATTTTCAGAACGGCAAGTTGAGAGATAAGGTAAACAACGGAAACGCTACTCCAAAGGAACAGATGTTCTATGACTTCATGATGAATGGTGGCGAGACTGGCTTTGTATCTTCTCTTGATGTGGAAGACTTGAAGAAGAAATTCAAGAATGACTTGAAGGATTTGGATAGATGGAAGGCGAACCCAGTAAAGGTAGGACACACCATCATGGATAGTATCGAGTTCCTAAACAGAATGATTGAGGATAGTAACCGATTTGCGGTTTATATGACCTCTATTCAGTATGGACGTTCCATTGATGAGGCTGTGAATGATGCCAAGAACGTAACCTTGAACTTCAACCGCAAGGGTACTGGAGAACATAGCTGGCAGACTATTAGAAATCTCTATCTCTTCATCAACCCAGCAGTACAGAGTTTGCAGACCTTGGGTGCGCTTGCCAAGCATCATCCTTTCAAATTCACGGCTGTAACTGCATCGTGGATAGCGAGCGGTGTGCTGGTTCCTATCGTTAATGCAGCCCTGATGCAGATGGCTGCTGCCTTTTTGGGTGGCGATGGTGATGATGATAAGGATTGGTACAAAGATATATCTAAGAAGTACTGGCAGTTCACCAAGTGGGATAGACGAAACAACTTTATTATGTGGGTTCCTACTACCCATGAGTTCGTGAAGATTCCGCTCGCTCAGGAGTTCCGTGCTTTCTATGGCTTGGGAGATATGATTGCATCCAAGATGATGGGTGGCGAATTGGCTGAGGAGAGTTGGGAAGACTATGGTTGGGATTTGGTTGGTCAGGTTGTGGATATGCTTCCACTCGACCCAACAGGATATGATGGAGAGTTAGGTGTCAGTCTGATGCCGAACCCAATCCGTCCAGTCTTTGAGTTGGCTTTCAATGTTGACTTTACTGGCAAGCCATTATTCAAGGACACAGAATACAACAAGTATGACCCTAACTTTACCAAGGCATATGTGGGCACTCCTGATTGGTTGGTTCGTGCATCCAAGATGGTTAACTCAATCGGAAACGACTATCCTGATGTGCAGCAGAACGGCATTGATGCCTTTGGAGACCCAAGGTATAATCTGAACAACCCTGCTGTGGTTGACCATGTGTTGTCTTCTTATCTCGGTGGTGCTTACACCGTTGGCAGTCAGGTGCTCGGTGTTCTTACCAAGTCACTCAACGACCCGAAGGAAATCAAGGTGGCTGATATTCCATTATTCAGCAAGTTCGTCAGCAATCCTGATGATAGACCAGTCACTAAGAAACAAGGTGATGAGTTCTGGAACATGAAGGAGAATCACGACCGAGCAGCCAATACCCTGAGCAAGTTGAAGAAACAAGCTAAGGTGGATGGCGATTACTCTATGCTGGAGCGGTTCTACGGCTCAGAGGAGTATAAGCAGTACAAGCAGGATGATGCGAAGGTGAAGAAGTATGAGGAAGACAAAAAGAAGGAACGTGCCGAGGAGAGTGGGGAGGAGTATAGGCCTCACAAGTTGAATGCCGAGGATATATATAAGGCTCATGCTACTCCGAAGGATGATTTCGAGGACTTGAAGCTGAAACAACTCTACACTAAGTTGAACGGATTCAAGTCTGCCTACGACCTCTTGGTTGATACGGCTCCTAGTCAGAGCGATGGCTACTACAACACCAACAAGGCTGCCATTGATGCCATTGACGAGATTTCCCTTGATAAGCAGGAGATTTCCGAGTTGAAGAAAGGTTTCTTGGATGATGGTAAGGATGCCTACAACGCTGAGGACATGAAACAGATTCGTGACCTGAGAAAGAAGATTCTTGCCGTACTGGAGAAGGCTAACAAGGTGATTGTGGCTAATCAGAAGGCGAAGGCTGAGAAGTAATACATATATGACTATCCCCTGAAAGTGCTAGGCTTTCGGGGGATAATTGCTTTCAATCTGAAACTTTTTACCTCTATTTCTTGTGTAAATCTGTCAATCTGTAAGTATTTATAAAGTTTAACTATTAAAAATATCCTAAATTGTTATGTTCTTATTATTTCTTTTTTATATTTGCAGCATCTAAGAACATCTGAATCTCAGGTGATTACATCAGCAAAAGATTATCCAATCATTATAAACTTAAAAAATGAAGGCTTATGAAAAAAGATGAAGACGAAGACCTACGAGTCAAGAAGTTAATTGGAGAGATAACTAAGTTACTCCCTGAACGAAGCAAGATTAAGACTGACTTGTTTTATTTCAAGTATGCGCCTATATTGGTCATGCTTTTCAGATGGTATGGTATATCTCAGTTCTATGACAACAAAATGGAGATAACACTATGGTACGAAGAGAATGAGGAACCTATCTGGTTCTTCTACTTCATCACTTACATTCTTTACCCGATTTCTCTTTGGAAGGGTCAGGTGTTGCACCGATTGTGTGTAGAGTGGCGCATTCCGATTCTCTATATTGCAGGAGTCAATGTGATTCACGTCATGTATGATTCCATCGTTATCACGAATCAGATGTACTATTGTGATATGTTCCTGATTACACTCATTTTAATTATATATGCTTATGTCGCAATTAGTAAATTACAGCATCATCGAAGCTGGACTTCGTGCTCTCGCAGATAAGGCACATGAATCAGCAGTTGCCCAAGCAGAGGGCAAGCCTATCCCTTGCGGTCTGTCGGAAGGAGATATGGAACTTGTGGCACTTCTTACTGCCATGATGAATGATACCCAAGCCAACAAGGGATGGTGTGCTCACGAAATGGGCAAGTCTATCTCATCCTTTGAGAAGTATGTACACGATGGCAAGATACCCGAAGGCATCCATGACCAGTTCGGGCATGAAAAGAAGTGGAATAAGTCGCTTATCCGATACTTTGCCAACAAGAAGGCTTTCTTCCGCAAGCTATCACGAAAGTATGGCATAAACCTCTAGGAGTAGCTACACATTATATATAGGAGAGACCCAATCGCCCCTCCTGTATATTTATGACCTTTTCCGTAACCATAAATCTTTGTTCATCAAACACTTATATAATCTTTTACGAGTTTATCAATCTCTATCCATATTATTCGTATCTTTGTGCTCGTAACGTTACGTAGTATTAATCAATTAATGTTTAACAAAAGATTCAGGATAATATGGAAAGTAAAACGTATGTATTCGGAAAAGAAGGCTCAACTTCCAATAATGGGATGCTCGGTCTTCTTGCGCCTCTGCTCCAGAAGCAGGGTGTTGACCCAAATGTCCTCCTTGCCATGAAGGGAAACAATGGTTTCGGTGGCGAAGGTGGATGGTTCATGTGGGTAATCTTCCTTTTCTTCCTCATGGGTTGGGGAGGTAACGGCTGGGGAGGTTTCGGCAATAATGGTCGTGGTGGTCTCGCTAACGAGATTAACAATGACTATGGTCGTGGTCTCCTGATGGATGCCATTGGTGGCAACCGCAATGCACTCAGCAATTTGGCTACCCAGTTGAACTGCACAGAAGGTCAGATTCAGAGTGCTATTTCTGCCTTGACCTCTCAGGTACAGAGCGTAGGTAATCAGGTTGGTATGAGCGGTATGCAGACTATCAATGCTTTGCAGCAGGGTAATATGCAGATTGCTCAGCAGATTGCAAACTGCTGCTGCGAGAACCGCTTGGCTATCTGTCAGCAGACTGGAACCTTGCAGAATGCAATTAATAACGTAGCAGTAGGTCAGGAGCGTGCGGCTTCTTCCCTTGCCTATGCTACCAAAGACCAGTCTTGTGAGTTAAAAAATGCCATCAAGGAAAGCACTCAGACCATCGTTGACGGACAAAAGCAAGCTGAGTTCAGGGAAATGCAGAACAAGATTGATGCTCTTCGTGAAGAGAACAGCACCTTCAAGTCTTCTGCTATGACCTCTCAGATTGTTGGTCAGGCTGTGGCTCCTATCAATCAGGTGCTTGCTGGCTTGCAGAACGAGGTGGCTGGTATCAAGTGTAAGTTGCCTGAGACCGTGACTACTCCTTACAGCCCATTCACTGCGGTTCCTAATTGCGTGGCTTATCAGGCTGGTTTGTATGGACTGAATGCTGCAAACAATGCAGGATTCTGGGGTTAATAAGGAAAGGAGGCTGCTATGTTTTGGTTAAGACCATTTACATGGGTGAATCGTAATGGTTCGGCAGCTATCGCTTCAACGGGCGTGGCGGTGAACACCAACAATGTTGTTTTCTCGTTCAAAAACCACGCCTTCCTGAATGCCAGCTATAGAGGAACGATTTTCGTGAACCTGATGCAGGCTATTCCGACTGGAACGACTGGCACGCTGCCTATCCTTTTCGAGACCAACGGAAGTACTCAGGCTGTGACCAAGTTTAATGGCGCACCATTGACGGTTGCAGACGTGCAGGGAACTGGTGTTTATCAGTTCTGGTTTGAGAGAGATACTAACACCCTACAGATGATGTCGGGTATTGTTTAACAAGAATAGATAATAGGAGATTACATTATGTTTCAAGGTTTAAGAACAAATTCTTTATTCTATGTGCTCGACAAGGGCGAGAACCCGAACTTGCGAATCGGTCAAGTGGTTTCGGTAAGCAATCCTCAGACGAAATACCCTACCTTTAACAACGGCTTTACTCCTCAGCCTATGGAGACCGTAGTGGACGTGAAGGTGAAGCTGGGTGATGAGGAAGTGGATTTCAAGCAACTGCCAGCAAACGGACAGATTGCCAACGACAAGAATCTTGTGGTGAGCGACAACAAGGATGCCATGAGTGCAGAGGTGGATGCCATGCTGAGACAATCCAAGGCGATACTGGAGAGCGTAGATTACAACAAGAGGGTAGTAGAATCTTGTGAGGGAATGCTACAGCAACTCAACCCCCAGATAGCCAAGGAGAAGGAACAGACCGAGAAAATCAATAAACTGGAAGGTAAGGTTTCAGGCATTGAGGGCAAGATTGACAAGATGATGGGATGGCTCCAGCAGACCATGAGCAAGTAATCTCCTATCTATCTATTCATTTTAATATCTTATGATTATGGTAATGATTGAGATTACAGAAGATAAGTTCGATGATTTGTATGACAACATTGAGTCTATGCTTGGTTTTGGCAGCAAGGCTATGTCTTGTCTGAAAAAGATGAAGCAGGAGCGTATGGGTGAGCGTATGCCTGATTATCGTGACGATTGGAGAAGAGAACGTGAGGAACGTGAAGAGCGTGAGAACAGACGTAGATTCAACAACGTGAACGATGATTGGAACTACCCGAACCGCTATGGTGAAAGAGGTGGTGGCGGCTACAATGGTGGCGGTCGCTAGTGTTTAACTTGGGAGTTTGGGTAGCGGCATAAATGTCGTGACCAGACTCCCTTAAATATTCAGTAATATGGGAAAATGCAGAATGCCATTGGATATGTATGACATGAAACCCGAAGGGATGATTTCTTATCTGAGATACAATGGCTATCATTTCAGCAAGAAGATGTGCGAGTGGGCGGTGAGCCTGATGTATAAGTATGACCCTTCCTCCAAGCGTGATGTAAGTGTCTCGTTTTGGGATAAGGAGAAGGTGGATGCCCTTCTGCTTGGTCAGGGAGTAGAGGTAAAGAATAAGGCTGGCTACGACCATGTGTATGTGGCGAATATGGCGAGGGCAGACTTCTACAAGTCCTCCATCAAAGATGAGGAGCAGCTAGCCCAGTTTATCAAGGATATGGTGGATGATGCCGACCAGAAGGATGGTTTCATTTTCAACCGATTCTATGCCGACTGCTGCCATAATGGTGTACCTATCCCTTGGGAAGATGTGTTATGATGAAAAGAGTAATAAAACTTCCGAAATACGAATGGAGCATAGTATGTTTCATAGGTTATCAGCAATCTGATGCCGATGAGATATGCCATGCTCTTTCAGATATTGGCTGCAACGGAAATCCGTTATCGGAAGCCTACGAGCATTTGACTAAGCATAGTGCAGACAGAGGTCTTACCTATTCCAACCTAGCTGAAAGAAGGAGCGTACTTGCCATTGGGAAGTGTGAATCTGATGGCAGCATCATCAACACGATAGGTCATGAGCTTCTTCATGTTGTAGCGCATATCTGTGAGCAGGATGGTATTGATATGCTGAGCGAAGAGCCATGCTATATGATGGGGAGTCTGTGCGAGAAGTTCTTTGATGTTTCGAGTGTTAATAATGTTAATTAATAGAGACGAACCGAAATAATTAGTTATCTTTGCACCAATCAAACATTTAAACTTATGAAGAAGAAAATTATAGCTTATATTATAGGCATACTTGGGTGCATCATTATTGATGCGGGACTTGTTGCAATGGTAGTTGCTTTTGGAGCATCAAGACCATTTTATGATTATATCTATTTTGGTGTATTAGCGCTTCTTGCTGATTTTCTGTTTCTTGCTTTAGTTGGTGTATGCTTTGAGAAGCCAGAAAATAAATGCTTGGTGATTAAACTGCCTAGTACAGTAGATGATGATAGCCTTCCTAAGTTAAAATAGGAACAGAAAACATAAAGAATGAATATAAGAAGAGGGGAGTGTTGTTTAACACTCCCCTCCTTTATCTATATGGTTTACTCCCCATATTTCGTCTCCTCATACACCAAGTTATGCTCATCTACGTAAGCCTTGGCTTCTGAGTATGTATCAAACTCTGCTGCGGTAGCATCTACTGACACATAAACCTTGTTATTATTAGGTTCTTTAGTTAATTCTTTAACTAATTCCTTACCTTTGTAAATAACCTTAAAAGGTTTTGTCAAAATTTTATTTTCCATATTTACTTATATTTTAAGCTTTATCTACAACTTCAACACTCTTACCAGCATTCTGCCATTCTGTTATCTTAGACGAAGGGGTGTTCTTGCTACATTTAGCGTATGCAGAAGCAACAACAGCACACCAATCTGGTTCCCAATAGAGTTTGGTAACACCAAACTCGGATTCAAATTTCTTGCCACCAAAGGTAATACCTGGAGAAGCAAACATGTAGTTCCAGTCAAGCTGACCAGTTGTTTTTCCATTATTTCTCCAAGCTGCTACAAGGTCGATAGTATCTCCGGTACAAGCGTTGTTAGCAATTTTCATATCTGTAAGTTTTACCATCTTACCGAAAGCCTTAACTATATCACCAGTAAAAGCTTTCATCTCGCCTATATAAAGCGTTTGAAGATTAGTTAAATTTCTTAAAGATTCAACATTACCATACACCTTGTGGTTTTCGTAAGGAATGTCATTGCAGGTCCACTTAAGGACTTTCAGATTAGTTAGATTAGCTAAATTAGCTATATCACCTTTCCAAAAATATTCACGCTGATTAGGTTTGGATGAAGGAGCATTTGGGTCAGAATGGCTACCAAAATACAACTCTTCAAGATTTGTGCAATATTTAAACTGCTCCAAATCTACGTCCATATAACCAGCAGAATGGCTAAAAAATTTAAATAGAGGACTTTTCTCTATATTAACATAGTATTCACCGACAGAGAATTTCTGAAAGCTATTATTCCTATTATTATCCCTAGAGGTTGTTCCTGCTACATTCTTGATGTGACTACTTCCATTGTCTCCATCAATAAACACTCTAATAGCATCCTTATAAGTGATATCTACATAATCTCCTGAAGTGTTCTTCATTTTGGCTACGATGTAGCCAAGTTTCGGAAGGTCAGGGTTATTAACAGATGCCTTTAATTTTGTTACTAAACAATTTGCCATAATTAAATATATTTAAATGTTAAACTTCTGGATTGTAGTGGTATATCTTATCCAAATTATTTATTTCGGTAATTATCCACTTATGAACTCTAAAGATATTATCGTTTTTAATGAAATCAGTCCACTTATTAGCTTCAAGTTCATAAGCATATTGACCACCAAAACGTAACATCCAATCTCTTATCTTTGTTATTATTCGCTCTGCATCTATAATTCCATTTTTTCGCAAATAAGCATATCTTTCTTCTAACTCACTTACATAATAAGTGGTTATATATTTCATCATAGAACTATATGTTATTATTTGAGTAATATGCTTACCAGTCAAAGGAGGGTTTATAGTTTGAACTGGTTGCCAATGATTACCTAAAATGTTGTCTACGTCATATAAACATACATACCATTTTACTCCATTATATGTAACCCATTGCCAGTTATCAGCAAATCCATCAGTATTTCTAAGTACATCGCAAGTTATTAAATAATCAATAAGATTTTCACTGTCAAAATAAGTCTCCAATGTATCTTTTATAGCTTTGAGATTTTCATCTGTTTTATTGCCTAAATATACATTTTCAGCTGCCTTAATTGTTGCTAGTGTCTTTGAAAAATCTATTATGTATTTCTTAACCTTCACACAAGTCTTATGCTTTGACTCATCATAAAACTCAGATGTTTCGTCTATAAGTTCTCCTGAATTAATGTCTGCATCATATACGCTTCCATCCATAAGATACAACGGCTTAGGATTCCTAATTTCAAAACCGACCTTGTTAATGTTTTTCCATTGAATCAAAGAACTATCACCATTAGCATTGAATAATGATGTTTCGCTAATATTTCCATCAAGATGTATATGTTCTGCCATTTTCTTATTTAGACAATAATTACTACGATGCTTCTTTAACTGAAAGCTATATAACCCCCAAAATTCTCCATTTTGGAAAACCATACAAGGGAAACCATCAGGGAAACAACGAGCACCACTTTCTGTATATAATAGGACTTCTTTCTTTCCATTCACATTAGGATTAGTAGGTGTTATTATATCTGTATTAAGCAAGGCTCTTTTCCAAACATAATCCTTTTCTAATCCTCTAGTCTTTACTATGTCGTTATATATAGAATAGCCAATTACACCTATTCCCCTAAATGGGTCTGTATAATAAGCTTTTAAATGGAATGAATCTTGAGGAACCCACTCTCCAAACTTCACAGAAAAACTTTCACCTCCAATCTCTGAATCGAACAAATCAATAGCAATATTCTTCTTTATATACTTCATAGAACTACTTCCTTGTCCTGATAAGTAAGCATTCTTCTTAAAATAATTACCTTGCATGTCCCAAAATTCAATGACAGCAGGAATGTTATAATTCTTACCTTCTATAGCACCTGATAAACCCAGTTTTGATAATTGGGTCAAATCACTATTTGAAATTATATTTAATCTGGCACAGCGAGGAGTTGGAAGATTCAGAGGGTAATCGCCATTTTTTGAAATATATTCACTCCAATCTATTCGAGACTTAACTTCAAAACCATTTGCTTTTAAGGCATCTTGTATATTGTTTACACTATTGCCTTGGAGATTGAGATTTGATACTTCAAGGTTCTTGATTTCCATACTATGCTCATGCTTCTTACCTTTAGAATCTCTATATGCAAGAACCCTTCTATCTGCATCAGTTGTAATTTCAGTTCTCCCTTCTGGGTCTTCAATATGCTCAAATTCTGTCGGAATAGTTTCTGATTTTACCTTATAGAGATAATGGCTACCATCAGGAGCAGTATATCCAATTACCTTACCATCTGCATCAGTTTCAACAGAAAGATATTCATCATTGACTATTGTAGAAAGATGAGCTGTACGCTCTTTGATGTCTTGTATATCAATAATAGCATTGGAAATAAAAGTACTAACATCAATACCACCAACAACCATGTGACCATCATCAGCACGGAAACCACCAAGAACCTTGTTCTCTGCATCAATGATAGCATAAAGCCATTCCTCATTGGTTATTACAGAGTACATTTCATGGTTAGGGAAATATGGTTCTCCATCATATTTAATTCCTGCAAGTATTCTGTTTTCTGCATCTACCACAGCAATGATATATTCATCATTGGAAATATAGAAGAAACTGTCAGCAACATCAAGGTTTATCAATCCCTTACCATCTTCTTTTGGCTGGAAGGTTTTGAGAGCTTCTTTAATAGCCTTAATATCATTAAGCCACTGAGCCTTGGCTGCCCAACAAGTACCATCTTGCTGAATACCAAGAAGAGGATGATTTGCTGCATCAAGAATTACCCAAAGGAACTCTTCGTTCTGAGAAATGTGGTACATATCATTCTGTGGATAATATGGCTTACCAGTTGCTCTGTAGAAACCAAAGAGAACCTTATCCTCAGCATCTACTATAGCTTTGATAAACTCCTCATTTTCTATAACTCTGAATGGAGTATCTTGAACATTTCCTTCCTCATCCTTGATGGAAACCTTATCTACGACCTCATCTACTGCACTTTGGATATTGACTGCGGTAAGTTTTGATTTCTCATTATTATAGGTAACTGCTGTAGCCTGACTTGCACCACCAGTAGCGGCTATAGACTTGATGGTTTCTTCCATCTGAGTACTGCGAGTCTGCAACAATGAAATGTCTTCATCGTTGGCGGTGATTTGCTGCTGCTTATCGTCAATCTGCGATTGCTTATCATCTAGTTGGCTCTGATGGTCTTTCAGCGTATCATCTACGTTCTGAATGGTTTCTACCAAATCCTTAGGAAGACCAGTAGCAGCATCAATAGTCTGACGAAGCTCTGGGTCTAACTTCTCTACACCGATGGTGTTGTCTTTCAACTTGTCTTTGGTGATGGAGTTCTCTGCCAACTTCTCATTGGTGATACTTCCGTCCTCCAGTTTCTCGTTGCTGACAGAACCATCTTGGAGATTGGTGTTGCCAACAGAACCAGCAGCCATCTTTTCGTTGGTGATAGCACCATCCTTGATTTGCTGAGTCTCTAACTTATCCGTTACATTGACCTTCTTGTCGAGTGATTCCTTGACGGATTCTCCTGATTCCTCGTCTTTGATGTACTTCGTATATGTCAGAGTCTCGTCTTTGCGCCCACTTACAAGGATGCTGTTGTACTTTTTCTTTTCTGCCATATTATTCTTTTAATTTAATTTGATATTCGTTATCATCACCAGCTACAAGTTCGTCTGACCAATAGTAGTAGAGGTCACCTAGCTTTGTGGTGTTCATGGATGCCTCGAAACCGCATTGGTTGAAGATGAGCGGCTGGCGGCTTGCAAACCAGATGTATGGTTTCTCTTCCGTGGTTGTGATGGTGAGAGTCTGACCGACAAGAGTGCCTTCCATAAGCGTAAGGTCTTCCATGTTCAACTCACTCATGTTCTTGGCTGATGAAGCTCCATAATAACTTGCCTTGACGGTTCCGCTTGCTGTGATGGTAACATAGCCTGATACGGCTGGGATGAAGACCTTGTGGGTGTTGCTGTTGTAATATTCAGCAGTAACGTCCTTTCCGTCCATGATAACCTTTACCTGACCGATGCTGAAACCTTCTATAGGCATGAACTGAGCTTCCAGTTTCTTTCCGTTGCTGATAGTTCCGTTAATCACGAAATTCTCCTGACTCTCCACCATTTGGGTTTCACCATTGATGGTATAGCTGAACTTAGCGTTATCAACGATGAAAGAAATAGGGCAAGTAGACTGATTCTCTGTCACGATGTAGTAGCGAAGGTTGAATAAGCCAGTATGCTCTCCTTCCGTGATGCCGATAGGAACATTGCTCATAGAGTTGTGTTCTACGATTCTCAGGAGGTTGCGCTCGATGCTGACCATTTCGCTGCCCTCATACTTCCATGATACCCTGACGTTATAGTTTCCGTAATCAAGGGTGGAAGGAATGTCGCATATCAGTACGTTGCCTTGGATTCCTGCTACTTGAACTGGAACAGAAATTGTATTGCAGAAACAGCCTGACAACTCAACCTTGATGTCGGTAGCAAGATTCATGTCGAAGTCAACGAGTCGCTGGAACTCTTTCGATACGTCCATTTTCCGCACCAAGATGTGTAGTTTGAAACTATTCCCTTGTACTATTTTATAAATCATATTTGATACACATTATTAATAATAGGCAAAGATAGGCAGAAATTTCTCCACCTGTCTTTTATCCGTTTATTTAGGGCAGAAAAAATTTTAGATTAAGCCCTTCCATCTGAGAAATTTGCGCTTTCGGCTGCGCTTTCCCTTCTCACTTTTGCAGTTGGTATGATAGACACAATCCTTGAAGAGGTCTCTGACTTTCATGTCGTTGTCTACCAGTTTGGTCTTCTTGAATGCCTCGAAGAGTGAGCGATTCATAATCATGAGGTTGCCCTTCTGCGTAGGAAGGACATAGAAGATTTCACCATTGTTCTTCTTGGATGCGTAGTCTGCCTTAGCCGTAGCTTGGCGGTACATGATTTCGCACTTGATGCGCTTGAAAATCTTTGTTACTTTCATAATCGTAATTATTATTGTTTGAAACTATATGATGGTTGCTGCCGAAACAGAAACCTTTCTTCTCATTACTCTTGCCTGAATCTGTATCATCTTAGGCATTTCCATTTCATTGAAACAGATGTGGAGTCCGATGGCTCTGGTCATGAGCAAATCATCGTGCTTTCCGTCTGCTGCCTCGTATACGGTTCCGTTCTTCTCGTAGGTGAGATATTCATCCAAACATCTATCGTCTCGCTCTACATAGAGTTGTTCACGGATAACCTGAACCAATACTGAGATAACCATCGGCTTGGTTGCTACATTGGTATGGAATCCGTACTTCACTGGAACCTTATTCTTGATGTCTGATTCACTCTGCTTGCGTGCATAGAGGTTTTCGTATACGTCCTTGATTTGGTTCAGGATGAACTCAGACTGGTCACCACCTTCCAAGATGTGCTCCTTGTCTTTCGTCTCCAATGTGTTGGATTCAATCACCAGCAGAGCATCGTTGTAGTATTTGGCTATCTGAGCCGCCTTCCATGCCAGCAAGTCCATATCAATATGCCCATACCATTGGGCTACCACATACGGCTTGCCACCTTCCATCATCCAATAGCGGTCGAAAACACAGATAACAGACCAGTCGGCATTCTTGCTACGTCCACCAATATCCACTACGACCAGATAGCGGTTTATCACCTTGCAATCATCAAAGGTCTCAGGCTTGCTCCATATCCACAACTGCCCCTGCTTGTCTTCACAGAATCTGACGTTCTGCATACTTTTCTTGCCCTTGTAGCCATCACCATAAACATCACCGATAAACTTAGGTGCTCGGCATCCCTTGCGGAACTTGTCAACCTTGTCTTCGGCAAAGACCTTGGCTCCTGAATGCTTGAATGCTTCAATATCATCGGTAGGGTAGCCAGCAGCCATATCGGCATGGTCTGTGAATTTCCTGCGCTCGGCAATATACCAGTTGATGGCTTCAAGCGGAGCACCCAGTGTCCATAACTTCCAAAGATAGGTACATGGCTCCTCTCGGTCGGACATCGTATTGGTATTGTTGCGGTTCTCGTATAGCCATTTGGCAAACTCTACCTTCTGTTTCTTGCTTTCAAATTCAAGATGATACATATCGTATATCTCGTACCAAGGAACAAAGAACGGCTCAAACTGAGATTCTCCCTTGACTGCTGCAAGCCACTCCTTGTGGAAGAAGTTGCCAGTACCATTGGCGGTGGATTCATAGGCAATCATTGTGTATGGTCGATACAAGATACCATTTGTTGCATTCTGTACTACCTCCTCAGGAGATTTACCATCTGTCTTTTTCCACAAACCCACCTCGGAAAGGTGTACCAAGTTGTAGTCTTCACCATTGGCTGACAATGGTCGTTCCATGGAACCCACTTTAATCTTGCAGAATCGCTGAGGAACCTTCTTTACATTACCTGATGTTCCAACTCCAACAAACTTCGGTTCGTTCTCAGAGAATGCTTCTCCCATTTCGTAGAGGAACTTGGTAGGGAAGTTTTTCAGAGCTTCCTCGAACATACCTCGAATGGTCTCTGCTGTGTCCTTAACCTGAGCCACGATGAGCGAGTTGAGACCCTTCTGCCACATGAGTTGCAGCCAGAGGAAGTACATCTGAA
>ERZ772820.1104-NODE-1104-length-22473-cov-6.686636_pt1 | contig 22473 bp, 24 predicted proteins | sample MGYA00511377_ERZ772820 | MGnify/ENA primary metagenome ERZ772820 (study PRJEB29015, sample SAMEA2737684) | human gut metagenome | biome: human gut; feature: human-associated habitat; material: faeces | place: China | collected 2012 ... | reverse complement strand
GGCAGAGCCGCCGGTGGCGAGCATCGGGTCGACGATCATCACGTCGCGCTCGGCAACGTCCTTGGGCATTTTGCAGAAATAGGGGTGCGGCTCGAGCGTCTCTTCATCGCGGTACATGCCGATGTGACCCACGCGCGCGGAGGGAACCATGCGCAGCACGCCGTCGACCAGGCCGAGACCGGCGCGCAGGATGGGGACGACAACGAACTTCTTGCCTGCGAGCGTGGGGGCGTCCATCTCGCAGATGGGGGTCTTGATGTGCTTGGTGGTCAGCGGGAGGTCGCGCGTGGCCTCGTAGGTGATGAGCATACCGATCTCGGACACGAGCTCGCGGAAATCCTTGACGCTGGTGTTCTCATCGCGCATGATGGTGAGCTTGTGGGCGACGAGGGGGTGGTTCATGATGTGTACTTTCTCGTTGAATTTGGCTTCCATTGCTTTGACCTCCGAAAAAATATATTTTAATGTGTTTTTGCTTACTGGTTCAATTTGGAGCTTCTCAGGCGCTCTGCCTGCGCGGGGCGCAGATAAACGGGGAGAAGCTCCTGCGCGCTCACGGCCTCGCCGCGCGCATAGGCGCGCTCGGCCGCAAGGCCGACGCCCACGGCGCTCTGATAAAGGAGCATACTGGGCGCGAGCGAGCACTTGACGCCGTGCTCTTCTAAATAACGATAGCACAGCACGCCGCCGTCGCCGAGGACGGTGATGGGCTGCTGCTTGCCTTGAAGCTGCGCGCAGAGCTCTTCGAGCGAGATCGCGCGGTCCGGCGTCAGGCGCGTGAGTTCGCCGCCCTTTGCCTCGAAAACGGCGTTATAGACCTGCGAGCGGCGCGCGTCCATCGCGCCGACGATAAGCCCGTCGATGTGCGCGGCATTCTGCGCCATGGCCTCGAGCGTCGAAACGCCGAGGCACGGCTTGTCTGCGGCCCAGGCAAGGCCCTTGACCGCCGCAATGCCGATGCGAAGGCCCGTGAACGAGCCCGGCCCCGCCGCGATGGCGATGGCATTGATATCATCGAGCGTCAGATCGGCGTTTTTGAGCATCGCATCCACCATCGGCAGAAGCGTCCGGCTGTGCGTCAGCCCCGTGAACTGATAGGCGGAGGCGAGCGGCGCGCCGTCTTCGACGACGGCGCAGGAAACGCTCTTCGCCGATGTTTCCAGAGCGAGAATTTTCATGCGAATCTGCCTCCTGTGACCGTGATGGTGCGCCAGTCTTCGTGCTCGTCTGTGCGCGCGATGTCGACAAAGATCGTGTCCTCCGGCAGCGCGTCGGAGACGCGCTCGCTCCACTCGACGGCGCACACGCCGCCGCGGGCGAGATAATCGTCCCAGCCGATGTCGAACAGCTCGTCCGACGAGCCGAGGCGGTACATATCAAAATGGAAGAGCGGCGTTCTGCCCTCGTACTCGTTGACGATGGTGAACGTCGGGCTCGTGACGCGTCCGCGGCAGCCAAGGCCGCGCGCAAGACCGCGCGTGAAGGCGGTCTTTCCCATGCCGAGCGAGCCCGTGAAGGCGAGCACATCGCCGCCGCGGAGCTTTTGGGCAAGCTCTTCGCCGATCGCCTCGGTCTCCTGCGTGCTGTGCGACAGAAATTGCATGGTTTCGCCTCCTTGACCCCATTTTCACCCATATTACCAAATAGTATAGCACAGCGCGCCGGCCTTTACAATTCCTTTTCTGCGGAAAGAGGGAGAAATGTGCGTTTACAGACGGGTAAAATTGTGCTAAAATACATCGAAAACTTTGTGCGAAGGGAGCGTGAGGCTGTGAACAGATTCCGCGATTTTTTAAGTGACGTGGTGCGGCAGTCGGATATGGTGCTGCTGTCGCTGTGCACCGTTTCCACGCTCTACGGCATGGTGCTCATCGCGAGCGCCACGCATTTCCGCAATACCTTTAAATATGTTGCCATTCAGGGATTTGGCTTGCTGCTGGGCGTGCTGCTCTACTTCCTGCTCTCCAGCATCGACGTGTCGGAGGTCGGAAAAAAATGGAAGTGGCTGCTGGCGTTCAACTTCGGCTTCATTCTGCTGCTGCGCACGCCCTTCGGTCTCACGCGAAACGGCAACCGCGCCTGGCTCGGCGTGAACGACATCGGCAAAAGGCTCGGCGTCGGCCTTCTGGAGAATTTTCCCATCACCGTTCAGCCCGCCGAGATCGTGAAGATCACGTTCATTATCCTCTTGGCGCGCCAGCTTGCGCTCTTGCAGGAAAAACGCGACCTGCGCAGCTTTACGAACGTCATCCAGCCCACGGCGCACGCGGGCGCGATGTTTGTCTTCTACTATATCCTCTCCAAGGACGCGGGCAGCGGGCTTGTCTATCTCTTCGTCTTCTTGTGCATGGCCTTTGCCGCGGGCTTTGCCCTGCGGTGGATCTTCCTCGGCGTGGGCGGCGCGGTGGGCGCGTTTCTCGCCGCGTGGAACCTCGGCCTTCTGCGCGGCGACTGGTACGACCGCATCAAGGTCATTCTGGACCACAGCTACCAGCCCGAGGGCAAGGGCTGGCAGCAGACGCGCGGAATGCTCGCTCTCGGCTCGGGCAAGCTGACGGGGCAGGGCCTCTTCAACGGCACGCAGACGCAGTCGTTGTACCGGTCGAGTCTTCCCGAGCGGCAGACAGACTTCATCTTCTGCGTCTGCGGCGAGGAGCTGGGCTTTATCGGCTGCCTTCTCGTCATCGTGCTGCTGCTGGCCATCATCGTCCGCTGCCTCATTGTCGCGCGCGAAGCGCCGACGCGCATGGAGAGCCTTGTGTGCGTCGGCATGGCGGGCATGCTCATCTTCCAGACCATTGCCAACATCGGCATGTGCTTGTTCCTTATGCCGGTCATCGGGCTGACGCTGCCGTTTTTCAGCTACGGCGGCTCGTCGATCGTGACGCTGTTCGCTGCGATGGGGGTTGTGTCGGGCATCAAGAAGCGGTCAAGGCCGGAGTGGCTCATAAACTGACGTTTCAAAAGCGGGGATTCTCTCAAAGAGAATCCCCGCTTTTGAGATTATCGGAGAGATGGCGAAGCCGTCTCTCCGATAAAATTGCACTCCGCTTCGTGCCTTGCCGCCCGCAGGGCGGCTGCGACACGCGCGGAGTGAGAAGAGTAAATTCCGACGCACATGTCGTCGGAATTTACGATTAAGATCATTTCGCGCCTGCGGGCGCGAAAGCCTGCGGCGCATTTAATCCCGTTCGATTTTTTCGCCGCTGATGGTGTCTTCGGCGGTACCGTAGGAGATGACGCCGCGGCCGAATTTTTTGCGCAGGGCGTCCATTGCGGATTCGACGGCTTCCTGCTTTTCCTGCTGTGTGTCGTCCGTGCCGAGCAGGTCGAGCTGGCGGTAGGATTGCGCTTCTTCGGTCAGATGCAGTGCCGTGACGGAGAGGAGCCGGATAGGGTCGGGTGCTTTCCACAAGTCCTTTGCAAGGCGGAGCGCGGTATCGTTGATCTCGCGCATCAGGTGCGTGCTGTGGTCGAGCGTCGTCTGGCGCGAAAAGACCTGAAAGCGGCTGTTTTTGATGCCGACCTGTACGCCGCCGCAGTAGAGCCCGTAGCGCCGCAGGCGCATCGCCACACTGTCAGAAAGCAGCGAGATGCCGCTTTGCACCTCATCCCAGCGCGTCAGGTCGCGGCGGAACGTCGTCGAATTGCCAACGGATTTGATCGGCCCGCGGTCCGCCGCTCCGCGGACGGGGGAGTCGTCGAGGCCGTTGGCATAGCGGTAGAGCTGCGAGCCCATTTTGCCCATCAGGGTTTCGAGCATTTCCTCGCTGCATTTTGAGAGTTCGCCGATCGTGCGCACGCCGTAGCGGCCGAGCAGCTCCTGTGCGCTGCGGCCGACGAACAAAAGATCGCCGACGGGGAGGGGGAAGACGATGTCGCGCCAGTTGTCGCGCGCGATGACGGTCGTGGCATCGGGCTTTTTATAGTCGCTGCCGAGCTTGGCAAACACCTTGTTGAACGACACGCCGACCGAGATCGTCAGTCCAAATTCGCGCTTGATGCGGCCTCGCAGCGTGTCGGCGAGCGCTCTGGCGTCCCCGCCGAAGAGGTGGAGGGAATTTGTCACATCCAGCCAGCTCTCGTCGATGCCGAACGGCTCGACTAAGTCAGTGTACTCGCCGTAGACGGCATTGATTTTTTTCGAGTATTCGGCGTAGAGGCGGTGGTGCGGCGGCAGCAGGATGAGGCCAGGACACTTCTGCTTGGCCTTCCAGATGGTCTCCGCCGTTTTGACGCCGCAGCGCTTCGCCGGTTCATTTTTTGCCAGGATGATGCCGTGGCGCTCCGTTGGATCGCCGCAGACCGCGACGGGAAGCCGGCGCAGGTCGGGATGGCTCAAAAGCTCGCAGGAGGCGTAAAAGCAGTTGCAGTCGCAGTGCAGAATGATGCGGTCCATCGCGTTCACCTCGTTTCACGAACAGTGTAGCATAAAATGCGAAATAGAACAAGCGTTTGAAAACAAAAAGTACCCGCCGGATGGCAGGCACTTTCTTGAATAGTTTTCGTCAATTTTCTCTCACGCTGTACAGCGCCGCGCCGATGGCGGTAGCAAACGTCGCGTTTTCGGGAATAATAAAATTGACATGGTAGAGCTGTTTGAACAGCTCGAACGTCTCCCTTGCCGGCGGCAGCATCGTCAGCGCGCCTGTGAGGACGACCGTGTCCGTGCCGCAGCACTTGCACGCGAGCACCGACATTGTGCCGATGGACTGGAGCACCAGGTTGACGATGCCAAGCATCTTGTCCGACGGCGTCGCGTCGTCGGCGACCTTGGCAAAGTTCGCCGCCGTGGCCTCGGGCGGCAGATCGCCCACCTGATCGCGCGAGAGGTCGGCCATCGTCAGGTCGATGTGGCTGAGGTCGCCGTCCTGGCAGAGCTTGCGGATCAGCGCGTACTGGTGCACGCCTGTTGTGAGCGAGCTGAGGCCCGCGAGCGTGCCGCCGCCCACGCCGCTGCCGATGAGGTGACGGATCTCTCCGCCCTTGTTGGCCCAGAGAAACGACGTGCCCGTGCCCATACTGACGACGACCGCGTGCTCCTTGCCCGAGAGGGCAAGGCCGCCCACGCCGACGGAGGGGAATTCTTCGACCTTGATGGTCTTCACGCCGTAGATATCGCCCTCGACATACGAAGAGCCTACGCCCGTGAGCGCGATGTGGCGGATGTCGGAGAGCTGGAGATGATGTGTGGAAAGGAAATTGCCCATCGCGCCGTAGAGCGAGGTGAGCGGATCGTCAGCCTTGACGCGCAGCATGTCGATGACGGAAAGATCGGGGGCAAGACCGACGATCTTCGTGCTCGAACCGCCGATGTCAATGCCTAAAATAACACCCATTGTGATGCTCCGTTTCTTTAGAAAGTCCCTTTATCATAGGGGACAGAGTGCATAAAGTCAAGTAAAAAGCGGAAAAAGGGCGGAAAGCCTTGCTTTATTTTGGTATGCAGGATATAATGCACCTATTACAAGGCGCGGCACAGTCCGCGCCGTGACACTATGAGGTGACTATGAAAACCGATCAGAAGCTCAATATGACCATGCTCTGCGACTTCTACGAGTTGACTATGGGCAATGGTTACTTGAAAGCAGGGTTCCAGGATCGCATTACCTATTTCGACGTTTATTTCCGCTCGGTGCCGGACGGAGGCGGGTACGCCATTGCCGCCGGCCTCGACCAGCTGATCGACTATATCGAGGATCTGCACTTCGACCAGCAGGACATCGACTACCTGCGCGGGAGAGGTATCTTCTGCGAGGAATTCCTCGACTATCTTGCAAACTTCCACTTCAGCGGCGACATTTACGCCGTGCCCGAGGGCACGCCCGTCTTCCCGAAAGAGCCGATGGTCGTCGTGCGCGCGCCCGCGATCGAGGCGCAGCTGCTTGAAACGTTCGCGCTTTTGACCGTGAACCATCAGAGCTTGATCGCCACCAAGGCCAACCGCATCGTCCGCGCCGCCAAGGGTCACGCCGTGATGGAGTTCGGTTCCCGCCGCGCGCAGGGCTCCGCCGCCGCCATCGACGGCGCTCGTGCTGCCTATATTGCGGGCTGCTGCGGCACTGCCTGCACCATCTCCGACCAGCTCTACGGCACGCCCGCGCTCGGCACGATGGCCCACGCCTGGGTGCAGATGTTCGACACCGAGTACGACGCCTTCAAGACCTACTGCGAGCTTTATCCCGGCAACGCCATCATGCTGGTGGACACCTACGACACGCTCCACTCCGGCATCCCAAACGCCATCCGCGCCTTTGACGAGGTGCTGCGCCCGAAGGGCATCACCAAGTGCGGCATCCGCCTCGACAGCGGCGACATCGCCTACCTTTCCCGCAAGGCGCGCGAAATGCTCGACGAGGCCGGCTGGGAGACGGCGACTATCACCGTTTCCAACTCGCTCGACGAGTACATCATCCGCGATATGTGGATGCAGGACGCGAAGATCGATTCGTTCGGCGTCGGCGAGCGGCTCATCACCGCGCGCAGCGAGCCGGTGTTCGGCTGCGTCTACAAGCTCGTCGCCGTAGAGGATAAGGACGGCAATGTAGTCCCCAAGATCAAGATCAGCGAGAACGTCGGCAAGATCACCACGCCGCATTTCAAGAAGCTCTACCGCTTCTACGGCCGCGACACGGGCAAGGCCATCGCGGACTACCTGTGCGTTTACGACGAAACGGTGGACGACAGCGACAAAATGACCATCTTCGACCCCGAGGCGACCTGGAAGCGCAAGGAGGTTTATCACTTCGAGGCGCGCGAGCTGCTCGTGCCGATCTTCAAAAAAGGCGAGCTGGTTTACAAGCAGCCCTCGCTCGAGGAGATCCGCGCCTACTGCGCCGCGCAGGTCGATACGCTCTGGGACGAGGTCAAGCGCTTCGACAACCCCCACCGCTACTATGTGGACCTGAGCCAAAAGCTCTATGACATCAAGCAGGAGCTGCTGACGAAGAACGGCAGCCATTAAAGAGACCGACGAGAGGGAAGGAGAGGACGGATGAAAAAGCCGCGGTTACAGCAAAGGGGAGAGCGCCGCATCGCTGCGGCCCTGCGCATCGCGCTGGCGGCGGCGCTGCTGGCGATGCAGGTCTTGTTCGTGGTGCTCACAACGCGCTACCTCAAGGATCACTTTGCGCTCATCTACGGCGCGCTGGAGGGCATCGCTCTGATCACGGCTTTGTATATCTATAATAAGCCGGGCGACCTTTCCTACCGTGTGGCGTGGATCATTCCCATCCTCTTTGTGCCGGTGGTCGGCCTGATCCTCTACCTTCTCTGGGGCGGCGACACGCAGCGCAAGCGCTTACAGCGTCAGACGGCGCCGAAGCTCCCACCGGAGGAGCCGGAGAGTTTGCGAAACCGCAGCGCGCTCAACGCGGACCGTCTGCAGCGCGCGCTGCCCGGCTGGTCGCGTGTATCTCAGTATCTGAGCAGCCGCGGCTTTTACCTCTATCAGAACACGAAGGCGGTCTATCTTCCCGAGGGGGCGCTGCTGCTGGAGGATATTCTCGGTCGCATCAAAGCGGCGGAGCGCTTCATCTTCATGGAGTATTTCATCCTCGCCGAGGGAAAGCTCTGGGACCGCATGAGCGCGGCCCTTTGTGAGCGCGCCCGCAGCGGCGTGGAGGTCAAGATCATCTTTGACGACTTCGGCAACATCAAGCGTTTCAGCGCGGAGAGCCTGCAGACGCTGCGCGACGCGGGCGTGGAGGTCATCGTCTTCAACCCCGTGCACGAGTATGTCAACCGCCTCTATTTCAATTACCGCGACCACCGCAAGATCACGGTCATCGACGGCGAGACCGCCTACACCGGCGGCGTGAACATTGCCGACGAGTACGCGAACCTCATTGACCGCTTCGGCTACTGGAAGGACAGCGGCATCCGCCTGGAGGGCGAGGGCGTCTGGGGCCTGACCGCGGCGTTCCTCAATATGTGGAGCTTTCTCGGCGGCGAGCTGCACGAGGAGCGGGACTACTACCGGCCTCACACCTCGCCGGCATCGGACGGCTTCTGCCAGCCGTTTCTCGACGGTCCGCAGAACAATCCCGATAACCCCGCCGAGGATACCTTTTTGCAGCTCATCGGCAGCGCGCGCCGCTTCCTTTATATCACGACGCCGTATTTTATCCCGGACGAGAATATCATGCGCGCGCTGTGCATCGCCGGCGACGGCGGGGTGGACGTCCGGCTGATGCTGCCCGGCACGCCGGACCACTGGTACGCCGACGCGGTGGCGGACTCCTACATCGGCGAGCTGCTTGAGCACCATGTAAAGGTGTACCGCTATACACCCGGCTTTCTGCACGCCAAAAGCATCATGGTCGACCGCGAGGCGGCCTTTGTTGGCTCGGTCAACTTTGACTACCGCAGCTTTGAGCTGCACTACGAGTGCGGCGTCATGCTCTACGGCGCGAGCGCCATCGAGAGCTTGCTGGAGGACATGGACGGCATTCTGGATAAAAGCCATGCCGTCACGCCCGAGGAGTGGGCGCACCGCGGCCTGCTGCGGCGGATGTTCGAGCCCATCCTGCGCGTCTTTTCCATCTGGATGTGAGGACGCTGGTCCGTGTTTGCCAACGGCTCCGCGGGCTGTAAGCTAATAGATAAAGCATGGCCACCGGTTTACCGGCGGCCATGCTTTCTTCATACGAAAAGAAGGTCCCGAAGCCTTATGGCTTCGGGACCTTCTTTGGCAGCGGGAGAAGGATTCGAATTGGATGGTAGGTGTAAAATGCTGTAAAGCCATGTCAAAAAAGTCCTGTAAAATCAGGCTTTTTCGGCTTTCGGTGTAAAATGCTGTAAACGCGTGTAAAAGCTGTTTGGGGTAAACTTAGGGGTCAAAATCAGGCTTAATTCTTCCCTTATTTGGCCCTCAAAAGTTCGTCCCAATTATCAGGGAATCCGATGTGGGACAGCTCGATATCTCCGGCATACTCTTCTAAAAGCGCTATTATGGCGCTCAGAACCTCACTGTTCCATCTGTCCCTGTCCGGGTACAAAAATTTCAGCATCACAATGTTATCAAAAAGGCTGCGTTGTAGCACGACAGAAAACCCCTTTGGTGTGGCTGGTACCGCAGAAAAGACACGATAATACAAACGACCGTAATGCGCGCAGATATTACGTAGATCTGTACAGCAACGCAACCAGCTATCGAGATTGCCGTAGGTGGTCTTATACAGGCCCCTTGCAATCTCCTTTTTATCTGCCGTCTTCAAATCGCGGTAAAAGAAAGACAGCATCCCGAATGAGAAAAGCTCCGTAGCGACCCATATAGGGAAATTGCCTTCATATTTTTCACAGTGGTGCTTCACAAATGGAACTGTTTTGTTGTGATGTACTTCTGATTCAAACAGCTTCCGAAAACGCACATGATCGTGTTTGCTCCCGTAATTTGACGCATCCATATAGCCGAGGGGGCCATACTTATGTGCGTGAAAATAAGCAAACTGCGTCCGCAGATATAACTCTACCTGCTCAACCGCTGAGAACAAAACCCGCCGCATTTTCCGGTCGAACTCGTATATTCTGAATACTCTGTGAAAGCTCGTCCCGTCTCGATACATTCCATCGGCAGTTCTGAACGGCAGGAAGTACGCTGTAAAGCGATAGTAGTTTATATGCTGGAGCACTGTTTTACAAAACGCCGGATCAACGATCTCACAATGCCGCTCCTGAAGTAATTTCAACTGTTCGTCGTATGTCGTCGCAGGCTTCAACTCCACAGCAAATTCCTCCCGGATATAAAATGTCCCCCCTGGGACACATCACACGTTGCCGTGGAGAGGTGCGGGGGGTCCTGTTAGTATTATTATAGCTCAAAAATTGCAATTTGCAATTCGCAGGCTGCACAGAATTAAGAAAAACGTACAAGCAGTTTAGACAAATATAGTCGAAATTAAAAGTCAATGGGTCAAGGTGTATTTTAAATCAGGTTCTTATATACTTTTGAGCCATCGCTATGCATCGACATATCCGAGAAACTTCAAAAACGGAATCCGGGGGATTTTCGTCCTGCTTCCAATTTGAATTACCGGAAAACCAAGCAATTCTGGCTTTGTCCTTGCCGCAATTCTAATTGCTTGAGCATTACAACCAAGTACAGACGCTGCTTCTGCCGCCGTCAAAAAAGCTTTATCAGATGCAACAATTTCTTCTATCGTCATTTTTTAATATCCTTTCACGCCAAAAGAGCGGAGGACGATCCCCGCTCTTCTGTTATGCCTCTCCTTGCCCCTCAGAGGCCGCAGGAGCGCTTTCGTCGCGCTCTATGGCTTCGTCTATGGCTCGGTTGATAAAGCCGTTTACGCTCTCGCTGCGGGCTTCTGCGTGGGCCTTGATAATATCTTTCTTGCCTTTCGGCATAGCGACGGACACGCGATCAAGATTCGCAGTATCCCATTTTCTATTGCCCTCTTTACGGGCCTCCGTATATTTCTGCGGCGATATATGTACCACTCCCTTCTAATCAATTTTATTATACTCCCTCTGCAAGCACTTAACAAGTGAACATTATAGACATATTAACAAGTAAACTTTTGTAGAAACTGCTCTCTTGCATTCACTTAATAAGTGAATTATAATAACACATGCAAGGAGGAAAAGAAAAAGCCCTCTGTACCACCGCCGACCAAAGCAAGGCACAGAGAGCCGTAACCGCCAACCACCACAGGGAGGCCGGTAAGGGTATTATACCGACCTCCCGCCAAGAAAACAAGGAGGAAATTTACAATGACCAGCAAGAAAACGGAGAGCGCGAGGCAGGAGGTCATGCGTCTCATCTCGGAAATGAGCGATAAGCAGATCATGATTACCTTTGAAGCATTCAATATTCAACTGGAGGATGAAACAAAAACCCCGGAAGAATGCGTAATGCTCGCCCGTGAGCGTTTAAGCAAGGAGGAAAAACGATGAACTGGAATATTTGGAAAACCACCGTCAAGGAAGGAGGCGTCAGTATGAAACTCCTATACTGCGCCCGCTGCACGACGCCGCTTATGAGTGCGGCCACGGTGTTTATTTGCCCGTGCTGCGGGGCTGCATACCGTCAACGCGGCACGCGCTTTTCCTTTGTCGCTGATCTGTCCGGTGCGTACATCAAAGAGCTTATGAACGACTTAGAGGTGATTGCATAGCCCATGACTTTCTCCTTTCTTTAAGCGCTCTGCCCTCGCTTGCGGTAAATCTCACGGTCTAACGCATAAGCGAGGCTGTCTATACTGTGGTTGTCCCTGTCGGGGAGAGAGGAAAGCGTATTGCCGTCTTTGTCCTTTTCGTATTCGTAGTTTGCAAGCTCCCGCGCCGCGTTTGGCGTCCTTGCAGGATCAACCACAATACGCCGGTGTTGCAGCCACTTGACACGATACGCCACGCATCCCGGCTCTTTGTGGCAAGCTCTGGCCTGCTTTAAGCCGTGGTCGCGTAGATCGGCTATGCTTTTCGGCTCTGCTGCATCGCAATAAATGTCGCTGTGATCTTGAAAGCACAAGCCGCTTACCGGGGAAAGGTAGCTGCTGCCTTTGGTGTCCCCCTCCACAAGTGGGGCGATTTCCTCCGCAAGTTGCCGGTTGCTCATGCCGCGCTTGTAAATCTCGTTCAAAATGTAGATTGTCTCGTGCTTACGGTCATAGCTGCATCGGATAAAGCAAGCGGGGTCTGCCGCAAAGCCAAAGTCCACGCCGGAAAAGAAGTATTCCATGTTCGCCACTTCCTCGGCGGTGATCTCCCGCACTTCCAGCGCCGGAAATACCTCCGCGCCGGTGCCGGTCGCCTCGCCTAAGTATTCATGCCGGTATGCCTGCTCATTGACGGCCTCCAAGCGTTCAGCCTCCGCTATGAAAGCCTCGCCTAACCATTCGGCGGGTATGTCCTTATAGGTTGTATGAAAGGTGATCCCCTGCGCGTCTGGCTCTGCAACAAACTGATTCGCCCAATTCGCCTTACTGATCGGCGGGTTGAAGCTGCGGAACACTTGCGGATTTATCCCTTGCCCTCGCATGACCGATTGCAAAACATTTCGGGCAAAGTTCGGGCCGCTTATCTCGTTAAATTCTTCAAACCAACAATAGCGGAAAGTGCCGCGCCTGGGCTTGATAGATTTCAGCTTGCCTGCATCGTCCAGCCCTCGAAAAAGGATCTGTGCGCCGGTCGATCTGTATTCATACATCATCGGGGAAACGGTCGCTTTCCAGAGGTGGGAAACGCCCAACATATCAATAGCCCATGCGATTTGAGAAAAAACGCTGTCGCGCATTGTCCCCGCCACTTTGCGAAACACAATAGCGTTGCTCTGGCCTGTGGGGTCGCTCTGTATGCCGTCCACGATCTCAAGCGATACGAAAGAGCTTTTGCAGCTCCCGCGCCCGCCCGGAAGATTGTAAAAGCGGTGCTGCCCTGCCTTTATATCCTCATGCAAAGGGAGATATACGGGGGCTATATGTTGCTTCACGTCTATGCTGTCAATAAGCGCCCGCGCCTCTCGCTGCTGCCGCTTGATCGCGCTGGTTGCCCTCACGCGGGCTTTCAGACGGTCATAATACATCTTCGCCGCCCTCCTCCAGCTCCTTCAAGACGTCGTTAAACTCGGTGAATCGCAAACCGTAGTCAAGCAACGTTCGCGCCGCTGTAATGTGGTTCGCGCTCGTTTCTTCATCGTCTGCGACAATGGCGCCCAGCCGGTCTATTGCGGCGGTCAAATTCTGCTGAAGCTGCCGCGTTGCTCTGTCCATGATCCCGGCGGCGGCGTGTTTATATGCTGCCGAAAATTCAGCGTCTTGCAAGCACCGGTTGATGGTCTTCACACTCACGCCTGCAATCTTTCCGGCAGCTTCTTTCGTTGGCGCACTCAATAGTGCAGCAAGTATTTTCTGTTTTTTAGCGTCGATTGGTATATCACCCCTTTTTCATTGGACAAATACAGCCAAAAGCGGCCGAATTTACTCATAAAATGGTCTCAAGCCCCGGCTAATGCTCGGATGCCGAAGGTGCCGCAATGCGGCGGCGTGGGTCCTGCGGTCTGTGGCCTGCCCGTGCCAGAACTCGGCAACTATGGCGTCACGCTCGTGCTGTGGTAATTGGTCGAGGGCTGCATATACCGCATTCTGCATCTCCCGCTCCTCGACCTCTTCAAAGCCCGCCTCCGCCGCAGGATCAGGGATCGTATCCGCAACGGTGAAATCACCGTCGCCGTCAGCGTCCAACGGTATATCAAGCGATACACGATTCCGGTTGAGTGGGTCTTCTTTGTCTCGCCTGGTTCGCATCCCGCAAGCCGCTGTAAAGCTTGATTTGAGCTTGAAATCGAACATGGTAAGGAATACCCCTCGCTCCGGTTTCCACGCTGTCAGCGCTTCTATAAGGGCAAGAAAGGCCGTCTGCATGAGGTCACTTTCTTCGATGCCCGCGCTCTCACGAAATGCCCGTGTCCATCGTCCGGCCTGCTGTGAGGCAAACCGCTCAACCGCTGCCCATAGCGTCAAAATGTCTGTTTTTCCGTCTCGCACATCTGCTGCGAGTTGGTTTGTCCGCTCGCTCTGTGTGACAAGTGAAATCACTTGCATATTGCGCCCTCCTGTGGTAAAATCAGAATTGACAAGTTTAGGTTTACCACAGGTCGCTCTCCCCGGTTTTGGGGAGGGCTTTTTCATAGCCGGAAATGTTTGTTTAGGCGACGCTCGAAAGGATCACGGTCGTCGGCAGGTAAGTGAGGGACAATGAGATGCTGCAGTTCGTCGCGCTGGCGGTAGCGGTCGATTTTCCTGCGCATTGGTTTCGTTGCTGATAAGATGTTGATTGCCACTTGAAAAGTCATAACTTCACCTCATATCAAAATTGAAAGTTAGCTTTTCCTCCTCCCCGGCAATGCTCTTGTGGATCAAGTCGGCAACAGTTTGCTCACCGTGCCGCTTTGCATGGGCACGAATCGCAAGAACTAAATGCTGAAGCTCCTGATTCCGGTACTTTTCGCCTCGACCGGCCTTGTAAAACAGCCACCGCTCGAATGCCCTGTATAGCTGGTCTCCAAAGCCGGTTGCGATCTGCGGCGGGATTTTTAGGCTCATGTGCCATCCTCCAAAAATCCGCCGCGCCGCGACTTTTTTTCCGGCTCTTGGTACGGTTCGGAAAGCTCGGTAAACCGTTGATGTTCTCCGTCAAAGTGCATCTGCACCACACCTTGGCGCCCTCGACGGTTTTTTGTCACGGAAACGCCAATGGTACCATTCTCGTCGATCCGCCACAGGAAGAGCACCTTTGATCCGTTCTGCTCCAGTTCTCCACTGTCGCGGAGAGAAAGCAGCGTCGGACGCTCGGTATCGCTTACGCCGCGGTTAAGCTGCGCCGCTGCGACGATAGGAATTTGCAGCTCGGAAGCGAGATTTTTCAGGTCTCGGCTGATCTGCCCCAATTCGAGGTTGCGGCTGTCAGCTCTGCGGTCTGCCTGCATCAGGCCAAGATAATCGATGACGATTAGCCGCAGGTTTTGAATAGTCGCCGCCGCGCCTCGGATTTTGCTTACCGTTGCAGCGGGCTTGTCCCAGAAGTGAAGCGGTAGGCGCTCAAGACGTGTAGATGCAGCGGCGATGCTGTCCCAATTGCTCTCCACGTCTCGGTCAATGAGCTGATCCATCGTTGCGGCACTGCGTCGTGCAAGCAGGCGTTCCGTCAGCTCGGAAGCGGACATCTCGAGCGAAACAAAAAGCGTTTCGTTCCCTGCCCGTGCGGCACTCTCTGCAATGTCAAGCAGGAAAGCGGACTTTCCAACGCCGGGCCGCGCGCCAATGATAACGAGTTGTCCCGCCTCAAAACCTTTGAGTTTGCTGTCCAGCAAGGGGAAGCCTGTGTTAATCCGCTGTGTTTCCCTCGCCGATAGTTGCGACATGGTTTCGATAAGAGCCTGCGAGATCGTTTTCAGTCGCCCGCCTGTGCTGTTAAGTAAGTGCGCCTTACAGACTTCGGCAACCGCGGCGGCTGGATTATCTTCATCAAGGGCTGCAAGCACGCCATCGCGCAACCGCTTTTCCGCTGCGTGCCTATGTAGCAGGCGGGCGTATTCCTCGGCGTTGGCAAGGGTAGGTGTCGCGTCGATGCAATCAGCAAGAAACCGTCGTGGATCGTCCACAACGCTGCGGAGACCATCGGCGGCAATGTTGGCGTCGAACGCCTTACTGCGTGATACTGCGCTATCCGCTGCGTCAAAGACCGCAGCGCAGGCGGGAACGGAGAAGTCCTCGACGCTCACGATCTGTCTGAGCTGCAAGACCCGTTTGGGTTCGAGGCAGACCGTTGCGGCCAGCGAGTATTCAAGGGCCGAGGTATCCTGCATCATGTACCGCCACCTCCCATTTTCGCCAGAAGTTGGGTGTATTGCTTCCTGAACTTGCCCCCTGACAGGATGTTAGCCTGCCAAAACGGATCAAACTGTGAAAATTGCAGAACTGCGTTGATATCCTCCCAGTCGTGCTTGTCCAACCGATGACACTTATCGAAGTCCGCCGCCCAGTTTTGCAAGGTAGCCTCTGTGTGCGGCGTACAATTTGGCAAGCGCGCCTCGATTTGATCTGCAAGCCAGCGAGCGGCGCGATAGGGAAGTGAATCGTGCCCGAAAGATTGTCTTGGTTTCTTCGTTCCGGCGGAAGGCGGAACAAAAGAAGAATCTTTTTCTTTTTCTTCTATATGACTGACTGTTTTCGATACTGATACACTGCTCGATGTACTTACCGTTTCACTGTCAAAAATACTGCATGGTTCACTGTCATTTTCACTGACTTTTTGAGGGGTATATTTTAGCCGGTAAGTGTTTGGAGAACGCTTTTTGCCCCGGCTATATTCAATTAGTCCAGCAGCAACAAGGCTATCCCTCGCCGCGATTGCCACCCTCTCCGTCCGTGTGTCGAGCATAGACATGAGCCGGAAGTTGTCGATCTGTACCTGCTCCGGCCATCGCGCTTCATTAAAGATGGCGAGCAGGCTATAATAGAGCAACCTTGCATTTCCCGGCAGGTAATTGCTCTTCTGCCATTGATGGAACGAGTTCAAAAGGTCGAGATATGTCACCTGCTCACCGCTCCTGTTCCCGCACCCACGTTTTGAGATCATCGACAAGAACTCGGGTGCATCCGCCGAGCTTGACGACAGGAAAGCCCTCTGTTTTTGCCAGCGCATAAACCGTTGGACGGCTAACCCCAAGCAGGCGCGCTGCCTCGGTCATCGTGACCGCGATAGGTTCGAGCGCCGCCATCAAATCGCCTCCTGCGAGAGTTTTTGAATGATCTCAAAGATTTTTTCTTTCTCATCATCCGGAAGTTCCTTCCGAAGCTTGCGCGATAGCTGTGCATCCGCAATACCAAGCGCATCTGCCACCTGCCAAAGCCGAACGCCATTTCCCGCCGCTGCACGTCGAACATCAATATTGAACATTCCTTTCTCCTTTCATCATTGTTGTTGACTTTTGTACCCAACTACAGTATAATGTAACAAAAGTAGTTTTTCAACACTTTTTGCTACCTGACATAAAATCGGGTACAAAAATCGAATTATGTGGACAGGGTGATTAAATGGGGAACAAAAATGAATGGAATATCGGTGTATGTATCGCAAAATTACGCGAAAGCCGTGGGTTATCTCAAAAGCAACTATCCGATGAGCTCGGCAAATTAGGGCTCAAAGTTCGCCGTGAAACTGTGACGCAATGGGAAAACGGCACACGTGACTTAAAAACGGAATATACCATTAAGCTTGCAGATTTTTTTGGAGTATCCTGTGACTATATCCTTCGTGGAGTGTCCTCCGAAAACTTGCGTGTTTCTAAGGAAACTGGGTTGCAAGATGAAGCAATTAACAAATTACGTCACCTCAGTGGTTGGTGCGGCTCTACTCCCCCTCCATACCAAAATGAAATAAATGATTTATTGTGCTCGCCCATATTTGAAACACTGCTCTTTAACCTCAGTACTTACAAAACATATGTTGAATTAACCAATCATCGACGCTCCGCATTTAAGAGCTTACTTCCTTGCACAAATAACTTAGACAGTGATGATTTACTCTTGCCACTTGCAACCAAATATTGTTCTGACTTCAAACCAGCAAAAAGTGAAATACAGCTACACGAAGCAGCCGCAGCCTATATGGATGCACTTGATAAACAAGATTACTATATTTATAAATTATCCTTATCAGTTAAAGCTTTTGCAGAATCCTACAATACGCACCTTCAACCAAATCCTTAACAATGCCGCTAGCGCTCCAGCGGGTAATCAATGTGCCCATTTTGGGCACATTGAAGGGCCGGAAATAACAGGAACTTGACTGACGCACAGAAGACATACTTGATTGGTCGGCAGTACGAGGCACAGAAAATGACGAACGGAGGAAACCGAGGGAACCAGTACACGAAAGTGGCAGAGGTTCAAAATGGACCTCTGCCAAAAGCAGACGATACCGCACAAAAGGTTGCGGATGATACTGGGGTTGGTCGATCTACGGTTAAGCGCGCCGAGAAATTTTTCAAAGGCGTCGATGCCGCTGCGAAGATCACGCAAGACACACAAAAACAAAAAACCGCCCCCGGTGTTGCAGCACCGAGGACGGTTATAAGGGGCAGCAAACTGACAAAGCCTACTGCCCTCCAATCATAACAAATGCAGGAGGAAAAAGCAATGCCAAGAAAAGCAAATACTCGCGCCGCGTCTGGAGCTGGTACAATTCGGCAGCGGCCTGATGGCCGATGGGAGGCCCGCGTGACCATCGGCACAGACCCCGGTACGGGGAAACCGATTCGCAGGAGCCTCTACGGCAACACGCAGAAAGAAGTGTTGACCGCTATGCGCGACGTGCTAAAGGCCGTTGACGATGGCCTTTACATAGAGCCGACGCGCCTGACGCTTGCGCAGTGGCTCGATATCTGGCAAAGCGATTATCTGCTCTCGCAGAAATACGGCACGGTCAAGACCTACAAAGCACAGATCGCCACACACATCAAACCGGCCCTCGGTGCTGTGAAGCTCTCCAAGCTCACGCCGCACCTCGTTCAAGGCTTCTATAATGATCTGCTTGCCAACGGCCGCACCGTTCCGAAGAGGGACAAGCACGGCAAGATCATCAAGAAAAAAGGCGTCATGGTCACGGAGACTGCACCACTCAATGCAAAGACTGTGCGCAATGTTCACGGCGTTCTGACAAAGGCCCTTTCTCAGGCCGTAAAGCTGGGCTACATCGCACGCAATCCCTGCGACATGGTAGACCTGCCCCGTGTTGAGAAAGCACATATCATGCCGCTTACGGACGAACAAGTAAAAGCCTACCTCTCCGCGGCAGACAGCGATAATGACTATGGTGACATTTTGAAGGTGATCCTTTTCACCGGGCTGCGTGAGGCGGAGGCGACCGGCCTGACTTGGGATTGCGTTGACTTCAAGAAAGGCACTGTCACAGTCTGTAAGCAGCTCCAGAAACGTCCCGCCGAGGCCGGAGGCTTCCAGTTTGCCGCCCTCAAAAACGACAAGACGCGCATTCTGCGCCCTGCTCCCTTTGTCATGGATATGCTGCACGCTGTCCGCTCCAAGCAAGCACAGCGACGTTTACAGGCCGGTGATTTGTGGCAGGACTGGATAGACCCCGCCAAGCAGTACGCCGCCTGTCGGCTGGTCTTTACCAATACCCTCGGTGACCATCTGCACCCACAACGGCTCTACGCCCATCATAAAAAGATCGCAGCTATGGCTGGAGCACCGGATGCCCGCGTGCATGATCTGCGCCACACCTTCGCTGTGCTCTCCCTGCAAAACGGTGACGACGTGAAGACTGTGCAAGAAAATCTCGGCCATGCGACCGCGGCTTTTACGTTAGACGTTTACGGTCACGTCTCAGAGCGCATGAAGGCGGACAGCGCCGCCCGGATGCAGGGCTATTTCGAAAATCTCAAAAAGGCATGAAAAAAGCTCCGTCGATCTCATCATCGGCGGAGCTGCTTTTGTCCCCATTAGGGGGTAAAACTTTTAATTGGGGTAAACTTAGGGGTAAAACGTATTCTGCGAAAATGCAAACGCAACTTTTCTGCGTCAAAAGCGCCTAAATCATGCAGAAAAAGAAAGAACCGCAACTTTTCAGTCACGGTTCTTTGGCAGCGGGAGAAGGATTCGAACCCTCACATACGGAGTCAGAGTCCGCTGTGCTACCATTACACAATCCCGCTATGTTCGCTTGACGAACATTTGTTATTATACCAGCGGTTTTGCATTTGTCAAGAACTAATTGCCAATTTTCCGGATTTTTTTCATTTTGGTGTCGCAGGCTGTTTTTGACCTGCGTTTCAGCGGCAAAGCCGCTCGGACGGCGCGGGCGGGAAGAGGCTTTCGCGCGGGGGGAGGTCCCCGTCCCGCGGGTAAGAGCTGTGGATGGTGGGAGACCGGAGCGCGGCTTGGCTGTTTCGGCGGAAGGAAAATCGGCAAATTTTACGGATTTGGTGAAAATGCCGATTCCCTTTTGCGCTTTAAGCTGTTATACTGCATACATCAAGGCTTCCGAGAGGAGCACAGACTATGACCGTAATGAACCGCAGTGCTGAATACCGCTACTTTAGCTTTACCTATTTTATGGGTAAGGCTTATTCTGGTTTGGCTGAAAGCAAGCGCGTGTAAGAACGGATCCTTTGTCGGAATGACCGTAAATGCATGACGAACCGCAGCCGGACCGGCTGCGGTTTTTTTCATCGCTTAAGGAGGAATTTTACCATGATCGTCGTACTCAAGCACAATCCGAATCCCGAGCAGCTGCAGAGCCTGATTACATGGCTGCAGGAAAAGGGCATCATCATTCACACCAGCATCGGCGAGGGCAATATGCTCCTCGGCCTGGTGGGCGATACCTCAAAGATAGACGCCGATCTCATTTCCGCGCTGGACATCGTCGAGGACGTCAAGCGTGTGCAGGAGCCGTATAAGAACGCCAACCGCAAGTTCCATCCCGAGGATACCGTCGTCAAGGTCGGCAATACGCAGATCGGCGGCGGCAACCTCACGCTCATGGCCGGCCCCTGCTCGGTGGAGTCCGAGGAGCAGGTGGTCGCCATCGCGAAGGCGGTCAAGGCCAGCGGCGCGACGATGCTGCGCGGCGGCGCGTTCAAGCCCCGCACCTCGCCCTATTCCTTCCAGGGCCTCGGCGAGGTCGGCCTGCGCTACCTCGAGATCGCCAAGGAGGAGACGGGGCTGCCCATCGTCACCGAGCTGATGGACCTCAGCCAGCTTCCGCTCTTCAAGAATGTGGACGTCATTCAGATCGGCGCGCGCAATATGCAGAACTTCGACCTTTTGAAGGCTGTGGGCCGTCAGGAAAAGCCCGTGATGATCAAGCGCGGTATGTCCGCGACCTACGAGGAATGGCTGATGAGCGCGGAGTACGTCATGGCCGGCGGCAACGAGAACGTCATTCTCTGCGAGCGCGGCGTGCGCACCTTTGAGACCTACACCCGCAATACGCTCGATCTTGCGGCGATCCCCGTGCTGCGCAAGCTGACGCACCTGCCCATCATCGTCGACCCCAGCCACGCCACCGGCAAGAGCTGGCTGGTCGACCCGCTGGCGATGGGCGCGGTGGCGACCGGCTGCGACGGCCTGCTCATCGAGGTCCACAACGACCCTGCGCACGCGCTGTGCGACGGCCCGCAGTCCCTGAAGCCCGAGCAGTTCGACGCGCTGGCAAAGAAGCTGCTTCGCCTGAAGGAATTCGTCAAGACGATAGAGGAGTAAGACTATGACAGTCGGCATTGTCGGCCTCGGCCTCATCGGAGGCTCGATGGCCAAGAGCATCAAGGCGCGCACCGCGCACACCGTGTTCGGCTGCGACCTCGATCAGGAGACCATGATGATGGCGCGCATGTGCGGCGCCATCGACGCGCCGCTGACGGCGGAAAATTTGACGGATTGCGACCTTGTGCTGGTCGCCATCCGCCCCGCTGCGGCGGTAAAATGGGTGAAGGAGCACGCGGAGGGAATCCGCCGGGGCGCGATCCTTGTGGACCTGTGCGGCGTGAAGCGCGCGGTGGTGCGCGAACTCGCGCCTGTCGCCGAGCAGTACGGCTTTGCCTACATCGGCGGACACCCGATGGCGGGCCGCGAGCGCGGCGGCTTTACCGCCGCGACGGACAGCCTGTATGTGGGTGCGTCCATGATCCTTACGCCGGACAAGCGCACGGATATGCAGCTGCTTGAAACGCTCAAGGCGTTTTTCCTCGATATCGGCTTTGCGAGCCTGACCTTCTCCGATCCCGAGGAGCATGACCGCATCATCGCCTTTACCTCGCAGCTCGCGCACATCGTCTCGAGCGCCTACGTCAAGTCGCCCGAGGCGCAGAAGCGCCGCGGCTTCTCCGCCGGCAGCTTTCAGGATATGACGCGCGTGGCGCGGCTCGACGAGGATATGTGGACGGAGCTGTTTCTCGACGACGCGGACTATCTGACGGACGAGCTGGATATCCTCATCGGACATTTGCAGGAGTATGCCGACGCGCTGAAAAGCAAGGACGCCGAGCACCTGCGCGCGCTGCTGCGCGACGGCCGCGAGAAGAAGGCCACCGCGGGCGGCAACTGAAAAATCAACGAAGATCGACCGGGGAGGGAAGAGCTATGTCCTCTGTTCAGACCATTGAAGTCCATACCGCGCCGGCCTACGAGGTCACCATCGGCGCGGGACTGCTGCGGGAGTGCGGCGCACGGCTGAAGACCGTGCTGGGCGGCTGCCGCATCGCGGTCGCCGCCGACAGCAATGTGGCTCTGCTTTATCTTGAAACGGTTTGCGCGAGCCTGCGCGACGCCGGGTTTGCCGTCTGCTCCTATGTGTTTCCGGCGGGGGAGGCGCATAAGAATTTCACGACGCTCTCCGCCATTCTGGAGTTTCTGGCCGAGTCTCAGCTCACGCGCACGGACTGCGTGGCGGCGCTCGGCGGCGGCGTGACCGGCGACATGGCGGGCTTCGCCGCAGCCTCGTACCTGCGCGGCATCCGCTATGTGCAGCTGCCGACCACGCTGCTCTCCGCCGTGGATTCCTCCGTCGGCGGCAAGACGGCCATCGACCTTGCGGCGGGGAAGAACCTTGCGGGCGCGTTTTTGCAGCCCACCGCCGTGCTGTGCGATACGGACTGCCTGAGGTCCCTGCCCGCCGCCGTCTTTGCCGACGGCGCGGCGGAGGCCATCAAGACCGGCGTGCTGAGCGGCGAGACGCTGTTCTCTCTCTTTGAGGACGGCACGCTCACCGACACGCCCGCCGAGGTCATCGCCCGCTGCATCCGCTACAAGGCGGGCGTGGTCGAGCGCGACGAAAAGGAGCAGGGCGAGCGGCGCAAGCTGAACCTCGGACACACCGTCGGTCATGCCATCGAAAAGTGCAGCGGCTATGCCATTCCGCACGGCCACGCGGTCGCGGCGGGTCTTGCCGTCATGGCGCGCGCCTCCGAGCGGCTCGGCTGGGCCGAGCCGGGGG
>ERZ772820.1103-NODE-1103-length-22478-cov-7.705615_pt1 | contig 22478 bp, 16 predicted proteins | sample MGYA00511377_ERZ772820 | MGnify/ENA primary metagenome ERZ772820 (study PRJEB29015, sample SAMEA2737684) | human gut metagenome | biome: human gut; feature: human-associated habitat; material: faeces | place: China | collected 2012 ... | reverse complement strand
GAGCGCATGACTGTTAATCATGATGTCACTGGTTCGAGCCCAGTTGGGGGAGCCATAAAGCAGTAAGTTTTTTGCTTACTGCTTTTTATTTTGCAAAAATTGGGAGATTATTTTTATATTGAAATTTATAGTGTGGTTATGAATTTATATGCTGATAGAATTGCCACACTTAATACATATATAGAAGATAAACTGTTGTAAAGTGTTTGAACTTTTGGAGAGTACAAATGAAAATATGTAAATAAAGAGAAACCGTTACATCAAAAAGTGACTTTATTTTGTTTGTAAAAAGAATATTATGAAAAGAGCATAAACAGCCAATTTCCGTTTTAGGAATTTTAGCCATTTATGCTCTTTATAGTAGCTTTTTTTATTACTGTCCGTATATTTCAAGGGCTTTATTCATGACCTGTGCGGCAACAGGCAAAGCTGTATAATATCCTGAATCACCATTTTCTATGATAACAGCGAATGCCAAAGGACAGCTTTCATCTCTACTAAAACCAGTTACCCAAGCATGAGCAGCTTCTCCTCCGCCGACTTCAGCAGTACCAGTCTTAGCACAGATTTCTCCATTAAAGCCACCACCATAATATTCATTTTCAACGGTGTATCTCATCATATCAGAAAGTGTCTTTGCATTTTGTTCGCTTAACATCTGAGTCCCTTTATTTCCACTTTGAGGAATATTTGGCAGACCAAACGGCAATGAAATTTGCTTTATAAGATATGGCATTATAGGTGTACCACCATTTGCAATACCTCCAGAGATAACAGCCATAGTCATAGGACTTGCAAGAGTTGTATATTGACCGACACCACTCCAGCCCAGCTGATTTTTATCAGCCTTAGAAACATCATAAACGCTTTTTGCAGTGTCAATATCATTTATAGAAACGCTTTTGTTAAATCCCATTCTGTTGGCTTGTGTAGTCATTTTATCGGCACCAAGGTCAACAGCTAATTGTGCAAAATAGCAGTTACAAGAATGTGCAAGGGCTTGTTCAAAATTCTCCTCGCCGTGAGCCTCATAGCAGGTAATTTTATTTCCTCCGATAGTATCGCTGCCTGTGCAAGTATATGTGCGATTTTCAAGCTCGGATTTTGTCATATTTTCAAGAGCCGCTGCTGCGGTTACAAGCTTGAAAGTAGAGCCTGGTGGATATGTCGCCATAATACTTCTATCAACATAAACACCTTCGTATTCGTCATTACCCTCAATATCAGGAATATTCTGAGGGTCATATGAAGGAGTGCTTACCTTTGCAACGATTTCACCTGTTTTATAATTATAGACGAATACCGCACCACGATTATTGCCCAATGCCTGATATGCAGTTTTGCAAATCTCACTGTTTACAGTAAGTTGAATATTTCTACCAAGTGTTAAGCCATCAGGAAGTCCCATACCAAAGATAAAACTATATCCTGAAAGTTGCGAGCGATAAACATTTTGTATAGAGCCACCGATATTTCTGCCCTCATCGCCGACAGTATGAAGTAAAGCACAACGAATATCTTCGTTTGAATTATAATAGCGGTTTCCGTTCTCACTATAAGCAAGAATTTCACCATTTATATCTGTTATAGTTCCAGCCATACCCATTCCGTCCACGCCTATGTGTGCATTTTGAGGTTTTGAGGCCCAAAGGTCAGCGTGGATTATAAGATTAATTGAAAAATATATCATTCCACCGATAAAAGCCATAGCTAAAAGCCAGACAATCAGAGAACGATTGCGTATTTTCTTCATCATTTCACCGCCTTAGAATGAATCTTTTCTATATTTTTTATTACGCTATTATAGCATAATAAGCAGAAAAACTCAATATATATTCAAGTGATGAAGATTTGCATATATATTTTTGTTGCTTTTCGTTTTTTATATGGTATAATTTTATTAAATTTTTTGAAAAAGGAAGCGAAAATAATATGCTAAGCTTAGATGATGTTAAGAAGATTGTAAAAGATTTGCCAGTAGATGAATATGATGTAAGCGATGATGTATCACTTGTAGTTTATCGTGTAGATAGCTTTGAATATAACGAACAAAAACAAGTAAATCGTCATATAGATATAGAGCTTATTTTTGGTGATAGATATGAAATTCATGAGGAAGAAAACCTTTTTGATTATATTCTTTCATTTTGTAAGGTAGAGAATGTAGAAGAAGACGAAATTCTTTATAGCAAATACAAGTAAAGCTATTTAGTGATAAAATAAAAATAATTCTTTACTTTTAAATGCTTGTATGATAATATTTAATTATATAAGTATTAAATAAAAGGTGAAAATTATGGTTTGGAGAAGGCTCGAACAAAAACAACTTGATATTTGGAAGCAGTCATATTGGTGGAATAATCTCAAAGAACACGCTTTATTTATTATGATAATGTTTTTGATAATTAAAGAATATGTACAGCTATTCCTTTGTGACTATAAGTATTATAAGTATAGCTTTCCAAAAAGGTATCCTACTTGGTGGCTGGAGGAGAGAATGCCTTTAGCAATTCTTTTTGCTATAATATTAATTTTTATTGTAGCAGATTTTATATTTAGGTTATATATAAAACGAAAAAACTTTCTTATGGGCGTTGATATAGGAATTATATTATACACAGATGAAAAGTACGGAAAATTTACCATAAGAATCCCCAAAAATCTCGACTGGCAGTTAGACACAAAGTCTTATGATTTAAATAATATAAATGAAGATAAGGTTGAGGAAAGTATTTTTAATAGGCGTGATTTTACTTATTATGATTACGAAACATATTCCTATCTATAAATAATTGATTGAAGGGTTTTAAGTTCATATCATTTTATAAATTTATCTGTGAGTGTTGAGAAATTCTTCTAAATATGGTATATTAGTTTTGTTATGCAAAGCTTTTTGCTTGTTTTATAATGAAAGGAACTTGAAATATGAAATTAGGAATTGTCGGTTTACCAAATGTCGGAAAAAGTACACTTTTTAATGCTATTACAAATGCAGGTGCTCAGTCTGCTAACTATCCTTTCTGCACAATAGAACCAAATGTTGGTGTTGTTGCAGTCCCAGACCCAAGGCTTGATAAGCTTGCAGAAATGTATCAGCCAGAAAAGTTTACACCAGCAACTATCGAGTTTGTTGATATTGCAGGACTTGTAAAGGGTGCATCTAAGGGCGAAGGTCTCGGAAATAAATTCCTCTCAAATATAAGGGAATGTGATGCTATCGTTCATGTTGTACGCTGCTTTGATAATGATGATATTATTCATGTTGATGGCTCAGTTGACCCTAAGCGTGATATAGATACGATTAATGTTGAGCTTATTCTTTCTGATATAGAAATGCTTGATAGAAGAATTGATAAAACTCAAAAACTTCTCAAGGGCGATAAGAAGTATCAGACAGAGCTTGATTTCTTTAAGAGAGTAAAGGAAGCACTTGATGCAGGCAAATCTGCTCGTTCTGTTGAGTGTACAGAAGATGAGGCAGAGTTGCTCAAGAGTGTTGCATTGCTTACAAATAAGCCTATTATTTATGCAGCAAATGTTAGCGAAGACGATTTCGCAAAGGGCATAGAAAATAATAAGTATGTAAATAGTGTTAAGGAAGTTGCCGCAAGTGAACACGCAGCTGTTCTGCCAATTTGTGCAGAGAGTGAAGCAGAAATTTCAGATATGGACTACGAAGAAAAAGCAATGTTCCTTTCTGAAATGGGACTTGAAAGTTCAGGTCTTGACCGCCTTATTACAGAGTGTTATAGCTTGCTTGGACTTATTTCTTATCTCACAGCGGGTAAACCAGAAGTAAGAGCGTGGACAATTACAAAGGGTACAAAAGCACCACAGGCAGCAGGTAAGATTCATACCGACTTTGAGCGTGGCTTTATTCGTGCAGAAGTAGTTGCATTTGATGATTTAATGGCCTGTGGTTCTATGGCAGCTGCAAAGGAAAAGGGACTTGTTCGTTCAGAGGGTAAGGACTATGTTATGAAGGACGGCGATATAGTTCTTTTCCGATTCAATGTTTAATTGTTTTTCCATAATCAAATTTTATAGTTGAAAGGAGAATTTTAAAATGGCAGAAATTAAAGCGTTTCGTGCATTGAGATTTGATACAGCTGTTGCTGGAAAAATTGATGAACTTGTTTGCCCACCTTATGACATCATCAGTGAGGAACAGCGTCAGGCATACCTCAATGAGAACGAAAACAACATCATCAGACTTGAACTTCCAAGAGGTGAAAATCCTTATGCGGACGCACAAGCAACACTTAAAAAGTGGATTGATACAGGCGTTTTGAAACAAGATGAGAAAGATAGCATTTATATCTACGAAGAAGAATTTACAGCTTATGGTGTGAAAAATAAATTTAAGGGCTGTATTACTCGTGTTAAGCTTGAAGAATTTTCTAAGGGAATAGTTCTTCCGCACGAAGAAACTCTTTCAAAGGCAAAGAAAGACCGTTTCGAGCTTATGAAAGCTACAAACTGCAATTTCAGTCAGATATATTCTCTTTATATGGACGAAAAACATACCATAAGAAACACACTTGATAGACTTTCCGCAGGTAAGCCTGAAATAGAATTGACAGATAATGATGGTGTTACTCATCGTCTTTGGATTGTAACAGATGAAGCAGAAATTTCTGCTATTTGCAAGGAGTTTGATGATAAAAAGCTCTATATTGCCGACGGTCATCATCGCTATGAAACTGCCCTTAATTATAGAAACTATTGTCATGAAAATAAAATTGGTGACGGTGGCGAAGATTATGTAATGATGATGCTTGTCGATATGGAACACGAAGGACTTGTTGTATTTCCAACACATAGAATAGTGCGTGATTTGGAAAGCTTTGACGCTGAAAAGGCAGAAAAGCTTTGCGAGGAATACTTTTATGTAGAAAAGAAAATATCATACGAAACTATTGAGAAAGACCTCCGTACTTTATATGATATGGGCAAGAAGGCTTACGGCTTTTATAGTGGTGGCAATGGTTATACATTGCTTACATTCAAAGATTCTGATGTTTTAGAAAAGCTTTTGCCAGATATGTTAAAGCCTGTTCGAGAGCTTGATGTTACAGTACTTCATTCTCTCATACTCGAAAAGCTTTTCGGTATAGATAAGGAAAATATGGCTAATCAAGTCAACCTTACATATACAAAGGACTTCAATGAGGCAATAGCAAGTGTTAAAAACGGCAAGGCTAACTGTGCTTTTATTTTGAATCCTACAAGAGTTACTGAAATCAGAGATGTAGCTGCCGCAGGCGGAAAGATGCCTCAGAAGTCTACATATTTTTATCCAAAGCTCATTACAGGTCTTGTAATGAATAAGCTTTTTTAAATGACCTTTATAGGTAAAAGACAAAAGCACTAAAAGAAAATAAATTAAAAAAGTAGAGTATATATGGCTAAAATCCTAAATGGATTCATTTAGAAATGAATTACAGCCCAATATACTCTACAATTTTTTATAGAAATTTAATTGCATAAAAAAACCGCCCTTGCCCGAAAGCAAGAGCGATTTTAATTAGTTAATCGTTAAGTACTCTTACGACTAAGGATTAGTCCTTAGAAGAAGCCTTCTTTGTCATAACAACAGCTGTGCCGAGGGAAGCAGCAACTACAGCAAGGAGAACCCATGCAGCAGATGTGTCGCCAGTAGCAACTGTCTTGTCGTCTGATGGTTCTTCTTTCTTAGATTCTGTAGCTGATGGTTCTTCTTTCTTAGATTCTGTAGCTGATGGCTCTGCTGTCTTATAGTCAGTAGCTGCTACAACAACATTTGTGTTACCATTAGGATCTTCTATACCTTCGCCAGTAGCCTTATAAAGCTTGCCCCACTCGATAGCTGGGTTCTTAACTGTCTTAGAAGCATCTGTCTTAGAGACTGTTTCGCCACCGTCAATGTTCTGTGTCTGAACACCGTTATTACCGTTGTTGAAGATGATACCTGTTGGAACGCTATCAGCTGTCCATGTGTAAGAGTAAATATTACCCTCAACATGAGTAGCTTCAGCACCTGGCCACTCGCCGTTTAAGTTGCCTGCGTCATTCCAAGCATGAACTGAAACTTTGCTGCCCCATACATCAAGGCCAATTTTTTCGAGAGTTGCATCGTCTGGAATCTCGAAGTAAACTGTGTAATCGTCTGCTGCAGATGTGCTAACTGCACCAACAACAAACATAGAAGCTACAAGAGCTGCTGCGAAAATGACACTAAGAATCTTTTTCATTTTGGATTTCCTCCTAAATTAAATAAAAATAAATTTTTTAAATCTCACTTAAGAGATTCATTGCACTTATTATACTATGTAATATTCGAAAAATCAAGAGAAAAATGAAAAAAAATCTAACGTATTAAAATAAAAACCACAAAATTATTTAAAATAAATTATACATAATATATAAAATTTTAAATTTTTTTCTAATATAGAATTCAGAATAGCTTGACTAACTTAAAATGAAAAATATAGTTATTTATTTAATAATTTGATATTCAGTGATGTATAAAAATATCTTTTTTAAAAAAATCGAAAAAATGCTTGACAAATTTGAAAGCATAGGTTATAATAATCAAGCATTAAGAGATGCGGATGTAGCTCATCCGGTAGAGCGCCACCTTGCCAAGGTGGAGGTAGCGAGTTCGAGCCTCGTCATCCGCTCCAACGCTCCAAAAAGAAAGCATTCGCCTTGCGAGTGCTTTTTCTTTTTGCCGTAAAAATACGACAAATTTCTTTATCGATTTTTATAAATACATTAATTGTGTACAGTTATGTGAACTATTTTTAAGATTGGAGTGGATTTCTTGGATAAGCAAAATCTTTTGGACGGTGTCAAAACTATACATTTTATAGGTATCGGTGGCTCAGGTATGTGTCCTTTGGCAGAGATACTTTTTAATGAAGGCTATAAAATTACGGGTTCCGATATGGCGGAATCTGATACATTAGAGCGTATTCGTTCTTATGGAATTCCTGTTACTATGGGACATTATCCGGAAAATGTTGAGGGTGCTGACCTTATAGTTTATACTGCCGCTGTTAAGCTTGATAACCCTGAGCTTGTAGCCGCAAAACATCTTGGAATCCCTGCTGTTGAACGCTGTATTATGCTTGGTGAGGTAACAAGAAAGTATAATCGCTCAATTGCTGTTTCTGGTACTCATGGAAAAACAACAACAACTTCTATGCTTACTCAGCTTTTGACTATGGCTGATTATGACCCTACCGCAATTATCGGTGGCAAGCTTCCGTTCTTAGGGAGCAACAGCAGAATTGGTAAGAGTGATATTATTGTTTGTGAGGCTTGTGAGTATGTAGATACTTTCTTACATCTTAATCCTGCAATTTCTATTATTCTTAATATTGATGAAGACCACCTCGATTATTTCGGAACTCTTGACCGAATCATTGAATCCTTCCATAAGTTTGCACAGCAGACAACTTCACTTCTTATAGTGAATGGTGATGATGCGAATACTCTCAAAGCTATTAAAGGTGTTGAGTGTCGTGCAATAACCTTTGGCTTTGGTGAGAAGAATGATTATCGTGCAGTTATCACCAATGAAGGCGTTATGGACGAATTTGATATTATCAAGGGCAATATAAAGCTTACAACTGTTAAGCTTAAGGTTCCTGGCAAGCACAATGTAATGAATGCTCTTGCGGCGGCGGTTGCCTGCTTTGAACTTGGTGTTTCAGCTCGTGATATTGCAAATGGTCTTGGTGAATTTACAGGTGCTCACAGACGCTTTGAAATTCTCGGAACAGAGGGCGGAATCACTGTTGCTGATGACTTTGCACATCACCCGACAGAGCTTCGTGCAACTCTCACTGCCGCTATGGGAATGGGCTATAAAAATGTTTGGGCTGTATTTCAGCCACATACATATTCAAGAACTGCTATGCTTCTTGATGATTTTGCAGACGCACTTTCAATACCTGACCATACAGTTCTTTCTGAGATACTTGCTGTTCGTGAAACAAATACATATAATATCTACTCTAAAGACTTAGCTGATAAAATCAAGGGCTGTGTATGGTTTGAAACCTTTGAGGAAATCACAGACTTTGTTGTGAACAGCGTTAAGCCTGGAGATTTGATTATCACTCTTGGCGGTGGTAATGTATATATGTGTGCAAATATGATTTATGATAGACTCAAGCAGAAATACGCTGAGTAATTAGGTGAATTTATGGCTATTGAAATTATAATTAAAAATAAATCCGCTAAAAAAGAATTGCCATCTATTGATGTGCTTACAGGTGGTAAATTCAAATATGGTTCTTTCGATGGTGTTCGACTCAATATGGAACAAAAAGGTCCTGATGGCAGTATAAGTATGTTTAATCCAGAAAGAATCGGCAGGGGTATGAGCGTAGGCTTTGGCGATAATGAGATAAGCTTATTTTTGCCACTCCCTTCATCTGCTGAAGAAATTGCTGATTTCTATGCTACAGCTGCTCGTGTGGCTGATTTCTGGAACAAAGAAGTCGAGGTAAGTCAGGGTGGAGAAATATTCGACCCATATAATTCAAGCAAGCTTGCAGAAGCTGCAAAAGCAAGCTCTATTGAATCAATAAAAGAGATAACAAGTGGAAAATTCCAAAAGCCGATTTTGTTTTGTGCAAGATGGGCATTATACCTTGGTGAGGGTGATTTAAAATTTCTCAAAGAAGGAAATCCTTTAGAAGCGTTTAGCGAATATATGCACAGAATGCAGAATATTGACGCATATTATGCTCGCCCTAATATTATGACAACAAAACGCCGTGATTGTGTTTTTGGAATGTATGTTTTCACAGAAGGTGTTGTAAGTATAGTTCCTGCCATACCAAGATGCCCGTTTGGATTTAAGAACGCAAAAACAGGCAGACCTATTGAAATTGAAGATTGGTATATCAGCATCTACTCGCACGATGAAGAAAGTGTTCTTGGACATCTTATGTATGATGATTTTCTCAAGGCGTTGAAAACAGAGGATTATCTACATTATGATGCACAGAATATCTTGTTAAAGGGCTTAACAAGAGAAAGAATTGATTTTATGCTAAAGAAGTTTGGTACACTTCCGCCAAACTAAAAATTAAACAAAATGTTTATAGAGTATATTTGTTCTCGGATTTCCATTTTAATGGTTTTAGGGCAAATATGCTCTATTTTTTTGAAAATCGTTTAAAATATTGTATTTAATGCAACCTTTGTAAAATTTTGTTGTCTATATAGGTGAAGAGGCTCTTCTATAATTCAAGTGAGGTGAGAAAATGAATGATAAGCAAATAGTTGAGTTATATATGGAACGTTCCGAAAAGGCTGTCAACGAAACCTACAATAAATATTCAGCGTACTGTAATAGCATTTCATTTTCTATTCTGCAAAATTCAGAAGATGCAGAGGAGTGTGTCAATGATACATTTCAAAAAGCGTGGGAATCTATTCCGCCGAGTGAACCGAATAACCTAAAAGCATTCTTAGGTAAAATAGCAAGAAACATATCACTGAATAGATTAAAACATAATAATACCCAAAAAAGAGGTGCCGGGCAAATAGATGTACTTCTTTCAGAGCTTGAGGAATGTATTTCAGATAGCTTCAGTGTAGAAAATGAAATTTATAGCAAACAGCTTTCACGGTCAATAAACGCTTTTTTAGAGAGCTTGACATCAGAAAAGAGAAAAATTTTTGTAAGCAGATACTGGTACACCCGTTCTATAAAGGAAATTTCAGAACAATATGATATTAGTGAAGAAAAGATTAAATCTATACTTTTTCGTTTGAGAAAACAGTTGAAGAGCCACTTAGAGAAAGAAGGTATGATTTATGAAAAGTGAAGATTTATTGAAAGCCATAGGTAATATTGATGATAAATTTATCGAGGAGGCTGCTCCTAAGATAAATGCAGTTAATGAAACCAACACAGCAGAATCAAATGATAGTGCGAAAACTGATGATAAAAAACTTGTTGAGGTTGTTAAGGTTAAGCCAAGAAGTACATTCAGAATAGTTGCATCTATTGCGGCGTGTGTGTGTCTTGTTGCGGCTGTAAGCTTTGCTATAATAGGCTCAACAAAATCCAGACCACAGACAAGTGATGATGGTTCGTGTCAATCAAATGAAGCATGTGTCAAAGAAGATAACGATGGAATATCCTATTTAGAAGATGATGAAAACGAAAAAAGCTATGATAAAGTAAATGACAATAAAGAGGAAATATATAACCTTAAATGGTCAGAAAAGGATAACAGCCAAAAATATACTAAATTTTCCATTGATAAATATGCTTATAGTAGTGCAAATACAGAAACATCTTCTGAATATATAGGTGAAAAAATTTGTGATACAACTTTGACAGGTACGGATGACGATGATAATAAGCAGGAAGCAACGGGAGAAGTTTATAAAGTTAAAAATATGAGTGATAAGTTTGTCGTTGCTGTTAAATTTAAAAATGATGATAAATATTATGTTTATTATGCAACTGATTATCTTCATAGCAAGTATACACCTAAAAATCTTGGCGAATTTATAGATGATTTAGGTCTTGAAGAAAATCTTTGTATGTTAGAGAAAGATATTGAATATGATATATATGAAACAAACAAAGATGGTGAAAAGAAATATAAAGAAACAAGATATTATAGTATTAGCAAATCTGATATATGGAATAAGTTACTCTATAATAGAAATATTGAAAGCTTAACAGATTTTTCTAATGGTCCTTATATACAAGATGGTTATTATATGAGTGCTCATTATGGCTATTATATGACTATACATGGAGAGCTTCCAGCTATTGGTTTTGGACAGAAGATTTTTAGAATTTTAATTGCAGATGAAGGGTATATTGTATTTAGATTGGGGGATTTTGATGGCATAGCATTTAAGCTAAGTGATGAACAGATTCAGAAATTTTTAGATTTATTTGGAAGTGAATATGCTTCTGAAAATTCCAAAAATAATACTTCAAGTGTAGAAGCAAGTAGTTCTGAAAGTTCTAATTCAGCAAAACTATCTAACACAGATATTCCAGATATTTATTTCTGTGCGGGTTCTAAGAAAATCACTTCATCTGATGTGAAAGCAATTAAAGCAGGTATGACCTATAAGGAAATTATCAATCAGCTTGGCGAAACTGCAAACTTTGGACAAGGAAATATTCGTCAATATATAGTAGACGATAAATTGGTATTACCATTGAGATTTGATAGCTTGTCAGATGTTTGCAAAAAAACAGGCGAGGAACTTTTAAAGCAAGCTATTCCATATAAAGTGCCTGAACGCATAAAGGATAAGCTGAATGACAATATATACGCTGTAGTTATAAACGATAAGTTTATAAGCTGTATTAATGGTGAGCCAGATAACTGCTGTACAATTGATTTATCTGATGCAGAGATTAAGTTTGAAAATGGAAAAACTGCTACTGCTGCTGATGTTAAACCTATGTCCAGTGTGCTTATCAGCTATGATATGGTTGCGGAATCATATCCGGGAAATATGCACTGCTTAAAGGTAACTATTCTCGATAGCAACTCATAAAAACACATAAAAGTCTTTTAATTAAAATAACTAAATAAGGAACGGCTCATACCATTCTGTTGAACATTGACGAATATTATGCTATTATTATTGCAAAATAATGTTCAGAGAGGTTTTTGGTATGAGCTATTCCTTTTTTTCTACGCTTTCACGCCTTAAATACATAAATCGTTGGGGTTTGATGAATAATACAAGAAACGAAAACCTTAGCGAACATAGCCTTGAAGTAGCATTTATTGCTCATGCACTTTGTATAATTAAGAATAAGCGTTTCGGCGGAAGCATTGATGCAGATAAAGTGGCAGTTTATGCAATGTTTCACGATTGCACAGAGATTATTACAGGCGACTTGCCAACACCGATAAAATACTCAAGCAAAAAACTGCGTGAGGCATATAAGGCTGTTGAGGAAGAAGCTGGAGAAAGACTTTTATCAACTCTCCCGGATGATTTGAGAGAAGAATATGAAAAATATTTTGTAGTACAAGACGGCGATGAAGAAATATGGAAAATCGTAAAATCAGCGGATAGATTGTCAGCACTGATAAAATGTATTGATGAACGCCGAATGGGCAATATGGAATTTTGCAAGGCAGAGGAAAGCACAAGAAAAATAATAGAAGAAAATATGACACCTGAGCTTGCAGAATTTATCAAAGAATTTATGCCATCATATGGAATGACACTCGATGAGCAAATTAAAAAATATAATGAATAAACCGACAATAATATAAGTTTTTAGGATTTATTATATTTCTCATTGACGGTAGAAAATTTATAATAGGAAATTTTCTGTTAATATCGCCGATTTTTGCGGATTTCGTTGAATTTTGCCGATATATAAGCTATAATGACAAGAATGGAAAGGTATTTAAACATCCTATCCTATGTGCTTATGCACTGCAACATTAGAAAGGCTGTGATGAATTTATGCAAGATAATCACAAGAATGATGACTTTGAGGATATTTTCTCTGATTCGTCATATTCAAGCTATGATGATATAGACAATTTTCCGGTTGAGGTAAGAAGTCGTCCCTCAAGCAATGCCCAAAAGAAAAATAAATCTCAAAAATTCAAGAAAATGTGGATTGCTAATATTGCAATCTGTCTTGTTTCAGTTATATTTATATTAGGTGGTTCGGCGTGTATATATGCTTATAGCTCAATAAGCCGTATAAACTATAATAAATTGCCAGAGAATAGTTCAAGCTCAAGCAAAAGTTCAAGCTCATCAAAGGCAGAAAGCAGTACAACATCGTATAATATGGGGACTATTCCCGATACCTTAAAATCTGATAATGATGTTCTTAATATTATGCTTTTTGGTGCAGATAAAAAAGATGAAGGCGAAGCTTATGGTCGTTCAGACTCTATGATTTTGCTTTCTATCAACAATAGAACAGGTGACATCGTTATGACATCGTTTTTGCGTGATTTGTGGGTTGAAATTCCAGGATATTTTCCTCATAGACTTAATACCTCGTATGCACTCGGCGGAGCGGAGCTTGCAATAGAAACTATCGAATATAATTTCGGCGTAGATGTAGACAGATATGCGATAGTTGATTTTGATAGCTTTACAAATATTATAGATACTCTCGGCGGTATAGACCTTGAGCTAACTGACGAGGAAATCGACTATATAAACTGGCAGAGCTGGAAGAACAATCAGGTTCAGACAAGACACGAAATTACTGCAAAGGCCGGTGTAGTTCATCTTAACGGACGACAGGCTCTTTGGTATTCAAGAGATAGAGATAGTGCTGGTTCTGACTGGGATAGAACAAACCGTCAGAGAATTGTTCTCAATACAATTATGAAGGATTTGAAGAAGTCTAACCTTGCACAGATTATGAGCATTATATATCAGGTCGGACCTATGATTGAAACAGACCTTGACAAGGGCGAAATTGTTTATCTTGCTCAGAATGCTTTGAACTATCTTAATTATGATGTTACCGCATTGAGTGTACCTGATTTATCAGGCGGAAATTTCTCTTGCCCAAAAATTGACGGAATGGATGTTGTTACAATCAACGATTGGGACGCAGAGAGAGCAAGAATCCAGATGGCTATTTTCGGAAGCTCAGATTGTGAAGTTTCAAACAATTCATCAGAAGAAACAACTATTGACGAACAATACAACAATGCAGCTTAAATATTAAAAAAGAATCTCCTATGCTTACAGCTTTAGTAAGCGTAGGAGATTTTTCTTGTTTAAAATGCCAATATCAAGTTAAATTTATAACAACCCAGTCGGGTGTTTCTTAAGCAGGGGCATTAAAATTCAAAATACGTTATTTAAATGATATTACATAAATCCTGAAAAAATGCAAAAAAATAAGGAAACTTTGCAAAAATACTTGACAATAGCTTCCCACGGATTTATAATAATATACTGCACCATAATAGATAAATATTCCCTTTTCGTGTGCTTGACTACAAGATATTATCACATATTCGACAAAAAATCAAGTCTAATTTTTCAAAAATTTTTCTTTATGACTTTGCCGAATATATAAAGGGAAAGTTAAAGACGGTTAAATGATGAATGGAGTGATTGGCCAAATGGTAAATGTCAAACCTGTGCGTCTCGGTAATACCGAGAGAATGAGCTTTGCCCGTATTGACGAAGTTATTGATATGCCTAATCTCATCGAGATTCAGAAAAATTCATATCAATGGTTCCTTGATGAGGGTTTGCGTGAGGTTTTCAGAGATGTTTCTGGTATTTCTGATTATACAGGTAATCTTACGCTCGATTTTGTTGATTATGAGCTTGATACCGAGCACCCCAATTATAGTGTTGAAGAGTGTAAGGAGAGAGATGCAACTCATTCCGCACCACTTCGTGTAACTGCGAGATTACACAATAAAGAAACAGATGAGGTTAAGGAAAGCCAAGTATTTATGGGCGATTTTCCTCTTATGACACCAAGTGGCACATTTGTTATCAATGGTGCTGAGCGTGTTATTGTTTCACAGCTTGTCAGATCTCCTGGCGTTTACTATAAGATGGAATATGATAAAACAGGTAAGCAGCTTTTCAGCTCAACAGTTATCCCTAATAGAGGCGCATGGCTTGAGTATGAAAACGATGTCAACGATGTTTTCTATGTTCGTATTGATAAGAACAGAAAGCTCCCTGTTACAACATTTATCAGAGCTTTAGGTCTTAGCTCCGACACAGATATTATAGATTATTTCGGTGCTGACGAAAGAATCCTTGCAACAATTGAAAAGGATTCATGCAGCAATACCGAAGAGGCTCTCAAGGAAGTTTATAGAAAGCTTCGTCCAAGTGAGCCGCCAACAGTAGAAAGTGCTCAGGCACATATCAATGCACTTTTCTTCGACCCAAGAAGATATGATATGTCAAGAGTAGGTCGTTATAAATATAACAAAAAGCTTGGCATAGCAAATAGAATTGCAAATCAAAAGGTTGCAGAGCCTATCGCAAACCCACTCACAGGTGAGGTTATGGCAGAGGCAGGTCAGGTTATCTCTCCTGCTCTTGCAAGAGAAATCGAAGATGCAGGTGTAAATATTGCTTTCGTTGAGCATATTGAGGGCAAAATCGTTAAGGTTATATCTAACGCAATGGTTGATATTTCCAAGTTCGTTGATTTCGATGCAAAAGAAGAATGCGATATTAAAGAGCGTGTTCGTTTTGCTGTTCTCAGCGAAATTCTTGGCGAGTGCGATAATGACGAAGAACTTAAAAAGGAAATCTGCCGCAGAAGAGATGACCTCGTTCCAAAGCACATTATCATTGATGATATTTTTGCAAGTATCAACTATATGAACTGTCTTGCAAACGGCATTGGTAATACTGATGATATCGACCACCTTGGCAATCGTCGTATCCGTTCTGTTGGCGAGCTTCTTCAAAATCAGTTCAGAATAGGTTTCTCCCGTCTTGAAAGAGTTATTCGTGAGAGAATGACACTTCAGGCTCAGGACCTTGAAAATATGTCCCCTAATGCGCTTATCAATATTCGTCCTGTAACAGCTGCAATCAAGGAATTTTTTGGTTCATCACCACTTTCACAATTCATGGACCAGAATAACCCTCTTGCAGAGCTTACACATAAGAGAAGACTTTCAGCTCTTGGTCCTGGTGGTCTTTCAAGAGATAGAGCAGGATTTGAAGTTCGAGATGTTCATTACAGCCACTATGGTCGTATGTGTCCTATCGAAACTCCTGAAGGTCCTAACATCGGTCTTATTTCATATCTTGCAACCTTTGCAAAGATTAACGAATATGGCTTGATAGAAGCACCTTTCCGTAAGGTTGATAAAGAAAAGGGCGTCGTTACAAATGAAGTTGTCTATATGACAGCTGATGTTGAGGATAACTATATCGTTGCACAGGCTAACGAACCACTCGATGAAGAAGGACACTTCATTCACGAGAAAATCAACGGTAGATGCAGAGATGAATTCGTTGAAGTTGAGCGTGATAAAGCTGACTATATGGACGTATCTCCAAGAATGGTTGTTTCTGTTGCTACTGCAATGATTCCGTTCCTCGAAAACGATGACGCAAACCGTGCGTTGATGGGTTCTAACATGCAGCGACAGGCTGTTCCGCTTCTCGTAACAGAGTCACCTATCGTTGGTACAGGTATGGAATATAAAGCAGGTGTTGACTCAGGCGTTTGTATCCTTGCTTCCGAAGATGGTGTTGTTGAGAGTGTAAGTGCTGACCAAATCAAGATGAGATATGATTCAGGCAAGACTGAAACTTTCCACATTATTAAGTTTACACGCTCAAACCAGGATACATGTATCAACCAGATTCCAATAGTTAACAGAGGTCAGCGTGTTAAGAAGGGCGAAGTTCTTGCTGATGGTCCTTCAACAAATAACGGTGAAATCAGTCTTGGTAAGAATGCTCTTATCGGATTTATGACTTGGGAAGGTTATAACTACGAAGATGCTGTTCTTATCAGTGAAAAGATAGTTCGTGATGATGTTTATACATCAATTCATATAGAAGAATACGAAACAGAAGCTCGTGATACTAAGCTTGGTGCTGAGGAAATTACAAGAGATATTCCTAATGTCGGCGATGATATGCTTAAGGACCTCGATGAGCGTGGTATTATCCATATCGGTGCAGAGGTTCACACAGGCGATATTCTTGTCGGTAAGGTTACACCAAAGGGTGAAACAGAGCTTACAGCAGAAGAAAGACTTCTCAGAGCAATCTTCGGTGAGAAGGCTCGTGAGGTCAGAGATACTTCCCTTAGAGTTCCTCATGGTGAATACGGTATCGTTGTCGATGTTAAGGTATTCACAAGAGAAAATAGTAAAGATGAGCTTCAGCCGGGTGTAAATCAGGTTGTCAGGTGCTATATCGCACAGAAGAGAAAGATTTCTGTCGGTGATAAAATGGCTGGTCGTCATGGTAACAAGGGTGTTGTTTCCAGAATACTCCCTGTTGAAGATATGCCATTCCTCCCAGATGGTACTCCGCTCGATATAGTTCTTAACCCATTGGGCGTTCCTTCTCGTATGAATATCGGTCAGGTTCTTGAGGTTCACCTCGGTTATGCCGCTAAGGCACTTGGCTGGAAGATTATGACGCCTGTCTTTGACGGTGCTCACGAAGATGACATCTTTAATATTTATAAGGATATAGAGAAAAAGGCGAAGGCAGGAGAATTGCCGCCGCCTGAAAATCCAAGCAAGATTGACTTTACAGAATGCTTCAAAAAGGACGGCATTATTACTAACGAGTGTAAGACAAGAATGCGTGACGGCAGAACTGGCGAGTGGTTCGATAATCCTGTTACAGTCGGTTATATGTACTACCTCAAGCTTCATCACCTTGTCGATGATAAGATTCATGCTCGTTCTACTGGTCCATACTCACTTGTTACTCAGCAGCCTTTGGGTGGTAAAGCTCAATTCGGCGGACAGAGATTCGGTGAAATGGAAGTCTGGGCGCTTGAGGCTTATGGCGCTGCCTATACACTTCAGGAAATCCTCACAGTTAAGTCTGATGATGTTGTCGGTCGTGTTAAAACTTATGAGGCTATTGTTAAGGGACAGAACATTCCTACACCTGGTATTCCTGAATCATTTAAGGTTCTTATTAAGGAACTCCAGTCACTTGCTCTTGATGTTAAGGTTCTCGATAAGGATAATAACGAAATCGACCTCAGACAAAACTTTGACGAAGATGATGATGTTGGTCTGAACGCTGATTCCGACTCCGAATTTAACGAGAAAAATGTTATGACCACTATGGATGGCTATATGCTCGATGGTGATGATGAGGACGAGGACAATATGTTTGACGAAAGAGGAATCGTAAACGACAAGGACGATGCCGACGAAGATATGTTCGGAGAGGATTCCGACTATGAGGGCGGCGACTTCTTCGGCGATTCCGATGATGATAAATAATCGACAGGAGGAAGCATTTAATGGAATTTAATGTATTTGAATCTATAAAGATTGGTCTTGCTTCACCCGAAAAGATAAGAGAATGGTCTTATGGCGAGGTTAAAAAACCTGAAACCATTAACTACCGTACTCTAAAGCCAGAACGCGATGGTCTTTTCTGCGAAACTATCTTTGGTCCGCAAAAAGACTGGGAATGCCACTGCGGTAAGTATAAGAAAATTCGCTTTAAAGGAAAAATCTGCGACCGTTGCGGTGTTGAAGTTACTCGTTCTAAGGTAAGAAGAGAGCGTATGGGACATATCGAGCTTGCTGCTCCTGTATCTCATATCTGGTATTTCAAGGGTATTCCATCAAGAATGGGGCTTATCCTTGATATATCACCAAGAACACTCGAAAAGGTTCTCTACTTTGCAATGTATATTGTTACTGATCCGGGCAATGTAAGAGAAATCGAGAAAAAGCAGTGCCTTACAGAAAAAGAGTATAGAGACCTTAAAGAAAAGTATGAAGACGATTTTGAGGCTATGATGGGTGCAGAAGCTATCAAAAAGCTTCTTGCAGAAATAGACCTCGACCAACTTTCTGATGAACTTAAGGAAGAACTCGAAAATGCTTCTGGTCAAAAGAGAGTAAGACTCCTCAAGAGAATTGAAGTTGTAGAATCTTTCCGTCTTTCAGGCAATAGACCTGAATGGATGATTCTCGATGTAATTCCTGTTATTCCTCCGGATATTCGTCCTATGGTTCAGCTTGATGGCGGACGCTTTGCAACATCTGACCTTAACGACCTTTATAGACGAGTTATCAACAGAAATAACAGACTTAGCAGACTTTTAGAGCTTAATGCTCCTGATATTATCATCAGAAATGAAAAGAGAATGCTTCAGGAAGCAGTTGACGCACTTATAGATAACGGCAGAAGAGGCAGACCAGTTACAGGCCCTAATAACAGAGCCTTGAAGTCACTTTCCGATATGCTTAAAGGTAAGCAGGGACGCTTCCGTCAGAATCTTCTCGGTAAGCGTGTTGACTACTCAGGTCGTTCGGTTATCGTTGTTGGACCTGAACTTAAAATGTATCAGTGCGGTCTTCCTAAGGAAATGGCTCTTGAGCTTTTTAAGCCTTTCGTTATGAAAATCCTTGTTGAAAATAATGCTGCCGGCAACATCAAGGCTGCTCGTAAGGCTGTTGAAAGAGCAAAGCCAGAGGTTTGGGACGCACTTGAAAAGGTTATCAAGGGACACCCGGTTCTTCTCAACCGTGCTCCTACACTTCATAGACTTGGTATTCAGGCATTCGAGCCTGTTCTCGTAGAGGGTAGAGCATTGAAACTCCACCCACTTGCTTGCACAGCATTTAACGCTGACTTCGACGGCGACCAGATGGCTGTCCATGTACCGCTTTCAGCAGAGGCTCAGGCAGAAGCAAGATTCCTCATGCTTGCTTCAAATAACCTCCTCAAGCCATCAGATGGACGACCAGTTACAGTTCCTACTCAGGATATGGTTCTTGGTTCATACTATCTTACACTTGATAAGGACGGCGAACCAGGCGAGGGAAAAATTTTCCGTGATTGCGATGAAGCTATTATGGCTTATGATGCAAAGGTTGTCAGCCTTCACGCTAAAATTAAAGTTAGAAGAACTCTCGAAATCAATGGCGTTATGAAGACAGGTCTTGTAGATACAACTGTTGGTAGAATCATTTTCAATAGACCTATTCCACAGGATTTGGGCTTTGTTGATAGAACTAACCCTGAAAACGACCTCAAGTTTGAGATTGACTTCCTTGTTGGCAAAAAGCAGCTTGGAAAAATCTTTGATAAGTGTATAAGAATCCATGGCACACAGAGAACATCTGAGGTTCTCGATGCTGTTAAAGCACAGGGCTATAAGTATTCTACAAAGAGTGCTATTACTGTTGCTGTTTGTGATGCTGAAATTCCACCAACAAAGAAAGATATTATCGCTCGTGCAGAAAAGCAGGTTGACCAGGTTACAAAGATGTATAAGCGAGGCTTTATGTCTAACCAAGAGCGTTATGAAAAGGTTCTTAAGGTTTGGGAAACTGCAACAAATGATGTTTCTGACGCACTTCAGGCTAACCTCGGCAGATATAACCCAATCTTTATGATGGCTGACTCTGGTGCCCGTGGTTCTATGAGCCAGATTAGACAGCTTGCTGGTATGCGTGGACTTATTGCGAATACAGCAGGTAAGACAATAGAAATTCCTATCAGAGCTAACTATCGTGAAGGTCTTAACATTTTGGAATACTTTATTTCATCTCGTGGTGCGAGAAAGGGTCTTGCCGATACAGCTCTTAGAACGGCTGACTCAGGTTATCTTACCAGAAGACTTGTTGATGTTTCACAAGATGTTATCATCAGAGAGGACGACTGTGGTACTACTGAGGGTATCGAAGTATTCGAGATTAAAGAGGGTAAGGAATCTATCGAAAGCTTCCACGAAAGACTTCTCGGCAGATACCTTTGCGAAGATTTCAAAGACCCAGCAACAGGCGAGGTTCTTGTTTCTAAGGATAAGCTTATGGGTGATGATGAAGCAGACCTTATCGTCAGCAAGGGTGTTGAACGCATTAAGCTTCGTTCAATTCTCCATTGTCGTGCAAAGCACGGCGTCTGCAAGCGTTGCTATGGTGCTAACCTTGCAAACGGTCAGCCTGTTACAGTCGGTGAGGCTGTTGGTATTATTGCCGCTCAGTCTATCGGTGAGCCTGGTACACAGCTCACAATGAGAACCTTCCATACAGGTGGTGTCGCAGGAGCTGAAGATATTACACAGGGTCTTCCTCGTGTTGAAGAACTCTTTGAGGGCAGAAAGCCTAAGCATCTCGCTATCATCAGTGAAATTGCTGGTGTTGTCAAGTTCGAGGAAATCAAGAAGAACCGTCACGCTGTTATTTATAATGATGAAACAGGTGAACAGAGGTCTTACCTCATTCCATTCGGTTCAAGAGTTCGTGTTGAAGAAGGTCAGGTCATCGAGGCTGGTGAAATGATTACAGAGGGTTCTGTAAATCCACACGATGTTCTTGCAATTAAGGGTACAGAAGCTGTTCAGAACTACCTCATTCAGGAAGTTCAGAAAGCATATCGTATGCAGGGTGTTGATATCAACGATAAGCATATCGAAGTTATCATTCGTCAGATGATGAAGAAAGTCAGAATTGATGATAACGGCTCTACAAAGCTTCTCCCAACAACTCTCGTTGATAAGAGCGAGCTTTATGCTGCTAATGATGAGGTTCGTGCAAGAATTGCAAATGGTGAAGAGGGACTCACAGAGGCAACCTACACACCAATGCTTCTTGGTATCACAAAGGCTTCTCTTGCAACAGATTCCTTCCTTTCAGCCGCATCATTCCAGGAAACAACAAGAGTTCTTACAGATGCAGCTATCAAGGGTAAGGTTGACCCACTTATGGGCCTTAAAGAAAATGTTATTATCGGTAAGCTTGTTCCTGCTGGTACAGGTATGCACCGTTATAGAGATGTTGAATATAGAGAGGAAAATCCATCTAATTCAGCTGAATAAAAACATTTAGATTGTAAATCAGGCATAGCTCAGATTATGGGCTATGCCTGATTTTTATATTATGTTGATTGATAATGTCGTACTAATACCTGCATTTTTGCTATATCTTCTTTTTGAGAGTGAATAATAGCACTGATTATTGGTCTTAGCTCTTGGCAAATTGAATATTTCATAGCATTTTCGCCCATTCTTACAGCACCCATATGATGCGGAATCATCTCGCAAAGAAAATTATAGTTTACATTATTAGTTTGTGGTGAAGATTTCATTTCGCTGAACATCTTTTGTGTGATTTCATTATATATTCTCGTATATGGTTTAAGCTGAATAGGTGAATTAGTCTTAGCACGACAACAAACCTCAATCGAAACCATATCATCTATGCTCTTAGTTTGTTCAGCAATTATGTTCAAGGCTATGTTCTGCACTTCTATGTCAGTAGTGTAGCGGAGTATGTTTAGTGACATATCTATTGCGGCTCGATGATGTGGAATCATTTGCTTTATGAAGTTGCAAGAAATGCTGTCTGTAATTTTAACCTCTGCCATACAGCGAATCATAGTATCAAGAATAACGGAAAATGTGTCAAGATAACGCCTTGCAACATTGCTTATTTTTGGCGGGGTATTTGCTTTATTCATAAAAATCCTACCTCCTGAAATAATACTCTTAATATTATATTCAAACCCTTTGTTTAATGTGAATTAATAGCATTTTCAATGTAATATCATTGTAACTATCTATTAGCTAATAGATTTCCCTAAGACACTTAAAAGTTTCGCTCGAGGTGGCGTGCCGCCACTGTCAAGACGCGGAATCGCTCGGCAAACCTCGCTCGTATTAAGTTAGGGGAGTTTATTCACGCGGAAGACTAAACTACCGATTAGCTAATAAATTTCCTAAAGACACTTAAAAGTTTCGCTCGAGCCTTTTCAAAGGCTCGCAGTTTCCAAAGGCAGAGCCT
>ERZ772820.1100-NODE-1100-length-22491-cov-18.164111_pt1 | contig 22491 bp, 20 predicted proteins | sample MGYA00511377_ERZ772820 | MGnify/ENA primary metagenome ERZ772820 (study PRJEB29015, sample SAMEA2737684) | human gut metagenome | biome: human gut; feature: human-associated habitat; material: faeces | place: China | collected 2012 ... | reverse complement strand
TTAGGGCTATGCCCGAAACTGAAATACCCCCCGCTATGCGGGGGGATCTTTATTAGATAAGCTTACATCAACTCTTTCGCCATCTGCTCAATCTGTGCTATGGATGCGCTCTTGAGGGCGGATTTGATGGTTACGGTGGTGGGTAGATAGGTTATATCCTTGCTCTTTTCAAGCATGGCGCGCATGACCTTGGCTGCCATGGGCGCCCACGCGCCGTTTTCTATAAAGCCCACGGTGCGGTTCTGATAGTTGCGCTCGGTAAGGTGCTCTATAAACGTGCGCATGAATGGGAATATGTCCGCGTTGTAGGTGGTTGTGGCAAGCACCAGCTTGCCGTAGCGGAACGCATCCTCAACGGCCTCCGCCATGTCGCAGCGGGCAAGGTCGCACAGAACCACCTTTTTGCAGCCAAGCTCATTCAGCTTGTCGTTAAGCAGCTCCGCGGCGGCTTTGGTATGGCCGTATACGGAGGTGTAGGCTATCATAACGCCTTCGCTTTCCGCGCGGTAGCTTGACCAAATATCGTAAAGGTTTATGTAGTGCGCAAGGTTATCCTTAAGCGCGGGGCCATGCAGCGGGCATATTATGGCAATGTCCAGCGCCGCGGCCTTTTTGAGCAGCGCCTGCACCTGCGCGCCGTATTTGCCAACTATGCCGATGTAATACCGCCTTGCTTCGCAGTCCCATTCTTCCTCAATGTCCAGCGCACCGAACTTGCCGAAGCCGTCCGCGGAGAACAGCACCTTGTCCTTGGCGTCATAAGTTACCATAACCTCAGGCCAATGCACCATGGGCGCAAAAACGAACGTAAGCTGATGCGCGCCGAGGGAAAGGCTTTCGCCGTTGGCAACGGCAACCTTGTTTTCTTCCGGTATGGTAATGTCAAAAAAGTCCGCTATCATGGCGAAGGTTTTTGCGTTGCCAACTATCTTGGCATTGGGATGCGCGGCAATGAAATTGACTATGTTTGCCGAATGATCCGGCTCCATATGCTGCACCACAAGATAGTCCGGCTCGCGCCCGTTCAGCGCTTCCTTCACATTGGAAAGCCATTCTTCGCCGAAGTGCGCGTCCACCGTATCCATAACGGCTATGCGCTCATCCATAATTACATATGAGTTATACGCCATGCCGTTTGGCACGATGTATTGCCCTTCAAACAGGTCAACGTCATGGTCGTTCACGCCAACGTATATTATGTCCTTGGTAATGCTGGAAATCATTTGTGTTCCTCCTTGTATATAAAGCTTATTTGTTGAAAATGTAATCTATTATCCTAAGATAAAGCGCGGGAACCACGCCGAAGCTGTACGGCACGTTCAGCCGCTCCGTGCTTTGGTGGAAATCCTTGCCCCAGCCGCCCAGCACTATGCCCGGCACATGCAGCGCCTTCAATGCCTGCATGGGAAAGTTGTATGTTATGTTTGCCCCGGCAAGGTTATTGAACAGCGCTTCGTGGTTCGCCTCCTCACTAAGGCCGGTATAGCTCATGTCCGAAAGGCCCATATAGTAATCCTTCAGCGCCAGCTTTTCGCCGAATTCATCCTTTGCATAGGCTATAACATCGTCCGCGGCGCAAAGCAGCCTGTGCGCATCCGCATCGGCTGTATCCATATACACGTCCGGATAATAGGGCGGTATGAACGCAATTATTATCGTGGGCCGCTTGTCACTGTATTGTTCGTAAAGGCAGCGCACAAGCTCAATGCTTACGTCCTGCAATTCAGCCTTTTGATCCGTAAGTGTACGGGCAAGGGAGGCAAGGCGCGCGTCTATGTCGCCCTGCTCTGCCTTCACGGCGGTGTAAAGCTCCGCGTAGGTAATAACGTTTGGCTCAAAGTCCCGCGTTGCGATGGGGCGGGGCATAAGCTGCTCATATCGGCGCATATCCTGCCGCCGTTTTTCAAGCATGGCGGAGAACGCATCGTATGCCAAGGCCTTCAGCCGCTCCGTTATGCCCTCCGGGTCAAGGTCAAGCGTGAGCAGATTGTAGTAAGATACCGCATACATGGGTATGGATACGGAGTAGTTGGCCTTGAGATCCTTCATTTTTAGACATACCGCCGGCGGGGTGCATTCGCCGCGCATATGCTCGCAGTAATCCGCATTCATGGCAAGGCGGGCGTATACGGCGGCGTTCAGGGCGTTCGCGTCAAGCCCGACGAACGGCTCGTCCGCGTGGCAGCCCTTGCCCGCGCAAAAGAACAGCGGCATAACCTTGCCCGTCGCGCCGTAATGGATATAGCGCGTGGGGTCGTGCGCCATGTCGTCATTAAGATAGCATTCGCTCAGCAGCAGCGCGCGGTAATGTAAGTTTCGCTCGGCGGCAAGCTTATTTAAGAAAGGCGCGGCGGTGAGCATGCCTTCGGAGTTGGTTTCCTCGCCGCATACGGCAACATATAGAAGATTCCCACTCAATGCGGATATATCCTCGCCGTAGTGCCGCAGAAGCTCAATTATAAGCGCATGGCCGAATTTCATATCCGCGCTGCCGCGGCCGAAAAGCCAATCCCCTCTTTCGTAATCCTGCCTGCATTCTTCGCTCATGGGCAGCTTGCCTATGCGCGCGGTGATGGCGTCCATGTCGAATGCAATGTCCTTAAGCTGGGCGTATTCGTCCGCATCAACAACGTCGTAATGTCCGGTAAGTATTATCGTGTCTCCCGCGGCGCTGCCGCACATGAGCGCGGCCACGATATAGCGCCCAAGCGGGTCTCCCTCCACGGGAACGGTGAATATGTTTTCACTGTGCGCCTTGAAATAATCAAGCTCGTGAAGCATATCGAGTATAACTTCCGCGCCCTGTATTTCCTCCGACGTGCCGGATATGCTTTTTGCCGCCATCAGGCGGGAAAGATTGCGCCGTATGTTAGCCTTGTCTATCATAGCGTGCCGCTCCGTTTTTTCAGATTCATACATAATGATACAATAACCGCGCCCGAAAAGCTATACATAAAAAAATAAAGGCCGAGCCCGATATGGGTTCAGCCCAATGCGCATATTATGCGTTACAGCATCAGCTTTTTGTACGATGCCGCTAATTCCTCCAGCGCACTGAAGAACGCCAGCGCCTCCGCGCGGCCCAGTCGCTCCCTGCGGGAAGCAAGCGGCTGAACGTAAGGATCGAACGCGGCAATGCCCTCGCTTGTCAGCTCCGCCATTACCTCTCGCACAAGCGCGGGGTCTTTCTTTATAACGGAACGATATTTGTTCTGGTAGCGCAGCATGCTGCGCGTGTCCCCGTTGCCCATTGCAAGGGTGCAGCTGCGCACGCTTACGCCCTTCGCCCGCTGGGCAAGTATCGTGCGCAGCATTGCGCGCACCTCGTCCCGCTCAAACGGCACAAATGCCGCGCTGCGGCAAAGCTCGCTTTCAACATCGCTCTGCTTTATGCGCTCGTAATAATAATTGCGTATGCTGTTTGGCTTGCGGCCGGTTTGGGCCGCCACGTCCTCAAATACGCTCCTCAGCGCCCTGCCGTCCTGCCGCGCGGCCTGCGCCGCGCTCAGCAGCAGCCTATCCTCCTGCTGTGTCCAGCCGCCCTTTGCGGCGGTTTCGCTTTTACAGCTTTCCATATATTTCTTCCCCCTGTCGGATTTTAACAGTATTATTGCCGCTTATCACAATAATATACATATTCATGCACAGGGGAGGGTAGCACGCGCAAACCTCTGCGGCTCAATCTACTCTTACGCTTATTTCGCCCGTGGAGACATGCTCCGTTGTCCCGTCGTCAAAGCGGACAACAAGGCGGCAGTCGTCGTCTATGGCGATGGCCTTTCCATGCCGCGTGAGCGTGGGGGATATAACGGATACGTTCTTGCCCGTAACCATGCTGCGCCGCCGGTATTCGTCAAGGAAACTGCGGGAATCAAGGCGGGCATATTCGCCGAACAGGTCCTCTAAAAACGCCGCCGCAAGGGAGGTACGAAGCTCCTGCCCGCTGCCATGGGGCAGCAGCGCGCCGGCCACCGCGCTTATGTCCGCGGGGAAGCCGCCAAAAGGCTCGGTTATGTTCACGCCCGCGCCTATAACAACGTATTCACTGAGCGCATCTGCATCAAACGCGCTTTCGCACAGTATTCCGCACACCTTTTTGCCGCGCACGAATATGTCGTTCACCCATTTTATCATGGGGTCGGTATCCACCGTGCGCTCTATCGCCCGCGCCATTGCAACGGCGGCCATAGCCGTTACGAAAACCATGCCTTCCGCTTTCATATGCGGCCGTATGAGCACGCTTATGTAAAGCCCTTCGGCATCGGAATAAAAGCTGCGCCCAAGCCGCCCGCGTCCCGCGCTTTGCCGCCGGGCTATTATAACGCGGCCCTCGGGTGCACCCGCGCGGGCAAGCTTTTTAAGGTATGTGTTTGTTGAATCAAGCTCGTCAAACAGCGTAATATCAAGCCTGCCGGCTAAATCCTTCGGGCAGATGTCAAGTATGCTTTTGCTTGAAAAGCCGCTCATAGGTGCGTTTTGGCATACTTTTCGCGCTCATATTCCGGCACAAGGCTGCCGCCTGTTGCCCAGGCAATATGCACGGCGTTTTTCATGTTCAGCCCGTGCGCGCGCATGTACGCCTTCCCTTCTTCATAAGTATAAAGCCCGACGGGCCCCGCGAACGCCGCGCAGGCGGAGGGCTCCGCGAACAGCCCCTCGCTTTCTATCAGCGATCGCATGTAATCGAACAGCTTCGCATCCTCCACCGTAACTTCACCGCTCAAAAGACCGCGCATTACCTTACCTACAAAGCCGGACGCTCTGCCGACAGCAAGCCCGTCCGCCTCCGTTTTGCCGCTGAGACCGATGTCCTGCACGCATATTTTGTTATCAAGCCCCGTCGCCATGCCAAGCACCATGCACGGCGCAAGTGTGGGCTCAACGAAGAACACATGCGCATTGTCGCCGAATATGGTTTTCAGCCCGAATGCAACCCCGCCCGGGCCGCCGCCCACGCCGCAGGGAATGTATACGAATAAGGGGTGCTTTGCGTCTATGGTTATTCCGGCCGCGTCAAGCTGCGCCTTCAGCCGAACGGCCGCAACGCTGTATCCCATGAATAGATCGACTGAGTTTTCGTCGTCCACAAAGTAGCTCATCGGGTCTGCCGCGCTTGCGGCCCTGCCGCGTTCCACGGCGGCGGAATAGTCCGATGGGTACTCTATTACCGTAACGCCCTTCTGCCTAAGCAGCGCCTTTTTCCATTCGCGTGCGTCCGCGCTCATGTGTACCGTTGTGCGGAAGCCGAGCGCAGCGCTCATAACGCCTATGGAAAGGCCAAGGTTGCCCGTTGACGCCACCTGCACGGAATATTGCGAAAAGAACTTGGTAAACCGTTCCTCCGCAAGCACGGCGTAATTATCGCTTTCCTTCAAAAGGCCCGCATCCATGGCAAGGGTTTCAGCGTGCTTGAGCACTTCGTATATGCCGCCGCGCGCCTTTATGGAGCCGGATATGGGCAGATCGCAGTCCCGCTTAACGTACAGCGTGCCTTCTATGGGCGCGCCGTATTCGTGCCGTAGCCGCCAAAGCATTGCCGGCGTTTCCGTAAGCGGGGATTCTATCAGCCCGCCGGAGGCTGCCGTCTGCGGGAATTTGAGCATTATATACGGCGCAAAGCGCTCAAGCCGCGCCTGAGCTTCCGCCGTGTCGCTGCGGGTTATGTCAAGCTTGCTCAGCGCGTCTTTAGCCGCAGTAAGGTTGGGGTTTATCCATAGCATCGGCTGAGCCTTGCTGAGTTTTTCTATTATCGGGTCCATGTGTCGCTCCTTACTGTATAATTTTAGGTTAGAATAAAAGCTGTCCCCGTTTACGGGGAAAGTGTCGCGGCGCAGCCGTGACGAAAGGGGAACTGCTCAAAGATGCCAAGTGCCGTGAGATGTTCCCCCTCAGTCTGTTCGCTATCGCTCACAGCCAGCTCCCCGGCCGGGGCGCCTTTTGGTTTTATGTTAAGCCAAAGTGTTCTTCCGCCGTTTTCAGCGTGTGTTCAACTGTGCTTGACGCATCGCGCTCAATGTAAAAACAGCCGCTGCGCTTTATACTGTCGTATACCGCGCAATTGAGCCGCTCAAGCACGGCGTTGCAGCGCCGCTTTGCCGCAGTGGGATCGGATGCGCTGCTTATGAAGCGCGTGAAACCCTCGTGATCCGGCCTGCCGCAGTAATCGTCTATCAGGTTTTTAGGCTCCTTTATAAGGAACAGCACCCGTTCCGGTTCGGTAAGCGCTTTGATTTGCTCCGGCGTGAAATGGGCGTCGCACACCACTTTGCGCTTTTCGCTCAGGCGGATAAGGTCAAGCAGAATAAAGCCGAGCTGTTCGCGGTTGTTGCCCTCAAGCCAGCTTAGATATTCTTCCTCGCTCCTGCCGAAGAACTCGTCCGCCGATGCAAAGCGCCTGTTCATAGACGGCTGAGCAACGGGGGCGGACAGCGCTATATGCTCATCAAAGCGCGCGTCGGCATCATAGAGCAAAAAGCCGTGCTTCTCGGCCAGCGCGCGGCTGAGCGTGCTTTTGCCGCCGCATGCCGTGCCGCATACGAAATAGACGTTTTTCAGATATTGTTTAAGTATGTTATCCTGAATGTTAATGATGATTCTCCTATCGAATAAAGTATGTTTTGCCATCCTTGCGGCGCAAGACCGTTTACCGATAGCCCCGCGCCCATCATGCCATCCTTAATTTGATGTAACTTAGCATATGCCGCTCCTTTGGTTGTAGTTATTTGTTGGTGAATGTTGACTCCCTCAATGAGGAAGCCTTTTGAGCGCTGCACAAACTCCCATATTGAGCCTGCCCTGAAAGGGGAGGTGGGTTTTGCGAAGCAAAAGCCGGAGGGGTTGTAACGGAATTGCACTTATTTACGTCAACCCCTCAGTCAGCTTCGCTGACAGCTCCCCGTCCGGGGAGCCTTTTGGCGTTGCAGAACTCCGCCCCAAAAGCTGTCCCCGCAAGCGGGGAAAGTGGCACGGAGTGCCGAAAGGGGTGAAGCTAAAAGCCGCCAAGCGCCGCGGCTATTCTCCCGCGGACAATCCGCAGAGGGAGAAAGTGTACGCTTTCATAAGCTGATTACCCGTTTTCCAGCCCATCCAGCGCCTCCTGCGCCTGTTCCCATTGGGTATAGAGCTTGTCGAGTTGCGCCTTCTTTTCGTCTATGGTGCGGCTGAGTTCCGCCGCCTTAACGTAATTGGTGGCAACTTCGGGGCTTGCAAGCTTTTCTTCAAGCCTGCTCAGCTCCTCCTCCGCCGCGTTCACCCTGTCCTCCGCGCGCCTTAATTCCCCGCTTGCGCGGTTTATGGCGCTTTGGCGTTCGCGCTTGGCGCGGTAATCTTCGCCCGCCTGTGAACGCTGCGCGGGCTTTTCGGCGGCCGCCTTCGCTTCGCGCTCCTGCTTGGCGGCAATGTAGTCCGCGTAGCCGCCAATGTAGCTTTCTATGCCGCTTTCCGTCATGCACAGCACCCTGTCCGCAAGCCGCTCAACAAGATAACGGTCGTGCGTAACGATGAGCATAGTGCCTTCGTATTCTTCAAGCGCGCCTTCAAGCGCCTCCCGCGAATCTATGTCCAGATGGTTCGTTGGTTCGTCCAGCAGCAGCAAATTGGAGCCGGAAAGCATAAGCTTCAACAGCTTCACCCGCGCCACCTCGCCGCCGGAAAGCTTTTCAAGCGGCTTGAACACATCGTCCCCGCGGAAAAGGAACGCCGCCAGCGCGCAGCGTATCTCCGTATCGCTCATGCGGGGATAGCTGTTGCGTATTTCCTCTATCGCCGTAACCTCTCCGCTAAGCCCCGCGGCGTTCTGCTCGTAATACCCCGGGTGCACGTTCGCGCCAAGGTAATATGAGCCCGCGTCCGGCTTAAGCTTGCCCATAAGTATTTTCAGCAGCGTTGTTTTGCCGCAGCCGTTCGGCCCAAGCAGGAATACACGTTCGCCCTTTTTGATAAGCAAATCCGCGTTGCAAAAAACGCTTTTGTCAAACCGCTTCGCTAAGCCCTTTGCAACAACCACGTCGTTGCCGCTTACCGCGTCCGCATGGAAGCGGAAATGTATGCTGTCCGTATTCCGCTCCGGCGCAACAAGCGTTGCGCGCAGCTTATCGGCCTGCTTTTGCTTGCTGGCGGCGGTTATAAAATTATGCTCCTGCCCCCAGCGGCGCTGCTGCTCCACTATGCCCTCTATGCGGCGTATCTCCTTCTGCGTATTTACGTAGCGGCGGCGCAGCATCTCCTGCTCGTCCGCCATCAGCTCGCGGTGGCGGGTGTAGTTGCCCTCGCTTACAAAAAAGCGGGTGTTCTTTATTTCCATTGTGCGGCGCGTTACCGCGTCCAGAAAATATCTGTCGTGCGATATTACTATAAACGCGCCCTGATAGGCCTTGAGAAAATCCTCAAGCCATGCTATCGAGTCCATGTCAAGATGGTTTGTAGGTTCGTCCAGCAGCAGTAATTGCGCCCCGCTTAAAAGCACCTTTGCAAGCTGCGCCTTGTTGCGCTGCCCGCCGCTCATGTCCCCAAGGCGCTTTGTCATCTCCTCCTCCGTGAACCCAAGGCCCATCAGCGCGGAGCGGGTGCGGCTTCGGTATGTCATGCCGTCGTTGAACTCATATTCCTCCCTCAGCGCATGCTGGCGCTTTATAAGCGTATTCAGCCGCTCTCCTTCGGCACTGGCAAGTTCCGCATCAACCCGCTTCAGCTCCTCCTCCGCGTCCATAAGCGGCCGGAAGGCTTCAAGTGTTGCGTCGTATACGGTTTGGTTGGTGTCCGCAATGGTCTGGGTCATGCTCATTATGCGGGCGTTTTTCGCGCGGAAAAGCTCGCCCGCGTCGTAACCTTCCTCCCCGAGCAGTATACGGAACAGCGTGGTTTTGCCGCAGCCGTTCACGCCGACTAAGCCAACCTTGTCCTTTTCGCCTATTTCAAAGGAAACGCCGTCAAAAAGCAGCCTTTCCACAAATTCCTTTTTTAAGTCGTGTGCCGATATTATTGGCATAATGCCTTTTCTTCTCCTGTGCTTTTTGTGTTATGGATGCAGCAGCCAAATGCCGCGCCCTTTTTTGCGGGCGTATTCAACGGTGTTCTTCGTTCCACCCGGCCGGTGGTCGTATATGGCAATCAGAAGCTCGCTTGAATCAACCATGTATGCGTTGCGGCGCATGTATGAATACGGCGTGTAGCCTTCCGCGCACACGGTTGCCTTGTCCGCGCGCAGCACTATCGTATCGAACCGCTCCCTAAGTTCCCCCCTAAGGTTCATGTTGAACGTTGGGAATGGCAGCGCAAGCTCAAGCGTTATGTCCGTATGAGTTCGCTTTAATTCCAGCACCGCCTCCGCCGCGTACATATCCGCGCCCAGCGCCCCGCCGGCGATAAAGTGCGTGTATCCGCAGCCGTATGCCTGAAGTATCATTTTGCTAAGCTCCGCCTTCAGCACGAAACAACGCATGTCTGCTTCGTTATATCCCCACGGCAGCTTTTCCGGCCTGTGTCCCGTGAAGCAGGCCGTGCTTTCCCGCGGCATATCAATAGCGGTTATGGACCTTTTCCGCAAAGCCCATAAAGTCCTTAAGCTCTATTACGTCCCCGCCGTCCAGCACCATTTTGCCCGTGAAGCGGCCGAATACCTGATGCTGATCGCTTTCGATTATAAGCGCATTGGTGCGCGCCGCGCGGTCTATAACGGGCACGAAGTCCATTTCAAAGCGCCCGTCGTCGCTTGTGAATGTCCAGGGCTTGGTGTAGCTGTCCGCAGGTATATTGAAGCTGACCTTGGAAAGCTTGTGCGCCGTGCCGTCGTATATTATCATGTTTTCGCTTGCGGCGGAAGTATCGCCGAAGCCATAGCCTATGTTGAACCCAACGCGGTGCCCGTTCACCGTTCCGTTGCCGTTGCCCCAGTACCATGTGTTGTCGTATGTCCAAACGCCGCGGCCCCAGTCCAGCGTTGCAAAGCTGTCCTCTACGCTGAAATCATATGTTTTCCCGCCAAGGCGCATGAAGCCGTCTGCACGCATGCAGTTTATCTTCTGGTTATAATAAAACGCCTTCGGCTTTTCAAACGGGGTGGCTATCACCATGCTGTGCCGCGGCTCATCAGTCAGCGTCAGCTCCGCTTCAAGCGTTTCATCCCGCAAGAATTTATGGAATACGCAGCTTATGTGCCGCACGCCGTTCGCCGTGCCAAAGCGCATATTAACGCGGCTGTCGGTATAGCTTGTAACGCCCGCGGCAGAGGTTTCGGGCAGCTTGTATTTGCCCATGGGGAACGCCGTCATTACGGACGTGGTCTGCTCCCACGGCTTTTCAAAGTCCAGCACGCTTGCGGATATCAGCCCCATGTAGCCGTTGTCCGCAATGGTCAGCGCCAGCGCGAAGCGGTCGTTTGAAATAAGATAGTAGTCCCATTCCTTTATGCGGATGGGATGCGCCTTTATATCCGCGCGGGAATACCGGCTTATGAGCGAGCGCGCCCAGCCCGGCTCTGCAATGTTTCCGTTCTTATCCAGTAATGCTGCGCTTTTTACTATCTCGTGCTGCATGGGCAATACCTCCGTAAGTGCATATATTATAAGTATAAGCGTTTTTACCCGCCATAGCAACGGGAGAGGGGACAAATTTGTTAACAAACCATGTCCATCTCGACAAATAGTGCCATAAAGGCTATAATTTAGCTATGGAAAAGAAATGGCAGAAGCGGCGCGAAAGAAGCGCGCGCATAAAATTGTTCTTCAAGCGGGTCAGGCTCCCGCTGTTAACGGTGGGCGGCACGTTCCTGACCGCGTTCATAATCATCCCTCTTGCCCTTGGCGCATACGAAGCACGGGCGGAAAGCATAGAGGTCACGGCGTCGAGTAAGCAGGCGCAGCCCTCCGCGCAGGTTGGCGATATTCAGATAGCTACGCCCGAGCCTGTAATGACGGCGGAGCCGCTCCCAACCGAAAGTACGGAGGGCTTTACGGCCCCTACCGACACGCCCGATGATATGCCGCGGTATGCTCCGCTTGTGTTTGAACAGCGGGACGAAGCCGTGCGCGCATTGCAGCAGCGGCTTATGGATCTATATTACATGGGCAGCGATGAAACAACGGATTACTACGGTCCCGTTACGCGGGATGCGGTCATGAGCTTCCAGCGGGCGCACCATTTGAAGGAGACGGGCGACGCGGACGAGCAGACGCAGCAGATACTTTTCAGCTCCGCCGCGCAAAGCTACATAATCAATCAGGGCTGCTCGGGAGAGGACGTGCTTACCCTCCAGCACGAGCTGAAGGAGCTTGGCTATTACGAGGACAAGCTTAACGGCTATTTCGGCACGGCTACCGGCCGCGCAACAGCCGCATTCCAGAAAAAGAACAAGCTTGAAATAACCGGCGAGGCGGATTATTTTACGCTTGAGCTGCTGTATTCCCCCAAGGCGAAGCCGCTCATTGACCCAACGCCCACGCCCACGCCTACACCAACGCCTAAGCCCACCAAAACGCCAAAGCCGACAAAAACGCCCAAGCCCGGCAAGACTACCGCGCCGGACGCGGTAAGCAGCGCCACCGTGCCCGACGGCAGCGCCACAACTTCCGCGCCCACGTCCGCGCCCTCCACACCCGCGCCAAATTACGGCGGCGGAGTATCGGACTTCATAGCCCTTGCAAAGCAGCAGATAGGCGTGCGCTACGTGCTCGGCGGCAAAGGGCCGGATAAGTTCGATTGCTCCGGCTTTGTGTATTACTGCTTAAAGCCCCTTGGCAAGATGTCGCGCTATTACAACTCCGCCGGCATGGGGCAGATAGATTCCTGGCCCACGGTTTACGGCAGGGAGGATTTGCAGCCGGGCGATTTGATATTCTATAAATCCGAAGGCTCGGATACGCGCATAACCCACGTTGCCATATGGCTTGGCGGCGGCAAGCTTATACACGCATCCGCAAGCGAAGGCTGCGTATGCATAACAAGCTGGGGCGGCTGGAGCGACCGTAACTTCCTTTACGGCAAAAGGGTATTTTAATAATTATTTTTATAAAAGGAACGGTATCAAAGCATGAAGAAGTTTTTTGAAGAGTTCAAGGCGTTTGCCGTAAAGGGCAACGCGATGGACTTAGCAGTCGGCATGATGGTCGGCGCGGCGTTCACAAGCATTGTAAATTCCCTTGTGAACAACATCATTTCCCCGCTGATAGGCCTGCTTGTTAAGGTGGACTTTTCGGACCTTGTGCTTACCATAGGCGAGGTGGACGTTCAGTACGGCGCGTTCATAATGGCTATAATCAATTTCCTCATTGTTGCACTTGTGCTTTTCTTCGTGGTCAAGGCCATGAATATGCTCAAGGGTATAGGCAAAAAGCCCGTTGCGGAACCCCCGGCCGCGCCTACGACCAAGGTTTGCCCCTTCTGCAAAAGCGAGATAGCCATCGACGCCACCCGCTGCCCGCATTGCACCAGTGAGCTTGGCAAATAATTCATTACGATATAAAGCAAAAGTCTCCGTTCGGAGACTTGTTTTTATTCCGCTTTCGCCCTCCAATATTCAAGCTTTGGCAGCATTTCGCCCATGTATTGGCGCACGCGCTCCTCGGGCCATTCTTCGCTTGCCATGTGGTTCACGCAGAAATCTATGAGCGTGTTCATGTCAAGATATTTGAACTTGCCGTCATTATAGCACCATTTGCAGTATTTTTCGTTTATATCCCCGTCAACCTCGCGGCTCATCAGCGAATCCTCAAGCGGCATGCCGCAGCATTGGCAAACAAGCTTCTGCGGGGAGCCGAGCAGCGTGTTTATGGACACGTCGAAAAGCCGCGAAAGCAGCTTCAACGTATCCGTATTGGGCACGGTTTCGCCGTTCTCCCAGCGGGACACGGCCTGCCGTGTTACAAAAAGCTTCTGCGCCAACTCATCCTGAGAAAGTCCGTTTTTCGTCCTCAATTCATATAAAATATTACCTGTTTCCATGTTTATCGCCTCCATACGGCATTACTATATCATTAAAGCCGCCCGCGGTAAAGCAACGCGCCGTTGCGCCGATAATACTGCCGCGCAATGCGCAATCCACGCGCTGTGGAATTGGTGCGCGCTCCGTTCTGTATTTGTTTATAAGATTGTTTTTGTATACTAAATCAAGTTAAATTGAATATATTACAAATTGTGTTGATATTGCCTTGGCCATCGGTTATAATAAAGTATCGATATCCCTATAGCAATTTCCGATAAAAGGAGGAACACCGACCAATGAAGCTGAAACGAACAATTATCTCCATTGTGGCGCTTATGCTCGCCGTGTGCCTTATGCCTACGGCGCTTGCGGCCACATGGTATCTTGAGGATGGCGACATAACCGTCATTGCGGACGAAAACGGTCAATCCGTTAAGCAGGGCAATAACGATGCCGTTGCGGATAGCGACACTGTTATCACCCAGCGGGACAGCGAGAAAGCGACGGACAATACCATAACCGTTTCCACGGAAGGGGACGCGGAAGCGAACATAACGATAAAGGATATAAACATCGCTTCCGGTGCGGACAGCGCAATAGACGTCGGCGATTCCAACCTTAACCTTACGGTTGAAGGGGAAAACAAGCTGAATGCCGATGGCGACAGCGCTGCGCTGCGCGTGTCCTCCGGCGATTTAACAATAGACGGCACGGGTTCGCTCACCTCGGAGCATAACGGCAGGGAAGGCATATTGCAGGACTCCGCCAAAATAGGCAGCAACGCGGGCGAGGATATGACCGGCAATATACACATTACCGGCGACGTTACCGTTACGACCGGCGGCAATAATTCGGTCTATCATGACAGCGGAGTACCCGGGGATGAAAAATTTGGAACGCTTTCCGGCGGCGCGGGCATAGGCGCGGGCGCAATAACGGAGGACGAGAACAGGAACGCCCAGGGCGGCAACATGAGCGGAACCATCACCATAGACGGCAACGCCACGGTTAACGCATCCGCCGGCAACAAATACGGCGCGGGCATAGGCACAGGCCGCGTAAGAACATGGCGCAGCCCATGGATGAATCTTGATGATGGCGGCGATATGAGCGGCACCATCACCATAGGCGGCAACGCCAAAGTTACCGCTAAGTCCGAAGGGAGTGCCGCGGGCATGGGTACCGGCGGCGAAGGCGAGATGGGCGGCACGATAAGCATAGGCGATAATGCAATCGTTAACGCGGACAGCACCGGCAGCGGCGCGGGCATAGGCAGCGGCCTTTGGGGCGGCATGAGCGGCACCATAAACATAGACGGCAACGCCGACGTTACCGCCACCAGCAATAGCGGTGCAGGCATAGGCAGCGGCAATGATTCCGACGTTAGAAAAACCGGCACCATAAATATAGGCGGCAATGCGAAGGTGTTCGCGTTTTCGAAGTATGATGGCGCGGGCATAGGCGGCGGCAACGAGGGAAACATGAACGGCACCATAAACATTCGCGGCAACGCGAAGGTCATTGCCGCAAGCGGACGCAAAGGCGCGGGCATAGGCGCGGGCGATGAAGAGAATCTGAACGGTACCGTGACCATAACCGATAATGCAGACGTTACTGCGGTAAGCGGAAAGAACGGCGCAGGCATAGGCAGCGGCTGTGAAGCATCCTTCAAAGGAACAATAATAATCAGCGGCAACGCGAAAGTTACAGCGCGTACGGGCGTAAGCGAATATGACGGCAACCTATATACCTTTGCGGCGGCGCTCGGCGCGACGGATGACGACGTTTTCAACGGCAATATAATGATACTCGGCAACGCGAAGCTTACCACGGGCGTAGTGGAAAAGAACAGCGTTACGCGCGAAAACCCGCTGGGCAAGCTGCTTGAGAATATGAAAGGCTATATCGGCAGCGACTGCAACAGGGTCGAGCATTACGGCCATGTGTTCATAAGCGACACGGCGACCATCAACGGCATTTCAGGCACGGATAAAACCACGCTGAACGGATATATCAACGGCGGCAACGGTACGGATATAATCCCCGCGCAGGTGGAGGTTCTGCCCAACGGCGACATAAACCTTATAACAGAGCGCGACGGCATAACCGTGTCCGATACCATGTTCAACGGCAGCACAGTTTTCCCCACGGAACCGGGCGAATACATAATAACCAAGGTAGTTACCGTGAACGGCAAGGATATAACGGTTCCCCTGGGAACGCTTATAATCCCCGAACCCGAACCCGCTCCTCAGCCCGAGCCTATGGCGCACCATACGCGCATACAGCTTTACCGCGTTGCCGATAAGCAGGGCAGGAGCATTGCCTATAAAGCCGTGCAGCAGGGCGGCGTGCTTACCATCACTACCGATGAAAAGGAAGCCCAGCTTATAATAGAGCACGGCGGACTGTTTGCGCTCAGCAGGCAGGGCATTACCAAGATTGTGTTCGTTACCGCGTCACAGAAGAGCGTTATAGGCGTCAGCGCGGCAATGGAAAAGGGCAGCGGCGAATTTGTGCTGCTGCACAGCTACCGCAAAGTGAAGCTCACCGTAGCGGGCAAGGCCGTGGATACGGACGGCATACTCATTAAGGAATAAAGCGCATATACCTTCCCCCAACGAATGGGCTGGCTGCACCGCGGCCGGCCCGTTTTAATATATTTTCTGCGGCTATTGATTATTAGGCAGATTGTAGGTAATATAATACCTGTACGGTTTGGATTATTTGTTATCGGAAGGAGAGATGTTTATGACTAAGTTATTCGAAATACTCGGCACGTTTTTTGCAGGGACAACGCTTATTGTTTATATTTGCATATTTCTGGGGAAAATACTGGAGGTTACGCTCTGTACCCTTAGAATAGTGCTCATAAACCGCGGCGAACGCGCGATAGGCGCGCTGCTTGCGCTGATAGAGATTACGCTTTGGCTCATAATTGCGGGCAACGTGCTGAGCAATTACCAAAGCGACCCGTGGAAAATGGTTGCCTACGCGCTTGCGTATTCATTGGGCAACTACGCGGGAAGCTGGCTTGAGGAAAGGCTTGCCTTCGGCCTATGCTCCATACAGTGCGTTGTTATGGAGGCAGAAACGGCGGATAAAATAGGCGATGCGCTCCGTGCGCACGGGTTCGGACTGAGCGAGATGAAGGTTCAGGGCAGGGACGATACCGATAGATATATGCTCATGTCAACCCTGCGCCGCAAGCTTGCGCCCGAGGCCATGGATATAATCAATTCCGTTGCGCCCAATGCTGTAATAACCGTGAGCGATGTTAAAAGCCTGCGCGGCGGATACATGCGCCAAGGCGCGGGCCGCAGATCAAGGAATGGGAAATAAAGAGCTGTTCGGCATAAAAAGCACAATGCTGCGCCCCGTATGCGGGCGCTGCTTTTATATTGTGCTTTTCCTGCGCGGCATGCGTGGTGTATAATAGAATAAGTTTATGCGAAAATATGGAGGTATTACCATGAGCGAATGTATGCTTGCAACGCAGAGCGATGCGCCGGTGCGCCTTGCCGCGGCATCGCCGGAAATAGTATTGGGAGACCCTAAGGCCAACGCTGCCGCAGCAATAAGCGCCATACGCCGCGCGGAAAAGGCGGAGGCGGACTATCTTGTGCTGCCGGAGCTTTTCCTTTGCGGGGCAACGCTTGGCTCCCTTATGGAGCATCCGCTCATGCTCAACGCCTGCCGCGAAGCGCTCGGCGCCGTGGCGGAGGCCACTAAGCATACCTGGCTTTTTGTTAGCATAGGCCTGCCGTACATGGTTGATGGCCGCGTGCGCAGCTGCATTGCACTGCTCAGAGGCGGCAGGATATATGCCGTTATACCCGCTTCCCGCGGGGCGGCGAACCCGTTCGGCTTTGCGCCTGCGGTTCCGCGTGGGGCGGCGTCCCTGTCCACACTAACGCCAATACCGCGCCTGAGCGTGGGCTTCGCGGGGCAGATATTTGCCAAGGGAGAGCCGAGGGAGGGGCACATCATGCTGCTTTCCGGCGCAATAAACGCCACGGCAAAAAGCTATGGCGCGGTTAAGAGCAGCCTTGCCGCATACAGCGCGCGCACGGGCATGGCCGCCGCAATGGCGCTGCCCTCCCGCGGGGAAAGCACAACGGCGTTTGTGTTCGATGGGTACTGCGCAATAGCCGCAAACGGCGAAATACTGGCCGAATCAGAGCCCCTTTCGCGCGATGCGTTCGTTTATGCGGACGTGCGCATAGATAAGCTGAGCGCCTTTGAACCGTTTACAGAGGCGGAGGAGGAAGGCTACGTTTCAAGTGACCCTGCTAAGGCTCATGCGCAGCTTAGGCGGCTTTTCGCGCTGCAAAGGGCGGCGCTTGTGCGCAGGGCGGAGCATATTCACGCAAAGGGCTTTGTTATAGGCGTAAGCGGGGGGCTGGACAGCGCGCTTGCGCTGCTGGTGGCGTGCGCGGCGGCGGACGAAATGGGAATAGGCCGCGGCATGATAACCGGCGTATCCATGCCGGGCTTCGGCACAACGAGCCGCACCAAGAACAACAGCCGCGCCCTTGTTGAAGCGCTTGGCTGCAAATACAGGGAAATACCCGTTGCGGCGGCCTGCCGCGAGCATTTTGCAAATATAGGTCACGACGAGGGCAACCACAACTCCGTTTACGAAAACGCGCAGGCGCGCGAACGCACCAAGATACTGCTTTCCATCGCCAATGAGGAAGGGCTGCTGGACGTCGGTACCGGCGATTTGAGCGAGGCTGCGCTCGGCTGGACCACCTTCGGCGGGGATCACCTGGCGCAATACGGCGTGAATGCATCGGTACCAAAGACGATAATACGCCGCGTGGTTGCGGCGGTGGGCGCGGACTTCGGCGCGGATGCGGACGCAATACTGCGCGATATTCTGGCCACGCCCGTAAGCCCCGAGCTTCTGCCCGCAAACGGCGGGGAGATAAGCCAAAAGACGGAGGAATTGGTGGGCAGCTATGAACTGCACGACCTGTTCCTATACTATTTCCTTAAAGGCAAGGGACCGAAGGATCTTTACGACATTGCCCTCGGCACGCTGGACTTTGGGGAGGAGGAAGTGTATAAAACGCTCGGCACGTTCCTGAGAAGGTTCTTCTCCCAGCAGTTCAAGCGCAACTGTGCGCCGGAAGTGCCGCTTGTTTGCCTGTCGATAGCGCCAAGCGTATGGAACATGCCAAGCGACATGGCAAGCGCAGCGTTCATGGCGGAATACGAACGAATAAAGAGAAGACAAAGCTGACGCGATGGAAATTATTGACGACCTTCAGCGGGACGGGCTTGTTATTGTGCGCTCCGATTCCCGCTTTGCATACGGGCATGACGCGGTGCTGCTGACGGACTTTGTGCGCGCGCACGCGGGGGAGCGGTATTTGGACATTGGCACGGGCACGGGCATACTGGCGATACTGACATACGCCAAATGCGGCGTAAGCTTTGTTGCGGCGGATATTGACGGCGAATGCGTGCGCATGGCTAAACGGAGCGTGGAGCTGAACAAGCTTGGGGAGCACATAAGCGTTGAACAATGCGACGCGCGGACGCTTACGGAAGCGGAGTTCGGCAGGTTCGACGGGGCGGTGTGCAACCCGCCGTATTTTTCAGGCGGCACAAAAAGCCCCAACCAAAGCCGCGCAACAAGCGCGTTTGACGACACGCTGAATATATACGAAGCGGCGCAGTGCGCAAAGCGCGTTGTTAAGCAGGGCGGGCGGTTTTTTGTGTGTTATCCCGCCAAATACATTCAGCAGCTCTGTACGGCGATGCAGCAGGCGGATTTTGCCATAAAGCGGCTTTGCCTTGTGCAGTCCCGCGCGGATAAGGCGCCGTATCTGGCGCTGGCGGAGGGGCGAAAGGGCGGCGGCGCCGGAACGGAGCTGAGCCGCATTATACTGGAGGAACAGCAATGAGCGATATTGAAACAACGGTGCAGCTTGAACCCATGCTGTATCTTTGCGCAACGCCGATAGGCAATCTTGCGGACATTACGCTGCGCACGATAGACACGCTGAAGGGCGTGAGCGCCGTATATTGCGAGGATACGCGAAGAACGCGGGAGCTGATGACGCATCTTGGGATAAAAAAGCCGCTTATCGCCTGCCATGAGCATAACGAAAGGCAGCGCGCGGAGGAGATTGCCGAGCGCGTACTTTCGGGCGAGGCGATAGCTTTTGTGAGCGACGCGGGGATGCCCGGAATAAGCGACCCGGGGGAAGCGTTGGTTGCGGGATGCATTGCAGCTGGCGCTAAATATACCGTGCTGCCCGGGGCAAGCGCGCCGCTTACGGCGCTGGTAATGAGCGGGCTGCCCACAAGGAACGCCTGCTTCGTGGGCTTTTTGCCGCGGGACGGTAAAAAGCGGCGCGAGGCCATAGCCGAAATCGGCGCGCACAAAGGCACGCTGATATTCTATGAAAGTCCGTTGCGCATAGCCGCAACGGCAAAGGAGCTTGCCGCCATGCTTGGGGACAGGCAATGCGCGCTGGTGCGGGAGCTGACAAAGAAATTCGAGCAGGTGGTGCGCTGCACGCTGAGCGAACTTGCGGACATGTATGCCGATACGCCGCCCAAGGGCGAATGCGTAATGGTAGTTGCAGGGGCAGAGGAGCGGGGCGAAAACGCCGCCGCAAGGGCGGAGAATATGGCGCGGGAGCTTATTGAGCGCGGGGTGAGCGTTAAGGACACGGCGAAGCAGATAAGCGCCCTGTGCGACATTGCGCGCAACGAAGCATACGCCATTGCGGGCAGGATAAAGAACGAAGAATAATGAATAAGGAGATATAACCATGCAGAACACCGTGAAGCAATACAAGGCCATATTGGCAAAGCGCAACGCACTCAGCCACGCGATGGGCGTGCTCAGCTACGACAGCGAAACCGCAATGCCCAAAAACGGCGCGCCGCACATGGCGGAGACTATGGCAATATTGAGCGAGGAAAGCTACAAATTGCAGGTGAATGAAGAGGTGCGCGGCTTGCTCAACAAGCTGAACGCCAACAGCGAAAGCCTGGACGAGATAACAAGGAGAGAGGTTGAGGAGGAGCTCAAGCAGCTCAAGAAGCTTGAAAACGTGCCTATTGAGGAATACGCGGCGTATTCGCGGCTGATAAGCGAAGCAAGCGTTAAATGGCGCGAGGCTAAGCAGACCAACGATTATCAGCTTTTTAAGCCCTATCTTGAAAGGATAATCGCCGCGCAGAAGTCTCTTATGGCGCACATGTACCCCGATAAGGACACATACGACGCGCTGCTTGAAGAATTTTCCGAGGGGCTTAGCGTGAAAATGCTCGATCCGTTCTTTGCGGACGTAAAGGCGAAGCTTGTGCCGGTAATACACGCCGTTTGCCAATCGGGCAATCAGGCGGATGATTCCCTGCTGCATCGTCCGTTCCCGATAGAAGGGCAGCGCAAGCTATCCGAATTTGTTATGGATTTCCTCGGCATAGACCGCGACAGCTGCGTTATAGGCGAGGTGGAGCATCCCTTCACAACCGAATTCAACAAGCACGATGTGCGCCTTACCACGCATTACCACGAGGACGACGTGCTTTCAAATATGTTCAGCGTTGCGCACGAGGGCGGGCATTGCCTGTATGAGCTGAACATGGGCGATGAGCTTATAGGCTCTCCCCTTTCCGGCGGGGCTACAATGACGCTGCACGAAAGCCAATCCCGCCTGTTTGAAAACATGATCTGCCGCAGCCGCGAATTCATTGCGCTGCTCTATCCCAAAATGAAGGAGATATTCCCGGAGCAGATGCAGGGCGTAAGCGAAGAAATGCTCTACCGCGCGGCCAATAAGTCCATGCCCAGCCTTATCCGCACGGAGGCGGACGAGCTGACATACCCGCTGCACATAATGGTGCGCTACGAGATAGAGAAAAAGCTTATTGCCGGCACGCTGAGCGTTGACGAGCTTCCCGCCGAGTGGAATCGGCTTTATAAGGAATACCTTGGCGTTGACGTGCCGGACGATACGCACGGCGTTTTGCAGGACAGCCATTGGTCGGGCGGCATGATAGGCTATTTCCCGTCCTACTGCGTGGGCAGCGCGTATTCCGCGCAGATATATCACAACATCTCTAAGGATATGGACATAGGCAAAATAGTCGCTGCGGGCGGCGTGAAGCCCATTGTTGAATGGCTCACGGCGCGGCTGTACCGCTTCGGCAGGCTCAAGCCCACGGCGGAGCTTACGCGGAACGTGCTTTGCGGCGAATTTGACCCCGCGTATTACACGGATTACCTTACGGCAAAGTTCAGAGAGCTTTATAAGCTTTGATGCCGCCAAAGGCGCAGGAAAGGAGCCACGCTTGGCACGATTTGTTACGCAGTCCGCCCATGCGGGCGTTACGGCGATAGATAACGCATTTATAATAGACTATATGCCCACCGCGCCCGATGGGGCGGTTAAGGCATACATATACGGGCTGATGGCCGCAGGCCGCGGCGATGCGCCGGACATTGCGGACGCATTGGGTATGGACGATGCTCAGCTTTGCGATGCGTTCGCATATTGGCAGCGGCTTGGCTTGGTGCGCATAGCGAGCGGGGAGCCGCTTATAGTGGAGTTCCTGAAAACCGAATCCATTGCCCCTGCCGAGCGCACGCGGCGCTATGCTTCGCTTATAGAGCGGCTGAGCAAGGCCGTGCCGGGGCGGGTGTTTACGGGGAGCGAGCTGAGCGCGATATGCGACTGGATAGAGGTTTTCGGCTTCAGCGAGGAAACGGCGGCGCTTGTGGTGAGCGACTGCGCACGGCGGCGCGGCAGCAAGGTTAAGCTTTGGCAGATGAATGCGGAGGCAAAGAATTGGGCGGACGCAAACGTTTCCACGATAGAGAGCGCGCTTGAATACATTGCAAAGCGGGATGAGCGCATTGCGGGCGCGCAGAAGATACTTTCCCGCTGGAAGCTGAGGCGCGCCGCAACGGAGGACGAGCTTGCCCTTTACACCAAATGGAAAGAGGAATGGGGCATGAGCGACGAAGTGATATCCCTTGCCCTTGGGGAGCTGACAAGCGCGGCGCAGCCCAGCTTTAAGTACCTTGACACGGTGCTTTCCACCTTCCGTTCAAACGGGGCCGTAACGCCCGAGGCCATAGCTGCGCTTAGGCGCGAGCGGGACGCCAGCCGAGAGCTTGCGCGCATGATGCTTGCCCGTGCGGGCATAAATCGCGCCCCTACAGCCGCACAGCAGGACGATGCGGACATGTGGCGCACGCGCATGAACATTGCGCCGGAGCTGCTTCTGCTTTGCGCGGAAAGCTGCCGCGCGAGCGACAAGCCCTGGGCTGCCATAAAGCGCACGGTGGAGCGCTGGCACGCGCAGGGCATAAGTGACCTTGACTCCGCAAGGCAGGATATTGAGCAGCACGCCAATTCCGCCGCCAAGCTCCGCAGCCGCGGCCGTGCGCTCAGCCACGCCAGCCGCACATATACCGACCAAGACCTCAGCGCCATGGGCGTGGAGCTGCTGGAGTAAGGCTAATAAGAACGGTTAAATGAATTTACCCCCCCTGCACACTATCGTCACTTGCGTCACATCGTCACAAACAGGCTAATTATCTA